>WNFW01002956.1_pt1 | contig 11768 bp, 10 predicted proteins | sample 5400131 | NCBI WGS metagenome assembly WNFW01 (sample SAMN13153362, study PRJNA577476) | soil metagenome | isolation source: 20 cm soil or saprolite under grassland replicate 1 | place: USA:California | collected 2016-06-15
CAGCTCCCAGGTCATCACCCCCACCACCATGCCGCACCCGCCCCGGGCGCGCTCACGCGGGCGTGAGCGAGCGCGCGACCTCCTCGACCTTGTACGCTTCGATCAGGTCGCCGACCTTGATGTCGTTGAATCCTTCGATTCCGATGCCGCACTCGAAACCCTCGCGCACCTCGCGCACGTCGTCCTTGAAGCGCTTGAGCGATGCGATGCCGCCCTCGTACACCTCCACGCCGTCGCGGATCACACGCACCCGGGCGGTGCGGGGAATGACGCCGGAGCGGACGAAGCACCCGGCGATGGTGCCGATCTTGGCGATCTTGAACGTCTGCCGCACCTCGGCTTCACCCAGCACGACTTCCTTCTTTTCGGGCGTGAGCAGTCCCTCCATCGCAGCCTTGACCTCTTCCACCGCCTCGTAGATGATGCGGTAGGTGCGGATCTCTACGCGCTCGCGCTCGGCCGAGGCGCGGGCATTGGAATCGGGCCGTACGTGGAAGCCGACGATGATGGCGCCCGACGCCTTCGCGAGCAGCACATCCCCGTCGGTGATGGCGCCGACGCCGCGGTGCACCACTTCCACCTTGACTTCCGGTGTGGAGAGCTGGGCCAACGCGTCCGCGAGCGCTTCCGCGGGACCGCCCTGGTCCGCCTTGATGATGATGCGCAGCGCCGCGGCGCCCCCGGCCGCGCGCTCGGCCATGAAGTCCTCGAGCGTCTTCACGCGTCCGGTGCGGCGGTGCTGCGCCTCGCGCTCCAGGCGCTGGCGCTTCTGGGCGATCTCGCGCGCCGCCCCGGCATCCGCCATCACGCTGAAGGTGTCCCCCGCCTCGGGCACGCCCTCGAAGCCGAGGATCTGCACGGGGGTCGAGGGACCGGCGACGGTCACCGTCTCGCCACGCTCGTTGTACATAGCGCGCACGCGCCCGGAGAACTGCCCGCAGATGAAGTCGTCCCCGACCCGCAGGGTGCCGTTCTGCACGAGGATGGTCGCCACCGGTCCCTTCCCCGGATCGAGCGTCGCCTCGAGCACGGTGCCGTGGGCCCGGCGATCGGGATTCGCCTTCAGATCGAGCAGCTCGGCCTGCAGCAGGATCTGATCGAGCAGGGTGTCCACGTTCTGGCCGGTCTTGGCCGAGATCGGGGTCGCGAGCGTCGTGCCGCCGAACTCCTCGAGTACGACCTGGTGCGACAGCAGATCCTGTTTCACCTTCTGCACGTTGGCAGCGGGCAGGTCGATCTTGTTGATCGCGACGACCAGCGGCACGCCGGCGTTCTTGGCATGGGAGATGGCCTCGATCGTCTGCGGCATGATCGCGTCATCGGCGGCGACGACCAGCACGACGAGGTCCGTGACCTGGGCGCCGCGCGCGCGCATCGCGGTGAACGCTTCGTGGCCCGGCGTATCGAGGAAGGTGATCGAGCGGCCGTCCTTGAGCGTCACCTGATAGGCGCCGATGTGCTGCGTGATGCCGCCGGCCTCGCCGGCCACGACGTTGGTCTTGCGGACGTAGTCGAGCAGCGACGTCTTGCCGTGGTCGACGTGCCCCATGACCGTGACGACCGGCGGGCGCGGCTTGAGGGTCGCCTGTGCGTCGTCGGGCGCCTGCTCGCCCTCCCCCACGACGTACTCGGCTTCGCGCACCGCCTGGAAGTTGAATGCGGACGCGATCAGCTCGATCATGTCGAAGTCGAGTCGCTGGTTGATCGTCACCATCTGCCCGAGCTCCTTGAACGTGAACGCGACGATCTCCTTCGCGGGCACCTTCAGGATGCTGGCGAGCTCGGTCACGGTGATGAACTCGGTGACGCGCACCAGCGTCTTCTCGCGCTCTTTTTCCTCACGCCGTTTTTCTTCCTGGATGTCGCGGAAGCTCGGGCCCTCGTCGCGGCGGTGCACGCCTTTGCGCGCCACGGGCCCCTTGATCGAGGCGAGCGTGCGGGAGATGTTCTGCGCCACCGCCTCCTGGTCCACCAGCGACTTCTTGCCTTTCTTGCGCTTCTTTCCCTTGTCGCGGCGCCGCTCCTCGAGCGGTCCCACGCCGGGCGCCGCCGAGGCCACGGGGCGCGGGGGCGCGGGCGGGCCGCCGCCCGGCGCCGCGCTGGCGACGGGCTTGGGACGCACCGGCGTGGGAATCATCGGCCGCGGGGGCGCGCCGAACGAGGCGGCGGAGGGCGGCGGCGGCGGGGAGGCCGCCGGCGCGGCGGTCGCGGCCGGCGCGGTCGCGAACGTCGGCTGCTCGCCGCGCGGCTCCTCGGCGGCGGGGAGATCCCTGAACAGAGCGGCCGCGCGCTCTTCGAGCGACGGTTTCTCCTCGGCGTCCACGGCCTTGGCCGCCTCGAGGGCTTCGCGGGCCTTGAGCTCACGCTCCGCTTCGACCGCCGCCTCGGCCTGGGCCTCGGCGTCGGCCGCGGCCACCTCAGCCGCCGTGCGGCGGCGCCGCATGGGCCGCGCCTCCGGCACCGCCGCGACGGGCTCGGCGGCGGCGGTCTTCGCCACGCGGCGCCGCTTGGGCGGGGCGGGCGCTTCCTTCAGCTTGCGCTTCTCGCGCTCCCAGCGCGCGCGCATCAGCGCCACCTGCTCGGGCTTGAGCGGCGACAGGTGACTGCGCACGAAGATGTCCTGCTCCTTGAGCATGCCGAGCAGCTGCTCTGAGGAGATGCCGAACTCCGCCGCCAAATCGTGTATCCGCGTCGTCGTCACTTACGCCTCCAAAGACGTCAAGCCGCGGGCCAGTCCCGCGTCTGCGACTCCGACCGCCTGCACCGGCGGCCGGCCGAGCCCCGCGCCCAACAGCCCGGCGCCCGGTCCCCGCACTATCGGCACCCCGCGCGCGCGCGCGAGGCGCTCCACCTTGTCCCGCGTGCGCGCGCTCGCATCCGCCGCCAGCACGACGCACCGCAGCCCGTCCCGCTGCAGCTTCGCCCGCACCCCCGCGACCCCCACGACCACCCGTCCGGCCCTGAGGCCGAGGCCCAGCAACCGGACGAGCCGGTCGGTCACGCCGGCTGGGCGGACGTGTCGCCCCCGGCCGGCGGCTCGACTGCCGGCCCCGGCTCGTCCTCGCCCCCCTCTTCCATCATCTCGTTCAAGAAGGTCATCAGTTTGTCGGCGAGCTCCGGGGTCATGGCGGCGATCTTGTCCACGTCCTCGCGCTCCAAGTCGAGGATGTCCTGGAGCGTCTTCTTGCCGGCCCGCTCGAGCAGGTCGACCAGCTCGACGGGCAAGCCCTTGAGCTCGCGCAGCGACACCTTGGTCGCGGCCTCTTCCTCGGGGGGCAGCGGCGCGAACAGCGGGCCCTCGCCGCCCCGCTCGAGCCACTCGCGGCTCGAGTACAGGTCGATCTTCCAGCCCGTGAGCTCGGACGCAAGGCGCACGTTCTGGCCGTTGCGGCCGATGGCGAGCGACAGCTGGTCCTCGTCCACGATCGCCTGGATCGTCTTGGTCTCGGGATCGGAGAACACGCGGGCCACGCGCGCTGGCGCGAGCGACAGCTTCGCGAAGCGCTCGGGATCGGGCGACCACGGCACGATGTCGATGCGCTCGCCGCCCAGCTCGTTCACCACGGCCTGGACGCGCGAGCCCTTGAGCCCGACGCAGGCGCCCACCGGATCGATCGAATCGTCGCGGGACGAGACGGCGATCTTGGTGCGGCTCCCCGCCTCGCGCGCCGTCGCGCGGATCTCGACGATCTGCTGCTGAATCTCCGGCACCTCGAGCTTGAACAGCGCCTTCACGAACAGCGGGTCGGCCCGCGACAGGATCAGCCGCGGCCCCTTGGGCGTCTCCTCGATTCGCTTCAAGACCGCCCGGATCGTGTCGCCCTGGTGGAAGTGCTCGCGGTGGTTCTGCTCGCGGTAGGGAATGATCGCCTCCGCCTCGCGAAACTTCGCCAGCATCACCACGATCTTGCCGCGCTCGATCTGCTGCACCTCTCCCGACAGGAGCTCGCCGACTTTGTCGGTGAACTCCTCGCGGATCCGCGCGCGCTCGCCCTCGCGCACCCGCTGGATGATGCGCTGCTTCGCCGCCTGCACCGCGGTGCGGCCGAATGCCTCGAAGGGGACTTCCTCTTCGAGCACGTCGCCAACCTGGAAGTCCGCGTCCTCGAAGCGCGCTTCCTCGAGCGCCACCTGGGAGCCCGGGTCCTCCACGGTCTCGACCACGGTGCGCAGCACGACGACCCGGATCGTACCCTTCAGCTCGTCGATGCCGATCTCGGACCGCACGTTGGGGCCGTAGCGCTTCACCAGCGCTGCGTGCAGCCCGTCCTTCAGCAGGTCGAGCAGCTCCGAGCGCTCGAGCTGCTTGGTGTTCGTCAGCTCACGGATCGCGGAAACGACGTCCGTCGTATTGGTCGTCATATAAGTCCTCAGACATCAGACGTCAGCTATCAGCCATCAGGAATCAGCCGTTAGTCGTCAGCTACCAATCGACCGCCAGGCGCGCGTCGCGAATTCCGGTCAACGGCACCGGCCGCGGCGCCGCGCCCGCCGGCTCGAGCACGACCGTCGTCTCGTCGGGCACCGCCACGATGCGGGCGCGCACCCGGCCCAGGCCCGCGACCGTGGCCTGCACGTCACGCCCCACGAAGCGCAACCAGTGGCGATGCCAGCGCAGCGGCCGATCGAGTCCCGGGCTCGAGACCTCGAGCACGTAGCGCGGCCCCAAGGGCCCGCCCGCGTCGAGCCAGGCTTCCAGTGCCCGGCTCGCCATTGCGCAGTCGTCCACCGTCACGCGCCGCGACTCCTCGGGCGGCGGCCATTCGATGCGCACTTGAACGAGCGGCCGAGCCTGCGTGCCGCCGATACGGAGGTCGGCCAGTTCGAGGCCCAAGTCCCCGAGGCGGGCCCGAAATGATGCGACGAGACTGTCGGAGAGCATAAAAAAAAGCGCGGGCCGAACTTCGCCCGCTTCACCGGCCCGGAATCTATCCCGGGGACCGCGCGTGTCAAGCTGGGACGCCCAGGTACGCGATCATCCGTCCGTCCCGTCCACCCGACGCGCGATGCGAAAAAAAGTGCTCCCGATCGTGGGCGCTGCACCAGGGGGAGACGGACACCCCGGTGATGCCCAGCTCGGCCGCCTGCCGGGCCAGCACTTCGCGCAGGTCAACATGCCCAGAGCTAACCCCGGGCCGCCGGCCCGGGGTCAGCCGCTCCAAGACTTCAGAACCCACTTCATAGCACGACCCACAAATGCCAACGCCACAATGCATTACAATTTCCGGCGCTGTGACGAACGCCTCGCGCCGCAGCAGCTCCACTCCCTGCTGCAGCATGCCGCCCGCCGTACCGCGCCAGCCCGCGTGCAGCAGTGCCACGACGCGCTGCTTGGGGGCGACGAGATACACCGGGATGCAGTCGGCAACGGTCACCGTGAGCAACACGCCGGGGCTGCTGGTGGCGTGACCGTCCACGCCGTCGAGGATCAGCCAGCCCTCCTGTCCCGCCCGGTGCCACTGCACGGTGGTGCCGTGGATCTGGTGGCTCAGCACCAGCCCTGAGAAGGCGGGGCGGAACGCGGCGCGCAGCGCCCGCCAGCGCGTCATGACCTGGCCGACGTTCTCCTCGCTCCACAACCCGAGCGAGAACCCGCGCCCGGCTCCACGCGTGGTGACGCCCGCCACGACGCCGTAGCGGTCGGCCCAGTCGCGTAGCTCCATGCGGGGAACGGCCGGGTCGGCGACGGGCTGCTCGCGCAAGGTCGCACAGTCGGACAGTCGGACGGTCGGACTGAGTTCACCGCTCGGATTCGGTTCGGACAGTCTTCCGGGATCCGCCGTCACGGTCCGCCCGTCCGACGGTCCGGCTGTCCCTCGAGCCGTTCGATCTGCGCCCCCAGCGCCCGCAGTCGTTCGTCGATCCGCTCGTAGCCGCGCTCGATCTGGCCGATGTTATGGATGACGGAATCCCCCTGGGCCGCGAGGGCCGCCAGGAGCATGGCCATCCCGGCCCGGATGTCGGGGCTCTCGACGACCCCGCCGCGCAGCGGGGACGGCCCGGAGATCACGGCGCGGTGCGGGTCGCACAGCACGATGCGCGCGCCCATGCCGATCAACTTGTCCACGAAGAACAGGCGCGACTCGAACAGCTTCTCGAACACGAGCAGCAGGCCTTCGCACTGCGAGGCGACGACGATCGCGATCGACATCAGGTCCGCCGGGAACGCGGGCCAGGGCCCGTCCTCCAGTTTCGGGACGTGGCCCCCCAGGTCCGGGCGGATGCGCCGCTCCTGGTCGGCGTCCACGATGAGCCTGGCGCGATCGAGGCGGGGCCGGACGCCGAGCCGCTCGAACGCCATCAGCGTGGCGCGCAGATCGTCGGGGCGCACGCCGTCGATCGTGACGGCGCCGTTCGTCACGGCCGCGAGCCCGAGGAACGATCCGATCTCGATGTGATCGGGGCCGAGCGTGAACGGCGCCGGACCGAGCGGCGCGCCCCCCTCGACGGTGAGGGTATTGCTGCCGATCCCGTCGATCCGCCCGCCCAGGCCGACCAGATAGCGCGCCAGATCCTGCACGTGCGGCTCGGAGGCGGCATTGCGGAGCACGGTGGTCCCTGCCGCCGCCACGGCGGCCATGAGGGCGTTCTCGGTGGCCGTGACGCTCGGCTCATCCAAGAAGATGTCCGCGCCGCGCAGCGTCTTCGCCTCGAGCTGGTACGTCGCGCCGACCGTGATCTCGGCGCCCAGTCGCTCGAGCGCGAGGAAGTGGGTGTCCACCCTCCGCCGGCCGATCACGTCGCCCCCGGGCGGCGGCAAGTTCACCCGCCCGAACCGCGCCAGCATGGGCCCCGCCAGCAGAATGGACGCGCGGATCCGGGCGGAGAGCTTGGGGTCGAGCTCCCGCGGCTCGGCCGCGGCGGTGTTCACCTCGACCGAGTTCGGCGCCGTCCACGCGACCGCCGCCCCCAAATGGGCGAGCAACTCGAGCATGGTCTCGACGTCGCGGATGTGGGGAACATTGTCGATGCGGCAGGGCCCGTCGGCGAGGAGGGTGGCCGCCAGGATGGGAAGCGCTGCGTTCTTGTTCCCCGCCGGGCGGATCGTCCCCTTCAGCGGGCGGCCGCCCGAGACGCGGAACGACGGAGGCATAGGTGACCGCAAGCTACGGCGCGGCTTGCGCACGCGTCAAGCGTACGCGAACGTTCGCCCTCGTGAATCCGGTTCTCGCGCTCGGGCTCCTCGCCGTCGCCGGGCTGCTCGCCGCGCGCCTGCCCCGCCCGTCGTCGCGCCGCCCGCCCTCGCTCGACCTCGCGATCACCGCCGGTGTTCCGCTCATCCTCCTCGGACTGGTGCTCGGACCCGGGATCGAGCTGCTCGCTCGGCCGCTGTTGCGCGCGCTCGACCCGCTGACCGCAGGCGCGATCGGGTGGATCGGGGCGGTGCTGGGCGCGCGGTTCGAGTGGCGCTACGCGCGCCGCATCCCGCGCGGCGCCTGGCTGCTCGCGGCGGCGGGAGCGGGGGCCGCCTTCCTCGCCGTGGCGCTGGGCGCCTGGCTGCTCACCCGACTCGTGCCGGGCCTCGCGGCCGGCTGGGCGCCGCGGCTCCCTGCCGTGCTCGCCATCGCGGCGGTGGCCGCGGCGTCAGGGCCCGCGGCGGTGACCGCAGCGGCGCAGGCCGTCGGCGTGGAGCGCCATCTGACACGCGCCCTCGGCCGCGCCGCGACACTCGAGACGGCCTGCGCCGCCCTCGCGATGGGCGCCCCGCTGGCGCTGCGTCATCCCTTGTCCTGGGCCGTCTTCGCCGTGGGCGGCGGGGCCCTCGTCGGGGTCGTGTGCGCGAGCGCGGCGCGCCTCATCCCGGTGAACGAGGACGTCACTCCGGCGGTCGTGGGCAGCGTGCTGTTCGGCGCGGGAATCGGATACGCGACCGACGTGTCGCCCTTCATGGTGTGCGCGCTCGCGGGCCTAGTCGCGGTGAATGCCTCACCTCGGCGGCGCGACGTGCGGGCCGCGCTGCGCGCGTCGCAGCGCCCGATCTACGCGCTCGTCCTGATCATCAGCGGCGCGCTGCTCGCACTGCCCACGCTCTGGATCCTCGCCGCGGTGCTGCTGTTGCAGGCACTCCGCATCGGCGCGCGCTGGCTGAGCGGGCGCTACGCACGGGTGGCGCTCACGCCGCGCGACCTGCCGCCGCACCTCGGGCTCGGCACGGTGGCCCAGGGCGGAGCGGCGCTGGCGCTCGCGCTCAACTATTTCCTCATGTACGGCGGCCAGGCCGAGAGTACGGACGCAGGTGTCGCGGTGCTGACGACGCTGGTGCTCGGCGTCGTGCTGGCGCAATTCGCGGCGCCGCCCCTGATGCGGCTTGCGGTGCGCGCCGGCCCGGCGCCGTTGACACCTGCACCCGCCCGCCCCGAGCTTACGACCAATGCGCCGGCGGACTGACCGAGCATGATTCCGTCCTGGGTGGCGGTGGTGACGGGGATCTCGCTGGCGATCCTGGCGCTGGCGGCCATCGCGATCGCCTTGTCGTCCGTCATCGCGGTGCTCGCCTTGCGGACCTTTCTGCGGATCCTCGAGCACCTGGCCGGACCCGCCGTGAGCGATGTCCGCCAGCTCGTGGCGACGATCCGGACCGAAGCGGAAAGTCTGGTGGGGACGTCGCGTGAGCTGCGCGGCCGGATCGTGAAGGCGGCGGACGCGGCCGAGACCCGTCTCGCCGATCTGGACGCCCTGTTCGAGGTCGTGCAGGAGGAGGTCGAAACGACGACGCTCGACGTAGCGGCCACGCTCCGGAACGTGCGGCGCGGCCTGGCGGTGCTCGATTGGGGGCGGCGCGCCATCAAGCGCCGGAGGAAGCACTGAGGGCGGGGCGCCTGGTGGCGGTGACGGCGGCGGCGCTCGCGGGCATCGCGCTGCTCCCGGCCGTGGCCCACGCGTGGACGCCGGGCACGCACGTCTACCTCGGCGAATCGGTGCTGGCGAACCTGCACCAGCTGCCGGCCGCCCTCGCCGACCTGCTACGGGCCTTCCCCTACGACTACCTGTACGGCAACATCGCGGCCGACACCTCGCTCGCGAAGAAGTACGCCCCCGTCGGGCGGCACTGTCACGCCTGGCACGTGGGCCAGGAGATCTTCGACCTCGCGCCGACCGACCCGCTGCGCTCGTTCGGGCTCGGGTATCTCTCGCACCTGGCCGCCGACGCCGTGGCCCACAATTTCTTCGTGCCGCGGCAGCTGGTGCTCACGTCGAGCACGGCCGCCCTGGGCCACAGCTACTGGGAGAGCCGCTTCGAGACCCACCTGGGCGAGGCCTACGCGAAAGAGGCGAAGGAGCTGATTCTCCAGGATCACACCCCCAGCGACACGCATCTCGACACCATCATTTCGCCGACCTTGTTCAGCGTGCGGACCAGTCGCCGGCTGTTCCGCGGGATGGTGCACCTGACGGAGAGCGAGAGCTGGCGCTGGGCGTTCCAGCTGATTCTCGAGAATACCCGGTGGGACCTTCCCGACGACGACGTCGAGCGCCACATGGCGGTGGCGTTCGAGTACGTGATGGAGATGCTGGGCGAGGAGGACGCGGCGGCGCGGCGCCTCGATCCGGCGGGCGACAAGGCGTTACGGCTCGCCAAGCAGATGCGCCGCCAGGCGCTGCACGAAGGCGGTCGCGAAGATCCGGAGCGGATGGAGCAGACGGCCGAGGAGCACTTCGGGCTGCCCGCGCCCGCGCTCGCCTATTGGCGGGCCTCCCAGGCGCAGCGACCCTGGCGCGACCGCTCAGGCGGGTAGCTTCTCCTCCAGGATCCGCTGCGCGAGCTTGGGGTCGGCCTTGCCGCGCGACACCTTCATCACCTGGCCGACGAAGAACGGCATCAGCTTCGTCTCTCCCTGCTTGTAGCGCACCACCTCCTGGGGGTGGGCCCCGAGCACCTCGGTCACCCAGCCCGATACGACGCCCGAGTCGGCGACCTGGACCACTCCGAGCGCCTCGGCGACGTTGCGCGGCTCGCCCCCTCGCTCCGCCACTTCGGCGAACACGCGCTTGGCCGCCTGCTGGCTGAGCGTGCCACCGCGCACCAGCCCGATGAGCTGTGCCAGGGCGCCGGGCGGCACGCGCAGCTGCTCCTCGTGAGTCTTCGCGTCGGCGAGGACCTCGTTGATGACCCAGTTCGCCCCGAGCTTGGCGTCCGCTCCGGCATGGACCACGGCCTCGTAGTAGTCGGCCACGGCGCGATCGCCGGTGAGCACGTCCGCGTCGGTCACGCTCAGGGCATACTGGGTCATGAAGCGCTCGCGCTTCATCGCGGGCAGCTCCGGGAGCTGCGCCTGTTGCTGGGCGATGAACTCCTCGGTGAGCGCGAGCGGCGGCAGGTCGGGGTCCGGGAAGTAGCGGTAGTCGTGGCTCTGCTCTTTGCTGCGCTGCGGGCGCACGCCGTTCGTCTTCGAGTCGTACAGCAGCGTCTGCTGCGCGACGACGCCCCCGCCCTCGAGCAACGCGATCTGGCGGTCGCGCTCCACGGTCAGCGCCTTCTCGACGTACGCGAACGAGTTGATGTTCTTCACCTCGGTCTTCGTGCCCAGCGCCGTCTCGCCGGCCCGCCGCACCGAGACGTTGGCATCCACGCGCAGGCTCCCCTTTTCCATATCGCAGTCGGAGATCCCCGCGTACTCGAGCACCTGCTTCAGCGTCTGGAGGTAGCGCCGGGCTTCCGGCGGCGAGCGGAAGTCGGGACCGGTCACGATCTCGATCAGCGGCACGCCGCAGCGGTTCAGGTCGATCGCGGTTTCCTTCGGAAAGCGGTCGTGCAGCGACTTCCCGGCGTCCTCTTCCACGTGTAGCCGCACGATGGTCGCCGTGGTGAGCCCACGGTCCGGCGACACATAGGACAACGTCCCCTGGGTGGCGAGCGGCTGCTCGAACTGGGAGATCTGGTAGCCCTTCGGCAGATCGGGATAGAAGTAGTTCTTCCGGGCGAACACGCTCTTGGGGTGCAGCGTGCAGCCGAGCGCGAGCGCGGCGCGCACGGCGAGCTTCAACGCCTGCTCGTTCGGGACGGGGAGCGCGCCCGGGAGCCCGAGGCACACTGGGCACACGTTGGTGTTGGGCGGCGCGCCGAACGCCGCCGAGCAGCCACAGAACATCTTGGACGCGGTGCGCAGCTGCACATGCGTCTCGAGACCGATCACGCTCTCCCAGCCGCCGCCCGGGGGGGTCACGCGTCTCCCGCCGCGGGCACCACGCGCTCGAGCGCATAGGCCGCCTCGATCATTTCGTCTTCGAGAAAGGCCTGGCCGATGAGTTGCCCGCCGATCGGCAGGCCCTTGACCCGGCCGATCGGGAGGGACATCGCCGGCAGGCCGGCGAGGTTCGCGGTCACGACGAAGATGTCCGACAGGTACATCGCGACCGGGTCGGCGAGCTTCTCGCCCGCCTTGAAGGCCGGTGTGGGGGTCGTGGGTGTGAACAGCAGGTCGACGCCGCGGTCGAACACGTTCCGGAAGTCCTGGGCGATCAACGCCCGCATCTGCTGTGCCCGGCGATAGTAGGCGTCGTAGTAGCCCGACGACAAGACGTAGGTGCCGACGAGGATGCGCCGGCGCACCTCCGGCCCGAACCCTTCGCCCCGCGTGGTGCGGTACAGCGCGCGCACGTCCACCGCGCCGTCGAAGCGCGGCCCGTAGCGTGCGCCGTCGTAGCGCGCCAGGTTGGACGACGCCTCCGCCGGGGCGATGATGTAATAGGCGGGCACGGCGTACTGGGTGTGCGGCAACGACACCTCCCGCACCGCCGCGCCCAGCTCCTTCAGGAGTCGGATCGCG
>WNFW01005892.1_pt1 | contig 11767 bp, 13 predicted proteins | sample 5400131 | NCBI WGS metagenome assembly WNFW01 (sample SAMN13153362, study PRJNA577476) | soil metagenome | isolation source: 20 cm soil or saprolite under grassland replicate 1 | place: USA:California | collected 2016-06-15
CGGCACGCCGTACTAGAGCGCATGAGGGGGCATCCGGTCTCATGAGACGACCGCTCCGACGGCGAGAGTTCCTGGCTCGCGCCGGCGCGGCCCTCCTCGGGGGCGCGCTCGCAGGCTGCAGCTTCGGTGGGCCAGGGCGACGGGCTACGGCGCGCGGGCCCTGTTCGATGATGCCTCCGTCATACCGGTCCGCGGCCAGCTCGCCCGCATGACGCCTGAGCCCGAGGTCAACTACGGACTCATCTACAAGGGCGCCGCCTTCGTCCCGCGCCGCGACGGCCTCGTCTTCCAGATCATCGGCGAGACCGACTACTACGGCTTCAACGACGGGACCACCGTCCCGGATCGCGCGGAGGCCGAGCTCGCAGTCAACACGATCGCGGGCCTCTTCAGACCGACGGCCTGAACGGCAGTGCGACGCCATGGGCGCCGCCCGGGGCGGCTAATGAGTCGCGGCGGCGAGCCGCAGCGCGAAGGACACTCCGACATCGTTCCCGAGCTGGTCGGTGGCCTTCCAGTCGCCCTGGCCGACGCCGAAGTCGAGCCGCCGGAGCGTCGTCTTGCCGCTCATGTATCCCACGGCGACGCCGTTCTCGGTGGCGTTGCGGAACGTGAAGGGCACGCGCACGTCACGCGTCACGCCTCGGAGCGTGAGCTTGCCGACGGCCTCATAGCCGGTCGCCGTCTTCGCGAACTGCGTGGCCGTGTAGTGCGACTGCGGGAACTTCGCCACCGCGAACAGGTCCGCGCCGCGCAAGGTGTCGTCGCGCTCCTGGTCGCCGGTGTCGGCCGAGCTCATCTCGACCGTGACTTCGAGCCGGCTGGCCGCCAGATTGTCCGGCGAGAAGTCGAAGCTCACCTGAAAGCGCGTGAACTTGCCCTTGTTCTGGGCGCCCGCCTGATCGAAGTTGAACGCGAGCGAGCTCTTCGCGGGATCCAGCACGTAGTGCGCGACCGCGCCGGGACCCGCCGCCGAGGCGCCCAGCCACGCCCACGCCGCGATGCCCGCTGCCGCGGCTGCCAGCCCCCATCCCGCCGTCCTTGAAGCGCGTCCAGTCATCGCCTGGTCCCGGAAGTTGCGGAGGGGAGCGGGAGCATGCGCCGCAGCACGTCGTCCCTGTGTATGAAGTGATGCTTGAGCGCACCGGCCACGTGCAGCGCCACGACCACAGCCAGCACCGCTGCGAGCGTGCTGTGGGTGGTCAGGAGCGCCTCGTACAGCGCCTTGTTCTTCGGCACCAGGTCCGGCAGCTGAAAGAGATGGAACCAGCTGACCGGAAAGCCGCGAGCCGAGGACATCATCCAGCCCGAGAGCGGCTGCGCGAACAGCAGCACATAGAGCGAGACGTGCGTGATGCGCGCCAGTGCGCGCTCGTAGGGCTTGAGCGTCCCCGGCAGCAGGGGTGTCGGATTGCGGAGCCGCCAGGCGAGTCGCAGCAGCGCCAGAGCCAGTATCGTGATGCCGAACGACTTGTGGCGCGCGAGGAGCGCGAGCTTCTTCACTCCAACCGGCAGCTCGTCGGCCATCTCGGCGAGCGTCACCTGCACGATGATCAGCCCGACGATCAGCCAGTGCAGCAGCTGCGAGACCGCGCCCCAGCGCTCCGTGGTGTTCCGTAGACCCATGAGGGCTAAGCTTATGCGGGTGAACGCCGCTTGCAAACTGCGCGCGCTCGGCGCGGCGCTCCCCGCGCTCCTGCTCGGCGGCTGTCCGCTGCCGACGCGCGCTCCCGCGCCGCCGCCGGAGGCTGCTGCACCGCAGGCCGAGGCCGAGAAGCCCGCGCCGCACGAGGGAACGCCCTACGACGTCATAGCGGACGAATCGCTGCTCGTGATCCGCGCCTACCGCGGCGGCGCGCTCGCGAGCGCCGGCCACAACCACGTGATCGCCTCGCACTCGCTCAGCGGCACGGTCTACGTGCCCGGCGATCTCATGCGCGCGAGCTTCGAGATTCACGTTCCCGTGGCCGAGCTCAGCGTCGATGAGGCGGCACTGCGCGAGCGCGAGGGCAGCGCCGACTTCCCGCCCGAGGTGCCGGAGGCCGCGCGGCAGGGAACGCTGCGCAACATGCTGGGCGCGGCGCTCCTCGATGGCGAGCACCATCACGAGATCGTGCTGCGCTCGCTCCGGCTCGAGCCGGCCGCAGCGGCTGCGGGAGATGCCGGCGCGGCCGGCGGGATGGTGCTCGCGCGCGTGCAGACCACGGTTCGCGGCGAGGTGCGCGCCATCACGGTCCCGGTCAGTTACCGCCTGACCGATGGGACGGTCACCGCATCGGGCGAGGCGCGCCTCCGGCAGAGCGATCTCGGGCTGACGCCGTTCAGCGCCATGTTGGGCGCGCTGCAGGTGCAGGACGAGATGCGAATCAGCTTCCGCGTTTGCGCGCGACGAGTGCGGTCAGTGCAGTCCGAGCTCCGAAAGTAAGCCGTCCGCCTTGTACACCTTGCGCAGCGCCTCGAGCATGACGGCAGGGTCCACCGCGACCGCGCGGTTGAGCTGCGGGTCGTACCAGTAGCTGCCCGCGATCGAATGGATGTTGCCGTCGAACATGAGTCCGACGAGCCTCCCCTGGGCGTCGATCAACGGGCTGCCCGAGTTGCCGCCCACGATGTCGTTGCTGGTCGAGAGATTGAAGGGCGTCTGCGGATCGAGCTGCGCCCGCAGCGCGAGCCAGCTGTCGGGAATGCGGAAGGGCTCTTCCCCGGTGGCGCGCTCGAACAGGCGCGCGAGTCGGGTGAAGGGCTCGATCTCGCGGCCGTCCTCCTTCCAGCCCTGCACGGTGCCGAAGTTGAGACGCAGCGTGAAGGTGGCATCCGGGGGGAGGCTGGTGCCGTAGGCGCTGAAGCGGGCGCGGGCGATCTTCTCGGAGGCGGCCTGGACGGGGGCCTCGACCTCGTCCTCGTAGCTCTTCCTCAGCGCGCGGGCTTCGCCGTCGACGCTGCGCGCGAGCTCGATCATCGGGTCGTGCGAGGCGTCGACCCTTGCTGCGCCGCCGTCCCACAGGCGCCGGCGGAGCGCCGGATCGGCGAGCTCAGACCCGTCCACGAGCCGTGCGGCCAGCGTGTCGGGGGAGTCCCTGGTCAGCAGCGCCCGCACGATCGGCGCGTCCGGCCCGAGCCACTCGCGCATGCGCTCGAGCCCGAAGGAGAGCGTGAGCTTCTCGAGGGCCGGATACACGGGCACCTGCGCGGTGGTGCGCTGCGCGAGGCGCGCGAGCGCCGTGTCGCGGTATTCGCGCAGGCGCCCGGTGTTGGGTTTGGTGCGCTCGGCGGCGGCGCGCAACAGCGTGCGCGCGTAGGTGAACAGGTGGCTGTTGAAGCCGGCGCCCCTTCAGCAGCCGGTCATCGAGCAGCGCATCGAGCTGCTTGCGCCGCACCTTGATGGCGTTCTCGAGGTTGTTCAGCGGGTCCTCGACGATGCGGCTCGCCTCGGCGCCGGTCTTGCCGAACTCGATGTAGCGGCCGCGCAGCTCCGCGGCGCGCAGCAGCCAGCGCGGCAGGCCTACGTTTCTGAGCGTCTCGAGCTCCGCGACGCTGAGCAGGCGATCGGTCGTGCCCGGGTGCCCGGAGACGAATACCACTTCGCCGGCCTGCGGCCCCTCGGGCCGGATGCGCAGGTACGCCGGCGTCGCGGCGGGCTTGCCGTCGCCCGTGTAGGCGCGCAGCACCGACATGTCCAGGCACCAGCGCGGAAACTGGAAGTTGTCCGGGTCGCCGCCGAAGGCGGCGATATCGCGCTCGGGGGCGAACACCAGCCGCACGTCCTGGTAGCGGCGGTACTTGTAGAGCCAGTACTGGCCGCCCTGGTACAGATCGACCGATTCGCACTTGAGCGGTCCGTACCGACCGCGCCGGCTCTGCTGCTCGCAGGTCTGCTCGAGCTGGGTCAGGGTCTTCTTGCGGGTGTCGTTGGCGCTCCTGGCATCGAGTCCGCGGATCGCCGCCTGCACCGCCGCGGTGACCTCCTCCATATCCATGAGCACGTCGGCGACCTGGATGCCGCACTTGAGCTCCTCAGCGCGCGTGCGGGCGAGGAAGCCCGAGTGCAGGAGGTTGTGTTCCGGGCTCGAGTGCTCATCGAGGCAGCCCTCCGCACAGTGATGATTGGTGAGCATCAGCCCGTCGGGCGACACGAAGGAGGCGGTGCAGTTCGACAGGCGCGCCGTCGCGGTGCGCACGCGCTCGAGCCACGCGGGGCTCAGGTCGGCGCCGTACCGGCCCTTGACGAGCTCGCGCGGAAAATCGTGGAAGGTCCACATGCCCGCGTCGCTGAACGCGGGTGGCGAGGCGAGGAGCAGCGGGACTGGCGAGGCGAGGAGCGCCAGGACTGCCGACAGGGGGCGGCGGGACATGCGCATCCTTGTCAGCGCTCGGACTCGAGCAGCATGAGCGGCGTGCCGTGCGGGCTTTCGAGCAGCGCGCCGCCCGCGCCGTCTGCGGCGCCCGAGGCGACGGCGGACACCGGCAGCCCGAGCTCCTTGAGCCGCCCGATGCGGGCGGGCATCTCGGGGTCGCGGAACACGAGCATCGCACGCTCGCACACTCGCGGATGATGAAACGATACGTCGAGGTAATCGCTGGTGAGCGGCAGGTGCGGATACGGCCCCTCGAGCGGCGCGGCGGCCACGAAGCCGAGCGGCTCCCAGAAGCCCTGCGCAGCGGCAAAGTCAGTGACCGGCAGGCTCACCTCGGCGAAGTCGCCGCAGAGTGAGACCTCGGTGAGCGTGCGCGCCACCGGGGAGTAGGTGCGCGCCTCGAGCACCGCGAGCGCGTGGCCGAAGGGGTCCTCGAAGCCGATCTCGTTGAACACCTCATCGCCGGTGTGGCAGACCGTGAGCTCGATGCCTGCATCGGTGAGCTGCGGCACCCAGCGCGCGATGCCCGGGCGCACGAATGTCAGCACGGGCGAGCGACCCCGCCGCTGATGCAGTCCGACCGAGAGCCGCCCGTCGCTCAGCACACCGTAGGGGTGGCTCAAGGTGTCGGTGGTGGTCGCCTGTGTGAAGCCGAGCCGCTCGTAGAACTCGACCGCGGCCCGCACGTCGGGGACGGCGAAGCTGACTTCGTGGAAGGTTCCGAGGAGCGGCAGCGGCGCGCCGGTCATCAGGCGGAGGCGCCGCGCGCCGCGCTCGGCAGTCGCCCATGCCCCGGGTGCGTCCAGCCGCGGCAGTGCTGCTCGATCAGATCGGCGAGTGCCTGCGCGTGAGCGGCGCGGGCGTTGAGCGCCGGGACGTACTGGAAGCGAAGGCCGCCGGCGCGCATGAAGGCCTCGCGATTCTCGATGTCGATCTCCTCGAGCGTCTCCAGGCAGTCGACGGCGAAACCCGGGCACACGACGGTGACCTCGCGCAGTCCCCGGGCCGGCATGCCGTTGAGCACCTCGATCGTGTAGGGCTTGAGCCAGCCGGTGGGACCGAAGCGCGACTGAAAGCTCACGCTCCAAGCTCCGTCCTGCAACAGCAGCTCGTCCGCCAGCAAGCGCGCGGTCGTCTGGCAGCGCTCGAAGTACGGGTCGCCCTGCTGAACGTAGCGCTCAGGGATGCCGTGGAAGGAGATGAGGAGATGCGCGGTGCGGCCGTGGGCCTGCCAGTGCTCGGCGACGCTCGCGCGCAGCGCCTCGATGTAGCCCGGGTGCTCGTGATAGTCGGCGATGAAATGCAGCTCGGGGAGCGAGCGCCAGCGGGAGAGCTCCGCCGTCACCTGGTCGAACACCGCGCCGGTGGTGGCGCCGCAGTACTGCGGGAACAGCGGCAGCACCAGGATCCGCTGCGCGCCCGAGGCGCGCAGCCGCCCGAGCGCGGCGCGCACGTCGGGAGGGCTGTAGAGCATCCCGAGCTCGACCGACAGCGGCGCCAGGATTCGCTGCGCGAGCGCGCCGGCGAGCTCGGCGCTGAGGCGCTCCGAGTGCTCCTTGAGCGGCGAACCGGTCGCCGACCAGATACGGCGGTACTTCTTCGCGACGCGCCGCGGCCGCAGCGGCAGAACGATCCCGTACAGCAGGGGCAGCCACAGCGCGCGCGGCAGCTCCACGACGCGCGGGTCGGCCAGGAAGCGGGCGAGGAAGGCGCGCACCGCGGCGGCTTCCGCCGCCTGCGGCGTGCCGGAGTTGACCAGCAGGATGCCGATGCGCTCGGTCACGTCAGCCGATGCCCACGCAGAGGTATTTCAGCTCAGTGTAGTCGAGGATCCCGTACTTCGAGCCCTCGCGGCCGGTGCCCGACTCCTTGACGCCTCCGAAGGGCGCGACCTCGGTGGAGATGATTCCGGTGTTGAGGCCGACGATGCCGTACTCGAGCGCCTCCGCGACGCGCCACGAGCGCGCCAGGTCGCGCGTGTAGAAGTAGGCCGCGAGCCCGAATTCGGTGTCGTTCGCCAGCCTCACGGCGTCCTGCTCGGTCTCGAAGCGGAACAGCGGCGCCACGGGTCCAAAGGTCTCCTCGCGCGCCACCAGCATGTCGCGCGTCACGTCCACGACCACGGTCGGCTCGAAGAAGGTGCCGCCGAGCGCGTGGCGCTTGCCGCCCTGCACGATCCGCGCGCCCTTGCCCACGGCATCGGCGAGGTGCTGCTCCACCTTGGCGAGCGCCTTGGTATCGATGAGCGGACCCTGCTCGGTCGGACCCTTGAGTCCGTCGCCGACCCGCAGCTGCGCCACCGCGTGCACCAGCTTTTTCGTGAAGGCCTCGTACACGCCCGCCTGCACCAGGAGCCGGTTCGCGCACACGCAGGTCTGGCCGGTGTTGCGGTACTTGCTGGCGATGGCCCCCGCTACCGCAGCATCGAGATCGGCGTCCTCGAACACGATGAACGGCGCATTGCCGCCGAGCTCGAGCGAGAGCTTCTTCACCGAGCCGGCGCACTGCGCCATGAGCCTCTTGCCGACCGCGGTCGAGCCGGTGAAGGTGAGCTTGCGCACGAGCGGGTTGGAAGTCATCTCCCCGCCGATCGCCTCGGCGTTGCCGGTGATCATGTTCAGCACGCCTGCCGGCACCCCGGCGCGCGCGGCGAGCGAGGCGGCCGCGAGGGCGGAGTAGGGCGTCTGGCTCGCGGGCTTGCACACGAGGGTGCAGCCGGCGGCCAGCGCCGGTCCCGCCTTGCGGGTGATCATGGCGAGCGGGAAATTCCACGGCGTGATCGCCGCGACCACCCCGACGGGCTGGCGCAGCACCACGATGCGCTTGTCCGCCTGATGGCCGGGGATCACGTCCCCGTACAGCCGCTTGCCCTCCTCCGCAAACCACTCGATGAAGGAGGCCGCGTAGGCGATCTCGCCTTTCGATTCGGCGAAGGGCTTGCCCTGCTCGGCGGTCATGAGCGTCGCCAGGTCCTCGAGGTTCGCCATCAGCAGCTCGTACCAGCGGCGCAGGATCACCGCGCGCTCCTTGGCGGTCTGCGCGGCCCACGCGGGAAAGGCCTGCGCCGCCGCCTCGATGGCACGCCGCGCGTCGGCGGCGCCCATCTCGGGCACGACGCCGATCGGCTCGCGGGTCGCGGGATTCATCACCTGATGCGTGGCGCCGCCCGTGGCGTCCACCCACTCGCCCCCGACGAAGGCCCGGGTACGAAGCAGATCAGGATCGCGCAGCTTCATGAGGAACTCGCTCGCCGCTCAAGCGGCGGGTCAGGAAATCCAGTGTGCGCCCGCGCGCCAGGGCTGCGGCCTGCGGATGGTAGGAATCGCGCTGGTCGCAGTTGAAGCCGTGACGGGCTCCCTCGTAGACATAGAGGATCGACGGCGGGTCCGCCGCCGCCCGGATCCGCTCGACGTCCGCCGGCGGGATGCTCGCATCGTCGCTTCCGTAGTGATACATCACCGGACACTTGGGCTTCTTGTCGAGGTAGCTCGCGAGCCTGCCGTAATACACCACTGCACCGGCGATCGGCAGCTCGCAGGCCGCGAGATACGACAGCGTGCCGCCCCAGCAATAGCCGACCGTCGCCGCGCGGCCCGAGTTTCTCACGGCGGCCCGCGCCGCGGCGAGGTCGCGCAGCACGAGCTCCGGCGGCAGCTGCTTCGCGTAGCCGGCGCCCTCCTGGAGCGAGGCGGGAGAATAGTCGAGCTCGATGCCGCGGCGCACACGGTCGAAGAGGCTCGGCGCAATGGCCGTGTAGCCCTCGGCCGCGAACGCGTCGGCGACCGCGCGGATGTGGCGGTTGACGCCGAAGACCTCCTGGATCACCACGATCGCGCCGCGCGCTCGCGCGCGCGGCGCGGCGAGCCAGGCCTGAAACTCGTGACCATCGCGGGCCATGAGGGTCGAGTACTCGCCCATCGGGTGCTTCCAATGGCTTCGCCGGAATGACCGTGGCATTCTAACGCGTCGCGCGCTCACGGAGGTGTCATGCTGGTCGGATCCGCGGTCAGGCGCGTCGCCATCGTCGGTGGCGTACGCATCCCGTTCGCCCGCTCGTACACCGCGTACTCGACCGCCAGCAACCAGGACATGCTCACGGCCACGCTCCGCGCCGTGGTCGAGCGCTTCAAGCTCGAGGGTGAGCGGCTCGGGGACGTCGCCGCCGGGGCCGTGGTCAAGCATTCCCGGGACTACAACCTGGTGCGCGAGTGCGTGCTCGGATGCGGGCTCGATCCGCACACCCCGGGCCTCGACATGCAGCGCGCCTGCGGCACGAGTCTGGAAGCGGCGATCGACATCGGCAACAAGATCGCGCTCGGACAAATCGACGCCGGAATCGCGGGCGGCACCGACACGGTGAGCGATCCGCCGCTCGTCTACCCGCGCTCCTATCAGCAGCTGCTGGCCGCGAGCTACCGCGGGCGCAACGCCTGGGCAAGATTCTCGCCGTGGCTCGGCCTGCGCCCCCGGCACTTCAAGCCGGTGATGCCGGCGGTCGTGGAGCCGCGCACCGGGCTGTCGATGGGGCAGAGCACCGAGATCATGGCGAGGCAGTGGCAGATCCCGCGCGTCGATCAGGATCAGCTCGCCTACGACAGCCACATGAAGGCAGCAAGCGCCTGGCGCGCGGGCTTCTACGACGATCTGGTGGTGGAGTACCAGGGTCTGAAAATCGATAACAACATCCGCGCCGAAACGAGCCTCGACAGGCTCGGGAAGCTCAAGCCGAGCTTCGCGCCCGACGGCACGCTCACCGCCGGCAACAGCACGCCGCTCACCGACGGCGCGAGCGCCGTGCTGCTGGCGACTCCGGAGTGGGCCGCGCGGCGCAAGCTCCCAGTGCTCGGCTTTCTGCGGCACGGCAAGGTGTGGGCGGTCGATTTCGCGACCGGCAAGGAGGGACTCCTGATGGCGCCCACCCATGCGGTGCCCGCGATGCTGCGCGACGCGGGACTCACGCTGCAGGACTTCGACTATTACGAGATTCACGAGGCGTTCGCGGCGCAGCTGCTGTGCACCCTCAAGGCCTGGGAGTCGCGGGAATACTGCCGCGACGTGCTGGGATTGCCCGCGCCGCTCGGCAACATCGATCGCGCGAGGCTCAACGTGAAGGGCGGCAGCGTCGGCATCGGGCATCCCTTCGCCGCCACCGGCACGCGGATCCTCGCGACGCTCGCCAAGATCCTCGCCGGCGACGCACGCGCGAAGCGCGGACTGATCTCGGTCTGCACCGCCGGGGGCATGGGAGTCACCGCCATCGTCGAGCGCTGAGCGCGCCGCCGCAACCATGACTGTCGCGAGCATCCGCCTGGCATCATGCGCGGGCGCACTGTCGATCGCCGTCGCGGCGCACGCCGATTTCCGCGCCGCGCTCGCCGATTACAACGCCGGCCGCTACGTGGCGGCGCACGAGCAGTTCCAGAGGCTCGCGGAGCTCGGCGACTGCTCCTCGCAGTTCAACCTCGGGGCCATGGCGCTCAAGGGGCACGGCGGGCCGAAAGATTCCGGCAGCGGGGTCGGATGGCTGCGGGCCGCTGCCGCCAACGGCTGCCAGCCGCTGGTCGGCGACAAGCTCGCCGCCCTCGAGACGCGGCTCGACGCCACGGAGCGTCGTGCCGCCGAAGAGATCGTGGCCCGTTATGGTCACGAGGCGCTCCGCGCGCAGGGCATCGTAGAGCCCGACTTCAGCTGCCGCACCGACTCTCCGGCGACTCTGCTCGATTCACCGGCGCCTGAATACCCGCACAGCGCCGGCGGCGTGCGGCGGCCCGCGCTCGTGATCACCGTGCTCACGATCGGAGCCGACGGCCTGGCGCGCGACCCCGAGATCCTGCTGGCCCTGCCGGGGGAGGGCTTCGCGGCCTCGGCCGTCGAGGCGTGGCTGAATTCGCGGTTCGCGCCGGCGACCCGCGCCGGTGCGCCGGTCGAGTCGCGGCTGCCCGCGAAGCTCGTGTTCGGCGTCGAGGGAAGCCAGGGACTTGCGGGCATCGAGGCCGTGGAGCGCGCCCGGGAGCGGGCCGACGCAGGCGATGCGGACGCCGCCTACACGACCGGGCTTGCGGCGACGCTCGATGCATCGCTCGGGATCTCCTCGGCGCGCGCCGGACAGCTGCTGCTCTCGGCGGCGCGCGACGGCGACGCCGAAGCCCAGTACTGGGTGGGACGTGAGCTGCGCGCCACGGCCGCCTGCCACCCGCAGGCGAACGGCGCGGTGTGGCTGCGCCATGCGGCCGACGGCGGGAGCGCGGCGGCGCAGCTGATCCTGGCGGTCGATCTGCTCGCCGGCGCGCCCTCGGCGGCGCAGCTCGCCAGCGCACGGTCGCTGCTCGAGCAGGCCTCGGGCGCCGACAGCTTCTATGTCAGGAAGCACGTGGCGGCGCTGCTCGCGGCCTCGCCGCTGGACGCGGTCCGCGATCCCGCGACGGCGCTCCGCGTGGCGCTCGAGCTTGCGGCGGGGGAGATTCAAACCGACCCGCAGATGTTCGAGACCCTCGCGGCCGCTTACGCGGCCAGCGGAGACTTCGGCCGTGCCATAGCGAAGCAGCGGATGGCTCTGCGCAAGGCCGAGGCGCTCGCGTGGGATACCCGCCTCATGAAGCAGCGGCTCGGCGAGTATCGCGCCGGCAGGGCGTGGCGCGGAGCATTGCTGCCGCTGCCGTCCTCGGGTGCGCCGGGCGCGCGGTAGCGCTTGGACGCGGTGCTGGTGCTTTTCTGCCGCCGCCTGGCCCGGCGCTCTCGTCATCGCGCCCTACGGGACGGCGGATGCCACCTGGGCGGCGGGACTGCTCGCTCGCGCCGTCGCCGTGCAGCCTCAGCCCGGGGGGAATCTCGGCGAGCGCCTGAGCGCGGTCGATGCGGCGGTACGGGCCCTCGGCCACGAGCGACTCCTTTTCATCGGCAGCGACGCGCCCTCGCTCACCGTGCCCGATCTCTGCGCCGCGGCCGCCGCGCTCGAGCGCTCGGATGTGGTGTTGGCTGCGGCGCAGGACGGGGGTGTGACGCTCATGGGAGCGCGCTGCGGTTGGCCGGATCTGGCACCGCTTCCGTGGAGCGAGCCGAGCCTGGGAAGGGCGCTGGAGAGCGCTTGTCGCGCGCGAGGACTCTCGGTGACGCAGATGGCTCCATCCTACGATGTGGACGAGGCGTCCGATCTCGCGACGGCGCGCCGTGCGCTCGCGGCGGACTCGCGTCCGGCGCGCCGGCGGCTGCACGAGCTGCTGCTCGGCTTCACCGCATGAGGCGGCGGGCGCTCCTCCTGCTTGCGGTCGTGCTGCTGCTCGCGGCCGCCGCCCTTGTCCTGCCGGTCAAGGAGTCCCTGCGCGCGGCGCTCGGCTGGATGGCCTCGCACCGCGAGTCCTCGGGGCTCGCATTCATCGGCCTCTACGTGCTGGCGACCGTGTGCATGGTGCCGG
>WNFW01010064.1_pt1 | contig 11764 bp, 14 predicted proteins | sample 5400131 | NCBI WGS metagenome assembly WNFW01 (sample SAMN13153362, study PRJNA577476) | soil metagenome | isolation source: 20 cm soil or saprolite under grassland replicate 1 | place: USA:California | collected 2016-06-15
CGTCTCTCCGTATTTTCGATTAGGGACCGATCGCAAGGTTCGGGTGCGAGCGACTTCCCAAAATAATCCAAAACAATTCGAAGACGTTAAGACGTATTACGCATTGTTTCAGGGAACATATGATCTTGCTGCCAAAAAATGGACAGTCACAGATGCGCGATCGATTACGACCGAACAGAGCGGCGCATTAGACGTCGGCTACCAGAATCCGGACTTCGAGAACACGACGTACGCCAATGACGACGACCGAACCAAATCGCTCGACGAGGAAATGAATCAAGTCTATCAAGCCGCTAAGTTCATCCTGCCGCCTGCGCGCTTTGCCAAAGTTAAACATGAGCAAACCGAATGGCTCAAAAAGCGCGACGCCACATCTTCAATTAAGGCGAGATGCGAACTGATCGAGAAACGCATCAGGGATTTGCAAGACGTTCTTTGGTAGGAATCAACTGTCGATCTTCGCGCGCTGTTTCTTTAGCTCTCCGCGCTTGCGTTTCGATTCCAGGATTTTTCTCTTCACGCGCGCCGGCCTCGGTGATTTTCGTCGCCGCTCTTTTTCGCGCTGCGTCATCTCGGCCATCCGGCGTTTCTCTCGAGCGCTCTCGATCGCATCCAGTAGTCGTTCCCGCGCCAGCTTGCGATTCGCTGCCTGCGAGCGCGAATCCTGCACGGTCACGCTGATTCCACTTGGCTGATGCCGCAGGGTTACTGCCGTCGCAACTTTGTTTACGTTTTGACCGCCAGGCCCGCTGGATCGCGCAAACATTTCCTCGAAATCGGAATCACGAATGCCGAGGCGCAGCATCCGCTCCGTTAGCGCGTCTTTCGACATAGTTCCCTTGCGCCCAATTACTCTGTCTTAACTTCCGGAACATTTTTGCGTCCGTAGCGAAGAACGCGCGCCATCCAGATCAATTCATTCAGGAATTTGTCGAGGCGTCGCACATAACTTTGATCAAGCAAGTTTCCCTGCTCATCGAAAAGTTTTTGCACGTTTCCAAAATTCACATCCCAAAAAATTGTCACCAAGCCGAGCTCGCGCAGGACTGGTAGTAACCCCTCGATTGCGCGCGCCCCACCAAACGGCCCCGCCGAGACTCCGCAAATGCCGACGGCCTTGTGAATGTACTCATCGAGGTTCATGTCGAGGGCGTGTTTCAGAAGGCCGGGGTAACCATGATTGTATTCCGGAGTTACGATGATGAGTCCGTCGCACCGCTCGACGGTCCCCGAAAATTTTGGGTCCTTCATTTGCTCGCCGGCATCATCGAGTTTCATGGGAAGCTTGCACACGTCGATCATCTCCGTCTCGATCTCCGCACGCTTCTTTGTTTGCTCGAAAACAAAACTCGCTACGTTCTCGCTCTGTCTCCCCCGACGCGCTGTGCCGAGAATAATTGGAATAAACAACGGACGTTCCATTTTTAGAGATGGATTCTAGAAACTGAATATGAGTCAGAGAATCGCAATCTGTGATTCGTAATTCGTAGTTCGCTTTCCGATGTAACATTCAACGTTTAACCGTTCACGTTCTTCAAACAAACTGCCGATGGCCGGACTCGAACCGGCACGGGCCTTTTAAGCCCAACGGATTTTAAGTCCGTTGCGTCTACCATTCCGCCACATCGGCAAATATCACTTAGCGTGTATCTTATGGCTAATCTACAAGCTAATCATGATTTGCTATTGACACCGTATTGACGGCATGACACCATTTTGGCATGAGAAAACCCAAAGTGGAAGTCCGGCCATACAAGCATTCGTTGAGGTATAAATTCGTCCTCGATCTTCGCGCATACGGCAAAGGGCGCAAGTTTTTCAAGACGCGAGCCGAAGCTGACGCGGACGCCAGGCGACAGAAAACGCTTCTGGAAAGTCACAGCCGGGAAGCTGTCGGCCTGTCTCAGCGTGAGATGAGTGAAATCATTCACGCCAAAAAAGAGCTTGCGAAATATGACAAGACAATCACTGATGCAGCGAGATTTCTTGTCGATCACCTGGAGCGCGTTCGCCGACATGGAATCACCGTTGCGACGCTTGTGGCGGAATTACTAGAAGCAAAGCGAAAAGATGGACGCTCCGAAATTTATCTGCGTGATCTGCGGAACATACTAGCTGGCCCTGAAGGACAAGCTTCCGCCTTCTCTCGCGATTTCGGCAAGCGCGCAATTGCAGCAATCACCGTGGAAGAACTCGACGAGTGGCTTCGCGCGCTGCCTGGCTCGCCAAAGACGCGCACGAACTTCCGGACCAACATTGGTGTCTTGTTTAGCTATGCAGTGAAGCGCCGAATATTGGACTTCAATCCAATCACACACACTGCAAAGCCGAAACTGCCGGACAATCCACCTGAGATTTTCACTGTCGATGAACTGCGCGCACTACTAGATGCTGCCAACCGTGTTGCTCCTGATGTGCTTCCCATGTTAGCAATCGGAGCATTCGCTGGTGTAAGAGACGCTGAAATTAAACGTCTCGATTGGCACGAGATTGATCTTGTGCGCGGGCACATCGAAATCAAGGGAGCGAAAGCTAAGAGTGCGCGGCGTAGAATCATTCCGATGCAACCGAATCTCGCTGCATGGTTGCGACCTTACAGCGAAAAACAAGGCAGTCTGATTCCCGAGGGATACAGGAGCAGTCTCGAGCGCGTGCGTAAGATCGCCGAGCTTGCGAGCTGGCCCACCAACGGGCTTCGACACAGCTACGCGAGTTACCGACTGGCAGCAATCCATGACGCGCCCCGAGTAGCCTCAGAGCTAGGCCACACTAGCCCACAGATGCTCTACAGTACTTATAGGGAGTTGGTCTTGCCAGAAGAAGCAGAGAGGTACTGGAAGCTAGTTCCAGAGAGTAACTCCGAGAACATTGTTGCCTTTAACTCAAAGGCTACCGCCTAAAGACCACAAGCTCTAGCTTGACATTCACGCGAACACGTGCGATTAGTATAGTGAGAGGCGAGACACACAAAGCTTTGACAGCGACTATAGAGCTTGACAAAACGTAAATTTCGCTTATAGCACATCTTTAAGACCGAATGACGTTCTCGGTTTCCCCTGCCCCCGGAAAAATGCTGCGAGTTTGTGAAGTTTCTCTAGACCCACGGGAAATTCGTTTCCGTGGTTGTGATAGCGATGAAGCAAGGATCGCTGCCGTGAAACAACGGCTATCTCTAATAGATGGTCAGCTCGAAGCCCGTAGCGGTCCTACCAACAAGGAGCGCCGTGCTTTAAACCGTGAGGCAAACGTGTTACGACGCTGGCTCTCCCCTGATGATAGTTTGGTGAAACTCCCGAGGTCGGAAAAAGCCAAAATAAGTAATCTGCGGAGCGGTATTCGATCGGCTAAGCGGCGCAAGCCAACAAAGAGGGAACGCCGTGTGTCGCGCCGCGCCTACAGGGAGCAACACGAGCTACACGTGCAAGTGCGCCCTGATTACTCACCGCCCGTCTTTTCCCTTGATGAACTGAAGGCTATAAGGCGCATCCATGAGGCGCGCGTAGCAAAGGAAGATTGGTTTAGGAAAAAGCAGCAGCAGTTAGTTCCTGTTGTTGCCTAAAGGTTCTTTAAAAGTTTAAAACTGGTATACGTGGGCAAGTGATCACTGCCCCTGCATCGCGCGTGTTGCGTGAACTAGTCAGGGGCACCGGAATCAGTAGCAGGCTCCATTGTGGGCGAATAACGAAGTACGCAGGCTAACACTCGCGCCTGCCAGCCATGTAAAGCGGGACACAGGAAAGGTGTCTCCTCATGGCGACAATAAATAGACCGCCCTCCGAAGCGGCAAATTCGGAAATCTTAACTAAGCAAGAAGCAGCGGAACTTCTCCGTTGCACCCCCCGATACCTTGAGCGGCAGATCAGTGCCGGAAGGCTCAGGGCAATGAAACCGACCGGGAAACTCGTACGGTTATTCCGCCGAGACATTGATGCGTTCTTGTTGTCAGGCGCGTCGATCGCGGCCTAACCCCACAGGGAAACGAAACATGAATTATGTTCTTCGTCCCCCCACTGCGGGGCAAAGCAATAATACTACTGCCGGGCAGTACTGCCCGCACACGGCAACCGTCACCGAGCGGCTACCGGAGGGTAGTCAGCACTACGCCAAGCTGAAATGTGCGGCTTGTGGCGCGTCCCTGGGCTTTCTGCCTAAACCCGAAAACGCAGAGCGCCGACAGCTGAATGGTTTCAAGCTGGCGAAACTCCAGATGTGCTCCAGTCTCAACGTTTGGGAGCGGGAGTTTGTCGATAGCCTCACAAAGCAAGGCAACAAACTGTCACCTAGACAACAGGCTGTGTTTGATCGCCTGTGCGCTACCCACCTAGAAAGGAGGGCAGCGTAATGAACGCCATACCTATCGTCTCAATGGTCAAAGATGCGTTCACCGTTAAAACGGAGGATGTCCGCGCTGATAAGGTTGTCGCGGCTATTCGCAATGGAAGATGGAAGCAAGAAGTTGAGGAAATAAGGCGAGAAACTGACAAGGAAAGCGCAAACAAACTTAAGACCTGTCTCCCGGGCGTAACGTTCAGCGGGAAATGCTCCGAGCGTAACAACGACGCGCTTGTTCAACATTCCGGCTTGCTCTGCGCAGACCTGGATAAGTTGAATGGCCAGTTTCAGAACGCCCGCGAGCAACTGCTCGCCAGTCCCTGCCTCTGGGCGCTGTTTACGTCGCCATCTGGTGGCGGCCTTAAAGCTGTGTTCCGCGTACCTGTCGATGGAGCGAAGCACCGAGGGGGCTTCCGCGCTGTCGAGCAGCACGTACGGGAGCTGACCGGAGTACAGATTGACGAGGCTTGCAAGGACGTTGCTCGTCTTTGCTTTGTGTCTTATGACCCTGACGCCTTCCACAACCCTAATGCGCAAGAGCTAGCACCACTACCAGAGCCGGAGCGGCCGAAGTCGACAAGCAACGGCATCGTGGATCTCAGCGAGCGGCAGCGTATCGCGACTGGGCTACTCGGCAAGATTGATTGGCAATCGGACACGAGCGGCTTGGTCGTTTGTCCGGGGAAGCACTTGCACACGAGCGGCGATAAGGCGCGGGATTGTCAGATCGACTTTGACGGTGTTCCTACAGTTCACTGTTTCCACACGAGCTGTCGTGGCATTCTAGACGGCGTAAATCACGAGCTACGATCACGGATCGGCAAGGCTGAATACATTAAGCCAGGTCCGGTTCAACCCCGACCGTTAAGCGAGTTACTGGATGCCATTACCGCAATACTTCGTCGCTATGTGGTTTTCCAGTTCCCGGAGCAACCAAATATTATCGCGCTGTGGGTGCTTCACGCCTGGACGCTTGAATCATTCGATCACACACCATACCTGAACGTGTTTGCTGCTTCCAAGCGCAGCGGTAAAAGCCGCGTGCTAGAGCTTCTAGAGCTACTTTGCCGCAACCCACGGCTTACATCAGGCGGGAGCTCAGCCGCATTGATTCGCAGCGTTGATGAAGAAAATCCGCCGACAATCCTCCTGGATGAAGTAGATGCGATCTACAGCAAAAAGAACGATGCGGAAGCGGAGAACACCCGGCAATTCCTGAATGCAGGGTACAGGCGAGGAGCCAAGTTCCTTCGCTGCGTCGGTCAAAGCTCGGCCATAGAGGTTAAAGAGTTTCCTGCTTTCTGCCCTAAAGCATTCGCAGGGATTGGAAGGTGCCTGCCTGATACCGTGCTAGACCGTAGTTTGCCCATTGAGCTGGTCCGGCAGTCGCGGGAAGAAAAAGCAGAACGATTCCGGGATCGCGAAGCACGGGGAGCGGTTGCTGACATTGTGCGCGAACTTGAAGCCTTGGCGCAACAGCGGGATTTAATCGAAGCACTGCGGCAAGCGCGCCCGACACTACCAGAAGAACTAAACGACCGCGCCCAGGACATTAGCGAGCCTCTCTTAGCCATTGGTGATGTTGCTGGGGGCGATTGGCCGGAGAAAGCGCGCATCGGGCTGGTTAAGCTGTGCGGACAAGAAGAGGACGCCGACTTCGGCGTGAAGCTGTTAGCTGCAATCAAGGCCATCTTTGACGAGGCCGGCGAGGAGAAGTTGCCGTCGATAGAGGTGCTCCAAGCGCTGGTGTCTATTGAGGACGGCCCGTGGGCATCAATGTTCGAGGATGCATTGAAGAACAGCAAGGTTCAAACCGCGGCCTCAAAGCTGGCGCGAGTATTAAAGAACTATAAGATCAAATCCCGGACTCTTAAGCTCGCCGACGAAACGACTGCTAAGGGTTATCATCGCGCGGACTTCGAGCCCCATTGGAGACGCTATCTCGCGGCTTCTTCGTCTGTCTCTGTGCAAGCCGTAACTGCCGTAACCCACGAGGGGAAAAAGGTTACGGCTCCAGTTTCGGTTACGGCTACGGACCAAACAGCCGTAACCCTGTTCTCCCCTCGTGAAGTCGCAAAAGGTTACGAGGTGACGGCGGTGACGGCTAGCTTGAGAGAGGCGGCTGAGGCTGTTTAAAAACACGGAGGAAAAACAAAATGGATAAGAAAATGAACCAGGCTGTAAACAAAGAGGCGTTCAAAATGCTTGCTCTGGAGATAGGACTCAACGCAGCCTGTCGCAAGCTAGGGGTACCGATCAACACGGGCAAATCATGGGCTAGGCGCGGTGGCTGGGTTTTACCCAAGCGCCCTGGTGGAAGGCCGCAACGGAGTCTTGATGCAACCAGTTTGCACCCGGTTGCGGATGCCCTGGTTGCATCACACAAGGAGCTAGAAGAGTAATCAGCCCTGAGGAGCTGCAGAAGATCAGGGCGCTACGTGAGCCAATGGAAGCGCCACAATCGCCACAAACGAGCGAGGATGCCGTGCCTTGGCCATCTGCTACCAACCTCAACGAAGAGAAACCCTTTAGCATTAACGAAGTCTCAACGGCGCTCCAGGCGCTGGATCGAAGAACTTAACCCAACGAAAGAAAAAGCAATGAGTCTTGAGAATGTTACAACGGCGCTGCAGGCCTTCGCCGCCTCTGGGAATGGAAACACACTTTTTCTGCGAGAACCTAGGTTCGTCACGTTTCGTATTACGGGCAACGGTTCCGTCACGGCAGGCGCAGTTTCGATTGAGTGCTGTCCACAAAATACACCCATGACACAACTCCCGGTATCAGGGTCACCACCTGCCTGGACAGTTCTTGCCACCATTTTAGTTCCGCCTAATGACGAAGTAGAGTACTTTGCTGGTAGCGTCTCCGGTAACTTTAGAGCGCGGATCAGCACTCCCGTGAGCGGGGGGAACGTAACCGTCACTGCCGTTCGCCCTGAAGAACAAACCGGCGCGCCTAAACGACGCTGACGTAGCGAGCTGGGCGTCCCATGAGACTGAAGAGTGAACAAATGATAGATGGCGGAATCTTGAGAGAGTGCTACGAGTCGCACCTCTACTATGTCGAGGCCTACAGATACAAGGGCCATATTCGCCAGATTATGATCAGGCGACATGACTGGGGACCGGTATTCGACTGGCGTGATATTCAGGCGATTAAGAATAGGATAGCCGGGCCAGAGGCCGAAGCCATTGAGTTGTTCCCCGCCGAGTCAAGAGTGGTTGACAATCAGAACTGGCGCCACCTATGGCTGAACGATAATGGCGAAAAATTCGTATGGCCGAACGCTAATGGCGAACAATTCCTTTTAGGCTGGAAGGAAGCGTCTAGGTGCGAGGACGCGACAGGGCACACGCAACGACCGCTTCGCCAAAGGTCGGATACTAGCTTATTAAGGCCGGTCAAGCTTCAACAAGGCGGGTGGACGGCTTTGAGGCGACTCTTTCATATAGACGCCACAATGAGACTAAGACCTTCCCTAACGTTCGTCTGGGCGGATCTTGCTAAATTGTCGGTTCTTATCCTGTCATCCGAATTTCCAGGGCCCTTAGCAGCCAGTGATTCAAGTTCACGCGGCGCTGGTATTGGCCAGCGCCACGATTGGCCCGAGCGCCATCAAGCTACTTGAACTTCGATTTGCTTGGGCTTGGCTTTTTCGTTCTTCGGCAGGTGTACTTCCAGCATACCCTGCTTAAATGTAGCCTTTACTTTTTCTGCTTCCGCGTCCTCCGGTAGCGCGAAAGTTCGCACGAAGCTGCCGTAGCCGCGCTCTACGCGGTGATATTTTTTCTTGTTCTCTTCTTTTTCGAACTTGCGCTCGCCCGAGATGGTAAGAATCCCATTCTCAACGGTGACTTTTACGTCATCCTTTCTTAACTCAGGCAATTCAGCCTTAATGACGTATTCCTTGTCATCCTCGGTGATGTCCGCAAGTGGTGTCCATTCTGGCAACGTGATACTCTCTTTTCCGTTCCCCCGGCGCACCGGCATCCGGCCAAAAAGGGTCGAAAGCCGATTATGCAGATCTTCCATTTCTGGTTCCCAGCGAGTGAGTGTATTCATCATCTTGGTATCCTTTCTTTTCCGGCGGGATTGTGTATCGCCGTGTTCGACCGCCGGTTCTCCGAACAATGAAATCAGCGTACGTCAACCTAGCGGCACCCCAGATGATGACAAAGTAACTTAGGTTACCTTTTTAGTCTTCCGATTATTGAATGTTTTTCGGAAATTGAGCGCGTTATTGTCGCGACCGTCGCGGTGGCTTTTTCTCCCGAATGTAAACCATTGCAACGCCACCCGAGTTTCGTTGAGGGCCCCCGCCGTTTAGGAAACCAAATAGCAGCCGGGGCGCGTAATAGCAGTTAAGGACATGAGCACAGACTGGACGGCCGGGGGTTACGAACGCCGTGCAGAGCAACTTAAAAAGGCTGTCGAACGATTGAGGAATGACGAGCACCAACAGCAACATGAGTACGTACCACCACCGCCAAGCGGGGAAAAGCCGAAGCGGAAAACCGCACGAAAGTGAGTTCAAACGAAAAGTGGCCGCCCCGGAAGGAACGGCCACTCTTTGTGTTGGGAAAATGCTTCAGCTAATTACATCTTCAGGAAACGCCGCGCCATACCAAGGGCACCGAGTGCCGCCCCGAGCAACATCACGGTCGTTCCGCCGTCGGGAACACTCACTACGCCAGGCCCGCCCCCGATGGCAGGAGCCGCGTTAACAGGTTGGACAAGAAAACCCACGCTAACTGCGGCCAGGAAGAGTAAGAGCTTTAATGAGAATTTCATGCGTAATAAAAGTAGCATTAAGCATGCCAGTGCCACTAGGAGGCTACATGCACCTGAAAGATGCGAAAAGTTGTAAGGAATAGTAGAAAGCGTAACGGAGACCGACAATTATTCGCGAATTGCCATGATGCGAGCGGCTGTAAAACCCTGCGTAGCCAATTGCGGTTGGCTCGCCTTACCAAAGGCGAAAGACCTCCGCACCGTTGAGCCCCCAGTGCAGTCTTTGCTCCCTAAGATTTCTTCCGTCAAACCGCACCCGCGTAACACGTGCACTCGAAAAAGATCGGCACGGTTTTCAGCATCGGTTTGATCCACCGCTTTCTTGTCATTTCTTATCTCGTTCTACGGAACCGACGGAACGAAGTTCCCCGAGAAAAGCCGAACGGGCTGTTCGCTCTCGCGCCTAGAGCTACACAACACCAACTGCCCGCCGCACCGCATTCAGAGCTGCATGCACATTTTGCCAGCGCCCTTCCGCGTGCGAAGAATCGTCGACAGCGAAATTCAAAGACTCCCTAAACTGCTCGAACGGCCAGCGCGTCGGCGTACCTCGCGCGAGTAAATCCAACGACGCAAAAACTTCCGCTGTCCGCATATCTTCCTCGCGGCACCGGTCCATTGCATCAATGAGAACCGCCAATGCGTTCTTTTCGTCCACGGGAAATTCGTTTATTGCTCTGATTCTCCAAGCCGTTGTGAGCCGCCGTATTGAAGGTCGGTCCTCTGGATGTGATCTTCGTGGAAAAGAACATCATCCAGCTGTCTCATATCGACTATCTCCCCGCATTCCTGGCAGCAATAGAAGGCCGACGTTCAAAGCTTCTTGTTCGTCCTGATATCCCACCCGCCCCTGGTGGTTGCGCCCACCCTTCCGTCCGGCAGCTGCACGCGATGTTCCCAGCGAATTCGCGAGAAATCGAGAGTCACCTCTTCGAGCAATCCTTCGCTCGACGCGCCGGTATCGAGCGCATTGAACGACAGCGGATATTGCGCGCCCGTGCCTCCCCGCTGCGCGATGTTGGTCAGCAGCACGTCTTCGAGCGTGACCTTGTAGAAGTCGAATCCGCCGGCGCCTCGACTGAACGTGAAGCGCGCGTCCTGGATGTGCCGACCTGACACGCACGCGAGCAGTATTGGAATCGATGCCACATCGACGTTTTTACGAAATCGAACGCCGGAGAATTTCGCTATGCCGCTCGAAAGGCCGCCTCCGCCCCCGCTCTGAATTACGGCGACGTTCACAGCCTGCTCGTACGAGAGCACTGCGATTTCGTCTTTGTGCCCTTTGACCGTGCTCTCGCCGGCGATGCCATGGAACTTCAGAAAGATGTACAGATCAGGGTCAGGCATGCGATCTCCATCTTGATCAAGCTCCCTCTAGCCGTCAAAACGATTCGAAGGCGCTCATAGCGCGCCAAACGGCAGCGCATCCGAGAGCAGGTCAATGCCGCGCTTGTCTATGCGCGGTCGGACTTCGTAAACGTGCATACTGAAAAAGCCGTTAATGTCGGCAATCCTGAGTGTGGCTGCGGCTTCAACTTCTTGTTTATTAATCCATTGGTGTGCTAGTGCGACCTCGAACTCGGCACGCTCACGGTCGTGCGTGATAAGGCGAAACGTTAGATCGTTAAACATGTCGCCCAGATTTTGTCTCTGTATTCATTAGCCGTAGTCGCTGGGTTACCTGGGGTTGTTACGATAGCCGTCACCTGACGCTGGTTAAAGTAGAACGTGAAATACGTCACCGACAAGCCAATCACAATGCACACGAGAAAGATAACCCACTCGCGAGCGATGCGTCGCTTGGTTGTCGATGTCATCGGGTAAGGATTTAATCACAAAGCGCCGTGAGTCGTAAAGCGTGCGAAAAAGTTGCTTTGTAGTAGTGTCGTTTCCATGATTCAGCCCAAGATCCCCCCGAAATGTCGATACAGACGCGGTGACATTGAGAAGCGCGAACGTGAGGAAAGAAAAGCAGGGAGAAGGGAGCTACTTGAACGCCTGTGGGTTTATGGCCGTAAATGCACCCTAGAATCGCCGCAAGCGCACCGGCGGTCTTGATTCGGCTGGCGTCCATATCGACGGCGCAGGCGCTTTCTCGCGTGAAATAAACGCGCTTAAAATCGCATTCTGACACGATTTTATAGCGGTTAGGAATGGGGGCACAGCCGCCAGAGGATGACGAAATTAAGCGTTACGAAGTGGTTTTGAAACATTGTCACGATGGCGTGTTACACATGGGATCATTCAAAACTTTTGAGCAGGCCCGCGCTTACCTTATGGATCGTTGGGCGAATTTGCGTATTGAACGTTACTTGATCCAAATAAATTGCGGCGGTGCTATCTACGACAGGCACGACTCCCGAAAGCGCGTCTTTTTAATTGGCGCACCGTATCTCACGGACGAAGGTAGCGGCGATAAATTCGCCTAGATTCGTCGCGAGTGTCCCATATCGACGGCACAGACAGCCACAGAGGCGGGCCGGGGTGGTATCACTCGCTCTTGGGCGAAGTGGTACCACTTTCAAATTCTTATGGGTGGAAGATCGTTGTCTAGGTTCGAATCCTAGCGAGGCAGCCACCCTCTTTCCCTCCTAACAAGGACGATCATCGCTAACAATCTGAGTAAAGCCGGATG
>WNFW01002960.1_pt1 | contig 11760 bp, 10 predicted proteins | sample 5400131 | NCBI WGS metagenome assembly WNFW01 (sample SAMN13153362, study PRJNA577476) | soil metagenome | isolation source: 20 cm soil or saprolite under grassland replicate 1 | place: USA:California | collected 2016-06-15
GCTGTTCTGGGCGAAACCTACTGCCATATAGGCTCCCAACATGACGAGGCTTATCGAGAGGCCCAGTACGAGATGGGGAAGATACCGTCTGATAAGCGGCCGCATTTTCAATGCTGACAGAACGGCTATTGATAATAAGGGTTGGCATGATCAACAATTAAGTCATTGTCTGAGCCTGCCCTAGTTAGCCCCATGGCTGCGGATCTTTCCTTGTCGACGGCTGATTCAGAATCTCAGGGAAGCTTCGGGAACGCACGGTTATCAGGAACGATTTCTCGCCTATTGTAGGCGTCCTCAAGACCGATCTTCCGCCTGCTCTGGTTGTCTACGGAATTCCGGAGAATCCCTCCATAGCAGATAAGAATAAAGCCCGAAGAGAAAACCCCTAACGTTTCAGGTCATCAGGCTATGCGTCTCGCCATACTGATTCATCCATTCGGCAGATTCGGTGGAGCGGAGCGACTGGCCATTCTCCACGCCATTGGACTCACAGAGGCGGGGGTTGATGTTACGATGTACACCGATACGACCCTGATGCACCGTGAATGGCTTTCACTGCTCGGGTCCAAGGTCCCAGTGAGAAATCTGCCTTACGGACTGAAAGGTAGAGGCGTAATCCGAGATCTCGCTACTTTCGATAGAATACTGATTCATCATCATATCGAGCCACTGATGGCGAGGCGAATCATCGGCAGATACGCGGACAAAACGTACTGGTATACCGGTGAGGTCCTCCGCGCCGTCTGGGAGGACAAGATAACGGGCGCAGACTACCGGCAGTTTAGCCCCACTGTCTTCCGTACGGCCAGTCACTTCTACGGGAAACGATCCCGGATCGCCCTCTGGGGTCCAATGTACAATCTGACAGTCTCAATGCTTAGAGTCTTAGACATGGCTACTGTCCGCCGATTCAAGGGCATAATCGCGAACAGCGAATACATGGCAGACCTAGTGAGAAGAGTTTACCATTATCCTGGACCGATGTCCGTCGCATATCCAGCTCCTTCGCTCCCAGCATCGATGTTTAAGCCCGACTATGGCAACGGCGACTATGTACTCGCAGTTGGCGCACTCTTGCCAAACAAGAACCATCATGACCTCCTGGAAGCCATGTCTCTTCTCAAAGAGCCCCCCACGCTCCGTATTGTGGGCGATGGGCAGGAGAGCAGCAACTTGAAAGATCAAGCACAAAAACTGGGAGTGGAAACCGAGTTTGATTCACTGGTCACTGGGGAAGAGCTGTGTCGTCTCTATGAGGGCAGTCTCTTCGTCGTGGTTCCCTCTTTGTCTGAGCCTTTTGGGATGACTGCCCTCGAAGCCGCCCTCGCAGGTAAGACTTCGGTTGTAACCGAGCTCGGAGGAACCAAGGAGTTCGTTCTGGACCAACAGACAGGGCTTGTCGTTAATCCTCGAGAGACCAAGAGCTTTGCTTCGGCCATGGAGCTACTGCTAGACGATAGAGACCTACGAACGAGCATGGGACAGAGGGCGAGAGAAAGAGCTCTCGAATCGTTCACACCTGAAAGCTCAGCGATGGCTCTGAGCAGGGCATTAACCTAAGACACTAGTCAGTCCTTGAAAATCCAGTTAGGGACACTATTTCGTTGGAACAGGTTTATGCCAAACTTTCGAATTCGTTTCGTCTCTTATTACGTCCACTTCGAGCGGACCACTACAAACTTGCCCTTGCGGTCATCTTCGTTCTTCTTGCTTTAACAGCAGCTTCTGCCTTAGCGCTGAGAGGATACTTCGCACCCACGAGCGAATTTGAGGCATTCGAGATACCAACAGATCAGCTCACTACGGTTTTCTCTTTCTCAGCAATCGACAATGTCTCGTTGCCCACCAACAATTTTACCATTCTGTACAATCCCCAATCGCAAAACACCACTGTCACCGGCGATACTTTCTTCGGCTCCTTCTCTTATGTGAACACCACTGCCGTAGCCTTCCAAGAAGGTACAAACATTGATGCTACCAAACATCCATACTTTGAAGTAAGTGTCACGACTTCACCGGATTTCACAGCGACATCTGGATTTGCATTCGGTCTTCGGTTCGTATCAAGACTGACCGATGGATCGGTAGTTCTGCTTTGGAATGACGCTCTACCAACGGTCGAACATGTTCGGTCTGGTGGAACGACGATCCTCAAAGCGTACGTTCCTAACTATAATCAAAATCTAGCTAACATCACTGGCATACGCCTTTATGCCGAAGAGCGCGGTGGGGTCCACTCCGATTACAAAATTCGTGTTAACTCCATAACCGCATCACGTCTGAATTCAGTTCAAGCCTGCTCGTCCCAGTTCTGTTATGTTCCGATCGCGTTACCAAATAATCTAGGCTTCTTTGACACAATGGTCACTGACACGATCTTCACTGGCCAGTCAAATTACAAGATCGCATTTTCTTATCAAAACCAAACTTACGTATCTCGAGCATATTTGAACGGATCAAGCCACGTGTCCCTGACGGCAGGCTCGCAAAATGTCACTCTGCAGAACGTCGTGCTAGCTTCGACTCCGTTGCTTGGGTCTGCAGTATACATAATGTCATCGACTCTTCCAACGTCGATACAAGTTGAGGATCTACGGCTGACTTTCACTCCCGTTCCCAATTCTGTCAATGATACACTAGTGCCGCAAGGAACTAACCTTGTGCTTCTATTGGCCACTCTGATTCTGGTTTTTGCCGTTCCTGCGGAACTCCTAATGCTCCGAGTTCGATGGAAATTTGCTATTGCTGCTGGGATCATAGCTAGGGTGGCGATGATGCCCTGGACCGGCCACAGGTTGGATACTCTCTCATACATTCGCGATGCTTACTTGTATTATCATCAAGGCTGGGGGCCGATCTTTTACAATCCTCCGACGGTGGTTGCTCTTGCCGCCCCAATCGGGTCCATGCAGTTCTACTATCTCTTGGGCCTTGACCGGATAGACACCGTTTTCCTCTTCCACTACGGAGGCGTCATCGCTACTTTCTTCGTCAAGTTGCCCTTCCTTTTGGCCGACTTGGCCTGCGCAGGCGTCATCGCAAAGGTTTCTCCGCACAAGACATATTCCCTGTACTATTTCCTAAATCCATTCTCGATTTTCGTATCAGCGATTTGGGGGCAGTACGAAGGATTAACTGCTCTCGCATTGATCACTGGATATGTCGCGATAGTAAAGCTCCGACCGTGGCAAGCTTCGTTCGTTGGTTTAGGGGCGATTGCACTCAGTGGTCTGGTGGAATTATTTGGATTTCTCGCCGTTCCATTCTTAGCTATTTACATGGTCATCAAGAAATACTACATACAATTCGCGTTATGTATTTCGACAGTTACACTGGTTTTATTGATTCCATCTAGCGTGAGCCAATTCATCTTTAGTTTTAATGGATCGAACCCGTTCCTACAGCCGGACATCTACTCATTATCCGGCAATCTCGGCATAAGTTCACAACTTCCTCTCGTTGCCGCTATTACGGCCAGCGCGAGTTTCGGGCTTTACCATCTTATCCGTACATCAGATTTCATCGGCACTCTCATACCAATTTCAGCAACAATAATCTCACTCGAGCTGTTTGCCCACAATCTTCCGCAGTTTATGCTCATTCCTTTGGGACTCATCACACTGTTATTCGCGATCAGGAACGACATCGACGGACTGATGTTTGTTTGGTTCTGTGGAGCACTGCTTGCCTTCATCACTATTGCAGCGGCCGAGAGTTTTGCCTACTTGCTAACAGGAGAGGGCTATTACATTATTCCGTTGGTTGAAGGAGGGCAACATCTGAAGTTCTACGCTGTAAGCTTACTAGTGATCGATTCGGGGCTCCTCATTCGCACATACAAGAAGCTCCCCTTCTTGCAACTATCCATACTACTCATTGCTTTGATAGCACTTGGATGGTTCTTGGTGAACCTTGTTTGAATCTGACTGTCATAATTCCAACTCGCAACAGACCCGAACAAGCGCAACGTCGAGTTGACGAACTCAAGAACCTGAATTGTGAAGTCACAGTCGTAGATGATTGTTCACAGACGCCCGTCGAAGTTCACGGTGCGAAGATTGTCAGAAACCATCAGAGGTTGGGAGCTAGCGAATCTTGGAACGTAGGCTCCAAGCTGGCAAACCACGACTGGCTCTTTCTCTTGTCGGACGATCTAGTTCCGAGCGCCGGACTGACCCGCTTTGTCAATGAACTCATTCCCAAGCTGGATTCTAGAGATGTCGTCGGCTTCCGAATCTCGGGCGTAATCACTTTGGGAACAAGAACTGTCCAACTCTTCCGGAACACACTGATCTCAAGGATATTGAACATCCTCTTTGGAGTTGATATTTCCCGACACACAGGCCCCTCTCGTTTCACGCCATCTCCTATGCTATTTCACTCGGAGTTCTTCGCCTCTCTCGGGGGCTTCGATTCTCACACCTACGGCGGAAATGGGTTCAGAGAAGAATCAGACTTGCAATGGAGAGCTGGGAGGAAGGGCGCTAGATTGATCTATGTAGAAGACCCATATTTCGAACACTTGAATATTCCCGGCGGCTACGAGAAACGCCGCGTATCCGCGAACGATTTCTATTACATGAGAAACCAAACTGTATTCGCTCTCAGAAAGAAAAGCCCAGCATCTGTCGTTATGATTGCAGCCTTCGGTACCTACATGCTAACTAGAGGTCTTCGACTTTCGATGTTGGTTAGAGGAATAGCCCAGGGCTTTGCCGCCGTGATCTAGAATGAATACTCTGGGTGCCTCGATTTCACCGCATCATGTGAGCTTGTGCTGATGTAATGATTAAGAAAAACCTCAGATCTGCCAAGACAGTCAGGTCTGATTATGATCGGAATGCTACGACTTACGATATCACAAGATTCAGATCATCGGGAGGCCAATATGTCGATGCAAAGGAGCAGGAGTTCGTAGCAAGCGTGATCAAGAGTTTGACCACATTGGAGATAGGGACTGCCACTGGAAGATTCGCAGTTTCCCTGATCAATCGAGGGACTGAATATACAGGGGTAGACCTCTCGATGAAGATGCTACGAACAACGTTCGAACGCACGAATCATTCTGCATCTCTGGTTCAAATGGACGGGTCCCAGTTGGGTTTCAGAAGCTACTTCGACTACGTTCTGTGCATCCGAACCTTCCACTTCCTCCAGAAGCCAGTTGAAGCTTTACAGGGAATGCTTAGAGCGTTGAAACCGGGCGGCGAAGCCCTCGTCACATTCGAGACCGACAATTTCCTGAGACGCTTTCTGCTGTTTTTCGGAATAGGAACCTCCGAGCAATACTACTACAAGATTTCTGATGTTGAAGAGCTGTTTCTAAAGGCTGGATTCAGAGTGGCTCGAAGCGGATCGGTGATGCGCATACCTGTAACCATCTACCGAAGATGCCCGAGGCTGTTTCTCCCCATATTGAAACAGTTTGAAAGACTCTGGCCTTTGTCGATGCACGACTATGTCCTAGGCGTGAGGTAGGTTACTAGTCTCAGCTGGAACCAGACCGTCCCAGGGACGACTAGCTAGAACGTTCCGATTTTGACAAACAATCAGCGCAGAGGCAATCCGAGGTTCTTTCGGAGATCGCGATAAGGCGTTGTTCTGAGATCCTCAATGTTGTGCACCAGCATGATGGTAAACCCTTGCACTCGAATAAGCTCCCACACATCCCGCACCTCAAAGTTCGAGATTCTGCCAAGCCAGTCCTCTCGCAATCAGCAATCGTTTCAAATTTCGTTCTTCGGCCGAACTTTTGACAGTAGATAATCGACCCGCTCTTTGATATCTAACAGAGCCTTGGCCTTGGGTGAACTTTTCGACAGTTTCAATGGTTCCCGTGTCATCTGAAGTAAAGCCTCCGAAGCCTCTTCAAGGGTTTTCGTGTAACGGTCAATTTTGGACTGTTTTGCCTTTACGGCCTCAAAGGCCCTCTCGAAACCACTCGATAGGAGGAGGCCAAACGCTTTCTTGTCCACAATGATCGCACCTAAATCTCTGACCTGACTACCCAGCCAAAGCTTTGGTCTTTCTCCCGAGATTAGGTCCATGAACTGGGCCAGATTCTTGCCATCTTTTGCCCAATCGTTTAGTTGTCGCCTACGGAAAAGTTCGTAAAAGTAAGAGAATTTGTGGACCCACTTTCCTTCATCATCAGGGTACTGATTGCCATATTCCAACGTAGCCCGAAAGGCATCAAACATTACCCGAATCCGTTGGGGGCTGATGCTCAGAGCGCTTGCAACCTCACCGGCGGGCATCCCATGCTTGCTCATCATGTCGAAAATCTGTTCCGCTTGGCTCAGTGGCGACCATTCCTTTTTCCCACTAACGTGTACTCGAGCAACAAGCAAATCCACATCCTTTGGATCGGCATCGGCCGGGAGCATCAGACACTGAACCTTCTCGAAGGTTTCTTCTAAGTAGCCTGGAAGTTCGCCATTCTTCGCTTGATCATCAAGCCGTCGGAGACACGCGATCCTTCTATTCCCTTCTATGACCGTGAGACTCGAATCTATGATTGGTTTTTCGCTCAGGCCCCCGGAGTATTTGATCTCGCTGTATAAGTTGCGGGTGCCTTCTTCCCGCCAGAGCCATTCTTCGATCTCGTTTTCATCAGAACCTGATGACTTGTATCTAACTCGTGGATTGTTCTGACTGAAACGCAGGCCTCTAATTGGAACCGTCACCAGTCGAGCTGCTATCTTCCGGCCCTTCGTTATTTCGAGATCCACAATCGGGGCTTTCGCCATGATTTCGTTCTCATTAATTACGGGAGATTCGTTGGTTGCTCTTTGGATCTTATCGGGAAAGAACATGTAGGACTTCTTCCAGCACCACTGGCAGACGTAGCGATACGGCCCCGTCTCGTAAGGGCCGCGCATCTTGTGCTGGTCTTCGTCGAACCTAGAACCGCAACAGAGGCAAACGGTTGGAGGCGCAATGGAGCCTATCTGCCAAGCTTCACTCGCCAAGTTGGTGTCGCTCCGCTCGGAGAGTCGAAGCTTCTCGCCAATCGAGACTCCCGTGAAGTCGAGGGAGATGTATTCGGGGCTTCTCAATGCCACCGTTAATGTCTCGATCTTGATCCCTCAGAGCATCGGATGCTTTCACTTTGACCTTCTCTCTCAATCCAAAAGCGTCCTGAAAATCCCTAGCCCGATTAAACTTGTCGACCAAGCCTTCGTGAGGGGGAAACGCTCCTGCGTAACCAATTACGCGACGGGCCTTGGCTACCATTTCTAGTTCTTCTCGTCCCCACCTTGGAGATACGAACCTATTCTTTTCAAGTGATGTGAGAGGCTCAAACCTCATAGGGTAACAGACTGCTCCCCAGTTCAACAAGTCTCTGACTCTTTCGAAGAAATCCTGCGGGTCATCCTGATAATTGAATAGAGTGTATGAAACAATCTTTCGCGAGCTTACTCCCGCGTCTCTCAGGAATTTGATTGCGCGTTCAACAAAAGGCCCTATCCCATGATAATCGTACGCGACTCTGACAACTTCCATCCGCATGCGTGCAATTTTCTCCGCAACCTCCTGCGTAACAAGTCTGGCATCAAGTCCTTGGTTGAAGTCAGTAATCATTCCTAGGGATTCCAATTCATCGAAAATGGCTCGCCAGTTTGGGTTTCCCAGAATGTTGTTGTCCCAAAGAATTACACGCGTATGATGCCGTTTATCGCAACAGTTCTCGGCTCTCGGATGCCCTGGATATATCAGATGTCTGACTGAGTATTTGAGGGCACTAGGTCGCCCTTCTAGCTTCGGGACTGAACAGAATCCACATCGACGGATGCATCCTCTAGAGGCGAACATGATGCTTCCATCCCACTCAGGCACAAGATCGAAATCAGGCATGAAACCTTCGGCTTCATCCATTAGCCCTTTGTGGACATGATCGGCACTGGAGGTAGCTGCGTGTTCGGGTAACAGTGATGCGTAGATTCCTCCAAGCCAAAGAGGCGCCTCGGGAAACAGTCTCTTGTAATACCGAACAGCCCTGTGAACGGGTCTCCAGGCGAACGTGAACAGACTCGTGACAAAGACTTCATCTGGTCGCCTCAGGGGATGTTTCTCTCCCCTCACAAGCTCGACCGTGTTACCCCGAAACCGGTGCAGCGCGGCTAACTTCAGTAGACCGAGAGGGGGGTATCGGGAATAATAGTCTGGCTCGACTAATAGTACGTGCAAGCCTATCCCGTAAGCGCCCTCTTCTAACCGAACCGGCGAGGATATAAGGGGATCTTCATCCGCGGAGCTTGTTCTTGACTGCTCGGACCAGTTCGTGTTCGTGAGAGAATAGAGTTCTCAGGACTCGCCCAATTACAGACCTCAAATTGTGTTAGAGGTGACGTTTGCAGGCGTACTTTCTTGTTTACCTCGATTTCAAGTCGCTACCGTGTTGCAGTGCCCTGCGACCATGAAAGTGGTCGCAAGGTCGAGTGAGAGTAACAAGGTAGCAAACCTCATTAACCCCATACGAAGTAGCCATAGGAAGTGAAAGTGAGTTGGAAACTCTCCAATCACAAGCGGGTTCCGCTGCACCTGAAAATGTCCCCTCCCTCCAAGGGACGAAAGCAGAGGAAGGAGGAAGTGGTCGGCCCAAAGCCGTTAGGGTCGATGTCCTACGACTCCGGCAGAAAGAAATCCCGATGTACATGGGAAAGATGACGGCCAAAGACCTCCTCAATCTCTACGATATTGACGCCTTCAGGGAGGAGAACCTAGATGGGTACCAGAGAGAGCTGTACAAGACAAGAGCCAACGAGATATTCACCTATCTTGTTCAATGCCCCATCGCAGTGATGCCGGGCGTTTTCGTCAGCCTGAGGTCCGGCGGCCATAGCTTCAAAGAGAAAGAAGGAGACCTTGGGACGCTCGAAATTCCCTACAAGAAAGGAGCGATCTGGATGATCGACGGCCAACACAGACTCGGCGGCTTCGAGAAGGCAGCCAAGGGCGAGGGAGAACTTGTGGAGATTGAATCTGCCGACGCGGAGACTCTTGAAGATCTGCTTGCATATGAGTTACCAGTAGTCTTTGTTGACACAAGTGAAGCGGTTAAGCTGGTGAAGAACTCTCTCGAAAACTCGTCGGTGGAGATCAACTCCAAAGACATTGAGGCCGTAATTTTCACGGTAGTAAACAAAACGGCAAAGAGTATCAATGCTTCGCTAAAGGATGCACTTCTCTACAAGATCCACGAAGCCGGAATTCCAGGCATACCATTCATCAAGAAGGAGGAATGGAGGTCGACGGCAACAAGGATGGCAATAGCTCTCTATAAGGAAATAAAATCCCCACTATACCTGAAAATCAACATCGCAGGGACCAAGGGTCTCAAGAGACCAATACGCCTCAACTCGTTCGTGAGTTCTCTCGTGCGCCTCGTCAGAGACAATCAGACGTTCAGCGGACTGACATACGATGAGAAGCTGAATTTCGTTAGGTCTTACTGGACCGCGTTAGCCGACGTATGCCATGAGGGGTTCCAATATGACAACGAGTATATGCTTCTGAAGACGATAGGCGTGTACTCGGTCGATTGGGTCGCGAATGACGTGTTCAACTGGTGCGACAAGAGTGGCACTAGACCGACGAGAGACGCAATTCGTGGACTCATTGAGCCATTGAAAACATTCAAGTGGTCGAAGGCCGACTCCCCGCTCGCAGCCTTCGGCGGTCTGAAGGGTGTCGCCGCGGCCCACAAGTTGCTCCTACAACATCTGGCCGACAATGGAATCATACAGGCTGCGGAGACATTAGAAGAAATGGAGGAGAAGAAAGCTCCTCAACCCATAGCTGCGTAAGTCCTCGAAATGGGGGATGGCCGCCGTGGGCAAACTAAGCCACGCTCCTGGTACGGGCGAGATGCGGGTATTCAATCCCGCCGGCGGCCCCTATACACCCTCCCCATATGGAAAGGCTTCCAATTAGTGTTTAATGGGCGCTAGGTCACCTAAGAATCTATCTGTTAGTACCTCGTCCCATCGTGCTAGTCTCCTTGCAGGAAACTCCCTCTAAACGCTCGGGTGAGTGGCCGTCACATTACGATTCGCAACCTTTACGGGAGTAGGCTCGGCTTGCTAATGTGGAGCACCCGGGCCTGACTGGGCTTTGGTGGGAGTGAACGTCTTGTTTTGTCGAGTTCCGGAGAAACTTTCTACAGTTTCGGTCTCGTGTCTGAGCAATAGCCGAAACGCTGCTCAACCCTACAGATGTCGAGTCAGCGGAGCAACTGGCGTGAACGACTTTTTGTGAATCCCAGTCGCATGGAGCTCGAACTCGCGATAAAGCTAGAATCCTCCGGAATACAGTACCAGACGCAAGTTGAAGTTCCTGTTGCGACTGCCGATTTCTACTTCACCACTGAGCCGCGACCGACGCTCGTTTTCGTTGATGGAAGACCCCATCTTGCAACTGCTCAGATGATCAAAGATGAAGAACTGAGAACTCTCCTTAGAAAACGGGGATACAGAGTGGTTGAGCTAGTATACAGTGACTACTCAGACAGGAAGCGGGACGAACTCTACCACCAACTTCTGACCGTCCTCCGTCAAGAATAGCTCTCGGCCTGATGAAATTGCCACATTTTGGGCGACGTAACCCAGATTAGATTCTGTCGGAGGTCTATTCGAAAGCGTCCTCTAGCCATCGAAGCCCTTTGAGAAGAAGTCCTACGATCACTACCACATAATAGAGAATCTCCAATCCTCCGATCACGGTCAACGAAAGTCCACCGAGTACCATGAGGATGAAGAATGCCCCCGGAACCACTAGGAACATCAGAATCAACGCTACTATCGCTTCAGTGGCCTTCGATCCGTTCCCACCCCTATGCCACGACATTTACTAAGAATGCCGTTCAAACTCATATAAGAATTAACGCAACTACGTGTTGGAAGCAACCCGCATATCCAGAAGGGCAATGCATTTCGAGAGAGAATGGAAGATCTAGATCGGATAAATCGGCTTCTGTTCGAGTATCTCAAAGATCACGGATGGCTTCCCCAGAAGGGCCGTTTCAATAAGCGACAGGTCACGATCCGGATTGACTGGTCTTATCTCTACGTCACTGGTACGAGTTGGGGTGTGAAGGTAGGATCCTGAACCGCAGTTTTAAGGTCGTAGAGTTCCCTGCTGAGGATAGCGTTCTCTCCCATTTGGGACAAAACGTTGGTAAGTTTCCACAAATCTAGCGGCTGGCTATTAGATAAATTCTCCTGTATGTCCTGACTTGGATTCTTACCAATCGCACATCACAGGAAGGTTTCGGATCCATCTATTGCTCATAACCAATAGAGGAGGCTTTCTTCTTTCATGCGCTGCGCGAACTGTAAGAGAGAAGAGAGATCAGTGAAATTACGCGATCCTCCGATCTATATGTTCCGTTGTGATGTATGTACAGAGTATGAGGAGGCTTCTCTGGAGTTCAGGCTGAATACGGATCCCGCTGAGAGCGCGAGGCTCTATGATCGAATCTTTGAGATTTCAAGGAGGATAGAGAAGTTGGTAAAAGAAGCGAGGAAGCAAACTGCGGATAGATGAAAAATGCCGCAGAATGAAACCTGATCCGGGATCTGGGACGGGCTTTTCATATGATGCCCAGTTCACGCGGGCACCTATACAGATGGATGCTTCTCGAAAAACAGTGGATTAGCCATTTCTGTGGGATAAGTCTACAATTTCGCTCAAAACTGGTTCAGATGGCGAGAACACCCTTCCTAGAATTCATGAAAAAATTATTTCCCGCGACACAAA
>WNFW01002963.1_pt1 | contig 11757 bp, 10 predicted proteins | sample 5400131 | NCBI WGS metagenome assembly WNFW01 (sample SAMN13153362, study PRJNA577476) | soil metagenome | isolation source: 20 cm soil or saprolite under grassland replicate 1 | place: USA:California | collected 2016-06-15
CGCATCCACCCGCCCAGCAGCGGAAGACTAAAAACGATCGTGCAGCCAAAAAAAGCGACGAGCACCTCGAGCACAGCGTAAAGATGCAGGGGCCGCCAGTGCCGAATCTTCGACGATGCGGCGATCGCGTTGCCCAGGGCCAAACCCGCCATGAAGCTGGAAAGAATTAACGCCGCCGCCCAAATGGAATTGCCAAATGCTAATCCGCTCAACCGCAGCCAGAGCGTCTCGAAAATAAGCGCGCCGATCCCCGAGAGGAAGAGAATACCAGAGAGAATCGCAACGCGCCCGCTTGCATACTGATCTCGCAATGGATAAAGACCAACTTCTGGAATGTCATGTGGCGACTTATCGCCAGCCCGTGCGGCAGGTTCGCGATTCGCCCGTTTTCTTGAAGATCCTTCTGGCAACGAGATCATAGCCGAAATGTGGTTGCCTGTATTTTCGTTAGAAGAGTCGCCATGAGCCGTCCTCGCGCATAATAGCATTCACCATTACCCGACCCCCGGACGGGCCATGCTCGGCACGCCGCTTTGGCGCCGGATTCCAGCCAAGCACCATTAACATCGCAATGAATCCCGCCACATACGCGGCCGCGACAAACCATCCTCCCTTGACCCAAGCCACCACCGAGCGCGCTTCGGGGAAGATGCTTGAAATTGCAACGCCTGCCGACGATCCAAACCAGATCATCGAGCCACCGAAGCCCACCGTATACGCGAGTCCACCCCAATCGTATCCGCCCTGCTTGAGCGCCAGCGCCGTCAGCGGAATGTTGTCAAACACAGCGGATAAAAAACCAAGGCCGAACGCCGTATGCGAGGAGGCCAGCGGCAACCGTTCCACCGGCATCATCGAGGCGATTAGCACGAGCGAGAGCAGAAAAATGGAGCTTCGCAATGCCCGAGGCAGCACTTCCCAATCCGGACGGCGTATTCCCACAGACATGAGGATGGCTACCCAAACTGCGACTCCGATGAACGGAAAACGATCCGTGTGCTCAGGGAACTTCGTGTTCACAGTCACGTTGGCAGCAAGCGCAAGAATAAGAATCAACCCAACGATCCCGATCCGTGCCCAATCCACATTAAGGTGTTCGTCAGTGTGCCCGAGAATGGGCGAATACTTGTGTTGCTTGATGGCCGCCGGAATACCGAAAACAAACAGTGCCGTCGTGGCAGCAACGCTCGCGTGGAAGACTTGGATTGGTGAGACGCCGGCAATCCACATCATCGTGGTCGTGGTGTCGCCCACGACACTCCATGAACCACCGGCATTGGACGCGGCAACAATGGCCGCAAGAAAGCCAATATGCACTTTGCCGCGGAAAATTTGATGCGCCATCGCGCCACCGATCAACGCCGCCGCGATGTTGTCGAGAAAACTGGAAAGCAGCCACACCATCGCCAGCAATATGAAACCGCCCTTCCAGTTATGCGGAAGATATTTCGGCAACACTGCCGGCACGTGACTCTTCTCGAAATGGCGCGACAGCAGCGCGAACCCCATCAGCAGACAAAGCAAATTGGCGAGGATGACCCATTCGTGCTCGACATGAGCGACAAAGCCCATCGCGCCTTCACCGGTCTTAAAACCGGTGAAAAGGATCTTGTAGGTCGTGATCGTCGCCAAGCCGCCGAGAGCAACGCGCATGGTGTGCTGATGAAACACCGCGACGCAAAGCAGGGTTACCCCAAACAAGACGAAATCGATCGGGATGCCGAAGATGGTCGGATCTTGCGGCGTCATGGCAATACGCAATCGCGCTTTCTGGGGAGCACAGGCTGCCAGCTTGTAGTTGCCGGCAATCTGCCGGCAACCTTTGACGATGCGTTTGCTTTCGAAATCACCGTGTTGGCATCTCGGCAAGCTGCCGAGATGGACAGGCTAGCAGCCTGTGCTCCCCAGACAAGATCAAGCTCCAAAAGCGATGCGGGCGGGGCACAGCCATCCTGGTCTGCTACGGCTCGGCCTCCATCACCTGGCAGCTCCTAATGTGAACATTTGAATTGCCCACTGCGCTCACCTGTGTCCTGATTTCCTTTTGCTCATAATGTTCACCGGCCTGATCGAAGAAGTGGGCAGCGTGGTTGCGGTTCGCGTCAGTGATCGCGGCGCCCAATTGCAAATTGCTGCACCGCATACCGCCAAAAAAATACGAAGCGGTGACAGTGTGGCCGTGAATGGCTGTTGCCTGACACTAACCTCGCGGCGCGGAAATCAGCTTACTTTTGATCTTCTCGAGGAGACAATTGCTCGCACGAATCTAAGACTGTTACTCCCTGAGGCTCCGGTAAATCTTGAGCGCGCGCTCTCCGCCGACAGGTGCATCGGCGGACATTTTGTGCAAGGACACGTCGACTGCACTTCACGCATTTTGGCTTTTGAAGAAAGCGGACGCGATCATCGCCTCGAAGTCGACCTACCCGCTGAGTTCGCGCATTACGTTGTCAACAAAGGCTCGATCGCACTCAACGGGATCAGCCTTACAATCGCCGAAGTCCTTCCGAAAAGCTTTGTCGTGTGGATCATCCCCCACACGAAGCGCCACACTAATCTCGATTGCGCTCAGACCGGGGATTTATTGAACCTCGAGTTCGACATCCTTGCCAAGTACGTGGACAGAATGCTTTCGCGCCACTCTACAAAGCCTAACCACTAATGGACACAAATGGACACTAATGAGGAGAAACTGTTGTTCAAAGGGGAAGTCTTTCAGATTGTAGGGTGCACCATTGAGGTGCTGAATACGCTCGGTCACGGGATAGTTGAGAGACCATACGAGAACGCGCTGGCTGTGGAGTTCGGCCTCCGAAGAATTTCTTTTCGACAGCAACCTTCGTTCGATGTCGTCTACAAAGGCCAAAAGATCGGCCTGTTCGTTCCGGACCTAATCGCTTTTGATGCCATTGCGGTCGATGCAAAAGTGATTGACCGGATCACCGATCACCAACGCGGTTTGATGTTGAACTATCTCCGGATAACTAACCTGCGTGTTGGAGTGATCCTCAACTTTGAACATGCGAAGCTGGAATGGGAAAGAATTGTTTTATGAATTCGTGTTTATTCGTGTCCATTCGTGGTTGAACCTTCTGTAACCGCGCGCAGTTCCGCCACTGACCGCCCACGTCCTCGGGTGGTAGGCGTGATCACGTCGCGCGCAGACTTGGACTTCGCCATGCGATTACGCAGGCCGCCCGATTTGTTCGAACTGCGCCTCGATCATCTTGTGCACATGCTCGATGAGCTGGAAAACAAGTTGTCGAGATTGCGCGCACCGCTCATCATTACTGCGCGACATCCGCAGGAGGGCGGTGTAAATGAGTTGTCCACTCGGCACCGGCGCGATCTGCTTTCTCAATTTTTTCGCCGAGCCCATTATGTCGATGTCGAATTGCGCTCGGCGTCTGCTCTTAATCCCCTCCTAAAATTGGCGCAGAGAAGAAAGATACGGCGTATCATTTCATTTCATAACCTCGAGTCGACACCAGACTCGCGTAGCTTGCGCGTTAAAGCGCGCGCGGCGAAAGCGCACGGCGCAGATATTTTCAAGGTTGCGACGCGTACCGACACACCGATGCAACTCGCGAGACTGCTCGACTTCATCACAAAGAAAGATGCTGATCTCCCGGTAAGCGCGATGGGGATTGGCAAACTTGGCGCAATTTCGCGCGTTCTGCTCTCGCGCGCCGGATCAGTCCTCGCCTACGCTTCACTTCGTGACAGCGACATCGAAGGCCAAATGTCGCTCGAACAACTTCGCGCCTTCGGAATCGGAACAATGACGAAGCCTGAACGTCGAATGACGAAGGAATGACGAAATCCGAAGATCGAACCAAAAGCTTTGGCGCCACTGTAGAAAAGGCTTCGCGGCGAAACATTGAGGAAGGGTGCCTTCTTAAGCGCACTCGGCGGTTGGGAAACCGCCGCTCCTTGCTATGTTGCTTTTGACTTCGTCATTCGTCATTCGTCATTCGGATTTTGTCATTGCATCAGCGGCGCGTTTGCCCTTCCGACGATGCGTATATCTTACAAGAATAACACCGACATCATGGCTTCATCTGTAGCATTGCCAAAGCAAGTCCCGATCATGCCTTTGCGCGGGGCTTTGCTCTTTCCCCACGCGCTCCTTCCGCTTTACATCTTCGAGCCGCGTTACCGGCAGATGCTGAAGCACGCCCTCGCTCATCATCGGATGTTCTGCGTCGCACTGATCAAACCGCACTGCGTTGAATGGCAATCGCGCGCAGATTTTTTTCATATCGCCGGCGTCGGTGTCATTCGCGCCTGCGTCGAACGCGGCGACGGCACTTCGAACCTGATTCTGCAGGGGCTGGAGCGTGTCCGATTCAGAGATTTCGAGCAAGAAGCCCCGTTTCCCGTCGCGACAATTGATTCTCTTGAATCCGACTTGGTCTCCTCGGTTGAAACCGAAGCGCTCGCCGCCAAAGTATTGGAGCTTTATTCGAACCTCAAAAGCGATGGGCAACGGCAGCTTCCGCCTAAGATAGCGCGGTATCTTTCCGATTTGAGCCACCCGGAAATGCTCGCCGATCTCGTCGCCTCGACATTCGTGAGCGAGCCTCTGCACCAACAGCGCATCCTCGAAGAACTTTCGATAAATCAGCGGCTGCGGCTCGTGATACAGTATTTGCGGGAAGAAGATGGCAGCGCGGCAGCATAGCTGTAGCCGGGTCTCTGTGAAACGCGCAACGCGCGTGTTTTAAACCCATCAGCGCCGCGCCTCGCACAGCGAGGCGACTACATATGGACAATCCGTGCATACTCTTCCATCAAATACCGATCCGTCATTCCGGCGAGGTAATCGCATACTGTCCGATACAGTCCTTCTGGCTCGATTCGTTTCGTCGCCGTGTCGCCGAGCCGGTCAGGATCGAGAAGGTATGTTTCGAAGACTTTTCTCAGCATCTCACAGGCCCGCCGGTTCACACCGGCAACGCGTGGATGGTAGTAAACATTCTGATATAGAAATTTCCGCAGCGCGCGATTCGCCCGCAGTAGATCATCACTGTAGCAAATGAGCGGTGCCGGCTGTCCGCGGACTGCGTCGGCACTTTGCACACCAGCATTAGCAATCGATTGCGCGCTTGTTGTTATCACATCGCGCACTTGCACATCGATAATGTCGCGAATGATCAACCTGTGCAGCTCAGGTTCGCGCGCGTCAGGATAACGTGCGAGCACGGCGCGATGGCTTCGGTGCCAGACTTCGTTTTCTTCCAATCGCTCCGCGCTCAAGATTTCAAAATCGACCGCATCATCCAGATCATGACTGTAATAAGTGATCTCGTCCGCCAGATCCGCGATCTGCGCCTCCAATGATGGACAATAATACTTCTCCAAAGTGGGGCGAAACTCTGATCTGCCACTCGGATGGACTCGTCCCGCCGTACGGCGGGCGAGCTTGCCTTCTTCACGTCGCAACCGAGATGGTCGCGCCACTTTCGGTATCTCATAAAAGGCTCGATGTTTTCGCAGACCTTCCAATACCTCAAACGTGAGGTTCAAACCCGGAAAATTTGGATACGGATTTTCCAGCAGCTCGACCACCCGCAAACTCTGGCGGTTGTGATCGAACCCACCGTGAGCGCGCATACATTCGGCGAGCATCTCTTCTCCGGAGTGGCCAAAAGGCGAATGGCCCAGATCGTGGGCGAGCGCAATTGCTTCCGCCAGGTCCTCGTTCAATCCCAATGCACGCGCGATTGTGCGGCTGATGGAGGCCACCTCGATGGAATGAGTCAAGCGGGTCCGCAAATGGTCACCGGTTCCATTCAGAAAGACTTGCGTTTTGTACTCGAGCCGGCGAAAGGCCCGCGAATGAATGATGCGTGCGCGATCGCGTTGAAATTCCATGCGGTACGCATGGCTGGGCTCCGGATATTTTCGGCCGCGCGAATCGCCAGATCTCTGGGCAAACGGCGCAAGTGTGGCAAGCTCTGCCGCTTCCATTTCCTCGCGCGACCTGTAGCCGCTTCGCTGTGCGAAGCGCGACGCAGATGTTCGCTGCTCGTTCACGCCGCAATCATTCGTTGACTGTCGGTCTTGGCGAGTTCGTTTTCAGATTCTGCCGCAGTGAGTGTTCCGCTCTGCGCGCTTCGAGTTTCACTATCAGCAAATCGAAGATCGCCAGCAACAGAGCGGTCACAGTTAACCATCCGCAAACGAACCAAAATAGGACAAACCAGATTGGGTGCTCGCGCGGATTGAGGGTTGTTTGCAAAAATGTTGTTCCAGAAAAAAAGAGGACCAGCGCGACAAGAAGGAGAATAAACATCGTGTTGCGCCGTGCCTTTTGATCTCGAATCACGCCACGCGCTGCGCAAAGGATGAACGAGGTCGTGCGCAGCCTCTTTTCGCTAGGAGAATTATTCGACACGATTGACTGGATCTGCGAGCACTGCCACGCTCGCTACTTGTCGATCTTACGATCCAAAAAAACCAAATCAACCATGCCAAAGAAAACTTCCAAGAAAAAACAAGTCACTCCCGAGCGTCTGATGCAATTTGGTTTCTCTTACGCGCCACCACTAATCATCGGCGCAGCCGTGACCAACAAGGTTTTCGATACACTGGAGAGCGAAGGTAAAACGATCGAGCAAGTCAGTAAGACAACCGGCGCGTCTCAGCGAGGTCTCCGCGCGATCATGGACGCACTGGTAGGCCTCGAGCTTTTGAAGAAGGATCGGCACGAGAAATATTCGCTCACGCCGGAGAGCGAAGCGTTTCTGATCAGCGGGAAGCCCGGCACGCTTGCCGGTTTTTTCGCCATGGCCAGCACGCACCTTGTTCCGGATTGGCTTCATTTGAGCGAAGCGGTGAGGACGGGCAACCCGCCATTGGCGCTGAATCAGGAGGCAATCGGCCCGGAATTCTTTTCCGTTCTCGTCGAAAACATCATTCCTATGAGCTATCCCGCCGCAATGGTCCTAGGCCAGTCCCTCGGCCTCACGAACGCGCGCAAGCCGGTGCGCGTGCTCGATGTCGCCGCAGGCTCCGGCATTTGGGGAATTGCGCTGGCACAACAATCACCCCTGGTGCGTGTCACGGCGCAAGATTGGCCGGAAATGATCCCGACAACCAAGCGCATTACGCAGAAGTTCGACGTAGCCGATCGCTTCTCCTACGTCGAAGGCGATGTTCTCGAAGCCAATTTCGGCACCGATTACGACATCGCCACCCTCGGCCATATACTGCACACGGAAGGAAAGGATCGCAGCCGTAAGTTGCTCAAGAAAGTTTTCGGCGCACTTAAGCCTGGCGGCACAGTCGCCATTGGTGAATGGCTCGTGAACGATGAACGAACCGAACCACTGCCATCCCTGATTTTTGCCGTGAACATGCTGGTCCACAGCGAGCGAGGCGATACGTTCAGCTTTAACGAAATCAAACGCTGGCTTGAAGAAACCGGCTTCAAGAAAGTCCGCAAACTCGAAGCGCCCGGACCATCACCATTAATTCTGGCGACAAAGATGTAGATACGCGCGTGGCCGCGTTATCTGGGGAGCACAGGCTGCTAGCCTGTTGTCGTCGGCAGCTTGCCGACGACAGTCTGAGCGTGACAAACCACGTGGGATCCAATAATCGAACAGCTTTTCGGCAAGGCTGCCGAAAAGGACAGGCTGGCAGCCTGTGCTCCCCAGAAAAGCTGCGAATCGGCTTCTCATCAGTAAACGGAACTGCTTTCATAGCGTCAGATGAAAAAGGTCAAAACGAAATCGCGCGGCAAGATACAAAGGCGGTCGGCTCCGAAGAATCTTAAGCAGCGCATCCCCTATCAGAGACCTGCTCTTCGCAGCGACGCGTTTGCAAGAGCGCTAGCCAATGCGAAATCGTGTGCCAACAATCCTGAAAGTTTACAAACGCTTTTCAATGAGGCGGCGCGGAAAGCAGCGGCGATTCCCAGAGAGCCGTTCAGAGAAAACTGGTCCTACCTTCAAACGATGCTGCGGCTAGTCCGCGCGTACCATCGCGGCGAATACGATCAAGTTTCGAATGACGCGCTCCTGTGGATCATTGCTGCTCTCAGTTATTTGGTCGACCCTTTCGATTTGATTCCGGACAAGACCCCGTTTCTCGGCTTTGTGGATGACGCGGCCATAGTCGAGTTTGTAGCCGCGAGAACCCGCCAAACGCTGGATGACTTCATGACCTGGGAAACGACTACGCGATAACACGGACAAGATACTGGGGAGCGAAGGCTGCCAGCCTGCAGTTGCCGGCGGCACTGCCGGAAACTTCTTTGCAGGCGTCGCCTTGAAAATTACCTCTTGAGTTGCCGGTCTCGGCAAAGCTGCCGAGACCTACAGGCTGGCAGCCTGTGCTCCCCCAGATCGAAACCGATTACCGCGAGTTAACCCTACACCAGCAGCAGCGCCGGGTTTTCCAGCAGATGCCGCAGTTCTTTCAGATACTCGGCGCCGAGTGCGCCGTCAATTACTCGATGGTCGCAGCTCATGGTGATCGACATGCGATGGCCCACGACGATTTGGTCGCTGTCATCGACCACTGGAACTTTGGTAATCTTACCGATCGCGAGGATGAACCCTTGCGGCGGATTGATGACGGCAGAGAAACTGTCGATCGCCATTCCGCCAAGGTTGGAAACGGTGAACGTGCCACCTTGAAATTCTTCCGGCTTCATCCGCTTATTGCGGGCGCGATGTGCCAGATCCTTGACGAGCTTGCTGATCTCAGGGAGCGATTTGTGTTGCGCCGCGGGGATCACCGGCGTTAGCAATCCATCTTCAATCGCGACCGCGATGCCGAGATCGACATCGGCGTACTGCACAAACGCGTCGCCATCGAATGAGGCGTTCACTCTTGGAACTTTGACCGCGGCTTGGACGGCGGCTTTCAACACAAAGTCATTGACGGTAATTTTTGCAGCGTCCGTGCCTTCACCGGCTGATTTCAATTCCTCGCGCGCTTCGATGAGTGGGCCGGCATCGATGTCGATGTTCAGATAAAAATGCGGAATTGGGCCAAGGCTTTCGACGAGACGTTGCGCGATGATTTTGCGCATGCCGGAGAGTTGAATACGCGCGCTTTCGCCGGCCTTGATCGAAGGCGCTGGAGGCTTCGGGGCGATCGGCGTCTTTTGCGGCGCAGTGATTTTTGATTTTGCCGCAGCACGCACGTCCGTTTCGGTCACACGACCTTCCGGGCCTGTGCCTTTCACGCTGGCAAGATCGACGCCGAGTTCCGCGGCGATTCGGCGCGCAACCGGCGACGCTTTTACGCGTGGTTCTTCACGCTGTGGGGGTCCGCCTGAGGCGGATGTCGGCTGCGTCGGTGCAGGCGACACGCCTGCCTCTACAGGTTTTTCCTTTGGCGGCGCCGCTTTCTTTTCGGCTTTCGGTTTTTCTTCTTTTTTCTCCAGCTCTTTTTTCGGTTCTTTTTCTTTCGCCTCGGCTTCCTCAGACTCTTTTTCTTCTTTTTCTTCGGCGGATTCTTTCTCCTCTTCTTTCTTTTCAGCCTCTTCTTCGCCTTCACCGGCAATGAAACCGATTTTGTCGCCAACATTCACCTTGCCACCTTCTTCGACATAAATTTCGGTGAGCGTTCCATCTTCGGGCGATTCCCATTCCATTGTCGCCTTGTCTGTCTCGATCTCGGCCAGCACTTCGCCGGCTGAAACTTCGTCGCCCTTCTTTTTTTTCCACGCGACGAGAGTGCCCTCCGTCATCGTGTCACTCAGTTTCGGCATTTGAATTTCAGGCATGGTGACTGAAGAGGTTAAGATGTTAAAAGAGTTACCCGCCTCAGGCGGGTTACAACCGGCCTCCCTTTTTAACTGTGTAACGTTTGTAATTTTTTGACTTGTTTCACGCGTAACAGACGTTTTTCACCGCCGCGATTAATTTATCCGCGTTCGGCAACACGGCTTTCTCGAGACGCTCATTGTATGGCATCGGTACATCTTCTTGTGATACGCGAAAGATGGGCGCATCGAGCTCATCAAAAATGTTTTTTTGAATCCGGTAGCAAACTTCGGCGCCCACGCCGCAAAATGGATGGTCTTGTTCTACGATCACCACGCGATGGGTTTTCATGACGGAATCAAAAATCTCTTTCTCATCGAGTGGCTTGATCGAACGAAGATCGACAATCTCCGCAGAGATGTCTTCTTCTTCCAGTTGGGCCGCAACTTTAAGTGCGAGCGGAACAGTCTGCGCATAACAAATAATCGAAACATCGCTGCCTTCGCGCTTCACCTGAGCTTTGCCAAGCGGGATGAGCAATTCTTCATCCGGGGGCTCGACCATTCCCCTGGAGCTGTAGAGCAGTTCAGCTTCCAACACGACCACTGGGTTATTGTCGCGCACGGCGGTTTTCAACAACCCTTTTGCGTCACGTGGCGTCGCCGGTGTGCAGACCTTCAACCCCGGCACGCTGGCGTAGAAGTTTTCGGTCGCGTGCGAGTGCGTTGCACCGAGTTGATGCGCCGGACCATTGGGTCCGCGGAAAGTAATCGGGATGTTGAATTGCCCACCCGACATCATGAACATGTTCGGCGCGTTATTCACGACCTGATCGAAGGCCACGAGCGAAAAGCTGAACGTCATAAATTCGATAATCGGCCGCAGACCGACCATCGCCGCTCCAACACCCAGACCCGCAAATCCGTTCTCGCTGATGGGAGTGTCAATGATGCGTCGCGGCCCAAAGCGCTCAAGCAGACCCTGGCTTACCTTATAGGCGCCTTGATATTCGGCGACTTCCTCGCCCATCAAAAAAACGTTCGGATCGCGCTCCAGCTCTTCCGCGAGCGCTTCGTTGAGTGCCTGGCGATAAGTAATTTCTCTCACGGCTTTGCCCCGTCGACGTAAGTATAATCGTGTAGCTTTTCGATCGGCAGTTGGGCGCTTGATTCCGCAAATTTCACACTCGCAAGGACCGTTTCCTTCGCTTGTTTGTCGAGCAGATCGAATTGCTCGTTGGTTAATTTCCCTTCCCGCGTGAGCTGCGCGCGCAAACGCGTAATTGGATCATCGAGGCGATATTTCTCCAGTTCCTGCTTGGTGCGGTAACTTGCCGGATCGGACATCGAGTGACCGCGGTACCGATAAGTCCGAACTTCGAGGAATGCCGGATGCGGCTCTTTCCGAATGGAATCCACGATCTCGGCGACTTTGTCGCGCACTTCGCGAAAGTTCATTCCGTCGACAATTTCTCCCGGAATGTCGTAGCCCTCTGCCCGATCGACTATTTGCTTGACCGATGTCGATCTTTTCACCGACGTGCCCATGGCGAAGAGGTTGTTTTCGCAAATGAAAACGATCGGCAATCTATAAAGAGCAGCGAGATTCAGAGCTTCGTGGAAAGATCCTTGATTGATTGCGCCATCACCGAAGAAGCAAAGAGTAACGCGGTCCTCACCCAGGTACTTGGTGGCAAAAGCCATGCCAACCGCAAGTGGAACGTGGGCGCCGACAATCGCGTGACCGCCGTACATGTGATTTTGCCGGTTGAAGAAGTGCATCGAGCCACCCAGCCCTCGCGAGCATCCGGTTTCTTTTCCAAAAAGCTCGGCCATGCATGCGTTCGCACTCGTACCGCGGGCGAGTGCGTGCGAATGATCGCGATATGCGGTGATGACGTAATCATCGTCACGCACAGCCGCCACGGCTCCGGCCACGACCGCTTCCTGGCCGATGTAGAGATGACAAAAGCCGCCGATCTTCTGCGCTTGATACTGTTGACTCGCGCGTTCCTCAAAACGCCGGATCAACA
>WNFW01007596.1_pt1 | contig 11756 bp, 11 predicted proteins | sample 5400131 | NCBI WGS metagenome assembly WNFW01 (sample SAMN13153362, study PRJNA577476) | soil metagenome | isolation source: 20 cm soil or saprolite under grassland replicate 1 | place: USA:California | collected 2016-06-15
GAGCAACCCCAGGAGCAGCGCGGTCATGGTCGCGACAAGGCCCATGGCTAATTTCACCGCGTCCTTGGAGTCCGCACTCAGATGGTCCTCGGGGAGGTAGCGATGCACACGCCGTCCGAGCAATGCGACGCCGACGAGACATACGAACAAAATGGCAGCGATGACGGTGGTAATCATTAGTTATCGGGCCAGCACAGCCACCGATAGGCGATAGAAAATTGCTCTTTGTTCATCGTTGTCTGCGTCTTTCGGGATTCGCTTGCCTGTAACACTTTGGAGCAACACTCTCGTCTATGGTATTGAGTCTGGCTAATTTTACTGAGTGTCTACCGTCCTGACCGCGCGGACCAGACTAAGAAACGGCTTCCGATTCGATCGGGCGAGCGCCCGACTGCTTTCGCCGGCGTAAGTCAGGATCGAGGAAGCCGAGGGCGTGTGGAGGCTTGATCACGCGCACCCCTGCCGCGCGTTGCTGCTCGACAATTTGGTCACGAAAGGCTTGCATTCGTGTCCAGTGCACCTTCGGCCGGAAATGATGTTCCGCGTGGTAGCCGTTAAAAAACCAAGTCCAATTGTAGAGCTTGTCATAACTGCTCACGCCCCATGCAATCGGCTCATCGGGATTGCCGGCATAATGTCGATAATATCCGTTCAAATAAGAGAGGCAGTGGCCAAAATAATAGAACGGCAGAAGAAAACAGATGTAATGGCAGTTGAGAATACCGAGGCTGACAAAAGTCGTTACGAACGACGCGAGTTCGAAGATTCCCCAAAACGCCTCGCGAGGATTCTTCCGTTTCAGTTCCTTAAAGACGGTCTTTGGATCTTCACGAAAAAAGCTGAGGAAAGCATATTTGAGAGGATGCTCGGCTTCACCTTCGTCACCGTGCTTGTAGATCGAAATCCAATCGATAGTGTCACCGTGCTCGTCCGGCCGGTCGGCGTTTCCCTTGTGATGCTGCATGTGAATGCATTCGTAGAAGATTTGACTAAATCCGACTGTGATTGACTCCTGGATGCTGAACAAACGATTGAGCAGCGGCGAACGGAAATACGGATTGTGAATGAAGTTATGGGAAATGCCGTTGATGTTCCAAGAAATGCTGACCGAGTAGATGAAACCGAGAATGAGCATGACCCAAAGGGGGACGCGGAAAAAGATAAAACATGCCGAAGAAGTAAGCGCAGTGTAAAAGGGCGGCAGCAACTCTTTCCCGTCCTGGTGCTGCCTGAATATTGGACCTTAGTCCTACGCCACGCCGAGATGCATTCAAGCATTCGTATCAAAGCATTCCTGGCTCTGCCGACCGCTAATTACAACAGTCTGATTTCAAATAAAATTTTCACAGTTTAACTCGCCTAGTCGGCTTTGCGTGGACTAAGATGCCGTGCTTTTATGCCATTCCGGCAGACCATTGCAGCGAAGATTTTCGGGCTCGCCATAATCCTGTTGCTGCTCACGATCGCGCTTGCCGGCTTTCTGCTGTTGGAGGTAACCCACACGAAGCAGGATCTCCAGGTCATGGCACATTTCGATGTGCCGCTCACCGAGTCGGTGGCGCGGCTGGATCAGTTCGGACTTCGACGCCGCATGGCGTTTGAACGTTGGTTCGGAGCCTTGAACGCAGCTGAGCCGAATCAGGAAATTGTTACTGAGGCGACCGAGAATTACGCGCTTTTTACCCGCAAACTCACGGACGAATTTGCCGCCGCCCGACGCATTATTGGTGGCTATCCGAAGAACGCAGCCGGGCGCGAAACGCTGGCCGAGGTCAAGACCCTGCTGGATCAAATTGAACCCGCCTATCAGGTGATTAGCACTCGTCAACGCGAGGTGATCGACATGCAACTGGCCGGTCAACATGAGAAGGCCAATCGACAGGTGGACCTACTTAACGATCTTCAGCGCACGGTGCAAAACCAGCGAGAGTCGGTGAGTTTAAAAATGGCGGGGCGGAGCGCCGCAGCCGCGCAGGAAGCCGAACAACGCGAGCGGCGCGTGCTCTGGTTAACGACTGCCGCGACAGTGTCCACCGTATTGCTGGGCCTGGCCGTGGCGGCGCTCATCACAAGTCGGCTCACCGGGCCGGTGCGGTCGCTGGCCAGCGCCATGCGCGATGTGCAGCAAGGCAACCTCAACGTGCAATTGCCGGTCAGTTCTACCGACGAGGTGGGGCGGCTGACCGACTCCTTCAATTTTTTTGTGGAACAATTGCGCTCCAAGGAGCAGATGAAGCAAACCTTCGGCAAGTACATCGACCCCCGCATCCTGGAGCGCGTGCTGGCGCAGCCAGGCGCGGAGGTAGTGGCGGGGGGACGGCACCAAATGACCGTGCTCTTTGCAGACCTGGTCGGCTTCACGAGCTTGTCGGAACGATTGACTCCTTCGCTTATGGTGACGCTGCTTAACCGTCACTTCGGCCTGCAGGCGCTGGCGGTGCAGGAGCACCATGGCGTGGTGGACAAATTTGTGGGTGACTCTGTGATGGCGTTTTGGGGACCACCCTTCGTGAAGCCGGAAGAGCACGCGGTCTTGGCGTGCCATGCCGCGCAAGCGCAATTGGCCGCGCTCGACACGCTGCGCCGCGAACTACCCGAGATCACCGGGTTGCGCCGGGACACGCCCGCCATCGAGCTGCGTATCGGCATTTGCACCGGCGAAGTCGTGGTCGGCAATATCGGCTCGGAGAATACACGCAGCTACACCGTCATCGGCGATACCGTGAATCTCACCTCGCGACTCGAAAGCGCCAACCGCGTTTATCGCACGCACATTCTCATTGGCGAAAGTACGGCGCAGGCGATCGGCCCGCAGTTCGAAATGCGGGAGATCGACACCATCTCCGTCAAAGGCAAGACAGAAACCACACGCGTGTTCGAGTTGCTATCTGCGGAGGGGCAATTATCCGAAGAATCCGCGCGCTTGCGCGAACGTTATGAGCAAGCTCGACGAGCCTACCTCGCGCAGGAGTGGGATTTGGCTGAAGCGACCTTCCGCGAATGTCTCCAACTCCGGCCCGACGATGGTCCGTCCCACGTTTTCCTTCAGCGCATCCAAACCTTGCGCCGGAAACCTCCTGGCAAGGATTGGAACGGCGTCTGGCAACTAGTGGAAAAATAATACGGGTCGCACCGTCACTTCACTTAAACCGCCACACACCTGCGCGCTCTCTCTGCGCCATCGCAGATGAACCCGAAGTGCATGACCTTGCGCAGCACGATCACGCCGGATTATTTCTGATCGAGCACGCCGGTGGCCAGATCAATCTTGCGGTTCTTCAGTTCCTGCGTAGCGCGGTCCGACGTTTTTCCATCTACCCAAACGGCGATCCCTTTAATGTCGTCTTCGCCTTGCACTAGCGCGGCGATCTCTCCTACGCGCCCGGCTGCGTGTTCGCTCCAGATCGCGTAATCGCACGACAAAGGAAAAACGAGCGTCCCGTTGGCGTCGAGGGCGCATACAGCTTTGCTCTCGGTCCGGATTGAACGCAATTTCGCTTTTTTCGTGTGATAGCGCGCGAGCACTTGAGCGAGCCGTTCAAAATAGATCGCGTCTTCCTCCGTTAATGCATTGCAGGCGTCGGCCAGGAATGCCGTCGGATCGACGCCGATCGTTGAGAGGGCATCGATCATGATCGTCTCGGTCCAGGGCGAATACCACGGATGCATAAGAATCGCATCTGCGTTCGCGCGGGTGACGTTGAGTGCGAAAAGTTTCTTGCGGTTAAGGATCCGAAGGTCGTCTGGCGTTGAATTCACCAGTGTCTGCTGGAGGGTTTGGTTTACGTTTAGCCCCATGAGCACATCGCCGGCCGGACCGCCGACCGCGGCCGTGGCGGCGCTCACGACCAGACCGCCCAAGGCCGTCGCGCGCGCATTATTGGTCAGCTGCTTTTGAAGTTCCTGGTTATAGCTATAGGGGCTAACGCCGAGTTTGACGGCCAGAGCGACTTTCGCCTTGGTAATGCCAATCATGTTTTGCACCGCGTTGCCCTCGCCTTCGGTCCTTCCGCCTTTTAGTCCTTCCCCAATCCGGCCAAAGAACCGCGACGCTCCGAGAGGAATATTTTGCATCGTCCCGAGCGGATTCGTCACAATACCAACGACGCCCTCGATCTTTTGCTTGCCAGCCTTCGCCATCGCTTGGGCGAACTCGTCCGTCTTGCTCATTTCGCCCAACTTATCGATCGCGTAAATCTCACGAATCCGCGTACGCAACGCGATGCCGGTTGTCACTGCCCACGCATCGTCTCCTGAGTAAAGGAAATAGGTGTTGTTCATCCCGTCGTTTTCGGCGTAATCGCCGACGGAATGAAGCGGGCCGGTCATCAAGTCGGCGGGAATGAACATCTTTGTCTCGACGCGTCCGGGAGCCTCGAAGGTCTCAGGCGCGGGAGACGTGGTCGTATCGGTCTGCGCAGGCGCGGTGAAGCTAAGGAATGTGAGAAGAACAAGGATGTATTTTGGTTTCATAGGTATTGATCTTCGAGTTGGAATTGGGGCGCTCGAGGACTACGGATTCGTTTGATTGGAGTGGCGTTGTGGTCAGGAAACCATCAGAGTTTACCACCCGCTGCGCTCTTCGGTATTGGACTTTAGGCCTATACCAGTACGACTTCCTAATTGGATCATTTCGGCACGTGGTACCTCTCGAAGAAGTAAGTCATCGTGAGATTCGCCTGAAACTTCTTATTGCCGCCGTCGAACTGCTTCTCCAATGTAACGCTGAGGACGACCGGGACGTTCGGAAGGCGTTTTGCAACACCCACGCCTACTGTATGAGTCCAACGGTCGCCATTTTCAAAGTCGATCTTCGCTTTGTATCTCGTAGCGATCGACCAATCGTACGGAAGGATGAAAGTGGACGGCAGGGACAACTCAAGATAACGCTGCGGCGCAACATTGTGCTCTTCGGCGATGGAATGGCTGTATTCGGCGGTCGGTGTAAGCGTAAGCCAATCCGTGATATCGTGCGCGATGGCCCAGGACGAGTGTAAACGCCACACGCTGTCACCAAGCGCTGAACTCGAGGCAGTGTCCGCATGCAACTCGATGCCACCGCCCGTACGCCAGCTGTTGCTCAGGCGAACAGCGGTGCCTGTGGCAACCTCGATATTGCCCAGACCACCGATGTCGGCGTGGCCCGATGCCTCGTCACTCCGATCATAAACGATCGGCAGCTTTAGCCGCACAGCTCCGTCCTGCCGGTCGCTGACGCGCCACCCCCACAAGCCTCCAAGCGTCCATGTCGCCGCTTCTGCACCGTGTTTGAATTGGTCCCACTCTGTGTCCAGCCATACGCTCGACTGGATGATGGTCTGATCATTTAGTGCTTTCAGTTGGTCTACGGCTGCCGGCGCAGAATCGACGGATGACGGTTCCGCCGCTGGCAACACGCGCGCGCCAAGTAGGACGAGCGTAAGAAGCAGGAACCGATCAAAAGCGTCTGGCATCGTCATAGCCCACCGCCCCAGCGATACTGCCACGCGATCCCACCGGTGGTGAAGCTGCTCCCGGTTCGGGTTGATAGGCCAGTGCTGACGTAGAGTTTGATCGAGTTGTGTTTGTTCACAGGAAGGGCAAAGGTAATGCCGACACGCGAATTCTCCTGCATGTTATTTTCCGATATGCCGTTTATTTTGCGTCAGTTGGGCGCCTTGGATGGGTAGCGATGGATCGGTCGATACACCGCCTTCTGAATAGGCATAGCTCGCGATCAGGAAATTCATGTCGACCGGAGTGTCCACGTAAGCCCTCGGCTCAAGGTCCTGCGCGCGCGCCGCGCCTGCGCCGAGCACAACCACCCTTAACGTCGTTGCCAGGCATGCTATAAAACTCGGCTCGCGCTGTACCACGATCTCCTTCGTGTCAGCGGTCACCTGGAAGATCATGTGCTGCCGAATTCTGTTTCGGTCGGGCAAGGCGGGATGGCGTTGGTTACTCGGTCACAACGGATGACAGCTATCGACCTGACGCATCGGACGGAAGCGCTCCAGGCAGCTCAACACGGATGAGCTCTGAGAAATCTGGAGAGTCGTTGGCGGCGCGGGCGCGGGCGTCGATCAGGCTTCGGGTTTTTAGCTCGGCAAAGGGAAGCCCGCTGGTGACAATGAGGCGCCGCTCGTACATCAGTTCGTCGCCTTTGCCATTGAGCAGGATGCGCCAATCCCACGGCAGGCGCTCCTTCGGTGGATGCTGTGTGCGGATGCTCGTAGTGCAATTGGTGGTGATGGCGTTATACCAGCGCGGTTTGTTCCGCAGAGCGTTGAGCGAATGGATGTATTCAAGGAAACGTTCGCGCGCGTGCGCTGGCGAAATGGTCGTGCGGTAAAGATAGATATCCTCCTTGCGGTAGTTTGTGCGCACGCGGATCACGTCGCGCTCATCGGCCACGATGTAGATAAGTTCGAACTGCCGGTAGAGCCCGCCGATAGTCGAGTAGGTTTGGCCAAGCTTTTTGCGCGTCTCGATGGAGAAGCAGAGCGGCGGCGCGTCAGCGAATTGGAAGCTGACAATGGGGTGCGCGATCCAGGGCGAGCCCCAGTAATCGACCGCGAGGTCGATGCCGGTGATCTGCGAGATGCGCACAGTGCGCGTCTCCCAATGCGGGGTGTAGTCGGTCTCGGTCCAGTAGTCGCAGTTGCGAACGTTGTGCAACCTTACTTCGTCGCCTTGAATGTCGGCCCACGCTTTCTGGGCCACGTCCGGCTGCCAGTCGCTATCGTTGGTCGGAGAAAGCGTCAACCACGAGATGAGTACGCCGGCAAAGAGCACGACGAAGATGCCCAGTTTTCGCCAGAATGACCTTACGAATAGGAGGACGACGATGAACGTTGTCGCGAGCAGTGCGGCCGCGATCCGGTTGCCCGCTCCGAATGGAGCGTCAAACCACACGGCGCCAAATGCCCAGGCAATAGCGATGATGGCTGCGAGAAGAACGAGCAGTGCGCCAACCCATCGAATGACTCGCATCAGATCCTTCATTATCGGCATAACGACTTACGCGCGCAGCAAGCCACGCGCAGCACGACTGACAAGCTCAACGTTTACGCGGCTTTCAAATTCTGCTGCGCCGGGACGAAGCACCTCCATCGACCACGATCTTAGCAGGGTGATGATTTAATTGAGCACAGCGATGATGCAGATGGGCTCAATTGGATTGAGCGTTAAGTTTGAGAATCCGATGCACCTCGGCGATGGCTTGCGGATTTTTCGGCGAACCGTGATCGCACGGCGCGATAAATTCGCTCCTGGCACCATCGAGGTGGCTGCTCCAATAAGGAACAACACCGTCACTGCTGTTCGGACTATCGCCGCGGCCGCGATCACCGATAATGGAGTGATATGGAATTCCCGGCGTGATCGGAATGGTGTTAATCCCCATTACGAAACGATTATTCGGCGCCATAGTATCCACGCTATTCGGAACACTCTTCAATTGCAGCGCGGCAGGGTCGGTGGTAAGCGATTCGCGCAAGGTCCGGCCGATTGTGAGCAGCTTCGTTGGCGTTCTCACTAACATCGAGCCGATGCGCCCGATCCAGTTGCTGGCGAGATTGGCACCGCGATGCGGAGTGGACATGAAGACTACGCGCCCTATTTCTCCTCGATGCTTGAAGATGATCGCTTCCTCGAGAAGGTGTTTACTGGCGGCCGGCATCTCTGTTTTCGCGGGGGGGCGGCCGAAGGCGTCCATCCAGAGTTTTGTCCCAGTGTCGGTGATGAGCGTTCTTGTGATGCATCCACCCATGCTATGGCCGATAACCACCATCGGTTTGCGCAGCGGAAATTTCTTTTCGATGGCGTCGAGCTCATGCCGCAGAATAACGGCCGAGTAAGGATAAGGATAGCCACTGGGATAGCTGTAGAACCAAACCTGGTAATTGCGCCGGAAATCCACATCGCCGCGCAGATCATTCACCATTGGCACCCACGTTACCGGTGTGTCCATAAGACCATGGATGACGAGCACCACGGTTTTGTTTGGATTATAGGGTTCCAGCCGGGCGACTCGGGCGGTCGCGGCGTATTCCTGCGGCCGGAGCAGACGGGCGAACCCAAGCTTCTGGGGCTTTTCCCGGGCAAGCAGGAGGGCATATGAGGCTGTGAAATTTGCGGCCAGGGGATAGGTATGTCCGTCAACGCGGACTGATTCGGCGGCCAACGGATCGTTGACCGAGATAACGCAGCGCGAACCTTCGAATTGCGCTGTCGCGGTAACGCTATAATAAATATATGGCGGACAGAAGAACGCACTAGCTTGTTGCGCGGTGAGTTCTCGCTTCGCTACGAGTGGCGCGCCGATTCCCTCTTTTGTCACGTGATCCTTCACGTAGGTCCCCTTGAAATCGAGCTCATCGGCAGGAATCAAGTCGTAGAGGGCCGGGTCCCACTCGGGGCGCGGATCGCGCTTCCACGTGAGAGTAAATTCGCCGTTCGCTCCGACGCGCATCGGGTGAGTCCAGGGATCCAATTTCGCGTCGCGAACGACAGTGAAAATACGTGCGACCGCGAAGTTGTAATCGCGCCGCGCTTCTGCATTCGCCGGGTTGCGATCGAGCTGGCGTAATGAGTCTCGCGCGGCGCCTACGAACCCGCCGAGAGCGACGATTGGCTGCTTCTTTTCTTCGACTAGCGCGCGATCGATCGTTTGCGTTGCCACCCGATCCGCATCTGAGCCGGGCGGCAACGGGGCAGGACGTTTTTCCGACACGACGGCGATTTGTGCGCAAACGTTTGGGATTCATGAGATTTAGGGGTGTTGACCAGAGTCGTCGGTACTCATCTAAGCGATGTTGTCATACCTGCAGCGTTGTGCCAATAACACTTTAAGGCTATCGCATCGGTCGCCCTTTCTAAAACCTACGCACCTAGATTGCTCAGGAATCATCAGGTTTCGGGCTGGAATAAAGGGCGACTAACCGGGCGATCAGGACCGCCACATAGAGCAGCCCGGTCATCGCTTCCGTTGCCGCAAGCATGCGCGCGACTTTCGAAACCGGAGTGATATCGCCGTAGCCGACCGTGCTCAGCGTGATAAAGCTGAAATAGAAAGCGTTGAAACCTTCCATCGAGCCAGTACGCGATCGTCCAGATTAAACCGAGCATCAGGTAGGCGGAAATACTCGCGCAGAGGACTTCGACGTTTACCGAATGTGCGCGCAGAACGAAGCGCAGTAGGTTCACGACGACAAAAGCAACTAAGACAAGTCCCGCGACGAGAAATATCGTCGGCGGAACCAGCTCCGGCCGAAAATGGTTTATCCACCTGCCCACAATCGCTGGGATCGCCAACAAGAGCGCGATAATTAGCGTGCTGCGACGACTCGCGACGGCAAAAACGGCGGAGAGCAACACCAGCGAGAGCAAAAGCGACACGATGATATCTCCACCTTTGATCTCTTCGACAAAAGGGAAAAAGAAGAAGAGCAACGCGAGAGCAATTAGAAGTTCCACTGTCGAGAAGCGACGCATTCCCAATCGGCGCGGTGACGTTTTAATTGGCTCTGTCGGATTCGCGGTTTCGTTCATTCAGTTCCAGAAGTTTGTGACGTGACAGGCTGCCTCACGAGTCATCTGTTTATCACACCGCCTCCTAACGAATGCTGGCCTTATATCTCCATTAAGATTCACGGCTATTTCACAAAGCCAGTCTTCTCGATGGGTTCGGGGCGCCCGCCTGTGGGATAGAGCAGCGTCAAGGCGAAGCGGACACCCCAATCAGGGCCGTAACGCGGCGAGTCCGCATAGTATTTGCCGCCGATTTGGAGGCTGATCGGCTGCTTTCCAATTTTCAGAATCTGGCTGATTTGAAAAATGAGCGGCACGGTCCATTTCGCGTCGCCCGGGGTGTTATTCCAGTTTGCTGTGGATTCCGTACTCAGGGTGAAAGTCGTATGGGTCTTTGTCGTGTATGCTGCGAACGGTTGAAGGAACATTTGGCTGACACTGCTGCGGTGTTCCTCGATTACGACCGACCAGAGCTGGTTCATGAGCGCGCCCGCGGTTAAGCCCCCCATCTGCTTCAGCACAACGACTGTGGGTCCAATCGAGAAAGTGCCCGTGTCGAGAAACGGATGGGTTCCGGTCGGATAGAGAAATGCCGGTCCTATCCCCCAGATAAGTCCGAATGGACCCGGCTTCTTAGGCGAGAAAAAAAAGCTCTGAGTCGTGTCGCTTAAGCCATCCTGCGAACGGTTTTGCGGCTGCAGCGGCGAATTCTTGGGCACGTTCTCGACGTAAAAGAGATCGTGTTGCGAAACGATCGGGAAGATTGTGCGCAGAATCAGGTTCCAGTCTCTGCTGATTGAGATCGGAATGACTGGTTGAATGTTAAGGGTGAACTTGTAGCCGTTGTGCGAAGGGCCATAGGCGAAGTCTTCATTTGCCTGAAAAGGCACGCTGATGAGCGAGGAGATTGGGTTGGCAAGTTGCTTAGCTAATTTATCCGCCTCAGCGGCCTCAGCGGAGGATTCGGTGACCGCGCCGTAGCTAAAATTCTCGGTTGTCTTAAGAGGTAAGCTGATCGCAGCGCCCTCGCCCAGGGCGGCAGGTTCGCCCATCACGTTACCGTTTGTATCGACTTCCGGCGGTTCGGTCGCGCGAATGCCCGGAACCACTGACAGGAATCCCAACGTGAGGACCGTGACTCCTAAAACGATTTGAGTCCGTTTCACATTGTCTGCTTCATCTTGGTTCTAAATCAAAAGGACAGCAGCCATCGGGCTGCTGTCCTCGCGTTATCTGTCGCTGTTCTTAATAATCTCCCATGGCCTCGACGCCCATCGGACCAAAGCCATCAAACTGCTCGACTTCGATGTGGTTGGGTCCCGCGGTCTCTCCTACAAAGATAGGGTTTCCCGCCATCTGCTGTTGACCTTGCTGAGCCTGTTGGCTCGCCTGGAGCGCCTGCTTATAGGCGTTGAATTGGGCTTGCTTCCCGACGTAGATCTGGTCTTTCTTCCCAGTCGGATACACGTAATACAACTTTCCGTTGTATTTCACGGCCGAGACCCTGCCCTGGGCCAGCTGACTTACGCGTTGCTGCTGCTTAGGGGTGGTGACCGTTTTGGTCTTGAAACCCGCCTGCGCGAGCAAATTCTCTTTCTTGGATGAAGCGATTTCGCTGCTGTTGGTGGCCATGGTCTGGCATCCTGCCACTAGGGCCAGGATCGCCATGGCGCTGACAATGCTTGTTAGTGTTAATAGCTTTTTCATATGGTTGTTTGATGTGTTGTTTGTGTTCTTAGTTCTATAAAAAATTTAGACGTGAGTTCCAAGCATTAATTGTCATCGTCGCCCCCTGCCCCCGCCGCCGCCGCGACCGCCCCATCCTCCACCACCGCCCCATCGATCGCCGCCGCTCCGCTGAAAGTCTTGGAAGCGCTGGCTCTCCTGTCCACCCCGCGACCGATTCTGGGATTCGCGCTGCATGTCGTCGCGTTGCGAGGCCCAGCTGTCGCCGCCTCCACCTGAACGATTATAGCCGCCGCTACCACTCGAGCGGCTTGTTTCCTGGCTACCTCTAGTATAACCACTCTGGCCCGCTCGATTGGCGTTAGCGTCTCCGGAGCCGGACCGCTGCTGCGCGTTCTCCGCGCCACTCCAATTGGGCGATGACGAAGGCTTGTCCACCGAATTCCAACCTCCGTTGTCGTACTTCTGCCAGCCGTTACCGGTGTTCTTATAAACATTGCCATCGTGACCGGCGTACATATTGCCGCTGGAGGTTTTGCCGACAGCAGTGTTTCCCCGTG
>WNFW01002965.1_pt1 | contig 11753 bp, 8 predicted proteins | sample 5400131 | NCBI WGS metagenome assembly WNFW01 (sample SAMN13153362, study PRJNA577476) | soil metagenome | isolation source: 20 cm soil or saprolite under grassland replicate 1 | place: USA:California | collected 2016-06-15
TGGCCTATTTCCAAGAATCGACTTAACTCTTTCTCTCAACCCAGGAATGCCTCGCCAGTATTCAGCAGCATTGTTGGCAATGGTAAGTCTTCATGATTCTTTTGGTCAAGAACTCAAGATCGTTCTAATGCCGTCTCAGTTCCCTTTTATCCTTCTGGCTTTCAGTTTTATCGATTCGTTGTCGGCGATTGCTATCTCCTTTTCGACTCTGGTCACCCTTTTGTCCTGCTATCCGGTTATATTGTGGCTGGTTTTGGGCATTCTTGTCTTGGTTTTTGTCTCGGTCACCCTAGGGTTAGCTCACATGTACCGAGTGTTAGGGGCACATTTAGATCCGACATCTGAAAGATATCGGCAGATCTGTTGGGCTGTTGTAGGTTTTCAGCTTCTTCCAATTTTATTAGCACTACTGGGAGGTCTAATTGGTTTTGTATTATACTACATCACCCCTAGACCTAGGGCAGTTCTTCTATATCTCGCGAATAGAGCAGAAGAGTAGTGAAATGCATGGTTGCTTAAAAACGGGCGGTGAAATTAAATTTCTAGTATCATAGAACAAGGAAATAACTGGGAGTAAATGTTCTGATGGCAGGTGAACCCCTGCTTTTGGAGGATTACCTTCTTAGGTAATCGCCCTCAACTCTTATTGGCCCGCGAGCCCTCCGACGGTTTTTCCGTCCCCGATCTGTTCTGCTATTCGCACCATATCAAGCTTTCCCTCTTTCCCTCACTGGTAACGCGTGCTAACGCACGCAGTTGTGCCGTGGAACTCTTCGAACGGAACGGAACGGATGGAGATTGATTCTGTTCAGGAGCGTTCAGAAGTTCTTTTTTCGGGTTTTCAGAACCTTTTTTTTCAGGTTCAGATCAGATTCGGATTTAGAAGAATTTTTTTCAGAATTCAGATTCAGATTCAAAGATTCAAAGATTCAGTTAGACAGGTTTCAATCCAAATTGAAGATTTCAGATTTAGATTTCAGATTTAGATTTCAGAAAATACATCTTAGCGAGTGAGTATGTATGAACATTGAACAGTAATGTGTTATCATTTATGACCAATTTCCTCCTGCATTTTCTGCACTTTACGTTTTTTAGAAGACTGAAAAGGTTCAGATGTTGAGTTGGTAGATGGAATAAGGAGTTTGTCATCAGAAGGAATTTTTGAGCTGCTTGAGAGTTTAATTCCTGCCAACACAGTCTCAGTTGAACCTATCTCTATGGTATTATTAGTTGACTTAGTCTTAGATGCAAAATTTATATGTTAAAGCTGCATACCGTTAATTGAAGTATTACTCAAAACCGTATCAGGACTGTCAGGATTTGATTGTCGAATCGAGGGGCTTTGGAAAATTGGACTCCCTTGTGATTGCTGCCTTGTAGAAGGAGTTGAGGTTGAGGAAGTCGAAGGCTTCTGAGGTGTCACAGGCAGTATTCGCTTGCCTAATAAAGGACGAGAGCCGTCTGCGCTGCTTTGGGATCCACTTGATTTTTTGGGACCAACTTGGGCAAATTGGGTGAATGTAATTAGCTTGATGTGTCCATAAGCTAGAGAAACATTATCAGTAAATACAATATGGGCATGCGTAGTAATAGTTGATGGGGTTATTTACCTCGATCATGTTCAGATTCCAATTGGTACTCAAAACGCACGTCTAGAACTCTGCCAACCGAGTTTGGCTGAAGTAGATAAGTCGTTGTCTTTTTAAACAATGGGAGTTCTCCGTCGAGGAGAAATGTCAATTGACACTGTCATTTGATTAGAAATGATTTTGATTCAATCTCTATCATGAATTCAGGATCACTTACCGTTTCTTGTTTCTTTGTATGTGGGTTGTAGCCACTCAATTCGCCTTCGAAATAGTATATAGTGTTGTCCGGTTCAATCAATCGAGGGACGCTTTTCATGATGATAGTGGTATTCATCTCCAAGGTCGTAGGAGGCAAGTCGTTGACAAAGGGTAGTTTTGTTATGGAGAGAGCTGAAAGCTGTATAATTGATAAGTGATTGTATAGAAAAAATATCATATCAGGACCTTACTGTTGGCTTCTCTCCGTCTTTGAGTAATGCCGTACCTTGAACCATGTATGCTCCATTTGTTTGTATTGGGTCTGTATCAGTTTCGTAGTAGAGTAATTCAAGGTTTTCCAGTGCTACAAGTCGAGCATCAAAGTATTGGAACAGTACAGTCTTTTGCCGTGAGCTTCCCGTTTGCTCGATAACCTGGCCTATGAATGCGAAGTGGACAACCATGATTGCTGGCGGTGGCAGGCTTGAAAGTTAAGTGTACGTGATTTGTGAGGGAATGGTAAGCGGTTGAAGGTAATGGCCCGAGTTTTAAAATTCTGAAATTCTTTGCTTTGGTTTGTGTTTGAAAATTTGGATCTGCTCGGTTACTTCCAGTTGAAGTTCAAGGGCCTAGGGAAGCGTCCTTATTTATACCCATATTCTGCCCCAGACATATGTCTAATAGATTTCTACAGAGTTCTTTTTCGTGGCAATAGAATTCTTTGGAAGCAGGCTTACCAATTTGAAGCAGACTTGGGGAACTTAAAGCACAATTAGAAATAAATATGAAGCAGGCTTACGAATCCGAAAAAAATTTGGAATCTTGAAGGGAGGCTAGGAATAATATGGAATAGAGTGTAGGGTTGGAAATCCAAAGAACGGTTAGAAATTTCGAGTAATTTTAGAACCTGAAGTAGGATTAGAAATCGGAAGGAAGATTAGGATTTGAGAAATCTTGAAATCAAGTAAGAAGTTTAAAGCCTAGTGTCTGTTAACTTGATATGTTTGAATTCATTCTACTTATTCTTTTATCGTTTTATGTGTCCACCTAAATAGAGGATCTCGCTCTTACGACATCCATGAGGTTCATGTGTTCTTTCTCCATCTGGGGCATCCCATCTATTATTTAGTTCTGTGAGGCAAAGTGTTCTAAGCGCTTCATTGTTGTGGTGGGATGATGATGATGATGGATATCGTGGGGCAAACCGGCGAACCGAAGTATGTGTTAGGTCAATACGCTAAGGTTAAGCTAAGCAAGGACGATGGCAGTTGCGGCAGGTGTGGCGGTAGCTACGTAAGCTCAAGCTTACATAGCTGCTCCGGTTGTTTCTCGCAGCTTCGGGGGTTTCTAGCGTCAGTAGCTTGTGGCGATGACCTGGCGATTTGTAGGCCAGGCTAGGGCTATGTCCGTGACAATGGATTGATTGTATCTAGAGAGAAAGGATTATTGCCTGTGCAAGGCATATGCACATGTGCACGGTCTGTGGGCAGTTGGACACGGAAAAGTATCATAACATCCGTCTATTTCATGAATTAAAATTCATGTGTTCATCTAGGGTGTCTTGTCTATTTAGAACCTTGTTTTTCTATTAGTTCGTGAGAATAGAGAAAAAGAAATCAAAATTTCACCGCCCCGCCCATGAGGCTATGGTATCCTGCTCAAGCTTCCCGAGTCTTTCCATTTCCGCTGTTAAGGCCTCATGTGGACGGAATTTAAGGTCCTTCATGTCGATCTTTCGCAAAAGGTACAGTCCATTTGAAGATCGAAGTCGCGATAGCTGTACATATACAGAGCAATATTTGTTATGCCTGTCTCGAGCCCTTGAAGTCGACTCGTCTTTAAGATCAAGTACAGCTGCCGTGAGTGTTTGGCCTTGTACCTTGTAATCTGTTAGGCAGAATGCAGGGCACATGGGGACCTGCTTCCGCCGTACAGAAAATTTTTTCATTTTCATTGACCTCTCAATTGGGAAAACTGGAACGGTTTCATCCCCGAGGTCTTTGAAAGTGGGATGGTTTGACTGTTTTAGTTTTGAGTTATTTTGTTGGAAAAACACGCATATAGGGGGTTTGGTGCATAGTATGTACAGATCGTCAATCTCGAAAAATTCCGCTAATAATCGTGGAGTTAGTTGCGTGTTAATCAAGTAATCTATCGCAGGGATACATACCAGTTGGGTCAACGCTGATACCCGAAGCAGTGCCTCGTGCGCCGTTTACTTGTCCTATGGGTGTGCTGATATTGGCTAGAATGGTTGTTGGTATACCTGGCGTGTAGAAAAAGAGACCCGGAAAAGGAATTTTGGCACCCTCATCCGGTTGTTGTAGTAAGTCTTCCACACGGAGAGCGGAAGAGGATACAGATGCCACTCTATTGTGCTGCGCAGGAAAGATGTAAACTCGTTGCTTTCGAGATTGAGCGAAGTGTTCCAACTCGAGACGATTGATATGGTGGCGTAATGCATTGGATTTGACAATAATTGTTGATTCATCCAGTTCTGGCGTGAAGAGCGAGGTGACAACTTTTTGGTTTAGGAAATCAAGATCCCCATTTGTTAGGGTGCCAGTTCTTGCTCGGCTCAATAGTCTCTGGAATTCAGGATCCTGAGCTTGTCTCATTTGTTCGTCTAGAATGACAACATCTTTAAACCTTTGCCATATCATCCAGCCATCTAAATCATCGTCGTTTCCAGTTCTTGGACCTTTCCAAAATGCCGGACCGCTTATGGGGGGAAATTGATAGAAGTCTCCCATGAATATGACAATAGGCAATCCGCCAAAGAGATCGGGTGAGCTTCGATCCAGGGACTTTGCGATTTTACACTGATTGTTGATCGTATTCAGCATACTCAAGTCCACCATGCTGACTTCATCGATGATCATAATCGTTTTGTTGGACCACAGGTTTTTGACACGCGGGCTAACTGACGGGTTTTGTTTTTTCTTTGGATTGTTTGCAATGCCAATGCCTAGGGTTGTGTGGATGGTATTACCACCGATATGGTCGGCAGCGGCTCCCGTAGGTGCGAGAAGAATAACCTCATCTTTGCGACTGATCAGGTCTAAGCCAGCAACGATACCTTTAATCACTTGGCTTTTGCCGACTCCACCTTTGCCTCCAACATAGAGCAGCATTTGTTCTCGTTTGGATGCATCGTAGGGATGGTCCTTCCAAGCTAGAGCTCCGGAAAGCACTTTTTCTACAATAAGCCCTTGTTTTTTATTGAGGGGGATATCGGTCTTGACAAGCTCGGTAAGACTTGCACCGGAAGGGTTATCGCCAACTTGAGATCGTAGGTCTGCCAGGTTTGGTGTGTCTTGTAGCGAATTTAGGGTAGGATATAGGGTGCCGCCATGAGAGTCCACATCCAAATCGCCGGTTTCAAGTGCAGAAAGTTCTTCCTCCAGTTCCATGTCGTCAACGTCACCAGGTGTCATGATGCCTTTGATTTGTAACTTCCATTGTTCCAAAGTTGCCGCAGGGACGTATTGAAGGCCAGAGCTAGTGTGTTGCAAAATATCAAGGGGCGAAAGATTCCGTAGGTCCAGTGGGATCTGGTTTGACTTAGACAGCAAGGATGGAATACGCTGGCTAGCAGTGAGACCCTCGTTATGCCAGGACTTAACAATCGAATGGCACGCCGATATCAAGGTCTCAGTGCTGAACTCGTGATGAAGAAGATTTGGTGTTTCATTTTCTTCCATATCTTCATCAGCATCAAAGGGATCTATATCGTTAAGATCATGATCGACAGGGTCCCGAGCCCTGAGAGCTGCGTCAAGTTTGATGTCTTCTTTTGATTTTCGAAGGAGGTCAACATTTTGTGCGAAGTTGCGGATACGAGGCGGAAAGGTTGGTTCCACAATGTTCCATATCATGGAACAGGCGTCCTGTTTTGAGTCATATGCAGATGCATATTGTTGAAATAGGGACGACAATTGGTCCCAGGGCACAAATAACCCCAGTAGTACTTCGGCAAAATCATTTTTAATTGCATCTGTTATTGGATGCCCTCCTGGAATACTCTCCTCTTCATTTTGGAATTCGGAAAGTTGCCCCTTGAAATGCACGGTCGTCAGCTGAGACTCTTTGGAAGCTAGTCGCTGAATATACGTGGTGTTCTTTGGGTGTTTTTCATCGAACTCCACATCAGATACCTTGGCATCCTTCTTTGACTTCGTTTGCACCAACATGCAGTACTCAAAGAAACTAAGATGAGCTAAGGCTGGGCCACGTAATCTGTAGTTGTCAAAACGGCTTACAGGGACTTCGCCTCTGTCATCGAGAAGGCATTGCTCTTCGCCCATTGACTCTGAAGAGGTATCGAACAGTGATTCAATGGACTGCGTAGCTTTGCGTACATATTGCCTTAGCCACCAGAGATTGACTTGAACAAAGTTGTAATTGTTCGTGTAGTATGTTGGCAGCTGAAGCAAAGAGCTTGCGATCTGCACGCCGCTAATCTCGCGATCCTGAGAGAGAGAGTTAAAGCAACGGAGAGCAAAGCTGACTGTGTCCCTTTCCAGCAGCCGTATGTCAGCAGCGTCTGGCGTTGGATTAGCTTTTGCTTTTTCAATTGACTCTTTCAGCAATGCGGCTTTAAGGAGCATCTGCTGAGGAGAAATGTCGTCCTTTGTGGCATAATTTGTGAAGTAATGGATGAGAGCCAAAGACTTGCTGATCGTCGGTATCCAGGAGACATCGTGATTTGAGCGGATGCAACTGGAAATGGCACGGTTCCATGGATTAACCCAAGCATTTTGTCGGGCAAGATGGATGACACCATGTTCATCAAAGTAACTGTCCTGAACGAGGTCCCGTGGAAATCCAAATCTACAAGTATAATCCGTTTGTCCTTTCCGGCCGTACTTGAAGCAGGTAGCGTTGTGTTTTGATGAATGGACTTGCATTTTGCGAGCAACCGCTTGACTGTCAGCCGTGAGTTTTGTATGGAACTCTTGATCCGACTCTTGACATTTGGAAGATGGTGGCACATCGGCGAGTCCAATTTCGGCAGTGTCATCATTGTTTGAGGGTATGCTTTCTACGATGATAGACTCCAGGTACCGTATCATTCTGGAAGCAAAATCACTGTCATCTCGAACTCGGTCTCTCAATGTGCGAAAGTCAACGTTTCCATCAAGCCATACCAGTGCATGGGCATGTAGCATCCCCCGGCCGTTTGTCTCCACAACACCAAAGTGATTTGAGACTTGTCCAAAGATTCCAATTTGACCTGTATGAGAATGGAGAAGGCCATCAAATATGCCTTGGCAGGTATGATGGAAGAATTCTGCAACCACTGCAGGGTTGGACGTTGCTGCTGCATGCCGAATAGCAGCAATTGCTTTAGGGAGAGCATCTCCATGGATTTCGATTCCTGCCAGTATTAGAACTATGGGATTTCGCAGGTCTGATGGATTTATCGTTATCCAGAAAGCAGGCATCCCATATCGTACAATCAGCCCTTTGATTTGGGATCGCATTTTCAACTTCTGTGAAAATGAAAGTGGCACCGGTGCGCCGATTGTAGTAAGCCCTCCGAGAAGCTTTTGGATTGTAGGGTTCTGAATGCCTTCTCGATTGGCGATTGCCTTGGCAGCGTCTTGTAGCTCTTTAACGGTCAAGGATGCTACATCATCCTTGATGTACTTCCATTTTCGCCGCTTCGCAAGCAGGCTGTACCCTAGAGATGATCTCCGTAGCTGTAAGACATCATACAATAGGTACATGAATGTCTTATGCTGAGCGAATCTGCAAAATATTAGTTGGTTGTCATAATAATTATATGGCCAAAACAAATAACTACCTCCTGCTGTGGTGGTTTAATGCCCATTGTGCAAAAGCCTCTAGTGACACTGGTACTGTCCTTTCATGCTTGTGGCCACCGAACCCATTTGGAAACAACGTTGGGAAAGCGCCAGTAAAGTAGTGGGGGTCTTCCCAGCTGCTCATCAACGTAGCCTGCCCACGAATACCATAAAATATCATCGGTGTGTCTCTTTGCCTAGGCTGATGATCATCCGAGATATCCTCTGCAGCTTGCATCTCTTCGTCAGGTTCGGATGATGAATTGCCTGTCACCAACCCGAGCAAGGCATCAATCATCCTGACATTTGGATCTGTCCGCTCTCCATTGATATCTGTATAGACGGAGCCAGTTATGAATGGGTCAGCAGGGTCATGGTCATCAGCATGGAAGGCTTTGTCCTGAGCTGCCTGGAGGTCGTTTTCATAGTTTCCAGGTTCTAGGTTAACAGTATAACCTTCACGTTCGTGATGATCAGGGTCCGCTAGACTGATGATATTTTCCGTGAGCTCCGGAGGAATAAATTCGTCAGGCCAATTGTCGGTCATATCATAGTTAATCGCGAGGTCCTGATAAAGAGCGTTGTGCTGAACAAGATACCTCAACGCTGCCAGAACCTTGTCTTTGCGAACCTGTAGAAATGGCTTCAAATCCTTGTTTTTGGGTCGATCTTTACCAAGCCAGAAAACCTTGATTAGATTCTCTAGTCTCAGCTCAGGGCTGGGAAGAATCTGGAGGAGAGGGCCAGGATCTTGGGGAATTACAATTATGTGGCCCCGCAGTGCGTTATGATTTATTGGAGATGCACGACCACCAGGTCGCAATTTGAGGATGGTGGCAACAGGATGGCATTTCGCAATGAGACATTCCTCAACTGGCGTGAGATCTTCCAACGCGGATGGGTAATCCTGGCACATGGTGACGTTCATGAAATTTGACGCAGAGAATTTGGGGACTCTCCGTTGGTAGATTGCTGTAAAGCAGAGCTTACAGAAATTCCAAGAGTTTTCATGATGACCACATTGATCCAAACGCATTTGTTGTATCCGGTCGTCTTGATCATCAACTTCATAAACCTCTGCACTTGGAACAAACCTGCCACAAGATGAGCATATTGACCTCTTAGAGGCAGCGAACATTTTATCCTCAAATCTGCGGATAGCAATTCGGATGTGAGAGAGAGAGATCTCTGGAGGGAATTGCTGAGAAGCTTTTTCTCGTCGCTTGAATTCCTTTTCCAGTAAACCCATAGCCTGGTTTACAGCTTCCAAAGCTCTTGTATCTTCAATAACTCTTCGCTTCTGAGGTCTTGGATGTAGGGGTGGATTTGCCGGTGAACTGAGTGAAGAGGGGGCTCGCCGGACTCTTCTCTTTTTACGAAGAGTGGAGATCACGGACGATCCAATGGCGGTTATGGTAGGCACAGGGTGCTGAGGATTTGGATTCAGAGTGGTTATTAAATTCTGACTGGGAGCGATTGCTTCCGTCTGCTGAGAACTGACTATCGAATTCAGAGTGGTTATTGAATTCTGACTGGGAGCGATTGCTTGCGTCTGCTGAGAACTGACTGTCGAATTTTGATTAGAACTATCCAACCAAATCTGCTGAGGTTTCCGTTTCCGTGTGTTCGGCAGCATCGGAATAAGAGTGGTTATCGAATACTGTGGAGAAATTGAAGAATTGACCGTCGAATTCTGCTGAGGATCCGGCTTAAGAGCGAGTATTGAATTCTGCCTGGGAGCGATTGCTGGATTCTGCCCAGAACCAACTGTCGAATTTTGTTCAGAACCGGCCATTAAACTTTGCTGAGATTTCCGTTTAAGTGGAGTTATCGAGTGCTGCCTAAGAGTGATTGCCGAAATCTGAGAAGAACTAATCATCGAATTCTGCTGAGGATTCGGCTTAATAGCGGGTATCAAATTTTGCCTGGGAGCGATTGCCTGACTGTGTCTATGAGCGACTACGGTATTCTGTGTAGGACCGGCTATTGAGTTTTGTGTAGGACCGACTGTCAAATTCTGCCCGAGAGCTTCTATCGAATTTTGCTCAGAAGGGATTATTTGATTCTGCTTAGGAAGTATAGACCTGGATTGCAGCGCAGACGGTGAGAATACCCTCGCCATTGAGTTATTGAAAGGATTAAATGACCCATTCATTTTGTCGGAGGGGCAAGAACGTCAAGGCAACAAGACAAAAAAGGGCGAGACTGGAGACTAGAGAACTAATCTATTGCCAACATACGTCAAGGATAAGCTAAGGAAGAAGATGAAAGGGAGCTGGAGTCCCAGCTCCTTTATATACATGACTAGGGTGGTGGCGAGTGGGGCGAACGCGATAGCTACGTAAGCTCAGAAATTGGAGCTTATGGAGCTACTCCAGCAGCTTCCGAACTTTCGAGCCTGTGGCGAAGACCAGGTGATAGCAAAGGGCCAAGCCTGTGACAGTTTTATATACATGAAGGGTGGAAGATCAGTCATCACGGGTGGTGGCTCCCACCAGTACATAGTACTCGTGTAAGGTTCTAGATGTTACTAGATAACCGCAGTTAGCAAGACTCTGATAGAGAGTTCTAATGGCCAGAAGAAGCTCCAAAGGACCAAGGATCCAGGAAACCTGTAACCATAAGAGAAAGAAAGTAAGCAGAGGAGGGGAATGTGAAGGGCTCAATACGAGCTTTTTCAGCAAAAGGAGCTCGCACCGCAGAATATCAAAACGGAGATGGTAAGTTGCTACTATACTAACTACTAACCTGTAACCATTGCTCGAAGATCTAAAAACTTTAAAACTTTCTTCTAACTTTTTAATGTTTTTAATGATGGTGGCTGGTGGCAGGTGGGGTGTGGCCGTGACAGGGTCCCATTTGTGATGCCTTGAGTCCTGGGGCCTAGCGCGCGATGACGCGCTTGGTAAACATCTCGGTAACATTTCGCTGGGGATATAATCCCCAGCTTTCCATAGATTAATAGTTCTTTCCTCCTTAACTTAGTATTCCACTTATTATGGCATCAATATGAGAGATTCAATTGCTGTTTCTTCCTCCTGAAGCCGTGCTATGTGACAGTGGCGATGCTATGTAATCTGGAAGCATACGAAGTATTCCAGCAGCTTCCGATCTTTGAATCTTTGACCAAACCCTTTTCTGATGGAAACCGGCCTATAGGAAAACACAGTGGAATAAAGCTGTCAACCAATGATAGCAGTAATCATTGTAACCCAATTACATGGCAAGTTTCTTTCTACGAATTATGTCCCAAGTTTTTTCAACGAATCAGGGGAATGCTTGGCACCGTTTTCCCACTCAACTTTCGGTTTTTGGTGTCCCGCGGCAGTTTTCCCTTCCTCTCGTTCCTCGTTCCACGGCATACTGATGGGGCCAATCACCAAATACTTATGGGGCGGTTTTGCAGCAGATCGACGTCGAATCCGCAGTAGCGCTGCAGAAAGACACCCGTGCAGGCGTGGGCAGGTGCAAGCCGGCAAGGTGGCGCGCGACGCTGGACATGAATACTCGACGTCGAGAAGCAGCACGGCGGCAGATTTTCTGCATGATCTGTACGCGATTGGACCGGTAAGGATTCGAGCCGTGTAATCGAAGATTGCCAAACTCGCGTGGATGCTGAGCCAGATGGCGGATCTGAAAAGCTTTGAATTCAAGGCCGTCAAGCCGCAGACGGAGCGTCTTGACACGCACACGGGCTGCTGTAGAAGTTCGACATACCTGTGGAGCCTGTTTGTACCAACCAGAGCGATCCCCAGTATCAAGCGGTCTGCACCCAGGTCCATAGCAAATGGTCAACTCAAGTAACAAATAAACTGAAGTGGATCGATCAAGATGGTTTCCACCATGTGCCAGCGGACCCGGTTGTCGCGATGTTCGAGAGAGATGGCAGGTACACTGGTCCGAAAGGGGTTCCGCCGCCACCTGTGAGTGCGGAAATACAGGAATTCGCGCGACTTGCCGACGAGTATCGTTTTCGCGGCCACCTTGGTATACATTTCCGTGATGACGATGGCTATGATTACTGGAGCGAGTGATGGGTAATAGATCGTACATTGATGATGGACTAGGAAAGGACAAGTCTGTGGCGACTAATCAGTGATAAATGATCCTTTTGAAGACGGGTTTCATACCTTTTGCAACAGGACAAGCCAGAACG
>WNFW01003940.1_pt1 | contig 11750 bp, 11 predicted proteins | sample 5400131 | NCBI WGS metagenome assembly WNFW01 (sample SAMN13153362, study PRJNA577476) | soil metagenome | isolation source: 20 cm soil or saprolite under grassland replicate 1 | place: USA:California | collected 2016-06-15
CCGCCCCGGGGGAGGGCTGTCCAAGGCCCCCGGTGACCCCGCCCCGCCACCTGAGATGCTTTTAGACGAGGATCATCTTTAGGGTTTGTGCAACGAGTTCGGGTGGACTGGCGGCTAAAGTTATCGACCCGGCTGCTCTTGAAGGACGCCGAGCCGCCCGAATGCCGATATCGGTAAACCTACACCGTAACGCTGTGCGATAGCTTGCCGCTCGCACGCATAAACCGATGTCAGCACATGGTCGGCGACACCTCTATCTGGCCGCTCCCGAGGATGCGCGCGTCAAGGGCGCGGTTCCGATCAGGGTTGAGCCAACGCTCGCGTGGCGCCGAGTTACGTCATACTCTGCGCCCGCCACCCGAAAAGCGGAGAGGCCGAGCACCGAGAGAAGCGTCAGGAGGGATCTTCATGTCCATCATCGTCGGGAGCGGCGAATACCGATATCGCATCGTCGAGGATTGGGCGAAGTTGCCCGATGGCTGGTCATTCAAGGAGGTGGCGGCAGTCGGCGTCGACAATGACGACAACGTCTACTGCTTCAACCGGGGCGAACACCCGATGATGGTGTTTGACCGCGACGGCAACTTCCTGCGCTCCTGGGGCGAGGGGGAGTACCCGCGGGCGCATGGCGTCCATATGGGCCCAGACGAGTCGATCTACCTGACCGATGATGGCGGGCATTTTGTCCGCAAATGCCGGCTGGACAGCGGCAAGGTGCTGCTCGAGCTCGGCGTTCCCGGCAAGCCGGCGCCCTATATGAGCGGCGAGCCGTTCCACCGCTGCACCCATACCGCGCTGGCCCCGAACGGCGACATCTATGTGTCCGACGGCTACGGCAATGCGCGCGTCCACAAATATTCGCCCGACGGGAAATTGCTGATGTCGTGGGGCGAGCCCGGCACCGACCCCGGGCAGTTCAACATCGTGCACAACATCTGCACCGATGCCGATGGCTGGGTCTATGTCGCCGACCGAGAGAACCACCGGGTACAGGTGTTCGACGGCAACGGCAAGTACGAGGCGCAGTGGAACAACCTCCACCGCCCGTGCGGATTGTTTATGCCGCACGCTCACCGTCCGGTTTGCTACATCGGCGAATTAGGCCCGTCGATGCGGGTCAACCTCAACAGCCCGAACCTCGGACCGCGCGTCAGCATCGTCGACAACCAAGGCAAGCTCCTGTCTAGGATCGGTGACCCACATGCTGGCCAGGCACCGACGGCGTTCCTCGGCCCGCACGGTCTGGCAGTCGACTCGGACGGCGATCTTTACGTTGGGGAGGTGTGCTGGACGTTGTGGCCGGGCCTGTTCCCGGATCAACCGCGTCCCGATAATTTGCGGGCGGTCCAAAAATACGAAAGGTTGCACTGAGAGCTGCTCACCGATCCTCGCACAAGCCGGCGAGGTGATCGAGTGAGCCGGCGGGGTGTGCACGGTCTTGATGAGTGCCCGAGGGAGTGCGGCTCATGGAAGCAGATTACGTGATCGTTGGCGCCGCCAACAGGCTGACCGAGGATCCGAATGTCCGCGTCGTCCTGATCGAAGCCGGCGGACGCGACTGGAACCCGCTAATCCACATCCCGGTTGGCTTTATGAAGTTGCTCGACCACAAGACGCTGACCTGGGGCTTCAAGGCCGAAGCCGATCCCGGCACCAATGGCCGGGCGATACCCTATCCCCGTGGCCGGGTCCTCGGCGGCTCTTCTTCGATCAACGGGCTCATTTACATCCGCGGCCAACCCGAGGATTTCGATCACTGGGCGCAACTCGGCAATCGCGGATGGGGCTGGGACGACGTCCTACCGTTCTTCAGGAGCGCTGAACGATGGACCGGCGACGTCGCCGACATCCACGGCACTACCGGCATTCTGACAACCTCGCCGATGCGCGAGCAGCCCGAGGGATGCCGAGCAATCATCGAGGCGGCCCAGGAACTCGGCATCGAGTACAGACCCGACGTCAATAACCTGCCGCATGGCACCGGCGACAGCATCGGCTGGTGCCAGCAGACGCGTGGTGGCAGACGTCGGGCGAGCGCCGCGGCAACCTACCTGCGCCCAGCGAAGAAGCGGTCAAACCTGCGTATCATCACCCACGCCCTCGTTCACCATGTGGCTTTCAAGGGGAAGCGAGCAACTAGCGTGGTGTATTCGCGCTACGGCAGGGTCGACTGGGTTGACGCGGCACATGAAGTGATCCTTTCGGCGGGAGCCGTGGGCTCGCCGCATATCCTGCAGCTCTCCGGCGTCGGCGATCCCGAAGTACTGCAAAAGGCCGGTATCGCCGTGCAGCACGCGCTCTCCGGCGTTGGGCGGAACTTCCAGGACCACTACATCGCGCGTATGTCGTACGTCGTGCGGGACCTCGAGACGTTGAACGAACGCGGCCGCGGTCTCTCCTTCGCGAACGAACTCCGACGCTATGTAACCCAGGGCACCGGCATGCTGACCTATAGCGCCTCGTTGTGCGCCGCTTCGGTCAAGGTGCTGCCCGAGTCGGCGACCCCAGATGTGCAATGCGTGTTTGCGCCGGCGAGCTACAAGCCGGGCCTAATCCGCAAGCTCGACGACCGGCCCGGCATCACTGGCGGGCCGTGGCAGATGCGGCCCTTGTCGCGCGGCTATGTGCTGGTGCGCACGCCTGACCCGCATGACCAGCCGGCGATCAACCCGCGCTATCTGGCCGAGGACACCGATCAACGCGCTATGATCGGCGGCCTCAGATTTCTGCGCCGCTTGTTCGCCGCGCCGGCGCTTGCCCGGCACATTGTGGAAGAAAGCATGCCCGGTCCGAACGTGCAGAGCGACGACGAACTGCTCAATTACGCACGGCAGAACGGCTCAACGGTCTACCATGCGAGCTGTTCGTGCATGATGGGTCGTCACACGATGAGTGTCGTCGATGACGAACTGCGAGTGCACGGGCTCGACGCCCTTAGGGTCATCGATGCCTCCGTAATGCCGGCGGTCACCTCCACGAATACCAACGCCCCGACGATCATGATCGCCGAGAAGGGAGCGGCGATGATCAAACGCGCCGCGCGGCAACAGATGGCGGCGTAGACTGAGCACGCGCCGCGGTCAGACTAACAGCCTCACGCGATGATCTCAGCAGAGCGGTCATACGATCTCGTCATCCTCGGATCTGGCATCGCGGGCCTCGCTGGGGCGCTGGCCGCTCATGAATTCGGTCTGCAGTCAGAAGGGCGGCTGTTCAACCGTTCCAAGACTGTTGTTTCCACCCTCCCCGTTGTCGCTGAAGCAAGCCGCCATCGGTTTTCGCCACGATGGAAATCGTGGTCGACCCCGGCCTCCACAACACCGTTGAAGCGGTGAACCGTCTTTTCTAGTTCGTCGCCGTCAAGATGCCCTGTTCGGTGGCGGCTGCGGTATTGATCCTCACTAACCAGAACGTGAGGAGGCTCGCGGTCGATAACGGGCGGGTGACCGGGGTCATCATCGGTTCCGGCGAGTTTATCGGAGCGCGTAACGGCGTTGTTCTCGCGACTGGCGGTTATGGCGCAAACCCGGAGATGAGCTGGCGGTTTGAGCAGCTTCCCGGCTTCGCGCATGAGGCCTCCGGCTTAATGCCGGCGTCACTGACCGGCGATGGCCTCGTCCTCGGGGCAGAGATCGGCGGAATATTGCACAAGGTATGCGCCGGCAAGGCCAGCTTCTCGAGCAGCGGTCGGACGTGGCGAAACCACATCGTGATGCCGATGAAACCGGTCTACGCCGCTCGCATCGAGGATCTTGGCCTCAGCGATTTCGTCAAGGTCGAGTGTAACGCATGCGGCCATGCCGAACTGCTGTGGGCGGATATGCTATGACTGAACGGAGGCCCGCTCCCGATACACTGGCATTCTCGATTTGGAGCCTAAGGCAGCGAGTGCGACGCTGAGGGGAAGGCGGTGGTGTCAATCAAATGGGCTGACGGACATTCCTAGATGCGGCGGCGCTGTATGTCGCACTCGATGCCATCCTTAAAGATGTCTGCGTCATCAATCGCTGAATAACCGGAGGTTGCGGGGAGTTTTCTTTCTGCTTAAGATCGGTTCGCCAGAACCGGCATGGAGACAGCCGCCATGTGGCACATCCTTTGGACCATCATCATTGGTTTCATAGCCGGGATCATTGCCAAGTTCATCCACCCGGGTTCCAATGAGCCGCAAGGCTTCATCCTGACGACCGTCCTCGGCATCATTGGGGCGTTTGCCGCCACCTACCTCGGCCAAGCCATCGGTTGGTATAAGGCTGGCGAAGGGGCAGGGTTGATCGGAGCCATCGTCGGCGCGGTCATCCTTCTGGTGATTTGGGGATTTTTCGCGCCAAAAAAGAGCGCGTGATTTGGCAACTTCATAGCGGCCCCCAGTGACCTCGACATCCTTTTTCTAACCCGTTACGAAAGAGCAAGACCCGGCAGCAAGCCAGGTTGAAAGGGAGGTGCGTGATGGAGCAACCGCGCATGCAGCAGACGATGCCCGAGGACAGGAACGGCTGGCACGAGATCGATGCCGGGCCGCACCTGGAGGTGCTGTTCCACCCCGACCGGCGGCTAGCGCGCCGCGAACCCGACGAGATCGAACGGCCCTCGATCGTCGTTGCCGTCACCGGCAAGCGCGAGCAGGCATTGCGCTTCGACCCGTTCAGCATGGGCGCCCACTACCACATCCGACCGGGCCTTGCCCCGCAGATCCCGCTTCCGACTGCCGAGGGGCAGAGCCCGCTCGACGCGACCATGGCTTTCTTCGAGAAGCCGCTGCGCTTCCGTGGCCTTCTCGCCCTCGCCGAGGAAGACGGAGTGGCATCGCAGCTCGACGATAGCGCGCTTTCGAACGCCGCTCGACAGATACGCAATATCTATGTCGCCGCACACCGGAGGACGGCCCGCTGAACGACGCGCTGTCTGCCGACGCCTCCGCTCGGTACCCCGAGCTCCGGCAATAGAAGGTCTGATTACGGTGCTAACCGGAAACTCCCGGCCTCTCTGCCGGGCTTCCGTTTAGCGCCGAAACCGGCCATTAAAGGCGCCCCTCGTCCGAAGTCGCTCGAGTTGCGTCCGGCGCCTCGAATCCGGTGCCATAGAGCTTGTCGCTGGCTTAAGTAGGCAAGAATTCGGGAGCCGTTCAGCATTGCGCATCGGCTTTCGTACGGACTCCGGTCGCTGCCTTGCGCAGGGTAATGATAGGTTTGCGTACCTTGCCTGACCAGATCGCGGGAATCGTCTCCTCCCGCAGTTGGTCGCAGATTTCGTCTTCGCCTTCTTTCGCGATCAGGCGCCCCGTCGCACGAAGCTCGCGTGCGCGCGCAATTCCGGTGTCCACTTTTTGGCGCCGCAGGGTCGCAGCGCAGTGATCTCTACTCGCGCCGACAACGGACCCGGATACGCCGATACGCTAGCTCTGGAGAAAAGCGGGAGGCGCCTGGCTTTGCGGTTCTGGTGTGCCGCATGCTAGAGTTGGGCAAACAGCGCGAAGCGCCGAGGCCGAGCAACTTCGGCCAAACAAAAAGCCGCGATCCGGCGAGCTTCAAAACGAACAGGGAAGGACCACGCCATGAGACGCAGTCTGGCGAAGCGTTTGATAGCGTTGCTACTGCTGCTTTTATTGACCGCCGGCAATTCGGCCTGGGCGCAGAAGAGGGGCGGCGTCCTCAAGCTGTACAGTCCCGACAGTCCGGGCAACATGTCGATGCACGAAGGCGCGACGCTCGTGGTCGAGATGCCGATGATGGGTGTCTTCAACAACCTCATCATGTTTGACCAGCACAAGCCGCAAGTGAGCTTGGAGTCGATCGTCCCGGATCTGGCGACCGAGTGGTCGTGGAACGAGGACGGGACGGCGCTGACGTTTAAACTGCGCGAGGGGGTGAAATGGCACGACGGCAAACCGTTCACGGCCGCCGATGTGAAATGCACCGTGGACCTGCTGCTGGACAAAACGAGCGACAAGCTCCGCCTCAATCCGCGCAAGAGCGCATTCGACAACCTCGCCGATGTGATCTCAAACGGCGATTACGAGGTCACCTTTCAGCTGAAAAGACCGCAGCCCGCGTTCCCGATACTGCTAGCCGGCGGTTTTGCGGTCATCTATCCGTGCCACGTGTCGGCAACCCAGATGCGCCAGCACCCGATCGGTACGGGGCCATTCAAGTTCGTCGAGTTCAAACCGAACGAAAGTGTCAAGGTGACGCGCAATGTAGACTATTGGAAGAAGGACCGGCCTTATCTCGACGGCATTGAGTATACGATTATCAAGGACCGATCGACGGCGGCGCTTGCCTTTGTTTCCGGGAAGGTCGACATGACGTTCCCCTACAGCCTGAGCGTCGCCCAGTTCCATGACACACGCAGCCAGATGCCGCAGGCGATCTGCGAGCTGTCACCCGGTGGCGTCAACCGTCACCTGCTGATTAATCGGGAAAAGCCGCCCTTCAACGACCCTAACATGCGGCAAGCGATGGCCCTGGCGATCGACCGCAAGGCCTTCATCGACATCATTGATCAGGGCGAGGGAGAAATCGGCGGCATTCTGCAGCCGCCCCCGGCGGGGTTGTGGGGCATGCCGCAGCAAGAGGCCGCCAAGCTGACGGGCTACGACCCCGATGTGAAGAAGCGCCGCGAGGACGCCCAAAAAATTATGCAGAAGCTTGGCTACAGTCCCGACAATCGGATAAAGATCAAGGTGATGGCACGTGACTGGTCAATTTATCGCGACCCGGCGGTCATTCTGATCGATCAGTTGAAGGACGTGTACATCGACGGTGAACTCGATCTCGTCGACACGGCACAATACTTCCCCAAGATACAACGCAAGGACTACACCGTCGCTCTCAATCTGCAAACCAGCGGGCCTGACCCCGACCCGATCGTTCAACTATTTTACGGCTGTGGCTCGAACCTTAACTGGGACGGCTACTGCAACCCCGAGATGGACAAGCTGATCGAGCAGCAATCTCGTGAAGCCGACATGGACAAGCGCAAGCAGCTACTATGGATGATCGAGCGCAAGCTGGCGGACGACAACGTCAGGCCGATTATTTTCTACTCCCGCGGCGGTACCTGCCGGCAGCCCTATATCAAGGACCTGACGATCATGGTGAATTACATTTTTGGTGCGTGGCGGATGGAAGACGTCTGGCTCGACAAATAGGCGGTCTTATTCCGGCGGTAATTATCAGAAGCGGCGGTAATGATCAGACACAAGGGATGTGACCGCGTCAAAGCGAGCTTCCGCAGTCGCGGTCGATCCTGTTCGTGCCTCCCACTTCCTATCACGTAGCACGTGACGCCGAAGCTGATGCCCCGTCAAACCAGAGTACCGGTACCGCTCGGGCCGAGCCTCGCTTGCGGCATTGGGCTCCTGCTCGCGATCTCAAGCGGGTTTTCGTCACCGGAAGGAGAGCCAGTCGACGGTTTGGCGATGCGCGTCTGGGTACCCCTGCCCGATTGGCTGGTCATTGGGGCAGTCGTCGCGGTTTCCATTGCAAGCCTAACCTTCATCGCAATCGGGCTGGGCTGGCGGCGTCGGCGCAAGAATGATGACGATGGCTATGAGGAGCATCAGGAGGCAGAGCAGATACCAATTCTTTTGAAGATAGCCCTGATCCTGCTGGCGCTCGCGCCAGGTGCGATGATGGCCGGAGCGATTTTTTGGCTCAGCCAATCGTCCCTTCTCCCTGCTCCCGCCGGGAGCGTTGGAGGCAGTCGATTTGAGGAACATCAGGCAATCGATGACGCGCCGCTCCGGCCGGCATCGTCGGTCACGACCGGCCTGATCGGGACCTTGGCGCTGCTGGCCGGGACCGGCAGCCTGGGCGTTGTGCTTTGGCTTTGCTTTGGGGACCGGCTACGGCGTCACAGGGATGAGTTGGCAAGCGGTTCAAGGGTGCAACTCGCCATGGCGATTGAGGACAGCCTCGATGAATTGAGAGCAGAGCTAAATGCCCGTGCCGCCATCATCAAGATATACGGCAACTTCGAGCGGGCACTGGCTACCGCGAAACTACCGCGTCGGCCGGCGCAGACACCACTGGAGTTCATGCGTGCCGTGCTCAGCAAATGGCCAATGCCGCTTTCGCCAGTGCGCAAATTGACAGAGCTCTTCGAGCTTGCGCGCTTCAGCCATCATCCGGTTGGAGCCAAAGAGCGCGACAGCGCCTGGCAATCGCTACTCGAGATCCGTACTGCGCTGGAAGCTAGGGAGGAGAGGCCCAATGCCGCAGGACCGTGAACGGCAGTGGCCGTGGATCATCGCCGGTTACGCCGTGCTGTTCATACTGCTCGCCGCAGCGACCTCCTTCCTTTATGACGCCGTCGCGCCCCCGAATCGTCCGATCGTAATCCGGCTCGCCGTAGCCATTGTTGTCGGTATCCTTCTCGTTCACGTATGGAGGCATTTTCGCGGCGATCCCCGGTGGGATCCGGCGTCACCGTTCGAGAATGCGCTGACACGCCAACCGGCAACTCCGAAACTCGATCTCGCGTTCGTCAAGCTGCGTGACGAACTGGAGAGCGCGCGCAGGAGCCGCTCTTACTTCGAGAAAGTGCTGTGGCCACGCTTGCGCACCCTGGCGCAATCGCGCGGACACATCGACGCGCCCATACCGCCGGAGCGGAGCCGGCTAGGCCGGGGCCCGTCCTTCCGCACTATCCATAGATTGATAGACCACATCGCGACCCCAAGCACCGACCGGCGATGAAGATCATCGAAATCGAGGCGTGCTGCCGGGAAATTCTGTCAGCGATATCGAGAATTATCGTCGGGAAAGACGATGTCCTGCGGCAGCTGCTCGCCGGCATTCTCGCCAACGGGCATATCTTGATCGAGGATTATCCCGGGCTGGCGAAGACGCTGATCGCACGTCTCTTGAGTGAGGCGTTGGACCTTACCTTCAAGAGAATTCAGTTCACGCCGGACCTGCTTCCCGGCGATATCACTGGCAGCCTTCTGTACGATCAGCGTGAAGCGCGGTTCGAGTTCCGCCGTGGCCCGATTTTTACCCAACTCCTCCTGGCTGACGAGATCAACCGCGCGACACCGAAAACCCAGTCTGCCCTGCTCGAGGCTATGCAGGAACGCCAGGTTACGGTCGAAGGAGAATCCCATCCGCTCGAGGCGCCATTTCTTGTCATCGCGACGCAAAATCCGATCGACCTGGAAGGGACCTACGCTCTCCCCGAAGCACAGCTCGACCGATTCATCATGCGGATCGCCGTCGGCTATCCCGGTCGTGAGGAAGAACGTGAGATCCTCGCTCGACGCCGTACGCGCCGGACCGAAGAGGCGCATATCGAGAAAGTCGCGACACGCGACGATCTCCTCAGCATGCAGGCGGCGCTCGAAGATGTGCACGTCGACGCGTCGATTGAGGAGTACATCGTCGATCTTACGAGAGCCAGCCGCGAGGACCCACGCATCGCGTTGGGCGCCTCGCCGCGCGGTAGCCTCGCGTTGCTACGGCTGGCTCGCGCCGAAGCAGCGCTGCGGCGCAGCGACTTCGTGACGCCCGACGACGTCAAAGCGATGGCTGTTCCGGCATTGGCGCACCGCCTGGTGCTGCGTCCCGAGCTGTGGGTCTCGCGCGTGGCTCCTGCGGATATCATAATGGATATCCTCGGTCGGGTTCCGACCCCAAAGGCAATTACACAGTGATACCGCGCCCCACCCCGCTTGCCTTTGCGGTCGCGATGCTGCTGGGATGGACATTGTTGCTCGGCGTGCTTGTCGATCGCGCCGAGCTGTTTGTCGTGGCCGTCCCGCTGGCGCTCGGGCTCTTGAGCGGCGGCTCGCGACACCAGCCGCCCCGGCTCTCGCTAACCCAGGAGCTTTCTGCCGCGCGTCTCTCTGAGGGCGATCGATTATTGGTGACGGTTACCGTTGCCAGCGACGAGCCTCTCCCGATCGTTGAAGTACTTGTCGCAGTTCCAGCGATGGTACAGGTCAACGATGGCAGTAACCGCGTTGTGCTCGATGTCGATCCCGCAAAGGATGCCGATTGGAGTTTCGTGTTGCTGTGCCCTGCGCGCGGCCGTTTCGATCTCGGCACCGTATACCTGAGATTTTGGGATCGCTCCGGGTTGGCCGTGTACGAAACGCTCCAAGCGAAGCCAAAGCCTGTATCGGTATACCCTTATGTCGAGCCTGTTCGAAACTTGCCGCGACCGGCGCGGACCCAGTTCTCGTTCGGCAACTACGTCTCGCCGCGACTGGGCGAGGGGATCGAGCCAGGCGACATCCGCCCTTTCATTCCCGGCGACCGCACCCGCCACATCAATTGGCGCGCCTCGCTGCGAAACCAGCAGCTGTACGTCACACGCTTTCATGAAGAGCGTAACGCGGATGTCGTGCTGCTTCTCGATACGCTCTCGGATACCGGTGCGGCGCCCTTCTCGACCCTTGATCTGACGGTGCGCGCCGCCGCTGCTCTCGCCAACGCCTATCTCGCGCGCAAGGACCGCGTCGGCTTTGTCGAGTTCGGCGGGTTTCTGCGCTGGATCAATCCGGGGTCTGGGCGACGCCAGGCCGAGGCGCTCGTCGAAAGCTTGCTGCCTGCTGCAACACATTTCAGCTATGTCGTGCCGCAACTCGATCGCCTGCCCGTGCGGGTGTTACCGCGGCAGGCGCTGGTCATCGCGCTCACCCCGCTGCTCGACCAACGCTTCATCAACGCGATGATCGATCTCGTGGCGCGCGGCTTCGACGTGATCCTACTGGCTGTGTCGCCGATTGAACCAACACGGCGGGTGCTCCGAGGCTCGCTCCTCGACGACATGGCATGCCAGCTGTGGGCCATGGAGTGGCAAGTCAAATTGGGCGAACTACGCCGCTGCGGGTTGACGATCGCGGAGTGGCACCCGGAGGTGCCACTCGATGCGGTGCTCGCGCCGCTGGTCAGAAGCCGTCCGCTATTTGCGGCACGGCGATGAATCCATTTTGGGCTGGATTGCCAATCGCCGTAATGGCGGCGGTGCCACTCTGGACCGGGATCTCGGCATCGGTCGTTGTGATCGAAGCATTGGCAATTCTGCTCTGCGCCATTGGCGTCCAGAGACACTCTCTTGGTCCGGTAACAATGGGCGCGGTGTTCGCCACAATGGGCTACGCCGTCGCTCTCTGGTTTGCGGCTGACGGCATTGACGTGATCGGCGCGACAGCTTTTGGCCTCGCACTGCTCTTCTTGATGGACCTTAGCGAATTCGGACGGCGCTTTCACGGCGCGACCGTCGCGGTTTCTGTGATTCGGGGGCAGACCGCGTACTGGATTGCTAGGGCCGCGCTGATCCTCGGAGCGGTCGCGTTACTAACGCTCGCGGGATCCGTGCTGGCCTCGCTCGTTCCTGCACAAGGCAGCGCCGTGATCGCCGGGCTCGGTGTCGTGATCGCATTCGCTGGCGCAGTCTACGCCGGGAGCCGAACAAGAGCCTGACAGGCGCTTCCGCGAGCTGTTACTTTGAGCGACCGCTTAGGGGCAAAACCGGAAGTAGTTCACCTCGAACATGAGCTTCCGCAAAGCGCCGAGAGCGGACATAAACCAGGGGGTGCGAGACACGCGTACCATCGCTTCGGTGCCGCCAACATGCTGTTGGGCAGTACTCCGGGTAGCAGCAACGCGGCGTCAGCCCTGTCGTCAGAACCTTAACCGCTGCTAAAGGACTGCCTTGGCACAATCGGGCCCCGCCGGCGGGCTCACCTGCCGGCGGGACAACCTGCTCTCCACCGCCTGTTTAAGCGGCGGGATGGTTCCTTCGCG
>WNFW01004184.1_pt1 | contig 11749 bp, 12 predicted proteins | sample 5400131 | NCBI WGS metagenome assembly WNFW01 (sample SAMN13153362, study PRJNA577476) | soil metagenome | isolation source: 20 cm soil or saprolite under grassland replicate 1 | place: USA:California | collected 2016-06-15
TCCTTCAGCAGAATCCATTTCTGCTGCTGTTCTTTGTCGTCGGCCTCGCCGTCTGGATAGGGCGCGCCAACATCAAGGGTTACGGCCTTGGCATGGTTGCCGGGGCGATCGTGGTCGGCGCTGCGCTGTCAGTGACAGCGTCGTTGTATGGTGTGAAGTTGGAGCTAAACAATTTTGCCAAGAGCCTGTTCTACTACCTGTTCATGTACGGCGTCGGCTTGCGCGTCGGACCGTCCTTCATCAATAGCCTGAAGGGAGACGGTCTCAAATTTACCTTCCTGGCGCTGGTGTCGAGCGTCCTTGGACTCACGCTTGTCGTGCTTGGCGCAAAACTGTTTGCGCTGCCGCCGGGAGCCGCCGGTGGCATGCTCGCCGGCTCGCAAACCATGTCGGCCGCGATCGGTTCTGCCGAACAGGCAGTCACGTCGGGCGTCGTCAAGTTGCCGGCGGGCATGAAGCCGGAGGACGCCACCGGCATGATCGCGCTCTCCTACGGCATCACTTATATCTGGGGCACGGTCGGCATCATCCTGATCTGCAAATATCTGCCCCGCTGGTGGGGTGTCGACGCCAAGGCAGCGGCGAAGCAGTATGAGGCCGAATTCGGCGTCAGGGATCTCGAAGGCGGCGGCCTCACCGGCTATCGCCAGTTTGGCCTGCGCGCCTATCGGCTCGAGAACTCCGCTCAGGTGGGCGTGAGCATTGCGAGCTTCCGCAAGGCCAACCCCGAATATCGCATCGTCAACGTGTCCCGCGGCGGCGAGCAATTGGGGGCAGATCCCGGACTCGTGCTACGGAAAGGCGACATCATCGCGCTCGGCGGCGCGACCGAGCATCTGACCGACAAGATGGGCCTGATTGGTCCCGAGGTTGCCGATCCCAAGACACTCGGCATTCCCATGGATCAGGCCGAAATCCTCGTCACCAACAAGGAGGTTGTCGGGCGCACTTTCGAATCGTTCCGCGGCGAAGCCATGGCTGGTCAGCTTCAGGTCACCAAGGTTGAGCGTGGCGGCGTGACGATTCCGGCCGGTCTCAAGACCGAGCTGCAGCGGATGGATATCGTCTCGGTCGTCGGCTTGAAATCCGCCGTGAACGAACTCGCAGAAATGTGGGGCCGCATTGCTAGAACCAATACGGCTACCGACCTCCTCACACTCTCCGCAGGCATGATTTTGGGACTTCTGATCGGCATGATTTCGTTCCCGGCCTTCGGCGCCTCGATTGGCCTCGGGAACGCCGGTGGCCTTCTGCTCTCCGGCGTGATCGTTTCCTCTGTCGTTTCGCGCCTGCGTTTCTTCGGCAACACGCCGAATGCCGCGCGCAACGTCCTGGAAGATCTAGGACTGGTGGTATGGTGGTATTTGTCGCCATCGTCGGCATCAACGCGGGTGCCGGCCTGCTGGCGCAGCTCACGGGTGCGGTCGCGCTGAAGATCTTCATCGCCGGCTTCATCGCCTGCACGATCCCGCCATTCATTGTCTGGGCGATCGGCTATCACATCTTCAAGATCAACCCGGCCGTGCTGATGGGCGGCGTTGCCGGTGCGCGGTCACACTCAGGTCCGTGCCGCGAAGCTGCAGTAGAAATCCAGAGCTCCGTGCCTTGGATCGGATTCCCGGTCGGCTACGCGGTGTCCGGCATCCTGCTCACTGTGTTCGGATATTTTGCGATGCTCCTGGCGCAGTAGAGGCAATCCCACAATTATATTTGGAGAAAAGATAATGAGAAAAGGTTGGATACGTTTTGCTGTAGTTGCATTGCTGGGATTGTCCGGCACGACCGGGTTTGTCACGACATCGCGGGCCGAAACCGGTCAGGTCGCCGTCGTATTCACGAAAGGCGGGTTCATCGTCGGGATCGGAGGAGGCGAAGGCGTACTGATGTTGCGAGGCACGCGTTATCCGTTCACCGTCTCGGGCATGAGCGTCGGCTTTACGATCGGGGCCTCGACCACCAAGCTTGTTGGACGGGCTCTCAATCTGCGGGGGCCGGCGTCCATTGAGGGCACCTACAGCGCCGTCGGTGCCGGTGGCGCGCTCGCCGGTGGCGCCGGAGGCGTTCAGTTGCAGAACGCCAACGGAGTGATCTTGCAGCTCAGCGGCCCGAAGGTCGGTGCTGAAGTGTCGGCCGCCGTGGGTGGAGTCACGATACGTTTGAAACAGATTTGAATTGATCAGGCCGCACCATTGCGCGGCCCGATCCGCTCAGTAGCGTTCCGCAATGAACGTCATCCCGCGCAGTCCGGCCTGATCATTGTAACGTCCCTTCTGGGAACGCTTCGGCAGCCTGACCTTGTCCCCGCGCACGCGCTTGTATGGGATCATCTCCAGAAGATGCGCGATGCAATTCAGCCGCGCCCGCCGTTTATCGTCGGAGCGGATTATATGCCAGGGTGCGTGCTTGGAATGGGTTGCCTTGAACATCATGTCGCGCGCCCGGGAATAATCGTACCAGCGTTGATACGATTCAATATCCATCGGGCTCAGCTTCCACTGCCGCAGCGGATCCTCCATCCGCGCCTCAAAGCGGCGCTCCTGTTCGTCCATCCCGACCTCGAGCCAAAGCTTGATCAGGATAATGCCCCCTTCGATGATGTATTTCTCCATCTGCGGGCAGAGCGAAAGAAAGCGCTTGTGTTCGGTTGGCGTACAGAAGCCCATCACATATTCGACGCCGGCGCGGTTGTACCAGCTCCGGTCAAAGATCACGATCTCGCCTGCAGCCGGAAAATGCTGCATATACCGCTGAAGGAATAGTTGCGTCTTTTCGCGATCCGACGGTGCGGGAAGGGCGACCACGCGAAACACGCGTGGGCTGACCTTTTCTGTGATCGCCTTGATCGTGCCGCCCTTTCCGGCTGCATCCCGGCCTTCGAAGAGGACGATGACCCGCAGCTTGTTTGCCTTCACCCACTCCTGGAGATGACAAAGCTGGACCTGAAGCTTCTCCAGTTCCTTCTCATAGGCCTTGCGTTTCATCTGTGACGCGGGCTCGTCGGCTGCCATGCTAACCTTTTCGTTTTGTCAGCTTAAATCGGGCCGCGTGGCCCCTTAGTCACCCCAGGCAATGGTGATGGCGATGTCGCCCGGCACGCCCCCTGGGAATTCGATGATCTGGTAGCGGATGCGATAGCCTCGCGGTTTCAGGTAATCAGCCCAGAGCTGGTATATTTCCTTTGGGATCCCTGTCAGCGTGTTCTCCCAACCCGCCTCTTGCTGATTGATGGCACGGCCCTTGTCCGTGCACAGCGAGTTTGGGAATCGGTACACCTGGACTTCCGTCATTCCGTTTCGCACCGCGCGCTGAATGACGGTCGAGGCGAGCTGGACCTTTTCTTCCTCGGATTTGCCTGACGGCCGGGTGAGCCGCTCGATCAGCGCCCGTTTCTCGGATTCGACGGCAGCCGCAAGACGCGCGTATTCCTCTGCCTTTTCGGCTTCCTTGAGAGCCGCTTCCTTCAGGATCTGCTTCGCATGGGGGATGAGGTCGTCGATGCTGTCCGGCATGGCGGATGGCTCCTGAGCTGTTTTGCTTCAGCGATGCCACGAGGCTAGGTGGGGTCGATGTCGTTCCTTTGATCCAAATCAAGCAAATCCGAACCGGGAGTACGCACTGTGCGCACGACAAGGTCTGCAAACCGCCCCGGTTCCGTTTTGGAGAGAGAACATTGAGCGAGCAGATTCATCCGACGGCCCCGCATCATCTGCCCTTCTACCTCGCCCCGGGGAGCGGGACCGATGTGCTGATGGTGGTGATGGGCATTTTTCTGGTTGCCGCCCTCGTCTGGGTCGGAACGCTCTATTTGCGATTGCATAGCCTCCCGGAGCGCATGGCGCACAAGTCGGAGAAATTGCAGTTCGAGATCGTGGCCATTTTGGGCCTGCTGGCGCTCTTCACGCACATCCACCTGTTCTGGGTGGCGGGACTGCTGCTTGCCATGATCGATATCCCCGATTTCGGTACACCGTTGCGCAGCATCGCAGGGTCAGTCGAGAAGATAGCAGACACCAGGTCGGATATCGGTGTCGAAGCAGACCAGGAAGTCAGGTCGGATCTGGTTTCACTTTCGCCTCATCTTCCGGAGAAGAAGAGCGATCTTCCGGAGAAGAAGAGCGCGAATGTCGCAAAGGAGGCGAAGGGCGGCCATGTTTGAGCTAATGATTTGCTCCCTTGTGACGATCCTCCCCGATTATCTCTACCGCCGCTATGCCCAGAACAAGCGGTTTGGCAAGGAGATCACGTTCTATTCGGTCTGGTACGAGCTCAGATGGGGCATCACCGGATGTCTGATGCTGACGATCTCGCTGATAACGATGATCTTCTATTTTCATCCCGCGACCAGCTCCGCCACGCTGTTCTTCAGGACGGTGCCGATTCTTCCCGAGGCATCAGGACGTGTGGCGGAAGTCAACGTCAACTTCAGTGCGCCGGTCTCCAAGGGCGACGTGATCTTCAGGCTCGATAGCTCGAAACAGGAGGCGGCGCTCGAAACGGCCAAGCGCAAGATCGCCGAAATCGATGCCGCGATGTTGTCTGCTGAAGCAGACGTCACAAAGGCGGAAGCCCAGATCCAGGAAGCGAAGAGCGCGCATCAGCAAGCCCGGGACGAGTTGGATGTGAAGAGCGAACTGCAGCGTCGCAATCCCGGGATCGTGCCGCAACGCGACATCGAAAAGCTGCAGGTGCTGGTGGATCAGCGTCAAGCCGGAATCGACGTCGCAGTGGCAACCAAGCAATCCGCGATCGCGCGGGTTTCGACGCTCCTGCCTGCGGAAAAAGCAAGCGCCGAAGCGGCGTTGGCACAGGCACAGGTGGATCTGGACAAGACCTTTGTCCGCGCCGGAGTTACCGGCCGGGTCGAGCAGTTCGCGCTGCGCACTGGCGATGTCGTCAATCCCTTGATGCGGCCCGCCGGGATTCTCATCCCGGAAGGCGCTGGCCAGCGGGTGCTGCAGGCGGGGTTCGGCCAGATCGAGGCTCAGGTCATGAAGGAAGGGATGGTGGCGGAGGCGACCTGCATCTCCAGGCCTTGGGTGATCATCCCGATGGTTGTCACGGCAGTCCAGGACTACATCGCAGCAGGGCAATTTCGCGGAGGCGAGCAACTGATCGAGGCGCAGAACATCGCCAGACCGGGCACGATCCTCGTGTTTCTGGAGCCTCTCTACAACGGCGGTCTCGAAGGGGTGACGGCCGGCAGCAGCTGCATCGTGAACGCCTACACCAGCAATCACGAGGAAATCGTTGCGAAGGAGACCAGCACGGGCCGGAAAATCGTCCTGCATGTCATCGATGGCGTCGGACTGGTGCATGCGTTGCTGCTGCGGATCCAGGCACTGCTCTTGCCCATCAAGACGCTGGTGCTGAGCGGTCACTAATAGAGGCTCAAGGAAAACCCGATGATTGTGCTTCGAAACCCCATCCTTGTTGCGGCAATCCTGGCCGGCTCTGCCCTTCTGTCGCTGCAGGAGCTGAACGCGTTCGAGCTCACGGGCGCATGGGCCACCAGCGCGGACCAATGCGGCAAGGTATTCGCGCGCAAAGGACGAGCGAACCAGGTGAATTTCACGAATTTTTCCGGCGTGTACGGCGGCGGCTTCATTGCTGAAGCCAATCGGCTGAGAGGCAAGTTCGAGAACTGTTCGATTAAGTCGAGGAAGGAAAGCGGTCAAACCATCAACCTGGTCGTCGCGTGCGCCTCGGGCATCATGCTCTCGAATGTCCAGTTCTTTTTGAAGGTACTCGACGACAACACTATTTCCCGTGAGTTTCCCGGCATGGAGGGAATGGAAGCGACGTATCACCGCTGTCAAATCTAGCGAATGAATGCGCGACTCCACTGGTTGGTGGGGTTTAACTCAGATCAAGAAAAAGCACCGTCGCGTGCAAGAGAATGGGCATCGGCCAACGGAGGACCGCCATGAACATCAAGCAACAAGCCCGTACATTGCTCCAAAGCTCGGCGAATCTCGCTTTAGTCGCAATCTTCATGGCATCCACGGCCCAATCGTCGCGCGCGGATGATCCAGCGAAGCTTCTCAAGGCGATGACCGATTATACCGCCGCACAGAAATCCATTTCGGCGACCTTCGACAGCGATATCGAAGTTGTCACCCCTGAACTCGAAAAAGTCCAGTTCACGAGCTCTGGAAAGCTGCAGCTCACCAGACCGGACAAGCTGCGGATCAGACGTACCGGCGGTTATGCCGATGTCGAATTGGTTTATGACGGCAAGACGGTCTCGATCTATGGCAATAACGCCAAGGCCTACGCGCAAGCCGAACTCGCCGGCACGATCGATCAACTGGTGGACCTGATACAGGCAAAATCCGGTGCGGCGATGCCGGGCACCGATCTACTGCTGTCCAACGCCTATGACGAGATGACGTCCAACGTCATCGCAGCCCAGCACATCGGACAGGGGGTGATCGACGGCGTCGAATGCGAGCACCTGGCATTCCGCGGCGTCGATACCGACTGGCAGATCTGGATCGAGAGGGGCGCGCGGCCTGTACCCCGAAAATACGTGATCACCAGCAAGACGCTGGCCGGTGCACCGCAATACACGCTTAGGATCAAGGACTGGAAGACCGAGGCGGTGGCAGATGCCGACGCGTTTGTATTCAAGCCGCCGGCGGACGCAACGAAAGCAAACCTCGACTCCGAGATCATGGTGGAATTCGACGAACTTCCCCCTGGCACATCCGCAGGAGCAAAGAAATGAGCATCTCTCCCAGCAAATTGATCATACTGGTCGCGGCCGTTACAAGCTTCATGGGTGGACTCCTCTGGAGCGAGAAACCGACGATCGACGGCGCTTTTATTTCCGTGATCCAGGCGCGGATTGGCCGTCCCCTGACGCCGATGAGTTATGCCGGCGTGGCCCGCAGGACGACCCGTCGCGCCGTTGTCTATGGTGGGGCCGCTGCCGCAGCCGCTGCTGGCGCTTATGCGGTCACGCCGGGCTGTGCACAGGTGGTGAATGCCTACGGCCAAGTCTACACGCGGTGCTAGCGCGAGGTCCGGTCGCCATTGACGCTGATTACGGTCCCCGAGGTGATGGCGCAAACGCTGGGCACGTTCCTGGCTGCGGAAACGAGCGGCCGGTTTGGCGCGTCCCGTGCCGAGCTCACCGAATTGCTGCCATTCGCGGCCAAGCTTACGCTGGAATGCATCGGCAACAGCGATGCGCTGTATCACAACATCGAACACTCGATGCTGGTCACGCTTGTCGGCCATGACATCCTGATCGGGCGACACTTGCAACGGCCCACGACCGCGAGCGACTACGCCAATTTCATTCTGGCGTGCCTTACTCATGACATCGGATATGTTCGTGGCGTCGTTCAGGGCGATGCCGCCGGTCACTTTGTTGCCGACGTTAACGGCCGAACGGTGCAGCTGCCGCTCGGTGCCTCGGACGCCGCGCTTGCTCCCTATCATGTCGATCGTTCCAAATTATTCGTGATCGAACGGCTGGACTCGGTGGACCTGCTTGATGCACCCCGGATCGCGCGGGCAATCGAATATACGCGGTTTCCCTATGCTCCCTCACCAAGTAATGGGGACGATTTGAACGAGGAGGAAGGCCTGTTATTGCGCGCGGCCGATCTGATTGGTCAGCTTGGCGACCCCAACTACATGAGGAAGTCGAATGCGCTGTTCTATGAGTTTGAGGAAACCGGGTTGAACAAAACGCTCGGCTATAACACACCCGCCGATATCGTTTACAAATACCCACAATTTTATTGGACGAACGTCGCGCCGCAGATTCAGACCGCCATCCGCTATCTCAACGTCACGTCGAGCGGGCGTCAATGGATCGCCAATCTCTACAGCAATGTCTTTCGGGCGGAGCGACAGCTCACGCAATCGGGTCCGCAGATCCAAATGCCTGTGAACGACGCAACGTGAATGCCCGCTTTCAGCAGCGCGGCAGATTGGCTTGGTCTTGGCGTTCACCGGCTGTTTTCGACCGCAATCATGTCGGCCAACGGCGTATCCGGTTGCAGCGCCGATCTGACCCGGTTTTCAGGATCTGCGGCGCCTTGATCTTGATCAAAGCTGCACTAGAGGCGGGATCGATGCTGCATGCGGTGACTCCTATGGAGGCAACGATGTTGAGTATCGGAAAAGTACTGCTTGCGTTGACGTTTGTGATCTCGGCTCCGATCATTGCGGTGGCGCAGACCAGCGAGCTCGGCAATAGCCCGCCGGCTGCCCAGTCTCAGCCCAGCGATCAGTTGTTGAAGCCAGAGCAACTCGAAGCGTTGGTCGCACCAATCGCGCTCTACCCAGACGATCTTCTGGCGAACGTCCTCGCGGCATCGACCTATCCGCTGGAAGTGGTGCAGGCCGACCGCTGGCTGAAAGAGCGTAAGAACCTCAAGGGCGACGCATTGAAAACAGAGGTGGAGAAGCATGCCTGGGACGACAGCGTCAAGGCGCTGACGAGCACCGCCGACGTTCTTTCGATGATGAGCGACAAGATCGACTGGACCAAAAATCTTGGTGATGCCGTGCTAGCGCAGCAACCGGATGTGATGGACGCGATTCAGCGTCTACGCACCAAGGCCTATGACAACAAAAAGCTGGTCACCACCAAGCAGCAAAAAGTCAACGTTCAAACGCAGGAAAGCAAGCAGGTGATCGTGATCGAGTCGGCCGATCCCAATACAATCTACGTGCCGTACTACGATCCGGCAGTCGTTTACGGGACTTGGCCGTACGCGGCCTATCCGCCCTATTATTTCGCGTATCCGCCTTATATCGGCGCGGGCGTGATCGCAGCGGGTCTCGCATTCGGCGCGGGCTGGGCCATCGGACGCGGGGGCAATTACTGGGGCGGCGGATGCAACTGGGGCAACCGCAACCTCTACATCAACCACTACAACAAGATAAGCAACATCGGCAACAATTGGCAGCACAACCCGTCGCATCGCCAGGGCGTCCGATACAACAATGCGAACGTTCAGCAGCATTTTGGTAACAACAATCTGAAGGCCGGCGTCTCCAATCGGATGGATTTCCGCGGCCGCGACGGCCAACAGGTGCTTCGTCCTGGGCAGGATCGTCCGGGCGCCGGCGATCGCGCTGGTGATCGTGGTGGCGACCGTGTTGGTAATCGTGCCGGCGACCGCGCGGGGGCGCGTGATCGCGCTGGTGCTGATCGCGGCAATCGCCCGAGCACGGCCGATCGCGCCAAAGGCGGCGGTAGCCGCGCAAAGGGTGGCGGTGACCGCGCCAAGGCTGCCAATCGCGGCAGCAACGCCGCGCGCGGTGGCGGCGGTGGCGGCGGCGGCGCCATGAACGTGTCATCGGGCAGGGCGGCCGCTGCGCAATCGGCCCGCGGCCGGGCGAGCATGGCAAGTATGGGTCCCCGGGGCGGCGGAGGTGGAGGCGGGTTCCGTGGTGGCGGCGGAGGTGGACGACGCTCTGACATCGCGCTGAAGCACGACGTCGTCCTGCTCGGCCACCTCGCCAATGGCCTCGGCTACTATCGCTTTAGCTATCTCGGCAGCCACAAGGTTTATATCGGCGTCATCGCGCAGGAAGTGGAAGGTGTGATGCCGGAAGCCGTGACCCGCGGCAGCGACGGTTACTTGCGGGTCTACTACGAGAAGCTCGGGCTGAAGTTCCGCAGCTACAGCGACTGGCTTGCTGGCGGCGCAAGGATCCAGGCGGAGGAGTCGCCATGACTACATAGAATTAACTCCACCGTGCTGTTTTGCCGAGCATCTTGGCACTAGCGCTGCTGACCTCTGCGTCTCAGGCCCAGCAAGCCTATCCGACACCGGAGGACGCCGTGGCCGCCTTGGCCGCTGCGGTCAAGAGCGGGACAAAGACTGCCATCCTGAAGGTGCTCGGCAATAGCGCCGAGGACGTCGTCGAGTCCGGCGATGAGGTCGCGGACGCCGAGACGCGCCAGCGTTTCCTCTCCGCTTATGACGCCAGGCATTCGATCAAGGCGGAGGGCAACAAGAAGGCGGTGCTCATCCTAGGCGCGGATGATTTTCCGTTTCCGATTCCGCTTGTCAACAGCAAGAGCGGTTGGGAATTTGATACGGATCAGGGACGTATCGAAATTCTCTATCGCCGTATCGGTCGCAATGAGCTGGATGCGATACAGACCTGTCTCGCCTTCGTCGATGCGGAGAATGAATATGCCGACAAGGATCGCGGCGATGGCGCCGGCGTGTACGCGCAACGCATAGTCAGCACGCCCGGAAAGAAGGATGGGCTGTTCTGGCGCGACGACCGCGACCCAAGCCCGCTCGGCGAACTGGCGGCGCAGGCGTCAGCCGAAGGTTACAAGGTCGACGGGCAGGGGGCGCCCTACCACGGCTACTATTTTCGCATCCTGAAGGGGCAGGGGTCTGATGCGCCCGGCGGCGCCTTCAACTATGTCGTCAAAGGCAAGATGATCGGCGGCTTCGCGATGATCGCCTATCCTGCGGAGTATGGCAATTCCGGCGTCATGACCTTCCTGGTCAATCATGCCGGCACCGTCTACCAGAAGGATCTAGGAAATCGTACCGAGGCCATCGCCAGGCGCGTTACCCTGTTCGATCCGGATCAGACCTGGAAGAAAGTCGATGCCGCGAAGCCCTAAAGTCGGAAAAACCGCGCTGTTGTCATTCGCAATTCGCCTAGCGGTGATCGCACTGTTCGTATTTGCCGTTCCGGTTCACGCCGTCCTTTGCGCAAGCCTCCGGCCATGTCCGGGTCAAGTTCGTGAAGGCGGGCTTGCTGGTCGGCGGGGCACCGGCAGTGGTGTGCTGACCTATCGCGGTCGCAACTATCTGTTCAGGGTTTCCGGTCTCAGTCTAGGTATTACCGCCGGCGCATCCGTTAGCCGGCTTGAAGGCTGGGCCTCGGGAATAAGACAGGTCAGCGATTTTGCCGGGACCTATAGTTCCGTCGGTGCCGGTGGTGCCCTGGTTGGTGGCGCGGGTGGTGTTCACCTAACAAACGAGAATGGAGTTATGATCGCGCTGCGAGGACCGAAGGCGGGGATGGAATTCGCCGCCAACATCAGCAAGATCATGATTTCAATGAAGTGAGGATGCTATGACCCAAGTCCGCTTAACGCAGCTTCTCCTGGTCATCATCGGACTAATCCAGCGAAAGATAACCTGGCACGCACGGCAGGGTGCATCAGCTTTCAGCGTGGAGCGGGCAATATGATAAAGCCTTTGGTCGAGGTAATCCGGCATAGCCCGTTACTCTGGATGCTGGTCTTTGATCTCGACGGCCACGAACAGCGGTGCCGCCTGCATCAGTTCCAGCTTCCAACGGAACAGGACACGCGCCGGGATCCCATAGCTGCGCGCTACGGGAAATCTGACGGAATTGATCATCGCGCTCACCGCGCTTCACGCCGGGCAGTACATGCTCGTGAAGGCGTCGATCGCCGGCGCCATCGTCACCAATTCGCTGTTCATGCTGGGAGCTTCCTTGCTGCTCGGCGGACTACGCTATCACGTTCAGGAATATAATCGCGCCGGTGGACGGCTTTATTCGGGGTTGCTGCTGATGGCGACGATTGCGCTTCTTGCCCCGTCGCGTTGCGGAGCTCGCCGGCTTGATATGAGCGTCAGCATCGCGCTCGGCATTGCCTCCCAAATCGCCTTGTTCGTCTCCCCCGTGCTCGTCCTGCTCAGCTATGTCATCGGTCCCAAGCCGATGGATCTGCAGTTTTGGCCTGGCGCCGTGACGATGGTCATGATCGCCGCAGTGATCGCCT
>WNFW01007458.1_pt1 | contig 11749 bp, 8 predicted proteins | sample 5400131 | NCBI WGS metagenome assembly WNFW01 (sample SAMN13153362, study PRJNA577476) | soil metagenome | isolation source: 20 cm soil or saprolite under grassland replicate 1 | place: USA:California | collected 2016-06-15
CTGCGGCACATATTGCGGATCGCTCTCTACATTTGGAAAGGCGTGCGGCGTAGGAGTACGTCCACCGCTATTAAGCTGTGGCTGGTAAACAAAATCTCCAACGCGCCCGGCAAAGTCGCCCGACCGATCATCGCCACCACCTAAACGGGTAAAGTCAGCGTTGGAAGTAACGTCGCGGTCGCGACTGTAGATGGCGTCGCGTTTGTACCACTCGGCGTAAAGAACAATGTCGGTCTTGTCATCACCGACACCGCCGAGCACGTAAGCTAACTCTTCAGCCTGATCGTTGGAGGCGCCGAGATTGGTGTTGCCATAGCTAAAGTAAACTTCGGCATGATTTTGAAATCTGTGAATCAACCAAACGTTAAAAACTCCAGCGACTGCGTCAGCGCCGTAAATGGCGGAAGCGCCGTCCTCCAGCACGTCGATGTGATCAATCAACCCAATCGGAAACAGGTTGAGGTCGACTGCGCCGCCGAAAAAGGAATTGAGCTGAACTGTATAACGGGCAAAACCGTTAGGCGCGAGACGCCGTCCATCCTGCAAGACAAGAGTTTCTTTGGGACCAAGACCGCGCAGATCGATTTCCGTTTGGCCATTACCGAAGCTGTTTACGTTTTCATTAATCGACGGTCCGGTGACGGTGGGCAACATCTGAACAAGATCAGTGGCACTGCGCACACCGAGCTTGAAGATCTCGTCTCTGTTTAAGAGATAGACCGGCTGTGGCATTACCTCTTCCGCGGTGGGAATGTTTGAACCGGTGACGATAACCTCCTCGATTGTCACTCCCGGCTGCCCCACTGTTTGCGGCGTCGGCGTGGGTACCTGTGCCTGTGTCCTAGCAACTAAACAAAGGACCACCGCGATGATTGCGAGACATAAGCTGGCATCGGCGGGCTTCTTCACAAGGCACACTTGGAGCACCTACAGCTGTGGTTAGGGGTGGGATTCGCAGGCGACACGCCTGCCACTACAAGCTTGCAGTGCTTACAGCTACGGTTGCGGGCTCGGGGCCGCATTTGGTGGAGGGACTGATTGATTCTCGGGGAAGAGCGTTAATAATTCTGGCGGGCTCGCTCGCGAATCTTGTAATTGGCCGTCGAAATACACTCGGACAATAAATCCACCGTATCTTCGTTCATCAGACGAAGCCGCTTTGGTCTTGGGACGCACGTAAGTCGCTGCCAGGAACTTGGGCGTCGCGTCCGTCCAGTCGCGCGCAGAAGTGAGCCAGTTATAACTGACCTGCGCATTCGTTGGCTTCATTCTGTTGTCGCGCGTGAGGTCGTAGAAGGAGACACTAATTCTGACAACGTGGCCATTTTGCGTACCTGGTCGTGGCTTTACTCCAACTTTGAGGGTGAAGCGACTCTGCGCGTTGCGATCGGCAGTCTCCGATAGAGTTGTCTCGGTGATCGCCAAGATTGCGTCATATGAAGCACCGGTTCGCCGCAATAACTGAGGGAAGCGTGCATCGGAATGGAGGTCGCGAAATTCAGGAAGAAACGCGATCCATTGTAATACCCCCGAATGCTCTGCATAGGCGCGCTCGAGCCAGCGGAAAGCTTCCTCTTTTTCGCCAAGCGCGACGTAAACCGCCGCGATCACAGGCGCCGAGACATATCGCTTTTCCCTTGCTTGGAGAAGCTGAGCCAGAATATTTCGCGCCTCCATTTGCCGGCCCATCCGGTTGTAAGTAATGGCAAGGCCGCTACTGGGGAGATGCGTTGCATCCTGGGCTTTGGCGTAGAGAGCGATCGCTTCGGCGAAGTTTCCTTTCTCGCGGTAGGCAGCGGCAAGATCCGAATCCAGATAAAAGTAATTTGGATCGAGCTGGAGCGTCCGCTGGCCCTCGCTTATTGCGTCGTCGATCTGATCGTTGGCGAGGTAGGCCGAAGTGGCAACGTAACTCGTGATAGGCGACACCGGATCTAATTTCTTGGCCTCCAGGACAAGTCGAAGACCTTCTTTCAGCTCGCCTCGGAAGAGCGGGAGCAGCGCGGAGAAGAAGTAAGCCGGCGCCGAATTGGGATCGAGCTCGAGCGCGCGCTTCAACTCTGCATCCGCGCCGGCCAAGTCCCAGTCGAGGACCCGTTTCGCTTCGCTAAGATAGCAATGCGCTTCAGCATCTTTCTCGTCGAGGTCAATCGCCTTTGAGGCTGCTTCTTTTGATGCGGGGTAAGCGTCGAGCGGTTTTACATAGACGTCGCCCAGAAAATACCAAACCTTGGCGATCCCAGTCCAGGCACGGGAAAATGTTGGATCTTTCTCGAGCGCGCGCTGGAAGAAGTTGAGCGCTCTCCGCAAATCTTCTTCACTGCTCTTGTTCGAGAAAAAGAGACCTTGCAGGTAAAGATCGTACGCCTCGGTGTCCCGCTGTTCATGAACGGGAAGCGCGAGGGCGAGCTTGATCTTGAGCGCGTCAACAATTGCGCGAGTGATTTCATCCTGGAGCGCAAACACTCCCTGCAGTTCGCGATCGTAGGTCTCCGACCAAAGATGAAAACCATTGCGCGCATCAATCAACTCCGCGGTAACACGAACGCGGTTGCCATCGCGTCGCAAACTTCCTTCGAGCACATTCTGAACGTTTAATTTTTTCCCAACCTCAGTCGCACCCGCACCGCTTCCTTTGAATGAAAACGATGAGGTCCGACCAGTGACGCGCAGCCCATCGACCTTCGCGAGCGCGTGAAGAATTTCCTCGCTCATGCCGTCGCAGAAATATTCCTGATCTTTTGCCTGGCTAAGATCGAGGAATGGTAGAACCGCGATACTTTTTTCTGGAGGATTGAACTGCGAGGCTCGGAAGAGCTCGCCGCGAAACAACCAAATCGCAGCCGCGCCTAAAAGGAGACCGGCAACGCCCGTTCCAACCCAAACGCCGATGCGACGAGCAAGCTTCCGGCGGCAGGATTCCAGGGCTTCCATCAATTCCCGAGCCGACGCGGGCCGCTTGCTGGGATCGACTGCAAGCGTGGAGCGCAGCAGTTTTATGAGCGGTTCGGGAACTCTCCTCGCGACCAATTGCTCGACTGGCAGATGGTCGCGGGTCTGACGATCGCGAATCTCGTCGATCGTGCTGCCGGAGCGCGGTGCCAGTCCGGTGAGTGCAAACCAGAGCGTGGCGCCGAGCGAATAAATGTCCGAGCGCGCATCGACTCGGCCGTTTCCAAATTGCTCAGGGCTCGCGAAAGTCGGCGTGCCGACGAATCCATCGTGAGTGAGATCCATTTCTCTTCCCGCATCGGCGATCGCCTTGGCGAGGCCGAAGTCGATGACTTTTACTTCTAGTTCCGCCGCATCAGCGTCACCCCGCGTCAACATGATATTGCCCGGCTTCAGGTCGCGATGGATCAACCCGTGGATCGCCGCGGCCATCAACGCGCGCGTGACTTGAATCGCGACTTCCAGAGCCAGCTCTACCTTAAGCGGACCGTCCCGCCGTACTCGCGCCTCCAAAGTTTCGCCCTCAACCAGTTCCATCGCGTAATAGCAATGACTGGCATCCGGGGAAGCGCCGAACTGGTAAACGGCGGCCACATTCGGATGCCGCAAAGCGGCCGCGGCCCGAGCTTCACGCAAAAAACGATCACGCACCGCTTGTGAGCCGCGCGCGGCCTCCGGTACCTCGATCACTTTCAGGGCAACCCTGCGACGCAACACCTTATCCATGGCGAGATAGGTCACCCCCATGGCGCCGTGACCGAGTTCCCAGAAGGAGCCGTCTGCGCGTTGCTCGACCTCGAAATCGCCAAAAACCAACGAGGCAGGCGGCTTGGTTTCGACGACCGATTTGTCAAGCCCCGTCCGGAGCAGACAAGCCAGGCAGTCGCCTCTTGCGTTCAACGGCTCACCGCATATCGAGCAGACCGCGACGGCGGATGCCGATGGTGTTGCCATGACGCGTCTCCCTTAACCTCCCGTTAGCACACGGAGCAATTCGTGCAGCTCTTCGTCCACCTGCGCTTCGGTATCCACTGTCCGGCGCACCTCAGCGCGCAACGCTTGGCGATAACGCGCTCGAAGGCGAGTGACATGGCTGCGGAGTGTTGACTCCGTCATCCCCAGGCGTACCGCCAGTTCAGCGTAAGCCGGTGGCGGGTCGACGCCGCCGGCGAGAAAAATCCTCAATTCGTTGAAGAGCTTCTCCCTGGCCTCACCTTTGTAATCTGCCGACAGCCGTTCCAGCCCAGCGGCAACTAACGCCTCCGCCCAGCTGCGATCAAAGATCCGATCTTCATTGCTCACGGGACTGTGAGTCTGAAAAAGCGACTCGGCCTCTTTGGCCTGCTCTTCGCGCAGAGGCAGAAAATCTTGTCCGCCGCCACGCTTGAGCGTCCGTTCGCGGTCGGAAGTGTCCGCGAGAAAATTTTTCAGGGAAGCGAGCAGAAATGAACGGAACCTGCCTTTGTGCCGATTGGCGCGGGCGTAGATTTTGTGTTCAATCAGGTAGGCGAAAAAGCTCTGTGTGAGGTCTTGCGCATCTTCCACGGTGTATCCGCGGCTGCGCACGAAACTGTAAAGCGGCGCCCAATAGGTTTGGCAAAGCTGCGCGAGTGCGGCCTGCGCACCCTCCGGTTCGACCTGGCTTCTTCCCGCCGCGACCACCACGCTCCAGTGAGTTTCAGGAAAGAAATCGCGCTGGCTATGCTCTTTCCCTGCCAGGCTTTTCACATCAGCGGTTTGTATCAAGATCGCAGCGGAAAAGCAAGCCGCGAGAAAAATAACGATTCCATGCAGCACGTGCTCCGGAATCCCTTTGTAAAGGGAAAGCAACCATCAAAGAAGGAACAACCATGAATCCGATCACTCAGTCCAAAAAAACGTCAATCCTGCCACTTCTCATTGCGCTGGTGCTCGTCGTCGTCGCTGGTGCGGCCCGGGCCGCAATAGGTGATTTTAACGGCGACGGCCACCCGGACTATGTGCTTCTGCGTCAGAATGCCAAGACGCCTCAAACAGCGATCTGGTACCTGAACAACAACGTTTTCATCAGCGGCGCGTCCGGCCCGACTTTACCTAGCTGGTGGTTTTTAGGTGGCGTAGCGGATTTCAATCGCGACGGCCATCCAGATTTTGTCTTGCTCGATTCCACTGAATCGCCCGACACAGCGATCTGGTATTTATCGGGGCCAACGCTTGTTGGAAGAGCTAATGGGCCGAGCGTTCCGAGGGTTCCCAGTGGCTGGGGATGGGTGGGTGCCGCCGACTTTAACGGCGACGGCCACCCGGACTATCTGCTTGAGAATGCCAACACGCGTCAGACAGCGATCTGGTATCTAAACAACAACGTTGTCATCGCCTACCGGTGGGGACCGACTATTCCGGCCGGCTGGGGGGTGGCGGGTGTGGCGGATTTTAATCGCGATGGCCATCCAGATTATGTGCTTGAGAACGGCACGGGCCAAACAGCGATCTGGTATTTATCAGGCCCAACGTTTATACGAGGCGCCTATGGCCCCACCCTTCGCAGTGGCTGGGGATTGGTGGCTACAACCGATTTTAACGGTGACGGCAAACCGGACTATCTGCTTTACAATCCAAACACCCGTCAAACCACGATCTGGTATCTGAACAACAACGTTTTTGTCAGCGGTGCGTGGGGCCCAACTCTTCCGGCCGGGTGGAGCTTATTCCCCGATCTATGTACTCCATGGGACTATGGTTGCCAGTAAACGCTACTCATCCGTCACCCGAAATTCAGAAGCAAAAATCCGCGTAATCCGTAGTTAAAAAAGTAAGAGATTCCTCCCGACCTTCGCATAAAGCTACAGCGCCTCAGGCGACTCCGCTCGGAATGTGACAGGGCTTAAATATTAAACAGAATGCGGCGTTGAGAATTGGACGGTTGGTTCTCGATTCGTTAAATTGACGAGCCATGCGATTTCGCACTTACAAAAACACCGACCTGACGGTAAGCGAGGTCGGCTTTGGTTTATGGACAATTTCCACCGGCTGGTGGGGAAATTTTACCGAGGGCGAAGCGGTCGCGTTGATGCACAAGGCATTCGATCTCGGCGTCACGCTGTTTGACGCCGCTGACACTTACGGCAACGGATTGAGCGAGGAATTGATCGCGAAGGCGTTCCCGGAACAGCGCGATGAAGTCGTGATTGCGACGAAGGTCGGCTACGACTTTGTGCATCACGGCGAAGCGCGCGGGCGCGGGCAGCGCGAGATCCCGCAGGATTTTTCGCCGGATGCGATCACGCGCGCAACGGATGCTGCGCTCAGGCGCTTGAAAACGGACCGGATCGATCTCCTTCAACTGCACAACATCCGGATGGAGCAGGTTTACGATGACGCGCTCTGGACCACGCTCGAGAAATTAAAATCCGACGGCAAAATTCGGTACTATGGAATTGCGCTCGGGCCGGCGATCGGCTGGCTTTACGAAGGCGTTAATTGCATTCGCGAGCGCGACATCACGAGCCTGCAACACATTTACAACCTGCTCGAGCAGCATCCCGGGCGCGCTCTGCACGATGCCGCGACCGAAGCGGCGAAGGACACGATGTTTCTCATTCGTGTGACGCATTCATCTGGAATGCTTGAGGGCAAATACACCGAGGAAACAAAGTTCCCACCGACCGATCACCGCAGCCATCGTCCGCGCAGTTGGTTGCTCAATGGGATCAAAAAGATCGACAAGTTGCGTTTTCTCGAAAATTCAGAGCGCACACTCGGGCAAGCCGCGTTGCAATGGTTGCTCGCTGACGATCGGGTCGCATCGACTCTGCCGAACATTTACGAGGAAGCACAATTGGTTGAATTCGCCAAAGCACCCGATTGTCCACCGCTCACGAGCGAGGACATGGACCTGATCGACAATCTCTATTCCGAAAATTTCGGCATAGAGGAAGAGCCGCCAAAATTCAAAGGCACGATGGAGCTGCCAAAAGAAAGTGCAGTGGCCGAAAGTGCCTGAGTATTCTGGACGCTGACGGAACACTGCTTTTCCCCAACGGTTCACAACTTCCTGGCGCGGTCATAGCTCACCGCTTTTTTTTGGGTGGTTTTATTGCGAAGATGACGTGATCGCCGGATGTTTTGCATCGGAGGCGCTCATGAAAATTCCCAAGCAGCTCATCGATTGTTTGAACGAAAGCAAAGTTCGCTACGAGATTCTGCATCATCCCGAAGCCATTACCGCGCAAAGGATCGCCCAAGCCGAGCACGTGAAAGCCCGGCACCATGCGAAGGTCGTTATGATAAAATCCGGAGATCAGCACTTAATGATGGTGCTCGCAGCAGACCACCGCATCGACCTTGACAAGATTAAAAAGGCAACCGGCCAAGCCGCAGCGCTCGACGCCGAACAAGAATTTAAGCCGCTGTTCCCGGATTGCGCGGTGGGAGCGATGCCGCCATTTGGCAACCTCTACGGTCTGCCAACCTATGTGGATAAACGTTTGGCGGAGGAAGACTACATTGTTTTTGAAGCTGGCACGCATACTGATGCCATCAAACTCAGCTATTGTGATTACGAGAAGATCGTGAAGCCGCGAGTCGAAGATTTAGCGGTTAAGCTTAAGCCGATGAAAGGAGTCTGAGATTGCGTGTCGCAGGTAGCTTAATTCTCTGGCTCTTGTGCGCAGCAACGGTTGCTGCAGAGAAGGTTTGCCTCATCAAGATCGATGGGGCGATTGGTCCGGCGACGGCGAGTTACATTTCGCGAAGCATCGATGAAGCCCGGACGCAAAACGCGCAATGCCTGGTGATTCAGCTTAACACCCCGGGCGGTTGTTTCATTACTGTTGCAGCGAGCGTCGCGGCGATGGCACCGGCCACGACGATTGGTGCCGCGCACCCGGTAACGCTGGGCGGTGCTCCGGGCGGCGGCGAAGAAAAGCTCGATAACACGATGAAGCAGAAGCTCGAGAATTTTTCCGTGAGCTACATTGAAGCGATCGCTGCCCGGCGCCAGCGTAACGTCGAGTGGGCAAAATCCGCTGTAAAAGAGAGCGCGTCGATCAGCGCCGAGAAAGCGCTTCAGTTGAAAGTTGTCGATCTGATGGCTGCTGATTTGCCCGAGTTGCTAAAACAATTGAATGGGCGCGTGGTGGACGGCAAGACGCTCAAAACGACAAACGCGGAGGTCTCCGAGATCAAGATGTCGGCATCGGAACACGTCTTCCAAAAACTCTGGCGGCCGGAGGTGATGTTCGTTCTCATGCTCATCGCGATTTATGGAATCATTGGCGAACTGACTACGCCCGGCGCGATCCTGCCCGGCGTGGTTGGCGCGATTGCGTTGGTCATTGCGCTTTATCTGGCGGCGATTCTTCCGGTCAATGTCACGGGGCTGGTGTTGATCGCGCTCGCGCTGATGCTTTTCATCTTTGATGTCTATGCGCCCACGCACGGCGTTTTGACGGTGGGCGGAATCATTTCGTTCCTGATCGGCTCGCTCATGCTCTTCAATCGCGCCGATCCGCTCTTCCGATTGTCTCTCAGCTACATCATTCCGGCGACACTAGTCACGGCGGCGTTCTTTGTTTTCATTATCGGCAAGGGTCTTGGCGCGCAGCGCTTGCCGGTAAGAGCGGGCGCGGAAACTCTGCTTGGAAAAACCGTGACCGCATTGACGCCAATCGACTCGCGCGGCGGCTGGATCTTTGTCGAAGGCGAGCATTGGAACGCGATCAGCGACACGCCTATCGAAAAAGGTGACGCGGCGGAGATCGCAGCGGTGCAAGGATTGACGCTAAAAGTAAAAACCAAAGGAAAATAAAGCCATGCCACTCGAAGGACCGTTCAAGTTAATTAGTTGGGCCATACCCCTCATCATCCTAGCCGTGATCATCCTGCCGCAGGCGATCCGCATCCTGCGCGAATACGAGCGAGGAGTGATCTTCCGTCTGGGAAAATTACTCGGTGCGAAAGGGCCGGGACTAATCTTCCTCATTCCGATCGTCGATCGGATGGTGCGAATGGATCTGCGAGTCGTGACCATCAGCGTCGAGCGACAGGAGGTTATGACCCGCGACAACGTGCCGGTAACTGTCGACGCGGTTGTTTATTTCCGCGTGGTCGATCCGCAAGCGGCGGTAGTGAAAGTGGAAAACTTTCTCAAGGCGACTTCGCTCATCGCTCAGACCACGCTGCGTAGCGTCCTCGGTCAGGCCCCCTTGGACGATCTGCTTTCGCAGCGAGAATCGATCAATCAAACGCTCCAAGACATCATCGATAAACAAACTGAACCGTGGGGCGTCAAAGTTACTGCGGTCGAGGTAAAGGATGTGGTCCTGCCCGACACCATGAAGCGCGCGATGGCCAAGCAGGCCGAAGCCGAGCGCGAGCGTCGCGCCAAGGTTGTCAACGCCGAGGGCGAATTTCAAGCTGCGGAAAAAATGGTGCAGGCTGCCGCCATGATGAGCAAGGAACCGATTGCGCTGCAACTGCGCTTCCTCCAAACCATGCGCGAGATTTCCAGCGAGCACAACACAACTACGTTTCTTCCTGTTCCGATCGATTTGTTCGCGCCATTTAAGAAAAGCGAACCGCCCAAGTCGTAGCTTCTCCTACTGACCATGGATGTTGCCGGGCGAGTTCGAGAAAAATCGGCGTCCGCGCAAGATCGACAATCACAGGAACTCGTCAGTTTCCTCGAGGTGCCCGCTTCGTACCCACACGGGACAAGGGAAGTGCGGTCGATTCAAACGCACATTTCATGGGTATTCATTGCGCCGCCGTTCGTTTTCAAAGTGAAGAAGGCGGTGAATCTCGGGTTCTTAGATTTCAGTACGCTGGAAAAACGCCGCCATTTTTGCCAACGCGAGCTCGAGCTAAATCGCAGGCTTTGTCCGAGCGTTTATTTAGATATTGTCCCGATCTACAAAAGCGCTTCCGGTTTTTCCTTCAAAGCTGAAGGAGAAATGGCCGAGTACAGCGTGAAGATGAGAGAACTGCCTGGCGGCTGGTTCTTGAGCGAGTTACTCGTCAAGCGACTCGTCGGCGAAAACGAGATCAATCGAGTGATCTCTTGTCTGCATCGCTTTTACGAATCGCAACCTCCGAGCCCGGTGATTGAAGAGTGGGGCAGACCGGAAAAGCTGAAGATCAGCACCGACGAGAATTTCGCGCAGGTGGAGCCATTCGTGGGCCGTACGATTTCGACCGTGGCCTTCGAAACGATTCGTCATTTCACGAACCACTTCTACGCCGCGAACGAAAAACTACTTCGTGAACGAGTTCAGCAGCACCGGATTCGCGATTGCCATGGAGATCTGCATCTCGACCACATCCATATTACTCCGGAGGCAACAACCATCTTCGATTGCATCGAATTCAATGATCGCTTCCGATTCATCGACATCGCGAATGATCTCGCATTCTTGGCGATGGATTTTGATTTCGAAGGCAGAAGCGATCTGGGAAATCTGCTTCTTCGAAATGCGGCGCGGGAATTTGGAGACGATGGAATACTAAAAGTCTCAGACTTCTACAAATGTTATCGGGCCTTTGTGCGCGGAAAGGTGCAAAGCATTCAAGGGATCTCGATGAAGACGACGACTCTTGAGGAACACGCGAAACAAGCGGCGCGCTACTTTCGGCTCGCATTGCGATACGCCGTAAGCGGCTCTGAACCATTGGTCCTGGCCGTGATGGGCCGCGTTGGCACTGGCAAGACATCTGTAGCCAAACAATTGGGAAGCGAGTTGGACTTGCCGGTTTTTTCCTCTGACGAAATTCGCAAGACGTTAGTCGGCATCCCGTTAACAGAGCGCACCGCGGCACAGCGACGCGATGACGTGTACTCGGAACAAATGACCGAACAGACTTACAAGGAACTTTTGGCAAAGGGGCTTACCGCGCTTAAAGCCCACGGCGGCGTTGTCCTCGACGCTACATTTTCGAGCCAGGCAAACCGCGAATTGTTGCGACAAGAATGCGCCAAGGCGAAGGTTTGTTTGGAGGTGATCGAACTCGACGCCGACACTGGGAAGATCGAGAGCCGCTTAAGGGCGCGCGATCAAAGCGTTGGCGAGATTTCGGACGCTCGTTTGAAGGACTTTGAGAAATTAAACTCTGCTTATGAACCGCCTTCAGAACTCGTGCCGGGCCTAATTAGGATCTCGACAGACAACGCGATTTCCGATGCCGTAAAGATGATCCTGTTGCGATTGACTGAAAAACAATCATTAACGGCCAACGGCTCGCACTGAATGCGACTTGGCTGAATCAATCTTCTCCACAACCTTCGCAATTTGCTGGCGAAAAAGTCTGGCACCGCCTGAAGCCGGATGTCGGACATAATGGGGTTCGACATTTAGGTCTGCCAACTGCCTGGCCGCGATGCGACCGAGTGCCACAACTTGCTCGCAAGGAAACAAGTTGAGGAAAGCTTTGAGCACTGGCAGGCCGACAGCTCGTTCGGACTTCGTCGGCATCCGGTTACTCAACATACCACGATGTCGATTGAACGAATGCCATGGGAAGGCATTCCATAGAACGAATTGTTCTGGCGACAACCCAAGCCGCAACAATGTGTTCCAAACGATTGTCGCGGTCGGCTCGGAAAAACCGTCTCGGCATTTCTGAGGTTTACTCGTCCTTTGCGGAGTGACGTCCGTGAATAAAAGCTTTGCTTCAATCCCGACGTCCTTATTTCGTCCGAGCAAAATGCGTTCGGATGTCATGGGAATCCCGGTGAAATGACCGCCGCGGTAGCCAAGCGCTTCACCGATGAGTGCGAATTGTGCTTGTCCTAGCCGCTTGGCGAGATAGCCGCGCAACTGTT
>WNFW01002969.1_pt1 | contig 11748 bp, 11 predicted proteins | sample 5400131 | NCBI WGS metagenome assembly WNFW01 (sample SAMN13153362, study PRJNA577476) | soil metagenome | isolation source: 20 cm soil or saprolite under grassland replicate 1 | place: USA:California | collected 2016-06-15
ACACGGGCGGACGCGCGCGAATTTTTGGCGCTGGTGCCGCAGGCCGGCGTGAAAAGTGAAGTGATGCGTTATCCGCTGGCAGCCGCCAACGATGCGCTTGCCGATTTGCGCGGCGGGCGTCTCCGAGGGGCAGCCGTGCTGATACCCTGATCGCCCCAGGCTCATCCCGCTCGCGCTCAGAGCTAGTGCGGCGGCAGCTCCGGTTCCGCATGGCCGATCGCGCGCTTGATCGCCGGAAAGCGCAGGCGCAGCGCCCGTTCCACCTCGTCTACCTTGTCGTGCACGTCCGCGACTTTGAGCATGGGGCCGACCAAGCAATGGAAATTGACGATCTCTCCGTCGTCGGCTGCGCGCACCCGTACGTCATGAATCGCGCCGACCAATTCCACTTTGATCGCGATCTCGATCAGTGCCTCGCGCACCGCCGCAACACGTTCGGCTGGTGCTTCGCGGCTTGGCTCATCGAATGGCTGCAACGGCTCGATATGGGTTTCGACCTCGACACCCGGGCCCAACTCCTCGCGGATGGCCTCCTCGAGTCCGGTCGCGATCTCGTGAGCCGCGCCGATGGAAAGGGCGCCGTCTACTTCCAGATCAAGAGAAACCGCTAGTCGTCCGCCGATCGCATGTACGATGACGTGATGAACCGCAAGCGCGCGGTTGCGTGCCATTACCATCACGCGCTCGAGCACGGTCTCGTCGTCGAGCGCGCGCGGATCGGTGGTGACTGTCACCTCGGCGGCGGGACTGTCAGCGCGTACTGCCTCGAGGATGCGCTGTTTGAGCGTCGCCACGCGGTCGAGCGGCAGCGTGCGGCTGACCGCAACCTCCAGGTCGACGAACAGCACCTGGCCGACCTGCCGCACACGTAGCCTCTCAATTCCGACCACACCTGGGATGCGGGTGAGGCTGGCAGTGATCCTTCCGGCCGCTCCGGGCGGCGCGGTATCGGTTAGGGTGTCGATGGTACGCCGGCCGAGTCGCCAGCCCGCGATGCAGATGACCAGCGATACCGCTATCGCCGCCACCGAATCGGCGGAGGTATAGCCGAGGGCGATGCCAAAGAGCCCGACCAACACTGCTGACGACGACCACATATCGGAATCGTAATGCAGCGCATCCGCTTCGAGTGCATGGCTCGATGTCTTTTCCGCCGTGCGATAGAGCACACGCGCGCGCAGGAAATCGACGAGGATCGAGAGCAAGATCACTGCGAAAGCCCACGGCGTCGCCTCCACCTCCGGCGGCTGCGCGCTCATGAGTCGCTTCGCTGCCTCCCAAATCACGATGCCGGCAAGAATGAAGAGCAGCGCAGTCTCGGCGAGCGCGGAGACGCTCTCGATTTTGCCGTGCCCGTAATGGTGTTCGGCGTCGGCTGGCTTGCCCGAACTTCGCACGGCAAAATAGGTCATTACGGTAGCGCCGAGGTCGATGAAAGAATGGGCCGCTTCCGACAGGAGCGCGAGCGAGCCGCTCATGACCCCGACCACTCCCTTTGCCGTCGTCAAACCCGCCGACGCGGCGATCGAGGAGAGTGCAACCCTCTGCTTGATGTCTGACATCATTCGCCTCCGCTGCGACCTAGCGATCGGGGTAGCGCGCGTCAATCCAGCGCAACCCACATCCGTCGTGGTTGCCGGGTATGCGTTTCGGCAGCATGGGAATGCAAATGAGTTGCATGTGAGGCTCGGTGCGGCAGCAGAGCCGAGCAAGTTTGATTTTCATTCCTCTTTCTCGCCGTTCCCGGCCAATTCGGCCGCGCAGTGCCGGCATGAATGGTCGGCATGACGCGCAAGCGCCTGCACATCCAACTTCCAATTTGCGTCAGTATGGTCGTAGAAAGAACTAAGCCCGCGACTAGCCGAGGCACACACTGAATTGAGCTGTTGCAGCGAACGGAAAAACGCATGAGTTCGAACGATCCGGATCGCAAGTTCTGCATCGCCCCAATGATGGAATGGACGGACCGGCACTGCCGATTCTTCCACCGCCTGCTGACGCGCCGTGCGCGCATTTATACCGAGATGATCACCACCGGCGCGGTGCTTCACGGACCTCGCGCGCGGCTCATGGCCTATGACGTTGCCGAACATCCACTTGCGCTCCAACTCGGCGGCTGCGATCCGCGGCAGCTTGCTGAATGCGCGCGCATCGCCGAAGCGTTCGGCTACGACGAGGTCAACCTCAACATTGGTTGTCCCTCCGACCGCGTGCAGGAGGGTAGCTTCGGTGCGTGCTTGATGGCAGAGCCTGCTCTCGTCGGCGACTGCGTTGCGGCGATGGCGGCTGTGGTCAAACTGCCTATAACAGTCAAATGCCGCATCGGCATCGACGATCAGGACCCGGAGGAGGCGCTCGAGGCGCTCGCCTGCGCCGTCGAGCGCGCCGGCGTTGCCGCGCTGATCGTGCACGCGCGCAAGGCCTGGCTCGACGGCCTCTCGCCGCGAGAGAACCGCAACGTCCCCCCGCTCGATTATGCGCGCGTCTATCGGCTCAAAGCGGCGCATCCCAATCTGAGCGTCATGCTCAACGGCGGCATCACAACCGTCGATCAAGCGTTCAACCACCTTCGGTGTGTCGATGGCGTGATGATGGGGCGGGCAGCCTATCAGGAACCGTGGCGGCTCTTAGCCGTCGATCCGGTGCTGTTTGGGGAGCGCGCGCGGTTTGCGTCGGCGAGGGCGGCGGCCGAGGCCTTGCTTCCGTACGTCGAGCGCGAGCTTGCACGCGGCACGCGCCTCCACGCGGTAACACGGCATGTGCTCGGCCTGTTTCGTGGGATGCCTGGAGCCCGCGCCTTTCGCCGGCATCTAGCGACCGAAGCCGTGAAACCCGCCGCGGACGCCGCGACGTTCCGTGCGGCGCTAGCTTTCATCGCACATGTCGACGCACAAGTCGTCTCGGCGGCTTGAGCCTAGACGATCCCTTTGGAGCAGGAGATGGCCCTGGGCGTGCCCCTGAGCGAGCTCGTGCTGCTCGCGAGCCTGATCATCCTCGCTGGATTAGTCACCGGCATCCTCGCGGGCCTTTTCGGAATCGGTGGCGGCGCGCTTATTGTCCCGGTTCTTTATGAAGTATTCCGTGTACTCGGCGTGTCGGACGAGGTTCGTTTCCAACTGTGTGTCGGCACCTCGATTGCGATCATTGTTCCCACGAATGTACTTTCTTATTTAACGCACCGTGGCAAAGGCGCAGTGATGATGGACGTGGTGCGCGCATGGGCGGTGCCTGCTGTGTTCGGCGTGGCGGCCGGCTCGATAATTGCAGCTTTCGCATCCGGCACGGTGCTCAAGCTTGCCTTCGTGCTCATCGCGACCGTCATTGCCTTCAAACTTCTGTTCGGCCGCGACAGCTGGCAGGTTGCTGATGATCTACCCGGCCCTCTCGGCATGACGCTGTACGGCGCGTTCGTCGGGCTTGCCGCCTCGCTGATGGGCATCAGCGGCGGCTCGATCTCGAACATGATCCTGACCCTTCACGGAAAATCAATCCACAAGGCGGTCGCAACCTCCGCCGGGCTTGGCGTTCCGATCACCGTCGCAGGCACCATCGGATACATGCTGGCTGGTGTCCCGCAGCAGCCACTGCTGCCGCCGCTCTCGATCGGCTTCGTCTCGCTCATCGGTTTTGTGCTGATGGCCCCAGTTTCGAGCTTTACCGCGCCTTACGGTGCGCGTTTGGCTCATGCGCTGTCAAAGCGCCGGCTCGAGATTGCCTTTGGTTGCTTCCTGCTGGCCGCGTGCATACGATTTATCATTAGCCTGATCTGATGATGGTCACGGATAGCCGCGCATCATGAGCTTGTCGCCGCGTACTTCCCAGCTTTCCAGCCGATTGAGGAACGTCATGCCGAGCAGACTGGTGCGAAGTTGCCCGCCTTGCGCCACGAGCGCCGGGACCGACCGCTCGGTGATATCGCCGATAGAGAGACGGTCCAGCGTGACCGGTGCCGCACGCGCACGGCCGTTGGCGGTGTCGACATTCACGGAGTAGTTGAGCACTTCGAGCGGGAGACCCGCGGCTTTGGCAGCCTCTTGCGTGAGCACAACGGCGCTCGCCCCAGTATCGAGGACCATCGGGATGCGCGCGCCGTTAACTTGCGCCGCCACGGAAAAGCCGCCGCCGCTTGCGCGCGCGATCTCGACCGCGCGTCCCCTCGTTGCGGCATAGCCTGGGATGAGTTCGGCCAGCACGCGGTCGGCGACCTCGCGCAGCTCGACCCGGTAAGTGTATCCGAGCGTCAGCAGCGCTCCAAGCATCGCCCAGATGAGGGCGGACTCGAGGACGTGGGAAAAACGCTGGCGAAAGAGCGTTAATGCGATCAGGCCGACGAGCGCAACGGCCATGATTTTTGTTTCAAACGACGAGCTATCAAAGCGGGAGAGTTCCGCCAGTGCTGCTTCATTGCGCTGCAAGACGAGCACAAGCAGCGAGACTGTGAGGAGCGCGAGCAGGATCCAGAGCAGGCGGCGCACGATGCTGTCCTTCGGCCGACGCTAGATCCTTATGTTCACTGAACCACACGCGGGCGTAGTAGACTTGTCAAGATCCGATCACGAGCACGAACCACGCTCGCGGCCTCTCGCCGGCATCGGTTTGTCCTGAATTCCCGTTCGCGTGCGGATGCAGGAAAGCGCCAGCGCCGAAGCGGCGAATGCTTGACCCGGGCCCGATCGGCGTGATGGGGTGTGGATGATGGAATATACAACTGATTGGGTGCATTATCCAATCTGGTAGCGGCGCGGGGCGCAGGTGCCGACATGAAGCTATACGACGGAGGTCGCGCACCCAATCCGCGCCGCACCCGGATCTTTCTGGCCGAGAAGGGGATCACGTTACCCACGCAGCAAGTCGATCTCATGGCCCTGGCGCAGACGTCGCCGGCATATGCCGCGATCAATCCGCTCAAGCGAGTCCCGGCGCTGGTGCTCGACGATGGGACGGTGATCACGGAATCTATCGCGATCTGCCGCTATTTCGAGGCGCTTAAGCCTGATCCGCCAATGTTCGGCCGCGGCGCGTTGGAGGTTGCACGAATCGAAATGTGGAATCGGCGCCTCGAACTGCACTTGTTATTTCCGGTCTCGCACGTGTTTCGCAACTCGCATCCCGCAATGAAAGACATGGAAGTGCCGCAGGTGCCGGCGTGGGCCGAGGCCAACAAGCCGCGCATCCAGGAATTCATCGCCTTGCTCGACGAAGAGTTGAAGGACCGACCGTTTGTTGCGGGGAACGCATTCACCGTGGCCGACATCACCGGTCTCGTCGCCGTCGACTTTATGAAACCGGCAAAGCTTGCCGTACCGAACGAGCTCAAGCATCTCAAGCGCTGGCACGCCGACATCGCTGCCCGGCCGAGTGCAGCGGCTTGACCATGCGGCTGACCATCGTCGGTTCAGGTGATGCCTTCGGCTCTGGCGGCCGGTTCAATACCTGTTTTTTTCTGGAAACGGCCAAAGGGACCATGCTGGTCGACTTCGGCGCCTCATCGCTGGTCGCGCTCAAAGCGCACGGCCTCGATCCGGACCGCGTCGATGCCATCGTGCTTTCGCATTTGCATGGCGACCATTTTGGTGCGCTGCCGTTTCTCCTGCTCGATGCTCAATTCCTTGCGCGGCGCGAGCGGCCACTGTTGATCGCAGGGCCGCCGGGCACGCGGGCCCGTCTCGATCAGCTCCTGGAAGTTTTTTTTCCGAGATCAACCACAAATAAGTGGCGGTTTTCCTGGAGCGTCATGGAGATCGAGGTCGGCCGCCCGACCGACGTGCTCGGGCACTCGGTCACCACCACCGAGGTGCTGCATTACTCGGGTGCGCCCTCAACTGCTATCGTGGTCCACGATGGCGAGAAGCGCTTCGCGTATTCCGGCGATACCGAATGGGTGGAAGCGCTCGTATCAGTGGCCGACGGTGCCGATCTCTTCATCATCGAGTGCTTCGCATATTCCGGCGAGCTGCCTGGCCACATCAGCTGGGATGTGCTCAAGAAGCGGCTGCCCGATCTGCGTGCGCGCCGGATCATGCTGACTCATATGAATCCGGTCATGCTCGCGCACCTCGACGAGGTCAGAGCTGCCGGCATGCTGACCGCCGAGGACGGCGCGGTGATCGAGATATGACATGGTGGCGCAGGCGAATGCGAACCTTCGCTCGCTCACCGCTCCAGCCGGGCAATGAGGCTCGACGTGTCCCATCGTCGGCCTCCCATCTTCTGCACCTCGGCGTAGAATTGGTCCACTAGCCCGCTGACTGGCAAGCTCGCGCCGTTCTTGCGGGCCTCACCCAGACAGATGGCGAGATCCTTGCGCATCCAATCGACTGCGAACCCGAAATCGAACTTCCCCGCGACCATCGTCTTGTAGCGGTTCTCCATCTGCCAAGACTGAGCCGCCCCTTTGGAGATGGTCTCGATCACCGCGTCGACATCGAGCCCCGCCTTTTTGGCGAAATGAATGCCTTCGGAGAGCCCCTGCACCAGACCGGCGATACAGATCTGATTGACCATCTTCGTCAGCTGACCCGACCCGGCGGGGCCGAGCAGTTTGCACATACGAGCGTAAGATCCGATTACCTTCTCGGCGCGAGCATAGGGCTCGGGATCACCGCCGCACATGACGGTGAGGACGCCGTTTTCGGCGCCGGTCTGACCTCCAGAGACGGGCGCGTCGATGAAAGTGAAGCCGCGCTCCTTCGCCTGAGCGTAGAGTTCGCGTGCGATCTCAGCCGAAGCGGTGGTGTGATCGACGAACACGGCACCCTTATTGAGGCCGTGGAAAGCGCCGTTCGGGCCCAGCGTCACCTCGCGCAGATCGTCGTCATTGCCTACGCAGCACATGACGAGATCCTGGCCCTCGGCCGCGGCCTTTGGTGTTGCCGCGCTGCCCCCGCCGTATTCTCCAACCCACTTCTGGGCTTTCGCAGCGGTGCGGTTGTACACGGTGACGTCATTACCGCCCTTGTTCTTGAGATGGCCCGCCATGGGATAGCCCATGACGCCGAGACCGAGAAAAGCCACCTTCGCCATTCTGTCCTCCCTCGAGCACTGCCGTGCGAGCACGCGAATACCTATATCCGAGAGTGATTGCGACGGCGCGGCGGTCACGTCAACCTTCATCGCGTTGACCACACCGGCGCCGCTTCGATGGTGTTACCGGAGCAAGTGCGATGGCGGTGGATAAGGAACAAGTGCTTGCGGCTCTCGCAAGCGTCGCGACCCCGGGGGGAACTCCGCTGCCCAGAACCGGCACGCTGTCGGAGGTGGTCGCAGGCGACGACAAGGTGTTCTTCTCCATCACCGTCGATGCCGCCGACGTCAAATCGTGGGAACCGGTGCGTAAGCACGCCGAAGAAGTCGTGCGCGCGCTGCCGGGCGTGCGATCCGCCCTCGTGGCATTGACGGCCGAGCGCAAAGCCGGCGTGGCATCCGCTCGCCCGCCGCAGGGCTCGCGACCGTCTCCCGCGCGCGCAACGCCCCGCGGCGAGTCGATGCAAGGCGTGCCCGGGGTGGAGGCGATCATCGCGGTTGCATCGGGCAAGGGCGGGGTCGGAAAATCAACCACCGCGGTCAATCTCGCGCTCGGCTTAAGTGCGCTCGGCCTCAAAGTAGGCATCCTCGATGCCGACATTTACGGCCCTTCGCTGCCGAAGCTTCTTGCGATTCGCGAGCGGCCACAGACGATCGGCGGCACACGGCTCAAACCGATCACGCGTTATGGCCTCACCGTCATGTCGATCGGCTTTCTCATCGACGAGGAGACGGCGATGATTTGGCGCGGGCCGATGGTGATTTCCGCGCTCACGCAGATGTTGCGCGAGGTTGAATGGGGCACGCTCGACGTGATGGTGGTCGATATGCCGCCCGGCACCGGGGACGCCCAGCTCACCATGGCGCAGCAGGTGCCTCTCAAGGGCGCCGTCATTGTATCCACTCCCCAGGACCTTGCTCTGATCGACGCCAGGCGCGGCGTGTCCATGTTCAAGCGGGTCGACGTGCCGGTACTCGGGATCGTCGAGAACATGAGCTATTTTCTCTGCCCGCGTTGCGGCACGCGCGCGGATATTTTCGGCCATGGCGGAGCCCGGCAGGAGGCGGAGCGGCTCGGCGTGCCGTTTCTCGGGGAAGTGCCGCTGCATATGGCAATTCGCGAGAAGTCCGATGCCGGCCTTCCCGTGGTTGCGACCGAGCCCGACAGCCCCAATGCACAAATCTATCGCGAGATCGCCGCCAAGGTGCACGAGCAAATCAAGAGCGGCAGCTCCGGCCGCGCGGCGCCGAAGATCGTCATCGAGGCTTAGGTGCTGCCCATTGAGGTGCTACGGCGCTCCGACCAAGGCCGGCAGTTCGGCCAGTGATCGCACCATACGATCGGGCTTGCCCGGCAGCCGCTCCGGCCGCTGGCCATACCGATTGCACCACACGACCTGCATGCCGAACGCTGAGGCTGCATAGGCGTCCCACGCGTTCGACGACTGAAAAGCGATGGCGTTAGCCCGAATCCCGAGCCGGTCGGCAGCCAGCTGGTAAACCTTGGGATGCGGTTTGTAGACGCCGACCGCCTCGACCGAGAACACCGCGTCGATGAGCATGCCAAGCCGCGATGCTTGGACAACCGCGTCGAGCATGTCGGGCGAGCCGTTCGATAGGATCGCGGTTCGCATGCCCGCCTTCTTGAGCCGCGCAAGGACATCTGGAACCTCCGGAAACGGCTCAAGCGTCAGGTAAAGGTTCATCAGCCGATCGCGCAGGCCAGGCTTGTCCAGCGCCAAAGTCTCCAGGGCGAAATCGAGCGCGTCGGACGTGACCTGCCAAAAATCCGCATGCCGGCCCTCAAGCGCCCGCAGCCACGTGTATTGCAGCTGCTTGTCACGCCAGAGCGCGGTCAGGGTATCGATGGCCTCACCGAGGACATCGCGGCAGCTTTTGGCGGCTGAGGCGAAATCGAACAGGGTTCCGTAAGCATCGAACACGCAGGCCTGCACGCCGGTTAACGGGACGTTGCTCATGCCGAGCACCTCATCTAGGGCTCATTGGTGGTGATCCACTAACACATTCCACAATGGGACCGAATGCTAGCGCCGCGCGCTCGGTCCAATCTTTCGCACCACGCAAATGGGGATGGAGCGGACCGAGTCTGCCGCCCGCCGCGAGTCTTCAACACGCGCGGACTTGCGCGCCGTCGCGGCTCGGCGCTGAACCGTGTCCGCGAGTCCTATTCACTTGTCAAACAGCCCAGTTCGTTCCCGCGGCGCGTTTTTTGCGCCCGGGTTTTGCTTTTGCTTCGCGCTTCCGGAATGAGGGGTGGGCGGAGCACCGAGAGACGTACGGGCGCTCGTGCGAAGCACCCGTTCGGCGTGTTCGGACACGCCAGGCGCTTGTGAGGCGCCTTGCGTCCCTTGTGCGAGGGACGCTCGCCTCTCGGCGCTCCACCGTGGCGATTTTGGGCTCCGGTCCCGCGCTTCCCTCACCGGACTTGCTTCCGGATCGGTCACAGCGAGCTCCTCGCATCCGGGTCATAGTGCCCGGCGGGCGGGGTCCCAGGGCCTCCCGGGGCGAGCGGTTACCAGCCGGCCGCCGCGGGACGCCACTCCTCGCTCCATCTTCAAGAAGGTGGCTCTAGAAGACACCCCTCAGGAGCAAGGATGGGTGTGTGTATAGCATGGGCGCGATATGCAGTCAAGTACAAAAAGTATTAAAGTTATTACCTCAATATGAACTACAAAAATCTCCTGAAATCAATTGCTTAGTCGCCCCGATCAGGGACCGCGCCTGGCGTCTTCTTAAAAATAAGAGCAAGTCATCTCAACGGAACGAAGCAACTTCGCCACAATTAAGATTCCCTGTGAGGGATGGGAGTTGTCTCACAGGAGACGCTTTCATCGCCAGAGCCGAACGAGCCGCTGATGTATGCTCGGCGCGGGCGCGTACGCGCACATCTTCTGCCCGCAAATCAAGCCTTCCGATGAAAGTGGCTTCCGGGTGAACTAGTCCAGGGGAGTGACGGGGTCTCCAGCGCACGGCTCCGCTTCGCTTCGCTGCGTCGGGAAACGGCCGTTGCGAAGACTGATGGACCCGCGGGTGACCGGGCGCGCGTGTGGCGCGACGCCGCGCTCGCCTACCGCCGCACGAGGCTGAAAACGGCGATCGCCGTCGCGATACCAAAAGCGAGCATGAGCAGCAGCATCGGCGTTGCGCCTGCCGCGTGCGCCACGACCTGCCCGCCGAGCTGCGCCGCGGCTGCGCCGATCGCCATCTGGATGAAGCCGGTGACGCCGGAGGCGGTGCCGGCAACTTGCGGGCGGATGCTCACGGCGCCGGCGATCGAGGTGGGCAGCAGCAGCCCGTTGCCGAAGCCGATGACGATTTGCGGGAGAAAGATCGTAGCCATCTCCCATCCCGGCAGCGCGACATAGACCAGCACGGCGAGCAAACAGCCAAATATGGTGAGCGCGATGCCGCACCAGATCAACGCGTAAATCCCGAACTGTGCCGTCAGCCGCGACACCGCGAAATTGCCGGCCATGAATCCGATCGAGGGAACAAAGAACCACACGCCGTACTCGGCCGATGTGCGTCCCAGCGTGGTTACGACCACGTGCGGCGCGGCGCCGAGGAAACTGAAGAATGGCGCCGACCCAAGGCCGGCGCAGAGCGCGTAGCCGAAGAAACGCGGGCTTGCGGCAAGCGCGGCGAGATCGGCGTCGAAACGAACGCTCAAGCTCGGCGCAAGCGCGAGGTTATGGGTCTCCGGCAACGCCAGCACCGCCCAGGCAAATACGGTGAAGCTGAGGATCGCCGTGAAGACGAAGATCGCTTCCCAGCCGAACAGCGTATCGAGAATTCCCCCGAGGAGGGGCGCCACCATCGGCATCAGCACCACCACGGAAGTCACCAGCCCGATCATGGAGGCGGCGTGTTCGCGGTCATAGAGATCGCGGATGATCGCCCGACCGATTGTTTGTCCGCTCGATGCGCCGAGCGATTGCGCGACGCGCGCCGTGACGAGGCTTGCGATATTGGCGGAGAAGACCGCAGCCGTGCTGGCAAAGGCCGCGAGCCCGAGTCCTGCGAGCACGACCGGCCGGCGGCCGAAACGGTCGGACAGCGGTCCGAACACGAGCTGCGCCGCGGCCAGTCCCATGAGGTAGAGCGACACCGCAAGCTGCACGTTGGCGGGATCGGCGGCGAATTTTGTCACCAAGCCGGGGATGGCCGGCACGAGGATGTTGAGCGAGAGCGAACTCATGCCCGACATCGCGATCAATAGCGCGAGCAGGCGCCTGGGCGTCCGCGCTTCGTCGTTAGTGCGCATGCCGGCGAGCCGGTGATCGCATAGCGCAACATGGATTGGCGCCTTCCCGATCGGATGGGCGATCTCCTTCGCCCGCAACAGCGGCATGGCCAGTCTCCGTTCGGATTGCGGCCCCTGGATTCCCGCTTGCGCGGGAATGAGCGGCAGAGGTGCGTGATGAGGTGAGTGCGGCCGGCGAACTGCGGGGCGAGTTTGCATTGAGCTTGGAGAAAGTCATGGTGGGGCGCAATGAGCGGAGCGCGTTGCGTTCGTGTGGAGTGGGTGCGAGCGGCGAACTCGCTCTGCTCCCTCCCCCGTCTACGGGCAGGGCTATCGCACGTGACCGAGGAGATCGAAGAGGAAAGCATCGTTCCATCCTGCGCGCTTGAGCTTGGCTCGCAAGGAGATTTTTGTGTCGGGATGAGCGCGGGCGACATTGAGGGCGAGGCGCCTCAGGACGG
>WNFW01006234.1_pt1 | contig 11748 bp, 19 predicted proteins | sample 5400131 | NCBI WGS metagenome assembly WNFW01 (sample SAMN13153362, study PRJNA577476) | soil metagenome | isolation source: 20 cm soil or saprolite under grassland replicate 1 | place: USA:California | collected 2016-06-15
CAGTCGCGCTATTCCGAATGCCCGCAATGCGGCCGCATCTACTGGGCCGGGACGCACTGGCAGCGGATGCGAGAGGTCCTGCTCGGTTTGTGAGAGACATCCTGCGGCGGCTGGTCGCCGGCGAGCTGTCCGAAGACGAGGCGCTGGCTGAGCTGCGCCGCATCCAGCTGGAGGAGCTGGGTGGGCGTGCGCGCCTCGACCTCGGCCGTTACATGCGGCGCGGGATCCCGGAAGTGGTGCTCGCGACCGGCAAGTCGGCCGCCGAGGCCGCGCGCCTGGCGGTGGTGATGGCGGAACAGCAGGGTCAGGGGCTCATCAGCCGCATGACCGGCGCCCACCGCGATTCGCTGGCCAGCGCGGCAAACAGCGAGCACATGACGGTCGTCAATTACCACTCGTCGGCGCGCGTGCTGCGCGACGGCTTCGCTCCCGAGGTGATCGCGGGCAAGGTCGGCATCCTGACCGCCGGCACGTCCGACCTTCCCGTTGCCGACGAATGCCGAATGGTGGTCGAAGCGTGCGGCCTCGAAGTGCGCCTCGAATCAGACCTCGGCGTGGCCGGCCTGCATCGATTTGTCGCCCCGCTCGCGGCGACGCTCGAATGGGGCGCCGACGTGATCGTCGTCGCGGCCGGGATGGATGGTGTGCTGCCAGGGCTCGTCGCCGGCCTCATCGACCTGCCCGTGATCGGGCTTCCCGTGTCGACGGGCTACGGCCGAGGCGGTGCGGGTGAGGCGGCGCTCACGACCATGCTCCAGTCATGCTCCACCGGGCTCGTCGTGGTGAACATCGACAACGGCATCGGGGCGGGAGCCGCCGCGGTGCTGATGGCGGCGAGGGCCGCTCAGGGACGGCGTCGAGGACGAAGCACCGCGACGACAGCCAACGCGATCGCGCCCACCAGGAGCAAACCGAACACGGCCGCGGCGATGGCCCGTGAGGCATCAGCCCCGCCGGGAATCGCGAAAACAAGGCCGAAAGCCAGGATCGCCCCGAGCAAGATGACCAGCAGCCACGGGAAACCGCGGCGCCGCCGTCCGTAGAACAGCAGCCACAGGAAGCCGGGTCGCTTTTTCGGTTCGCTCACAACAGTGACGTGAGCTCGGCGAGCGAAGCGATCGTGGGTATGCCATCGCGTGGCTCGTCCTCGGCGTGCGCGGTGACGACGATCGCGCGCATCCCGACCGCACGCGGTCCCTCGTAGTCCTCGCGGACTCGGTCGCCGACGAAAACAGTCTTCTCGGGCGCGGTCCCGATCGCGTCGATGGCCGCTTGATAGACCTCGGGCGCCGGCTTGCGCCGCCCCACCTCGCTCGAGAACACGATCGCGTCGACGAGCTCAGTGATCCCGTTGCTCGCGACCTGGCGTCGCATCATCTCGGGCGGAAACGGTGCGTTGGAACAGACGCCGCGCTTGATTCCGCGCTCGCCGAGCCAGGCGAGGACGCGCACCGCATCACCGTCGACTTCGACGGCCCGGTCCCAGCACTGCTGCTCGGCGTCAAGGATCTCGTGGAGCAGGTCGTCGGGCAACCTCAAACCGGCGCGCTGCCAGGTCTTGCGGTAGACGTCCATGTAGTCGACCTCGTCCTGGCTCATGCTGCCGACGTACTGCTCGAGCGGGAGCAGGACGGCTTCGAGGATGGTCTCCGCCTCGGGGGCGGGCACGCCGAGGGCCCGCTCGATGCGGGGCCTAAACTCGCCGAGCACGCGCAGCAGGTCGCCGGTCGGGTAGCGGAAGGTGACAAGGGTGCGGCCGTAGTCGAACAGCACGCCTTGCGTCTCCGTCATCCGCATATCCTGATGCCCGTGGCAAAACGGCTGACGCACATCGACGAGAAGGGCGCGGCGCGGATGGTCGACGTCGCGGACAAGGTCGCGACCGTCCGCGAGGCGACCGCCGAGTGCGTCGTGCGCATGTCCGCCGACACGGTGAAGGCGGTACGCGAGGGGACGGCGAAAGGCGACGCGCTGCAGGTGGCGCGAGTGGCCGGGATCATGGCTGCGAAAAAGACTTCCGAGCTCATCCCGCTGTGCCATCCACTGCCGTTGACGAGTATCGCCGTTGACTTCGAATACATTTCGGACGGCGTGCGGATCCTCACCACGGCAAAGGTGGTCGGCCAGACAGGGGTCGAGATGGAAGCGCTCACCGCGGCCGCCGTCGCGGGGCTGACCCTGATCGACATGACGAAAGGGGTCGAACGGGGCGTGTACATCGCGTCGGTGCGCCTGCTCGAAAAGTCGGGCGGCCGCTCCGGAACCTGGAAGCGGAAGGAGTGACTCACCGGGCACACGTGATCACCGTGAGCGACGGCGTGTCGGCGGGGACCCGTGAAGACGTGAGCGGTCCGGCTCTGCGGACACTGCTGGCGAACGCGGACTTCGAGGTTTCCGGTCCCGAGGTCGTCCCCGACAAGCAGGAGCGGATCTCCGACGCGATCGTGGGCGCGATCGTCGCCGGGGCGGACTTCGTCGTCACGACCGGCGGCACCGGTCTGGGCCCGCGCGACGTCACGCCGCAAGCGACGTCGATGCTCATCGACTACGAGGTCCCGGGGCTGGGCGAGCTCATGCGCCGCGCCGGCACGGCCAGCACTCCGACGGCGTCGCTGTCCCGCGGGGTCGCCGGTGTCCGAGGGCACTCCCTCATCCTCAACGTCCCGGGCAGCATGAAGGGCGCGACGGAATCGCTGGAGGCGGTGCTTCCCGTCCTCGGCCACGCGATCCAATTGCTCCACGGCCACACCAAACACGTATGAACCTGAACGCCGACATCGGTGAGGGTGCCGGCGAGGACGAGGCGATCCTCGCCTGCATCGATAGCGCCAACGTCGCGTGCGGCGTGCACGCCGGGTCGCCCTCGCTGACGATCGCAACGGTGCGCCGTTGCAGAGTGCTGGGCATCCAGGTCGGTGCGCATCCCGGGTATGACGACCGCGCGGGATTCGGACGCATCGAGCGATCGCTGGCGGCGGATGAGGTCGAGGCTCTCATCGCCTACCAGGTCGCCGCCTTCGCGGCCGTCGCGCCCATCGCGTACATCAAGCCGCACGGCGCGCTGTACCACCGCTGTCAGCGAGACGCCGCTTCGGCGGACGGCCTGGCGCGGGTCGCCAAGGCGCACGGCGTCGGGCTGATGGGTCAGCCCGGATTCGAGATCGTCGCGGCGGCCGCCCGCGCCGGCGTGCCCGCCTATCGGGAAGGGTTTGCCGACCGCCTCATGCTGCCCGATGGCAGCCTTGCGCCGCGCACGCAGGCGGGCGCGCTCCTGAATCCAATGGTCGCCGCCCAGCAGGCGCTGAGCCTTGCCCGCTCGGGCCGCTTCGACACGATCTGCATCCACGGGGATACTCCCGGCGCGGGCCAGATCGCGTCGTCGGTCCGCACCGCGTTCCGCGAGGCCGGCATCGAGACTGCGCCTCTCGCTGGTTGAACCCGGCCGGCGCACTCGCGCTGAAGCTCATCCTGACGCCGGTCCTTGTCGGCGCGGCAAGCCTGGCCGGACGCCGATGGGGATCGGCGGTGGGCGGTTGGCTGATCGGGATACCTTTCACCTCCGGCCCGATCGCCTTCTTCCTTGCGCTGGATCCGGGACCGGATTTCGCCGCGCGCGCCGCGGCCGGCGTCATGGCGGGCGCCATCTCGCAGGCGGCGTTCTGCGTGGGCCACATGCGGAGCCAATCCAGTTTCCGGCGTGGGACCTGCCTGCTCGCATGCTGGTGGCGACCGCATTCGTCGTCATCCTCACCACGGTCGCACCGCTTCTTGGTGCGCGCCTCGCCGGGCTGCTCGCGCCGTTCCCGCTCTACGGATCGGTGCTCGCCGCGTTCGCGCACCGCATCCAGGGCGCAGGCCCCGCCGTCGGAGTGGTGCGCGGCCTCCTGTTGGGGCTGTTCGCGTTCGCGTCTTTCTTTCTGGTCCTCTCCCTTCTGCTCACGCGCGGTGAAGCGCTGGCGTTCGCGTGCGCGATAGTGGTGGCGCTGGTGGTCCACGGCGCCTCCCTCCTCATCGGCCGGCGTGCGGGGCTTGCATGAGCACGGAGATCAGGGAGCTGCACGACATCGACGACCTGGAGATGCTCGCGCATCTCTTCGCTTCGATCTGGGGCCGCCCCGGCGAGCCGCCCATGAACTCCGACGTGCTCAAGGGCCTCGCGCTATCCGGCAACTACCTGTCGGGCGCATTTGCAGAGGGCCGGCTGATCGGAGGGCTGGTGGGGTGGTTGGGCGGAGCGCCGCCCCACAACCTGCACATGCACTCGCACATCCTCGGAGTGCTCCCCGGGAGCGAGCGCCACGGTCTCGGGTTCCACCTCAAGCAACACCAGCGAGGCTGGTGCCTGGCGCGCGGGGTCAATGTCATGGAGTGGACGACCGACCCGCTGGTTCGTCGCAACGCTTACTTCAACCTCACGAAGCTGGGCGCCGAGGCGCCGGAGTACCTGGTGAACGTCTACGGCCAGATGCGCGACGGGATCAACGCCGGTGAGGAGTCGGACCGCCTGCTGATCCGCTGGCAGCTGGATTCCGAACGGGCGGAGGCGGCGGCGGCCGGTGAGCTGCCGGAGCTCGACGTGGAACGGCTGCGCAGCTGGAGCAGCGGCACGATTCTCGCCGTCGGCTCCGGCGGCGAGCCGGTGACGAGGGATTCTTCCGCTCGCGTCCTTCTATGTCAGGTGCCTGACGACATCGTTGAGGTGCGACGGTCGGATCCTGCGCTCGCCCGTTCGTGGCGTGTCGCGTTGCGCGAGGCGATCACGAAGGCGATGGCGGCGCGCTATGCGATCACCGGTGCGACGCGCGGCGGCTGGTACGTTCTCGAATCCACCTAATATTTGCCGCGTGCTGCAAGTGGGGGACAAGGCTCCCGACTTCAAGCTGCCAACCACTGGCGGCCAGGAGCTCACCCTCGCCGACGCGCTCCAGAAATATCGCGCGCTGATCTTTCTCTTCTACGTCCTGGACTTCACTGGAGGTTGAAGGACTGAGTTGACCGAGTTTCGGTCACGGAACGAGGACGCTGTCGAGAACGGCGTCGGCATCTACGGGATCAGCGTCGATTCCGTGTTCTCGCATCAAGCCTTCGCCAAAGAGCTTGGCGGTCTGCCGTACGAGCTCATCGGCGACTTCGAGCGCAAGATGGTCACGGACTACGGTGTGCGACGTGACGACGTCGCGGGCTACTCGGGCCTGGCGCGCCGGAGCATCTTCATCATCGACAGGGCCGGCGTCATCCGCTCGACGTGGGTGTCCTCAAGGGAGAAACCGCAGCCGGACTACGACGCGGTGCTGACGGAAGCCAAGCAGATCGCGGCCGGCGCATGAGCGAACCGAACAGCGTTATCGCGCCCATTGAAAAGGGATGGCACGAGCTGAATGCGCTGGTCGATCTGCTGGGCGACGAAGGGCTATTGCTGACGGGCGACGACGGTTGGGCGGTGAAGGACCACCTCGCCCACATAGCGGCGTGGGAGGCGTCCCTGATCGGGCTCCTCGACGGAAGCGACCGCGCCGCGGCGATGGGCATCACTGCGTCGGACGACGACGACACGGACGCCATCAACGCCGCGATCTGGTCGCTGCATCACGGCGAGGCGCCCGCGCAGGCTGTGGAATATTTCCGCCAGACGCACTCCGCCTTGATGAGCGTGATCGGAAAGTTGAGCGACGCAGACATGCAGCTTCCGTACAACCACTATCAGCCGAACCAGCCGCGAGACCCGAGCGACGACCGGCCCGCGCTCGATTGGGTGGCGGGCAACACGTGGGAGCACTATGCCGAGCACATCGACTGGATCAATCAGCTCATCAAGGACAGAAGCGCGGCGCGCTGAGCGGCGCGCAGCTCGAGCGCTGTCGCGATCGAGACCTCTTCGAAGCGAACCTCGTGACCCGGCGCCAGCTGGGCCGCCACGGACATCGAAGCGCTGATCACCACGGCCACCACCGGGTAGCCACCTGCCGTCTGATAGTCGGCCATCAGAAGGATGGGCCTTCCGCCGGCCGGAAGCTGAACCGCCCCTGGGATCAGCGCGAAGGAGAGTAGCTCCTCGCCCGGCGCCTCGAGCGACGCGCCTTCGAGGCGGTAGCCCATGCGGTTGGAGTCGTGAGTCAAGGCGAACTTTGTGCTGAACAGAGAGTGGTGCGATTCGGGAGTGAGGCGATTCGCGTGGGGACCCACGACCGCCTGCAGGACGTGCTCGCCGTAGGTTGGCCGTTGGTCGCCGGCGAGGCTCCGGCCCGCGACGTCGGGAAATTCCTGGATTGCCGCGGACACCACGTCATCGATCGCTAGCGCCCGGCCCTTCATTCCTCCTCGCGCGGCGAGCAGGTTGGTCGACATCGACCCGAGCCATCGATCGCCCACCACACCGCCCGCCACCGCGATGTATGTCCGCGCCCCTGTTCGCCTGCCCGCAAAACCGATCTCGTCGCCCTCCCGCAGGTCGATGCCCGTCCACATCGGGACGGTCTCGCCGTTGACGTGGGGATCGAAGTCGGCTCCGGTGAGGGCGACCAGGCACTGGCGGAGCGCAACCAGCCGGGGTCCGGTCAGCGTGCATTCGAGCGTCGCCGCCCCGCGGTCGTTGCCGACCAGCAGGTTGGCCGCGGTATGCGCGAACCGGTCCATGGCGCCGCCCGGGGTCACGCCCGCGCCGACAGCCTGCGGCCGTCCGAGGTCCTGGATGGTCGTCAAGAGGCCTGGCTGCCGGACGCGAAGCGCAGCGGTCATCCGGTCGCGGCGAAAAACTTCACTCGATCGCCGACGCGAAACAGGCTTGGAGGGTCGGAGTCGGGCAGGAACAGCTTGACCGTGCTGCGCCCGATCAGGTGCCATCCGCCCGGGCTGGCCAGGGGATAGATGCCGGTCTCCTGGCCGGCGATGGCGACCGACCCGGCGGGCACCAGCGTGCGCGGCACGGCGCGCCGCGCCAGCACGAGCTCGTCGGGGAGCGGCCCGAGGTAGGCCCACCCGGGCACGAAGCCCACCAGGAACACCCGGTAGATCGGGCGGCTGTGCAGCTCGACGACCTTCACTACCGGCAGGCCAAGCGCGGCCGCGACGCTCTCGAGGTCGGGCCCGTCATAGATCACCGGGATCCGGTGCAGTCGCCCGGGCTCCTCGACCGGCGGGCGCTTGGAAGCGAGGCGGCGGATCGCGGCGGCCAGCGCTTCGTGCGTGATCTGGTCCGGGTCGAACTGCACGGTCACGCGGCCGTGGGCTGGTATCGCCTGCCGCACGTCACGGCGTTTCTTCAGCGCCGACGCGAGCGCGATCGCCCGTGTGTTGAGCGCGGTGTCGAGCCGGGTCCCGAGCTCCGCGATGAGCGCCATGTCACCCAGCGGATGGACGCGTACCCGGACGGTGGAGCGCTGCGGCGGCATGTGTGCTCACAAGGATGGCGTAGAAGATGCCCGGCACGAGACCGATGCACAGCAGGCCGACGCACGCGATCCCCACAGCCCAAGCCGTGACGATGGCCGCTACGGCCAGGTTCCAAGTTGCGAAGTCCGCGCCTACACCACGGATGGCTGCGGCAACGTCGAACAGATCGTGAAAGTTGCCTGAGGCCGCGAAGCGCGTGGTCGCGTGGGGAGCGAGAAGCAGCAGGACGGCTCCCCAGCCGAACAAGAGGAGAAAGAGCGCGACCGTGTCCCCGGTGAGATTGCCCAACCGCGGCGCCAGCGCCGCCGCCAGCGGGTTGTATCCAAGCGCGAAGGGAGCTGCGGACACTGCGACGGCAAGCGCCACCCAGGCGCCGTCCCACAGCAGACGGGCCGACCAGCGCCAGGGCGGGGGCCCCTTGGACGCGTCGTCCTCGGCGGCGCGGATGGCCTTGACCGCGTAGCCGAAAAGAGGGATGAAGAGCAGGGGGAACAAGAGGACGGCCACCAGGCCGATCGGCCACGTCCAGCGCGACTGCCCGCGAAAAGGCCATGCGAACGAGTCGGCGACCAGCCTCACGCGGTTAGCGGCGTGGGCCTTGTAGCTTGATGCGCACCTCGAAACCGTCCTCGGTTGGCGTGACCTCGACGTCTCCCGCCCTGATTCGCAAGCCCGCCTCAACTCGGGAGGCGACGACCTCTCCTTCGAAGAGCAGCTCCGCGAAGCGCCAATCCCTGCCGTGCTTGCGCATCCGCACGATGACCCCCGCGGGACTTCGCCACACCCCTTCCCCGGAGGGCTTGAACCCCCGGGTGATCAGCTCGCCCAGCTCGTCCGGAGTCGTCTCGACGGGAGCTTTGGGCGCGGGCCACTCGACGGGCTTGTCCCGGTCGTGGGCAGGGCTTCGAATGACGCGCAGGTTTGGTTTGCGCGACCTCGCTTGTTCGAGCGACAGCCGGAGCAGCTCCGAGCCTTCCTCCTGCGCGAAGAAGGCGCCCGAGATCCGGGCCTGGTCCTTGGAGCGGCGGATGCAGTTCGCGCAGTCGGGCTCGGAGTGGACGGCCGTGTACGAACCTTCGCCGAGCGTCTGGTTGCAAAGCGTTGTCACGGGTCCGGATCTCGGAACCCTGGGAGTCAAGTGAATCCGCCCGCCTGATTTGCGGCGAACGGATTCGAGCTTGATCTTCTGCACGAGCTAATTCTCCCGATTCGGCGGGAGGGCGACGCTAGCGGCTCTTTTTTGCCTGCGCGTTGCTGATGCGCGCCGCGCGGGACTTGCTCATCCCCTTCTTCTTCAAAGCCTCGTAGGTCTTGGGCTTCTTGACCGAAGGCCCAGGGCTCTTGCCAGGCATTCGTAACCTCCCAGGTGATTTCGGGTTGCCTACCCATCCGAAAAACGCACAGAGCCGTTTCTCGACTTACCGGAGACCCACTTTTGGCGCCTCGTCAAAGAGGGGTGGCGCCCCGGGTAAAGGCACCGGGGTGGACGCTTATCTAGCAGTCTATGAGCCTCCTCATCCTGCCTCCGAGCCGAACGCCTCTTCGCCGCCAACCGCTCGCGCTGGCCGAAGAGCTCCACTTCGATCCCGGGGCGATGCGCCGAGCCGTGGCGAAGCTGGAGATGGACGCAGGCAAGGGGCCCTCGCGGGGACTCCTCATCCGAAGCGACCTGCACGGCTTCAAGGTCGCGGATGCGCGCCGGGCCCTCGCGGGACTGCCCGCGCCCGGCGATTACAGAGTGGTGATCAAGCCGCTCCGATACCGCACGCGGCCGAGCTTGTCCGGCCTCTGTGAGTTCGACCTGGGCCGGATCATCGTCCGCATCCCCGAGCCTTTCCGGCCGTTCGAGGAGCTCGTCTATTTCAACGCCCGGCGCAAGCGCGGGGCCGGGATGCGATTTTCGTGGGTGGCGGAGAAGGTCAGGTTCCGGACGCGGCGAGAGGTGCTCCGGTTTGTCTACTGCCACGAGTGGCTGCACTGGTACCTGCGCGAGGTGCGGGGCCGGAGGTCGGGCGCCGAGACCGCGTGCGACAGGTTCGCGCTGCGCAACTTCAGGCGCCGCCAGGTCACTGTCGATGACGCGCTGGAAGCCCTGCAGGGAACCCGTATGCAGCTGCTCCCTGACTACTTCAGGGTGGCCGCCTAAATCCTGCGCCATTCGGGCACAGATGGTCGGAATGCGGCAATGGACACAGCCAATTGGGCCCGGATGGTCGTGGTGGACGACATTCAATAATCTATCGGCATGCTTGAGGGGACCACGCTCGGAACCCTCGTCGAGCTGATGGTCGAGGCGGAGGTGCTCGCGGGTTCCGGCGGTCGGCTGATCCCGTCCCGTATGGAACCTGACGTGGACCACCGCGACATCGTGGTTGCCGAGGTCGGCGGATTCGGGGCCCTATGGCTGCAGGTGAAGGGCACGACCCATCCCGACAGCGAGGGTCGCATCGTCGCCTTCGCCAACTATCCGGCCGATGCCATTCCGGAGAGTGCTCGTCTTCTCTACCTGGTGTGCCTGCTCGATGTCGAGCAGCATCTTCTGGCACGAGCCTGGCTCGTCCCCTCTGCCGACTTCAACCACCTCGCATATCGCGAACACTCCGATCGGGCAGGCCGCGTCACCCTCCAGTTCTCATGCCTGGCCTCGGGGGACGCGCGGTGGGGCAAGTTCGAGGTTCCGAGGCTGGAGCTCGGTGCTCGGTTGGAGCCGCTGGTCGCTGCGCTTGGACCCGTGCCCACCGATCAACTCAGCGCCTTGCGCGACCGGTTACTTACCTAGCTCGCGTTGTCTCCCTCGGATTTGGGAGGGGTGTCAGGTTGGCCTCCACCTGCTCGCGCAGATACTCAAACGCCGGCGGAAGCGAAAGGCGCTCGCCGAGGTGCTCCTTAGGCTCGTCTGAAGCAAACCCAGGGCCGACTGTGGCGATCTCGAACAGGACCCCGCTCGGCTCCCGGAAGTAAATCGAGCGAAAGTAGAAGCGGTCGATGATCGGCGTCGGATCCCCTCCGCCGGCGATCACCTGCAAGCGCCACGCGTTGTGGTCCTCCATCGTCGACGACCATGCGACGTGATGAACGGTCCCGGACCCGCCGAGGCCGCGCGCCTCGGGAGCGGCGTCATAGACGTAGAAGGAACCGCGCGACTCCCCCCGGGACTCGTATGCGTCATCACCCGAGCCTTCGAAACCGAGTGTCTCGGTCAAGAACGCACGGCTTTCGCCACGACGGCGTTCGAAAGCTCGCACGCCCGCGAACCCTTGTAGGGCGAACTTTTCGGAAATCTCGGGATGTCGCGCCAGGAGCGGTTGGTCTTGCGTCGTGCCGGCGATCAGCTCGAAACCGAGACCCTCGGGGTCCTCGAAGCGGAGACGCTCGCCTTCGATCGTGGATTCCAAACCGGCCGCCTCAAGCCGCCGCGCCCAGAACTCGAGGGCTTCTTCGGAACCGACGCGAAAAGCAATCCGGTGGATCATTCCCGCGCCCGCACGTCCGCGCACCAGGCCTGGATATTCGAAGAACGTCAGGTCCGCACCGGGGCTGCCATCTTCATCCGCGTAAAAGAGGTGGTAGACCGCGGGGTTGTCCTGGTTGACCGTCTTCTTGACGAGCCGCAAGCCCATGACCCCGGCATAGAACTCGAGGTTCTTCGTGGCGTCGGCGGTGATGGCGCTGATGTGGTGGATACCGTTCAGTGGATTCATGCTCGGTACTTTCTACCCAGGTCCCCGTTGATTTTGTTCCATCCCCGGATGTAACAGAACCATCGGTCCCCGCGTAGAACCATTAGCCGCGTGAGCGACGACGGGCCGCGACTCCTCGAGCGCGCGAAGGCCGGCGACGGACAGGCCTTCGAAGAATTGCTCACGCCTGTGCTGGAGGTCGCGTTCCGACTGGCGATGACGATGCTGAACGACCGAGGGGCGGCGGAGGATGTGGTGCAGGACGCCGCGCTGAAGGCCTGGCGGAAGCTTGACCGCGTGCGCCCTGACGCCCCGCTGCGGCCCTGGTTCCTGGCCATCGTCGCCAACGAGTGCCGCTCAGCCAGGCGCGGGCGATGGTGGCGGGTGCTTCGGTTCCCAGACCTCAGATCGACCGCAGCAGTGGTGAACATGGAAGAGCGTATGGATCTCGCGACGGCGCTCGAAGGCCTCGAGCCGGCGCATCTACTGGTCCTGTCGCTCTACTACCACCTTGACCTTCCGATCGGTGAGGTCGCGCGAGTCCTGCATTGTTCGGAAGGCGCGGCGCGCGTGCGGATTCACCGGGCGCTTGCGGCCCTTCGACCCGCGATGACGGCGGAGCTGGACGCGTGATCCCCGAAGACCCCGATCTCCGCCGCGCCATGGATCACCGCAGCGG
>WNFW01012366.1_pt1 | contig 11748 bp, 13 predicted proteins | sample 5400131 | NCBI WGS metagenome assembly WNFW01 (sample SAMN13153362, study PRJNA577476) | soil metagenome | isolation source: 20 cm soil or saprolite under grassland replicate 1 | place: USA:California | collected 2016-06-15
GGAATCCCGAGGGCCTTCGCGATCGCCTCCGGTTCCTGATCGATGAACAGGACATTCTTCCGCGGGTTGTGGTGCATCTCCCCTCGCTCCCCGACTTCGTAGAACAGGGCGAGGACCCGCGCTTCTTCCGGGTCCACCGCCGCCTTCAGTTCCTCCAGGGTCCACGTGAAGTAATCGCCATCGTCATCGAGGCCGACGTCCGCGTCTTGGCTCGCGTAGTACCCGCCGCGGGTGCGATCCGAGAGGACCTCCTCGGTCCAGGCCAGGATTCCCTCCGCCGTGGCTCGGTAGATCGGGTCCTTCGTGAGCTGCCACGCATGGACGTAGTTCGCGAGGAGTCCCGCGTTGTCGTAGAGCATCTTCTCGAAGTGCGGGACGATCCACCGCGGGTCCGTCGAGTACCGATGGAACCCGCCTCCGACTTGGTCGTAGACGCCCCCTCGGGCCATGGAGGTCAGGGTCCGCGTGACGATCGTCCGCAGGCCCTCCTCCCGCGTGCGGCGGTAGCGGGCCATGACCCACTCCATCGTCCCGGGATGGGGGAACTTCTGCTGTCCCGAGATGCCTCCGTTGACGGGGTCGAACTGGCCTCGAAGCGAGTCCGCGCTTTCCTTCAGCATCGCCTCGTTCGCGACGCCTTCTTCCACGAGGGGTTTCCGGCCCTCCGCGAGGGCCTGGTGGAGCGCATCCGCCTCCCGCAGCGTGTCCGCGCGGTTCGTCCGGTAGTATTCGGCCATCGCGAGGAGCACCCGACGGAATCCCGGCCGACCGTGTGTGTCCTTCGGCGGGAAGTACGTCCCGCCGTAGAAGGCCTTCCCATCGGACGTGAGGAACCCTGTGAGAGGCCATCCTCCTTGACCCGCGATGGCGCCGACCGCCTGCTGGTACCGGGCGTCGATGTCGGGCCGCTCGTCTCGGTCGACCTTGACCGCGACGAAATGCTCGTTGATGACCTTCGCCAGGTCCGGGTCCTCGTAGGACTCGCGGTCGATCACATGGCACCAGTGGCACCACGTGGCCCCGATGTCCAGGAGGATCGGCCGATCGAGCTCCTTGGCGCGCCGGAACGCCTCTTCGCCCCACGGATACCAGTCGACCGGCTGATGGGAGGCCCCCTTCAGGTACGTGGAGGTCTCCTTCGCGAGGCGATTGGGACGGCTCTCCGTCATCCGCCCGACGCATGCGCCCGGTCGCTATGGCCTTTTGGGACTCGTCCCCGCGATCACTTCCGATAGAATTCTGTGAAGCCGCAGTTGCGGCAGGCGAAGGCCTCGAACTGGGAGAATACGGCGAACGCGCCCGCGAGCACGTGGCCGACGGCGAGGGGGCCGTCGCCGGCTCGGACGCTCTCGAAACGCTCGATCCCCGTACTCCCGCATTTCGGGCACGGATGGCCAGACTTCATCGGGTCGAAAGTCGCGGTCTGAGAAGAAAAAGATATCCCGGGAGTTCCGGTGGATCGCCTTCGATCTACGCCTTCTTCAGTCGATCCGAGAACTGCTTGCGGAACTTCGCGACTTTCGGCGCAACGACGGCGCGACAATAGCCCGCGGTGGGATTCTTGCGGAAGTAGTCCTGGTGGTACTCCTCTCCGCGGTAGAACGCAGTGAGCGGAGCGACCTCCGTCACGATGGGTCTCCGCCAGATCCCGGCTTCCTCGATCTCCCGGATGACCTGCTTCGCCGCCTTCTCTTGTTCCGTGGAGTGCGTGAAGATCGCGGAGCGATACTGCGTGCCCTCGTCGGCTCCCTGTCGGTTCAGCGTCGTCGGATCGTGGACCGAGAAGAAGATCCGCAGGATGTCGACCAGGGGGATCGTCTGCGGGTCGAAGGTGACCTGGACGGCCTCCGCATGGCCGGTCGTGTCCGTGCAGACGGCCTCGTAGGAAGGATTCGCGAGATGTCCGCCGGAATACCCGACCTCGACCTTCTCGACCCCGCGGAGGTCTTGGAAGATGGGCTGAAGGCACCAGAAGCATCCGCCGGCGACGGTCGCGACCTCTCGATTCGGATTCGTATCGGTCATCGTGGACCTCGATGGATGATTCGGCCCCGGTTCAGATGAAGGTTTGCCCTGGTTCGTTGGCTGGCCCGCCGGTCACGTCAGCAGCTTCGCGGCGTTCGTGCTCAGGATCCGTTCCAGGGTCGCCTCCTTCAGATGAAGGGCCCGCAAGCCCTCGATTTCCTCGCGAATCCCGGGGACCCCGGGCGCCGGCCAGTCCGAACCGAAGACCACCTTCGAGGCGATCTCCTCGAGCCGAGGGAACCATTCCAACAACCGACGCGGTGGGATGCTCGAGATGTCCAGGTACAGGTTCGGATGCCGGCGGAGGAGGTAGAACGCGGACTCGCACCAGAGTGGCCGGCCCCCATGGGCCATCAGGATCGTGAGATCGGGGAAGTCTTGGGCGACGTCATCGAGGTCCATGGGGTCTCCGAACTTGGACCGCGCCCCCGGGAACACGGAGGTGCCGGTGTGGACCATGACGGGCATCCGAAGCCTCTCCGCGGTCTTGTAGATCGTGCGGAGCGAAGGCAGCCTTCCGTCCACGTACCCGTTCGCGGGGAAGAGCTGGTGGGGCGGATGGATCTTCATGCCGCCCATCTCCCATTTCGAGGCGAGTCGTTCCACGTCCCCCTTCGCATCCTTCGTCCGTTTCGGATGGACCGAACCGAACGGGATCAGACGCTTGCGGTCCTCGCGGGCGAATTCCCCGACGAACCGGTTCACGTCCTCGGTGAAGCCCATCACCTCAGGGGCGACGTAGTTGATCAGGCACGCTCGCTCCACCCCGGTGGCGTCGAGGTGACCCAGGAACGCGCGGGGATCGTCGATCAGCCGCGATGCCTTCTCCCGTTCCGGGACTTGCGGCCAGAGCATTTTGAAGATGCTCGGTTTCAGCGACCGGTAGGGCTCGACATGGACGTGGACGTCCGTGATTCCCGGCACGGGCCGTGGTACCCAGGGGGCGCGGAAAGCCTTTTCGCCGTTGCCAGGACCATCAGTTCGGACTCGGGAGTTTTCGGATCACTTCCTGATAGTCCCGATACGGAGTCGTGCAGGGCGGTCCGTCCGAGTACAACAGGACGTTCTCGCCCGGGTCGGCATTGCTGAGGGCGAGGATCGTCGACGAAACGGTGCCGCCGCCTGGACCGTGGACGCACAGGCCGATGCCTCCCGGTCCCGCGGCGTGCGTGCGCAGGGTTCTCTGGAGCGACCGGACCATCTCCTCGGAATCGAGGGAGACCTTCGCGAGGATCCCTTGGATGAATTGCACCTTCGGATCGGTCGCGATGTTCCCGCCCTCGTTCGTCAGGACATTTAGGCCCTCGTGCCCTCGGGTCATCGAGAGCTCGCCGTCGTACCGGAAGAAGCGCACCTCCTTTTTCGATGCGACGAAGAGGTTCCAGAAGTTGTACTCATGCTCACGCACTTCTCGTTGTAGGAACACGTCGACGCCGGCCACGTTCGGCTGCCGCAACGCGTCCAGCACCAATTGCCCGCGAGAACGGGCTGTGGCGGACGCGCGTCCGCGCCGGTTCGACAGGGCCACGACGAGGCCCGTCCCGCTCGTACCGATCCACGTCCCGCCGGCCTTGCGGTCCCTCGGGGCGACGATGACCGGTGCTCCTTCGATCACGGAGGGAGGGTCCGCGGCTCGGCTCGCGGATTCGTCCCGATTCATGCCGATGACGAGATCGTATCCCGGGACCGACTTCCAGATCCCGATGAGGGTGCACATCGGTGCTCACTTCGATTGCTTGAGGTCGTAGGCCCGCATCTGCGCCACGCGGTCGTCGCGCGGAGGTCGGCGTCCCCCGTCGAGGACGCTTGCTCGCTCATCGCCTCGGCCGTGTCGAACAGATACTTCGCGGCCGTAAGGTGGTCCCCGAGCACCCGGAAGAAAGCCCCCGCGAAGAGGCCCTCGTGGGTGAGGCCTTCGGCCCCGCCCGCGAAATTATCCTTCAGGACCGCGGCGTATTCCTTAGCCACGGCTCCGAGGGACGGGTCTCCATGGAGATCCTGGACTGCGTTCCGGTATTCGACGAGGGCGAGGTAGTTCCGTTCGTCCGCGGCCATTTCTCCTCCCTTGAGCAGGAGGTAGGCTTGCCCGGCCTGCCGCCGCCAGGCGCCGGCCTCCTTGAGGCGCCCCAGTTTCTCCGCACACCGCGCGAGCGCTTGGAAGATGCCGATCCGGTCTAGGGGAGATCCGGATGCCGTGAGTTTCGTGTAATGGGTGAGCGCCTTCCCGAAGTCGCCACGCGCTTCCGCGTCGATCGCCTCAAGGAGATCGGACATGCACCGCCGAAGTCTCTCGGAGGTTATCAGGCTGCGCTCAGAGTTCGGCCCACTTGCCGTGGCCTTCCCAGACGCGCACGTGCATCGGGAACTGGATCTTGTCGTGCATCCGTTTCGAGATCAGCTCGCAGATATTCTCGACCGTCGGGTACTCGATGAACGTGTTCCAGTCCTTGTGGTCGTAGTCCGCGAGGATCGTGCGCAGGGTCTTTTTCAGATCGGCGAAATCGAGGAGCATGCCGCCCTTGTGGTCTCCCTCGATGAAGACGTCGACTTGGTACGTGTGGCCGTGTAGCGAACCGCAGCGCTCATGGCCCGGGAGGTGATGCGCGCAATCGATGTATTCTGTGACTCCGAGTTTCATCCGCTCCCGACGAAAGGCACGACCGCCATAAAGGTTGGCCTGCGGCCTCAGAGCGGTGTCACGGTAAGGAAGTGGAGAGGGCCTTTTCCCCGCTGAAGGAACTGGTGCATCTCGTTCGATTGTACGAGGAACACGACGCCGGGTCGCAGAGGGATCTTCTTGCCGTCCAGGATCACGATCCCGCGGCCCTCGGTCACGACCAGCTGGTGGTCCCATTCGTGACGATGCATGGTGGAATACCCGCCCTTTCCGATGATGAGCTCGTGCATCGCGGTCTTTCGCGCTCCGTCTTCGCGGCTGATGAGCGGTTTCATCTTCACGTTGTGACTGCCTTCCTCCAAAAAGCGAATCGCGGGGACCGACCGAACTTGGGTCGAGTACAAGCGGCCCGGGAAACCCGCGGCCCTCCTTAGATTTTGCGCCAGCCGCGCGTCATGCCTCATACGCGACCGGGTCCTCGACGCCCACCTTAGCGAACGCATCGATGCGTTCGCGGCAGGAGACGCAGGTGCCGCAATGGACGTCGCGGTCCCAGTAGCACGACCAAGTCACATCGAAGGGGACCTTCATGTCGAGGCCCATGCGGATTACATCCTCCTTCGACTTCCCGCTCAACGGCACGAGGATCTGGACTGGAGACGAATCGTAGGACCAGAGGCTCAGATGGAAGACGCTGTTCAGGAAGTTGAAGAACTTCGGGCTCGCGTCCGGGAACGACTCTGGATCGATCCCGTTGTGCCCTCCGACAATGTATCGGACGGCGTCGAGCTCGGCATAGTGGCCCGCGAGACCGTAGAAGATCAAGTTCCGACCGGGGATATACCCCTCCGGGGAATCAAGGAGTCGGCGGTTCTCGAAGCCTTCCTTTCGGAGGTCGTCCACCTCTTTCAGAAAGGGCAGGTCGACGCGACGCAGCGGCCCCGTGCCGATCCGCGAGGTGAGCGCCAACACGGCGTCGTGTTCGCGCCGGGGTCGCCCGAAATAGTCGAACGTCAGTGGGCGGATGTCCCAGCCCTGTTGCTTCGCCCACCACAGCGTGACCGCCGAATCGATGCCGCCAGAGAGGAGGATCATGGCGCGTTCCATGGAAAGGACCGTCTGTAGGTGCCGCGACGCCCGGCGTGCGGCCCCCGGCCGGAGGCTTCCGACCCATAAATATCTGTCCCAGGCTCATCCGGCGGGATGCCTGGTGACGACCTCAAGCGACCGGGGGCGGGGGTAGGTGGTACGGCTCCCACAGGACCCCGAGTTCGTCCTCGATTCCCTCGATCGGTTCCCCCTGCCACTGAGCGAGCCGCTCGCCGTACCGGTCGCGAAGGACCGTGAGCAGATGGCGCAGGCGGTGTACGATGGCTTCAGTTTCACCCGTGGTCACCAAGACCGCGACGACGAGTCCCGCCTCGTTGCACATGACGAACCGGTGGTCTCCGAGGGTCACCTCATGGACCTCGCCGTCCCTCTCCGAGAATGCCTCGCGGACGAAGGACGAGATCGCCGAGATCATGCTCCCTACAACATCCCGGTCCTTGTCCGTCATCAGGGTTCGTGACATGTGTTTCACGAGGAGGCCGTTGGAACCGATCACGAAGACCTCCTCGATCATAGGTTCGGGTGGTGCGACCGGCACGACTTCGACGGGTGGCGGAGGCGGCAATGGAAGCTCAGGACTTTGCGACAACGCGGGCTTCAACGTCACCTCGATCTTCGCCGGGACGCGCTTTCTCGCGGGTCGCACGTGCCAGAGATCGGAGGACGCCCATGCGAACGCAAGGCCGCTGCCCATCGGCAGGTACCAGCCGATCCGCTGTCCCCACACCTCGCTTACGGTACCGCGGATCGAGCCGGAGAATTCCCGGATATTCGAACTCACGTCGCTCGTCGCCGCGTCCGGAATGGCGAAGGCGATCGTGAAAATGGTGTACAGAATCGGCGCCGCCGCGGCGAGGAAAGCGATGCCCGCGAAGATGCCCCGAAGCTTCCTCCACTTGGAGACGATGCCAAGGGCGATGCCGGCTGCTCCCGCGATGAGCGCCAGGATCATGAAGCTCTGATAGTCGGCGAAGACCTTCGCCATGTGAGGTTGGGCCCGCCCGGATGGTAGCCCGGCGAGCTGGTCGTACGTGTAGTTGCGGAACGTCGTCACCCCAGTCGTGTTGTTGTAAAGCGTCTGGCCCGCGCTGAAGGGCCGGTAATCCCAGGTCTCGCGGGACACCGAATCCACCCTCTGGTACTCCCACACGGGTTGGCCGAAGGCGACCAAGGCGATGGTGATGGCAACGCCCGCTGCGACGAGGCCAGACCAGACGGACATGGCTGCAAAAACGAGGCGGCCGACCGGTTAAGAGGCCTCCCACGTGGTTATCGTCTTTGACAACGCCGAATCAAATCCGAGAAAGCGATCTCAACGGTCCTTCCATTGGGCCTCGCGCTTTTCGAGGAAAGCCTGCACGCCCTCTTCTTTGTCCGCGGAGGCCATAGCGAGGGCGAACAGGGTCTGTTCGTACCGGAGGCCCTGATCGAGGGAGAGTCGGGTGGACGCGCGAATGGCGGCCTTCGCGAGGCGGACCGCGAGCGCACTGTGAGCGGCGATCTTGCCTGCGATCTCGAACGTCCGGGGCTCGAGCCTCGCATTCGGCACGACTTCGTCCACGAGCCCGATCCGGAGGGCTTCGGCGGCGTCGACGCGGTCGCCGGTGAGGGTGAGCTTCATCGCGTTGCCGAGTCCGACGAGGCGGGACAGTCGCTGGCTCCCGCCGCCACCGGGAATGATTCCGATGTTCAGCTCCGTCTGTCCCAGGGTTGCGCGGCTCGAGGCGATTCGGATGTCACAGGCCATCGCGAGTTCGAGTCCGCCGCCGAAACAATAGCCGTTGATCATCGCGAGGATCGGCTTCGACATGCGGTCCACGGCGTCGTACAGCGTGCCGTGTTCGTACATGCGCCACTGCTCTATCGGAGTGCGTCCGCGGAATTCGTGGATGTCCGCCCCCGCGGTGAAGGCCTTCTGACCCGCCCCGGTGACTACGATTACCCGAGTCGCTTTGTCCGCGTCAAGTTCGCGGAGGGCGCGGATGAGTTCCTCCTTGAGGACCATCGACATCGCGTTCAGTTTGTCCGGGCGGTTCAGGATGACGAGCGCAATCGGATCCTGAGAACGGACCAGAATCGTCTCGAATTTCATGGGATGCTGCGGGGAAAGGCCACGGGGTACCTTGAGTCCTCGCTTACATGTCAACCTTAAACAAGGTTAACACACCCCGAAAGTCGCGAGACCATTTCCAGGCCTAAGTTCGGCATCACTTGCCCTGGAATTTGGGCGCCCGCTTTTCGAGGAACGCGCGGAATCCTTCTTTGGCGTCCGCCATCGCGAACAGGCGGTTCTGCAACTCCCGCTCGAGGGCGAGGCCCTCGTACATCGGCATCTCCGTCCCTTCCGTCACGGACCTTTTGATGAGCCCGACCGCCCGGCCGGAATGCTGCGGATAGGCGAGCCCTTTCGCGAAGGCCATCGTCTCGTCCCAGAACTTCGCCCGGGGGAACACGCGGTTGAACAGGCCCCAGTCGAGGGCGTCTTTCGGGGTGATCATGCGCCCCGTCGCCATGAGGTCGATCGCTCGACTCTTCCCGACGAGCCGTGGGAGGCGCTGCGTGCCCCCGGTTCCAGGCAAGACACCGAGGGTAACCTCCGGCAATCCGACCCGCCAGGCGCCGTCGGAGGCGACGCGGAGGTCTGTCGCCATCGCGATCTCGAGGCCACCGCCAACGCAGTGGCCGTCGATCGCGGCGATGAAGAGCTTCGGTGTGCTCTCCATCTTGTTCAGGATCTCCTGGCAGTTCAGGCAGAACATCGCTTTGTAATCGGGGGTCGACGAAGCGAGGAGGTTGATGTCCGCGCCCGCGGACCAGATGCCATCCAGTTTCGATGCGAGCACGCACACATCGATGTCGTCGTCGAAACGGACGTCGTCGATCATCGTGTTGAGGTCTCGCATCAGGTCCGCATCGTACGTGTTGGCCTTCGGCTTGTTCATCCACGCGACGGCGACGCGGTCTCTCTTCTCGAGCGAAATGTAAGTCAGGTCCATCGCACGGCCTCGTCCGTTGCAAGGTCCCCGGGCGTAATAAACGCTAGCCCTTCATCCGCGGCGTACGACTTCGGGCGTCCCCCATTTCTCGTTGAAGAGGAACTCCTCTTTCACGAAGTCCCAATGCCGACTCCTCATGTACCGGTCCGGTAGGACCGTTCGGAGATAGTTGACATACGCGGGAGGGTCGATTGGCTTTCCACCCTCCGTGAGGACGTTGCCGTGGACGTCGTAGGGTAGATAGACGTAACCAACCCCGGCCGCATCGGATCCGGCCATCCGATAGTCGCCGAACTCCGCGAGGCCGCGAATGCGGAAGAACCTCCGGTCCGGGAGGAAGACGAGATCCTCCTTGCTCAGTCCGTGCCCGTCCTCGCCCTTCTCCGTGACACGCCGCAGGATCGCCTCCGCCTCCTCGCGGTTGCAACGGGCCTTGGCCTGGATGATCGCCACGTTCACGTCCCGGACCTTCCCGCGGACCTCGTCGATGTAGATCGTCTGTGCCTCTCCATTCTTCAACGTCTTGAAGACGCCCTTCACAAGGTCTCCGCCGAGCTCCGACCCGAACATCTCGAGCCCTCGAGGATACCACATGTTCAGCGTCTGCTGAAGGTCCTCGATCCCGAAGTTGCCCCCGTCCAGGATGCCGGCGACCGCGATCGCCTTCATCAACGTCTCCCCGGCCGCGAGGTGGTACGACTCCTCCAGGAACCGCATCCACGGCATCGAGAGCGCCATCGGGCCATAGAGGAAATGGTGCTGCATCTCCAGCTGGAACTTGCCGACGCGGTCGATGAACGACATGAAGGTCGCGGAGTCCATGAGGCTCTTGAACTCGATGTTGAACGCATCGAGGACGTGCTCGCCCGGCTTCATCGCGAACAATTCCTCCATCGTCTCCGTGGCCCAGTGCCGCCCCCAGCGCGCCTTGTCGAAGGTCTCATCCAACGTCAGGACGAACTGCGCGTCGGGCATCTTGTCCGCGGTCCAGAGGCGCCCCGAAAGGTCCCCCGTCGCCGCCGTGTTCCCGACGACCTTTTGCGCGAAGCCCGCGAAACCGTCCCGCTTTGCCATGATCACGCTGAGTCGGGGCATCGGCGTCTCGGGATAGTAACGGTCCCAGTTCGGCCGGTCGAAGACCGTGGGCATCTCGGGGAAGTACGTCTCCTGCCAGAGCTTCCCTTCGTCCGCCCACTTTTTCGGAAGGGCCTCGATCCGGAATTGGTCGAGGAGGGCCATGCCGACCGTTGCGATGCACGTTGGGAGGGATGAACCTTTCCCGGACGTCGGCTCAGCGTCGCTCGAGGACGCCGACGTAGTCCCCGGGTTGGTATCCGCCTTCCCAGATCACGCGCTCTAGATCCCAACCCGTCTCGTGGGCGAGGCGCGCGAGTTCCTCCGGAGGGATGAGGAGGAGATCGAACCAGTCTCCGATTCGCCCCTTGTACCGAACCCGGAGCGTGAGGAGCCCGGCCGGCCGACCGCGGCGCACGTTCCACTTCACGTAGGGCAGGTGTTCCTCCGACCAGGTGCCAGGAATCCGACTGTTTCCGATCAGGCGCGCGCCCTTTCGGGTGATGCCTCGAAGCTCGCGCAAGAACCGCCGAAAGTGGGGCACGTCGCCCGCAAGGCCGAGGTTGTTGCCCAGCATGAGGACGGAGTTGAAGGTCCCCAGCCCCCGCGGCAACCGCCGCACACTGGCCGGATACACGTTCGCCAGGCCGCGGATCCGAGCGAGCGCCACCTGGGTCGGCGACGCGTCCACCCCGACGACGTCGAAGCCTTTCCTCTGCAGGAACAGCGCGTGCCGACCGGGACCGCAACCGAGGTCGAGGACGCGTCCGCGGACGAGGCGGATCGCCTCCCGTTCCATGCGCGGCCATTTGCTCGGCGGCGTGAAGTAACTGTCGATCTTCGACCCGCTCCGATATCCGTCCTCTCGTTCGAACTCGACGGTGACCTTCTTCCCGAGCCAGTGGTCGAGCATCGCGCGGGCGTATAGCTCGAACGAGGATCCCGGAGGCGGCGTCCGGGCGGCCTTCGTCATAGTCGGGTCCGCATGCGAGCGTGCCGTAATGATTGTTGCCTCGCCGACTCATAGCTACAAGATAGTCGTATCCGCGCAAGCCTTATCCGTTCGCCGTGCGTACGAGGGCCGGGGGAGTTTCGAACATGGCGCGCGCCCGCAAGGAGGCGAAGTTCGAGGTTTTCGGTCAGGAGATGGTCGAGAAGGTCGTCGCGAAAAGCGGCAGTTCCGGACGTGTGTACCTGCCTCCGGACTGGATCGGCAAACGGGTGAAGGTCATCCGCGTGGAATGAGGCCCGCCATGGGGAGCCGTTTCGGACCGAAGGACTTCGCCGCGTGCGGCCGCTGCGGTAGCGGGCAGGTCCATCCGAAGCTCCTCGTGATGGGGCCGATCGCAGGGATTGACAGCGACAGCCGCACGTTCGTGTGCCGCGCGTGCGGCCACGAGGGACTTCCGATTTTCTTCGATACGCAGGACGCGCGGGCGCAGTTCGAACGGGAGAAGAAGGGACTGTGGGCGGCGGAGCCGATCGCCGCCAAGAAGGGAGTCCTCACGATTCCGATCCTCCCGGTCCAGACCGACCCTCTGATCGCCCTGAGGATCCTTGAGCGCCTTCCCGTCCGCGTCGCCACCGTCACGGGCGTCCGTTGGGAGGACGGCCAACTGAATCCGACCGCGTACCGGGCGTCGTTCCAGGAGTACTGGGACGCGATTGGCGGACCGCGGTACAATGCGGCGCGCGTGTTCCTGCTCGACCTGTCCGGCATCAACCGCGCGAATCCGAACTTCGAGGTCACACGGCATCTGGTGAAGCGATGCGACGTCTGGCTCGACTCGGGCGGCCGCGAGCCCGAGGAGGTCATGGACGGCTACATGCTCGACGTGGAACGGGTCGTCGCCGGGACGAAGACGTTGGCCTCCATCGACGCGTTCGCCGGGCTCTACGCCCTTTCCGCGGACGTCCTGCCGTGCA
>WNFW01002971.1_pt1 | contig 11745 bp, 9 predicted proteins | sample 5400131 | NCBI WGS metagenome assembly WNFW01 (sample SAMN13153362, study PRJNA577476) | soil metagenome | isolation source: 20 cm soil or saprolite under grassland replicate 1 | place: USA:California | collected 2016-06-15
TATATGAAAATCGTATCCTTTTAATACAATGCAAAAATTATAATGCAAAAGTTAAGGTTGGAGAAATCAATAAGTTTGAAGGAGTTTTATCAAGATTTCCAAAAGAAATTATTTTTGGAATTTTTGTAACTGCAAATGTTGTATCTACATTTCTTTTTTGAAAGATATAATTTGATTTAAAATAAAAATGTTGAAAATTATTTTACCAAATAAAGATATTATAAATTCATAAAATTAGAGTGTATTCTAATACATCAAAGAAAATAGTCTAGTCTAAATTTTGAAATTATAATAAACGAAGAATTTTACAAACTGAAATAATAAAAGTTTAAATAACTATAAGCCAATAAAATCTGCAAAATGATTGGCTAGTTGTCACGTGTCAGAATAAAATTATAGAAATTCCATTTTTTTGAATGAGATTTGCATACTGATAACTCCATAACAGGAATGTGAACTCGTTACTTAACAATATATATATTAAACTTTTTTTTTTTATAAAATATTCTTCTGCTACTCCTTTTTTTTTAAAAAAAATAAAAAATGACTTTACTCAAACTATTCAAAAGTTTAAATACTGAAGATTTATTTACTTTTTTCAAAAAACAAGATTATGTTATATTACATCTTAAAGAAAATGATTTTGTGGCTTTGCGTACAATGAAAATTACAGGGACTAGTTTATTAAACTGTGAAAAAAAGATTTAATGGAAACATTGACGTGAGGTACTGCAATAGAAATTTTTACCTTAAAGAATAAAGTCAGTTCAGGTAAAGTTTGTGTAATGTTTTGAGTAAAATTAGTAGAATTTAAATATAATGTTAATTTGTCTTTAGTAATCGAAATTGGAGATAATGATTATGCTAAATATAGAAAACTTGAATCACTTATCATTAACCAAAAGGTGAGCTAGATCTAATAATTTATATAATAATTTCAATAATTACTTATCTAATAAATTTATATGATGAATTGATGAATTGGGTTTAAACACTATCTTGTAAATTAGTTGTAAATTAATTCACAAGGGAGGTCTTTAGACTTCATGTTGTAACCTTTACTGATAAATTTATATGATGGGATTATTATTGAAATAATTTTTCTGATAGTTTTTTATGATGAATATAATTATTTAATTGGATTACAACACTATCTCATGAATTTATTCAAATTTATTCACAAGGGAGGCAGTCTTTGGATTGTATGTTGTAGCAATTATCTTCTGATAAATTTATAATGAAAAGTTAAACTGGAGATTATTATGCATTATTTATTTTATGTTTGTTATTAATTTTATTAATATAAGTTCATATTAATTTAAGTGGGAAATATTTCATGAAATAATAATCAGAAGAAAGTTTGTCAATGAAATTTTAAAATATCACAGAAGTAAAGCTTTAAGATCTTTACGAGAATATAACGAGAATTGTTTCCATACTGCTATTGAGGTGATGTTGAGAAGTTTTTCAATAGAATATGTATCTGAATTACAATTGACTATAAAATGTAAAGGAAAAGATACTACTTATTGTTTTTCAGATCTTTTTTATTCGATACGAATTTAGGACTAGATTGTATTGTAATTGAATTAAAATTATTTAATTTAATTGGACTTTATTCTGGAAATTTGCATAGAAATAAATCTGTATGGGTGGATCATCTGAGATATGATGTTTTAGTTGATTTCGATAAAAAGTTACGGGAAGAATCTGAGGAATCATTATTAGAAAGATATTATACTTATTGGTGTAAAAACGAAAGAAAATATAAATCAATTAAGATAAAAAGTATGATTGATAGTGGATATGCAAATATCTTAAGGTGATTGTTAAAGGTAGAGCTAATAACAGTGATGGAATAATAGATAAAAGAATAAGAATTGAATCAGGGTTAAGCCATATTAGAGGTTATTTAATAGCATCATTTGGATCGCATCGAGTTATAGTAAAATCTAATGTTAAAACTTCAAATTTTCGATATTTTATAAATACAATTTGATTATTTCATTAAATAATTTTTATTAATCTTTATAAGAAATTATGACCCATGTCATGATAAAAATTTTTGTTCTATTGAAAAAAATAAATTCTATTAAAATAAAAAAACTGATTTATAGCTAATATCGATCGCGAAGGATCATTTGTATAATTAATTTTTTGAAGAATTTTGACTATTGTATTGGGACTAATGAAAAGTAATTACACAATACTTAATTAATTATTATTACAATACGTAATTATTTTATATGTAAATATTTTCAATGAATTCAATGAAAAAAAAATGTAATTTTTTTTTTTAAGCAATTAAATACACAATACGACTTTGCTGATCATTATTATTTATATTTTAAATATATCATTAATTAACTATCTATACAAATTAATTATTTTTATTTTATTACAATACCAATAGTTAATTTCAGTGAACCATTATGAATTTTTTCCGTTTCGAAGATAGCAAATTCATTTGCATACAACTCGTATTTAGAATAACCATCAGAGTCGCTAATATGTTTTGTAATTTTTATTACATTATTTATTATATTTTAGAGGAAGACTATTATCTTTATCAGTTATCTGCTTTCTCATTACCACAATACAATAAATCAATTCGAAGTCTTTTGATTTAGCATTTCAGCTTTCGTTACGTGAAGATTGAATCCTGACTTTTCTTGTCAAAAGATTGGAACCTGACTTTTGTTACGTGAAGATTGGAGCCTGACCTTTCTTGTCAAAAGATTGGAGCCTGACTTTCCTTGTCAAAATATCGAACCCATTTTATAAAGATCGATATCAAACTGTAATGATGCAGATTGATATCGAACCCAATTTAATACAGATCGATATCGAACCCATTTTAATACAGATTGATGTCGAACTCATTTTTATAAAGATCGATATCGAACTGTAATGATGCAGATTGATATCGAACTCAATTTAATACAGATCGATTTTGAACTCAGTTTACTACAGATCGATGTCAAACCCATTTTTAATATGGATCGGTATCGAACTCAATTTACTACAGATCGATATTGAACCCATTTTTAATAAAGATCGATGTCAAACCCATTTTTAATACAGATCGATATCGAACTCATTATTTAATACAAATCGATATAATACAGAACTAATTCGAACTCATGATATCTAAAGAATTATCATTATTACTAACAAGTTAACGTTGAACTTTAAAGGGAATTCAAAGGGAATTAAAACAATCTTAAATAAATGTGTTTAACTTAAATCCTTTACCCTCATACTAATCATTTGTAAGTATTTAAATGGACTTGGTATACTTTTTTTTGCGGCGATGTAGTCGCCGCATATCTTTTGTCATACGATTTGACATGACGATCAACTAATCTTTTAGTTGTTACTAGCGTTTATCCTTTTTTATATATATAAAAACTTTTCACACAAATTATAACAAAAAAGTATTATTAAATAAAAACAATACTTTGATTTATTTAATACTTAAAACAATTAACAATAAAAAGAATTTTTGTCATAATGTTTTAAATTGTTTTCTCGAAATCAAATTCATATATTTTATTTGTTCAGATTATTTCAATACTAATAAACATATTCTCAATAAAATAATTCATTAATTGTTCTAACTATTATTTAAATTATAATTTTCGTTATTGATACATACGTGATCAATTTTTCCGATTTTATTTTACACGTAGTTTTATTGTTTCTAATGTATTGTTTATTTTATAATATCAATAACGATAATAATCGGAGGCTTTTAATAATTGTTGACATAGATCATTGATCGATGTATGCTGAGTAAAACAATCATATAATTCTTTATATACGCGCCCAAATTTATTCCACAAACAAGAACAATTATCACTAATATCCGAAAGGATTCTGTTTTCTGAGTAAAACAATCATATAATTCTTCATGTACGCGTCCGAATTTATTCCACAAATAGCAACAATTATCATAATATCCGAAGGGATTCCGTTTTCCGAGTAAAACAATCATATAATTCTTCATATACGCGTCCGAATTTATTCCACAAATAGCAATAATTATCATAATATCCGAAAACTATTACCCTATATAAAGGCTTTGAATCAATGGTTTTAAAAAACCCAAAAACTTTCTTTCTAAATATTGAACTACAAATCATTAAATCGTAATACATATTTAAACAGAATTATCTTCTAAACCATTATAATTTGAAACATGGAAATTTACGAATCAAATTTGGATCTGTATATTTGTTGTTGTTGTGTCTATACCGAGATATCTTATATATTAAAAATCTCACTCTTGTCAAATTTATCCGATATTAAGAATAATTTGGTACTTAAATTAGAACTTTACTTCAAAAACTGCGAAATGAACCATTATATCATAAATAACAAATTAACTAAAGTAATAGAATTTCATGATCGCAATAGTTTTATGTGTATTAAAGAAATTATCAAAGAAATACACAATAAATTTGTTCAAGAAAATAACGATAAATCCAATGACTTTCATTACGAAGAAAGATTTATGCCTTTTTCCTCATCATTAAGGTCATGAAACAATCAAATCAAAAAATACGCTCGTCTTCAAGAGCGTCTCCGACGATATATAATGATAAATGTAACTAGACATTTTTTATTTTTATCTTTTAACAAATTTATATATTAGAAACTTTCTCAATTTTTTGATAATTTATCATTCAATAACTTTCCAATAACTATTATCACTTGTTTATTTTATTTTTATATGAAATTTCATAGCATTTTAGTATAAAAAATTGTTTTTAAATATCTAAATAAAACTTTTAACAATAATGAAATGTTTGAAAAACTATAATTCCAAACTTTTATATGTGTATAAGCTATCGTGATGATGTGAATAAATGCTATCGTAGTTTCGAATTGGTATGCTCTTTACTGAATTATCATCAGAATCATCCGGCTCCAAAAAGGCACGTTTTCTATCAACATAATTAGTGACTAGTTATTAAATTTCGAATAACATGTATGCATTTATTAACATTACAACTATTCTGGTATTCAATTTCAATTTCTAAATAAATGAGTCAAACCAGCTTTATTCTTCCAGCTTTTTAATAAATTTCCAAATTGCAAATATAAGGGTTAATGAAATATTCAATACCCGCTATGAAGACTTTATATAGCTATAATACTAAGTGATTCTATGAACTGGAAATCGTTGCAACAATTGCACATTTCTCCAAATTATTACGTAATTCTTTGCATTTCATATTTTAATTCATTTATAAGTTTTTTGTTGGTTCATTTAAATATTTTAAAAATACTTTATTATTATTAGTGATAAATTATAATTAATGCAAAGTTTTTTTTTTTATCATTTATAACTTGAATAATATAAGTTGTCCGTTCAATTATATTTTAAATCAATATATCAATATTATAAAGTATTATAATATTATGCAAGCTTTTATTAACTAATTTTTTTAATATATAAAATCATAATTGAAGCTGGTACTAATATTTTTGTGATAAGTATTCAATTGTTTTCATTTTGATTGGACGATTCTTTAACAAGATTTATTACTGAAGAAAACTGTGAACAGAGCATTCAAAGAAGAATTTAATTAAATATTTATTTTAATAAATAAAATATAATAACATATTTTTATAATAAGGATAAAATAAAATTGATAATAAAGAAAAATACAAATTATTTGAAAAGATATTTTTTAAAAATATTTTCTTCAGTACTATGACGAATTGACATAGTAATATCAGTTTTTTGAAAAAATAAAATTTCAAAAATATCGTCAAATTCATAATCATATGCCATACGTAATAAATGACTAAATAAAAGGAAGAATTTTTTTATATCAATTGAATCATTTTTATGTTTTTCTTTCAATTCATCCATAGCATTGAAAATTCTTATATCTTCTATGTCATATTTATTATTCCCACCTTCTCCGCTCATTTCTAATAAAGTTTCAATTCCTGTGTCTAACATTTCTTTATTTAACATAATATTTTTAGTATCTTTTTCATAACAATAATAGCATTTAATTGTTTCTTCAAATTTAATACTACTAATATCGTAAAATAAATTGGATTGACGATTACAAACGAAACATCTATTCATAGATGTTATTTTTTGACAATAAAAACAATCACATTTGTTTTCGTTGATTTCAATTTTTATATTTAAATTTTTGATATTACATAATTTTATGTTAATTTGTTCGTCTGTTATCTCAACTGGAGTTTCATTATAATTTCGTTTAATTTCTTTAAAATTACGTTTGATTCTTTCGTTTCTAACGATTGATTGAAAATATTCGCTTCTTAATCGTTCGTATTGGTATTTTAATTCTTCCATGATACGTATACTTATCAAGTGGAAGAAAAAATTTTTTTTTTATTTATTAAAAAAAAAAAAATTAATACAAATAAGGACATATTGTTTTGTAGTGTGTAACAAAAAAAACTGGAATTAAAAAATTAGATCATACCAAATAATATTGTCAATTATCTAAGTAACAAACACATTTTGAAAATAATAAGAATCTTTTTATATATAAAAAAATTCAGATATAAAGTTTCACAAATAATGCAACATTATATTATAACAGGTATAATTATTTAATATATTGATATCATAATATTCAAATATTTTATTTTTTAAAAAATCAATTTATTAATATTGTTATTGCAATAGTTTTAAATAATCTTTGATTTAAAATATTAAAAATAAATAATTTTATGATTACAGTTTCTCTATATGAAACACAAAATTGGCATTCTAAATGTGCTTTTTATGAATAAGTAAAGTTGTAGAACTGATAATGATACATATAATACTAAATTTATAGAGTTATATGATTAGCCGTTAAGTCATACGCCCAATTTTTGTACTAAATTTTAACAATTTTTTAAAACAGTTTCTCTATATGTAACCTAAAATCAGCATTATTTACTCTACTTTTTGTTTCTAAGTAAAGTTATAGATCCAATAAAATTATGTATAAATATGGGTTAGCAGGTTCTTATAATTAATAGTTATAGATAAGATTAAAAAAGTTTGGAAAAGTCAGATAAGTCTTGTGTTATGCAATCAAATGCTTTTTATCTAATATTAATAAGATTTTTCAAATAATTCGCGAAAGGTTATTAAACATCATATTGATTCTATAAGAAAACTGAATATCCCAAACTGTTTTGATACATATATATCCAAATTCTACTAAATAATTTACTGTATAATTAGTATTCCGTTTAACTGAAAGTCTGAAATAGTTGCTTTCAGACTGCTTTGAATTATAAAAGTCTTCACGCGTTTAGAATCTTATTCAAGGAAGATTCATTAATTAATAAATATAATTAATACTCTGTTTAACTGATACAGAAAAATTTAGAATCATATTCAAAAGAAGATTCATTAAATAATTTATAAAATTATACTCTGTTTAACTGATACAGAAAAATTTAGAATCTCATTCCAAAGAAGATTCATTAAACAATATATAAAATTTATACTCGGTTTAATAGATACAGGAAATTTAGAAACTTAATCAAAAGAAGTTTCATGATTAATATTCAGTTCATAACGATAAGGTATTATTAAAATATAAAATATTCAGATTTATGCTATTCATGAATGATAATAGCGTATTATTTTCGTTTTCACGTGAATAAATTGATCATTTTCCGAAATTACCCGATGAGAAAAATACTTTTACACGCTGATTTTTGTAGTGGGCGGGAAATGAGATACGTGCACCAAAATGAGAGAACATGTAGAACAGGAAAATTAATTTTGAGCATGAATCTGCGTTGGTTAAGGAGTTATCCTCGTTATAAGTTGAACTTCGAGAAAATACAATAAAATCTGGTGTTGATACGGCTGGTTTGCTTTATGCAATTTTACACGGCATGTTGCCAATGGCACACCATTATGATCCTAAGGATAAATATATAACTAATTGCATATTCGCTGGCTTATCCTTCTTTGCCATTGTCTTCTCGATATTTAGTCTTGCCAAATAATTTTCCATTTTAGTATTTTATGTAATATTTTGTATTTATATATATATACAGTATATTGTAAGTTTCTTTAAAAAACAATGTAATTTCGCTACGGTTAAACGAGCGATCTGCTTTTTCAGCAAGCTTAAAGGCCTTTGTCTTTGCTTTTTGGAGCATTGATTTACTTGAGATTATTGAGCGTAATTTAGCCTTATAACTATCACAGATTTCAATACGGTCTTCTGATGTTAGATGTGAACACACATTTGCTAAATACTTGAGGCAACCAAAGTGAGACCAGTCATAAGAAGTAAGCGCACTTAGAATGTTCATCTATAAGAAAAGTCAAAGCAGTTTAGTTTGTCTATATGAAATATGATGAGTAAAAAATAATAATAAGAAAACGGAAATGGGTATTGACAAATAGATTTCTGGAACAGAGTATGTCACACAAAACTAACTGAGAGGATTACAGAAGCTGTAATGAGTCCCAGCAGGTGTGCGAGGCCCTCTTCCCAAGCATCGGCTGCAGGGGTCCATATAAATGGGTGGTTCGCATACAGGTGTAGGAATCCATATAGTCCAATATACTGGAACAGAGTATGTCACATGAAACTAACTAAGAGGATTACAAAACTGTAATGGGTCCTAGCAGGTGTGCGAGGCCCTCTGTCCAAGCATCGGCTGCAGGGGTCCATATAAATGGGTGGTTCGCGTACAGACGTAGGATATTGTAAGCCCAGAAATATAATAAAAAATATACTTAACTCTTGGTAAGATTATATCCTCATCCTCAACTTTTCTCCGCATACTAGATGATTCTGAATAATGGAATAGTGATTATAGAGGAATGTAGAAAAGGCATAGAAGGTACTTACCACACTCTTCTCCTCTGAGTTCTTCAACGAAATCCACAATTGCTAAAACTGATCCATCTGCTACTCCCCATTCTTCAAGCTTATCTTCAGTCAACTTAATAAAAGCGCGACCAGAAACCTTCTTTTCGCGGATAATATCTAAGTCATCCTCGTCTAGCTGTATTTCTTCAGATAAAAATTCGATAAGTTTTTTGGTATTAAGCCTTTTGACCTTGCTGATTAACATTATTATTATTATTATTACTATCGCTATCGCTATTCATTTTAAATGAAATAGACTTTTTCTTACTATTTATTGGATTTATAATTTTAACATATCGTGCAAATCATATTTTTGATTTCCAAAATAATGTAGATTATAATTTAATATAAATTTCTTTTTTAGTATAATTTCATCGTTTTTGTAACTACAGTCTGAAAAATTACCAAATTTGGGAGAGGCTAAAGCGGAGTTAAAATTACGTGACTTCGTCAAAAGTTGATTGGAGCAAATTTAAAAAGTCACGAGGTATTTATTTCTTTTTAGTAAGTCGATCACAGTTTTACTATTATTAATAAATAATTTTTTATCTCACTAGTAAATTGACGAAAATGTGTATTTTCAAAACAATGAATTTACTCCCTTCAGAATGTATGGAAATAATACTTTCTTTTCAAGTTGGGGAAATACATGTATAGTAAATATGCGTGATGTTGGGATTGGAATTCCGACCCGAAAGTTATTAATTGCGATCCCATTTAATATGTGATGCTCTGTTAATGAATTCAACACGATTTTAAGCGTTGAATATAAGGAAATATAGCGAAAAACGAGTACCTTGGTCGGGATTCAGATCACGAATCCGATCATTTAAATAATGCTTGTTTGATTACAAAGCAAAAATTTTTAATAAAATTTTGATATAACAGGTTTTGTGGCGATGATTGTGTAAAACGTGGTAAGTGGATAAATTAACAAGATTTGTTTAAGCATTAAGCCTCTACACTGAAATAAATACGCTCTTAATTCTACACAATTTGAAAATTTTTCTACAAAAAAAAATTTATAAAACAAATTAATATGAAATTCAACCTTTTTTTGCTCCTCTTGGCAACCTTTGCTGCTGCTGTTGCTGTCATCAGAAGTGCTAAAGGAGAATTTAAACGATGATGTGGCAAACAGCCGCCAATTGCCTGGAACAGCTCGCCAAGGATTTAGTTTCAGTTTTGCCACGAAACATTAAAGCCGACTAAGCTGACGAATTAATTATAAAGTCAAATAAATTTAGAACGCTCATAAAATTTGAAATGGCTTTTGTGGCGGAGCAGGACCCAGAAATATAAATATAAAGGTCAGATCCAGCTAAAAGTGACCGGCATTATCAAAATTAATCTAAAAAGGAAAGATTTACATGATTTTTTTGGTTCAAAATACGCAAACTCAGCGGAGTGACTCAAACGTAAAAGTAAATTTTATTTAGCAGTTTAATCTTAAATTTTTTTATATAAATGCCTTGAAAAAAACGATAAATAATAAGACAAATAAATTTACATATTAAAATTACCAATCTTACCAATCGAAATCATGCAATTGAAATTTTTTATTTTGACTTTTGTCTGCTTTGCTGTTATTGTTACTGGTAAGATCATAAATAAAATTTTCTTTTTTATAATTTTTAGGATTATGATTTTTTTTTAAAAAAAATAACTGATTATTATTTGGTTAAAAAATAGTACGAGCTTTGCCTAATGAGGAACAACCTGGGATGTGTTGGAATGGAATGTGGTATTATCATTGTTAATAATTATACAGATATATTTTCTCTGATAATTCTCTATTAATGTCCCAATTCATCATTGGCGTTTAATTTACAAGTCTAAGTTTGATGATTTAATAAAAACTTGGGATGAGAGTTAGATCTACTTTGTTTTTCTTTTTTTCGTTTTTCTTAAATATAAATTTTACACTTATCGTTATGAATAGAATAAATATATTTTGCATAAAGTAAATTTTTCAAGCAAGCTTGCATGATGGTATTAAATATCTTGCACTCCAACTGAAATCACTGAATTGCACTCCGATCCCAAAAGGTTCAACCTAGGGTCGTGATAGCACAAGTCAAAAACGTCACTGGATAAAAATTGGATCAGATTTAATAAACAATTTGCATGAAATCAACGATTTTATTCTCACTATACCAGACTCGCGCGGTTCTCGACCCATGAGACCCGCGAAGGTCTGAAGCATCACGCTGCATTCCCAGAGTAGAAAATTAAAAAGACTATATTTTATTAATAACGATAATGATAAATAATCATCAGCCTAATGACTGCATATAGATTCATAAAAGTCTAAAATTTCCTACTCTGAGAAATGCAAATGTATCAAACCGATACACTTGCCTGATAAAAAAATAAATTATTGTTCATCATAAAAAAAATTATAAGATGCATATAATATACATATTTTTTTGAATACCTCATCATTAACATTCAAAATAAACGAAGCAAGCTCAAATTTATTTTGAATTTATTTTGAATAACAACCATTCAAATATATATTAAATTATTATAAAAACAAACTTTTCAAGATTATAATGAATCAGGGTTTCAAACAGCATTAAAATTTATATTATCGTTATTTCTTTAGTGGAAAAAGGAAAAATATTCGAAAAACTAGTTTTTTTAGAATTAAGGAGAATGGAGTTTGATTGTGCAAGAGTAGAGTGAGTTATTTATTTTCACTGAGTAATTGTTTAGTTGTATGCATCTGAAGCTACGCTGCCACTAGGATGATATATTGCAGAAAACTGAAAGCACATCGTGGTCACAGTAATTCATCTGTGAACGTCCTTTTCTGTTATTATTCATCTAAAAAGCTAGATCTTGCTTTGCG
>WNFW01005797.1_pt1 | contig 11745 bp, 12 predicted proteins | sample 5400131 | NCBI WGS metagenome assembly WNFW01 (sample SAMN13153362, study PRJNA577476) | soil metagenome | isolation source: 20 cm soil or saprolite under grassland replicate 1 | place: USA:California | collected 2016-06-15
GACGGCGTCATGGCGCTGACGGCGCCACGCATCGTCACCAGAAATACCCACGGCACCGGATGCTCGCTGTCCTCCGCGATCGCGGCCGCCCTTGCGAAGGGTGAGGACATGGTGTCGGCGGTGCGCAGCGCCAAGACCTGGATCAGCGCCGCGATCGCCGCGGCCGATCGGCTCGGCGTCGGTCAGGGCCACGGGCCGATCCATCATTTTCATAAGTTTTACTGATTTTTTCGTATGCTCCCGGCCAGCGGCCCGCAACGCCGGCGTGAAGGCACTTCGTCGCCGGCGCGAATCGTCATCGCGCTGTCACGGGACTCTGTTAGCTGGTTGCACATGGGAATGACGCTATGAGTGAAGAGTGTCCCGAACGACGCTTTCGCACTTTGTTTATCTCCGACGTCCACCTCGGAGCGCGCGGCTCGCAAGCGGAGCGGTTGCTGGATTTCCTGCGCAGCCATGATGCGGATACCATCTATCTCGTCGGCGACATCGTCGATGGCTGGGCGCTGCAATCCAACTGGTACTGGCCGCAATCGCACAACGACTTCGTACAGAAAATGCTGCGCAAGGCGCGCAAGGGCGCCAAGGTCATTTACGTGCCGGGCAATCACGACGAGTTCCTGAGGAACTATTACGGCACGCATTTCGGCGGCATCGACGTCGTGGAAAACACCATCCATGAGGGTGTCGATGGAAAACGCTATCTGGTGATCCACGGCGATATCTTCGATCTGGTGGTGCAGAACGCGCGCTGGCTCGCCCATCTCGGCGACAAGGCCTACGATTTCGCAATCCAGATGAACCGCCTCGTCAACATGTTCCGGCGCTGGTTCGGCGTGCCCTATTGGTCGCTGTCGCAATGGGCCAAGCTGAAGGTCAAGAATGCCGTCAACTATATCGGCGCCTTCGAGCAGACGCTGGCCGCCGAGGCGCGGCGTCACGGCGCCGACGGCGTGATCTGCGGCCACATCCACTACGCCACCATCCGCGACGAACATGGCGTGCGCTACATGAACTGCGGTGACTGGGTGGAAAGCTGCACCGCGCTTGCCGAGCACGAAGACGGCCAATTTGAAATCATCACCTGGACCGATCCGCTGCGCCGGACCGCCCCCGTGGCCGCGGTGACGACGGCGCGCGCCGCCTGATGCGTATTCTGGTCGCGACCGATGCATGGTATCCCCAGGTCAACGGAGTGGTGCGGACGCTCGCCATGATGGCGGAAGCGGCCAAAACATTCGGCGTCGATGTCAGCTTTGTCACCCCGCAATCCTTCCGCACCTTCGCGATGCCAAGCTATCCCGATCTGCGCCTGGCACTGCCGGGTCCCTCGAAAATAGCCCGGTTGATCGAAGACGCGCGGCCCGACAGCATCCACATCGCGACCGAAGGGCCGATCGGGATGTTGGTGCGGCGTTATTGCCGCGACAACGAATTGCCGTTCACGACGAGCTTTCACACCCGTTTTCCGGAGTACATCTCAGCCCGGCTGCCGATCCCGGAGTCATGGATCTGGGCGGCGCTGCGCTGGTTCCATGGAACCAGCCAGGCGGTAATGGCGGCGACGCCGGCGCTGGCAAGCGAACTGCGCGCGCGCGGCTTTCGCAACGTCGTGCTATGGCCGCGCGGGGTCGATACCGGACAATTCCATCCGCGTGCGGCTGATCTCGGCCTGCCGCGGCCGGTGTTCCTGTGCGTCGGCCGCGTCGCGGTGGAAAAGAATCTCGAGGCGTTTCTCGAGCTCGATTTGCCGGGCACGAAAGTGATTGTCGGCGACGGGCCGGCGCGCGCGGCGTTGGCCCGAAAGTATCCGCAGGCGGTGTTCGTTGGTACTCGGCAAGGCGAGGAACTGGCGGGGGCCTATGCCGCCGCCGATGTCTTCGTGTTCCCGAGCCGGACCGACACCTTTGGCCTCGTTCTTCTTGAGGCGCTTGCGAGCGGGCTGCCGGTGGCGGCGTTTCCGGTGACCGGTCCGCGCGATGTGATCGGCAACGAGCCGGTCGGCGTGTTGAACGAGGATTTGCGCTACGCCTGCCTCTCCGCGCTGACCATCTCCAGGCAAGCCTGCCTCGACTTTGCCGCAAAGCACACCTGGGAAACGTCGGCGCGCGCCTTCGTCGACAATATGGCGGAGGTCCGTACGGTCGATCTGGCAAGGGATGCGGTGCAATTCGCCGCCGAGCAGCCGGGTTTCGTCGCCTGATCGCCGCGATGTGTCTTGCCTGCCTGCAAGGCGACGCGATAGAAAGCGGGGATGACCAAACCAATTCTGCCGGTCAGTTCCAGTGACATCGACGCCGCCGCGCGCGTCATTGCGCCGTTTGCGGTACGAACGCCGCTGTTATCGTCGGCTGCGCTGAACGAGCGGGTGGGAACCAAGGTCTTTCTGAAACCGGAAATGTTGCAGCGGACCGGATCGTTCAAGTTCCGCGGCGCCTTCAACAGGCTGTCGTCGATCCCGGAAAGCGCACGCGGCGGCGGCGTGGTGGCATTTTCGTCTGGCAACCACGCCCAGGGCGTGGCGGCGGCGGCGAAAATCCTCAATATGCCGGCGACCATCGTGATGCCGGCCGACGCGCCGCTCTCCAAGCGCGAACGCACCAGGGCCTTTGGCGCGGAGGTGGTGCTGTACGATCGCGCCCGCGAGGATCGCGAAGCGATTGCCAATGGCATTGCCGGCGAACGTGGCGCCACGCTGGTGCGCCCCTATGACGACCCGTTTGTGATCGCGGGCCAGGGCACCGTGGGGCGGGAGATCGTGGAAGATATGGCAGCGCTTGGCGTCACGCCGGATATCGTGGTGGCGCCGGCTTCCGGCGGCGGCCTGATCGCGGGTGTCGCAACCGCGGTCAAGGCGCGCTATCCGCTGGCCGCGGTGATGGTCGCCGAACCCGAAGGGTTTGACGATCATGCGCGCTCGCTGCGATCAGGCAAACGGGAGCGGCATGACGGCAAAAGCCGCACCATCTGCGATGCGCTGATGGCCGCGACCCCTGGTGAGATCACCTTCGCCATCAACGGCGAGCTGCTCGCGCAGGGCATCACCGCAACCGATGCGGAAGTGGGCGCGGCGGTCGGGTTCGCATTTCGAGAACTGAAACTGGTGGTCGAGCCGGGCGGCGCGGTCGGCCTCGCCGCGCTGCTGGCCGGCGGCTGATCGCCTGAACCCAAGGCGCGGGCCAGGATCGGTTGACCGCGACCTTGAGGCGAAACGGCAGCAGCACGACCGACATCGGCAATTGGCCAATGCTTCCGCCGCCGACGTCGGCTCGGACCTTGCCATCGCTTTCGATCATGATCCGTGTCGCCTGGCGTCGCGAGACCTTTGGGTGGGCGATATAGCTGCCATCACCGTGTCGTCCTGGACGCCCGCGGCGTCGCCGCCATCTCCGTGGGCGCTTCAATTGCAACGACCGCTTCGGCCGGCATTGCCGGTTGGTGACGCGGAGCGCGGAAGCAGGTGGAGGGGGCGGTGGCGCAACGTTGCCGTTTTTATAGGCAATGACTGCCCTCAGGAATGGCAAGAGACAAAACCGTCCTGGGTCGGTGAACTGGAATGGATTGCGATTCAGTGGGTTACCCCAACAATAGCGATGGCATGAATTTTGATTAACAAGATGAAGAATCAGATATGGGAAACGTTATCGGCGTAGTCCGACCCTGGCGAAGAATCAGGGAAAGGCCGGTCAGCCATGAGGCCAGTCACCGCCAATAGACAGGGTTTCAAGCCTGACGAGGAGCCGGGCGAACCAACGGCTTCCCGCGCGCAAGGCATGACCGTGACTGGGGTCAGGCGCTTCGGTCAACAAACCCGACACATTGAGATTTACAGCGGCGCCGAATATGCAGTCGGCTTTGCGCCGAAGATCAGCATTGATCTTCTGGTCCCCTTCCAGCAGGGGACAAAGTCATCGTGCATTTCAACACAGTTCGAAAGCAGGGTGGGCGGGTGACGGCAAGATCATTGTCTCGCCCCGAGAGCGAGCCGTTTGCACTGGAGAGACCGACAAGGCTGTGGGGTAAGTCATCAACAACATCTATTGCGACGAGGAGGGAGACAATGGGATCGGGGACATACGCGCGTCAAAGACTAATGCCATTCGCGGTTGCTCTGTTGGGAGCGGCGCTTCTCTATCTGGTGTTCACTGACATCGCGCTCGCGGAAGACGCCGCCGCGCCGGTCTGCGGCGGCAAGATTCTCGAAAAGTGCACACCCAATAGCGGCGACACCGCGTGGATGCTCACTTCCGTCGCGCTGGTCTTGATGATGACGATCCCGGGCCTCGGGCTGTTCTATGGCGGCATGGTGCGCAAGAAGAACGTTGGCGATACCGTGATGACGAGCTTTGCCGTCACCTGCCTCGTCACGATTCTCTTCGCGCTTCTAACCTACAGCATGGCATTTCGCGCCGGCACGCCCTTTGTCGGCGGGCTTGATCGCATGTTTCTCAGGGACATCCTGAGCGACATCGGCAAGGGAGGTATCGGCAATCCCAATCCACTCGCCGCGACTATCCCCGAAAGCGTGTACATCTGCTTTCAGATGACGTTTGCCATCATCACGCCGGCACTGATTGCCGGCGCGTTCGCCGAGCGCATGAAATTCTCCGCCATGCTTTGGTTCATTGGCCTGTGGGCGATCTTCGTCTATGCGCCGATCGCGCACTGGGTCTGGGGACCTGACGGGTTCCTGGCCTCCGGCAACGACGCCGCATGGGTGAAAGTGCTTGATTTCGCCGGCGGTACCGTCGTGCACATCAATGCCGGCGTGGCCGGGCTCATGTGCGCCATCATGCTCGGCAAGCGCCGCGAGACCGGGCCGGCCCACAACATGGTGCTCACTTTCATCGGCGCCGCCCTGCTTTGGGTTGGCTGGTTCGGTTTCAACGCCGGCTCCGCCGTTACGGCGGGTATGCAGGCCGGCATGGCAATGCTGGTGACCCAGATTGCTACGGCCGTCGCTGCCTTCACCTGGATGGTGGTGGAATGGGCACTAAAGGGCAAGCCAACCGTGGTCGGCATGTGCTCGGGTGCGGTCGCAGGCCTTGTTGCCATTACGCCAGCCTCGGGTTTCGTGGGACCCATCGGTGCCTTCGCAATCGGAATTGCCGCCGGCGTCTTCTGCTACTGGGGATGCACCGGCTTCAAGCGCATGTTCAGTTACGACGATGCGCTGGATTGCTTCGGCGTGCATGCGATTGGCGGCATCGTCGGGGCGCTGCTGACCGGGGTGTTCGCGGTCGAGCAGTACGGCGGAACGGCGGGCGTCCTGGAGGGAAACGTTGGTCAGTTCTTCAATCAGTGCATCGGGGTCGCCATCGTCTTCGTCTATGATGCCGTCGCCAGCTTGATCATCCTGATGGTGGTCAAGATGTTTGTCGGCCTGCGGGTGACGGAGGACACCGAGCGCGAAGGTCTCGACCTCGCCTTGCATGGGGAGGTCGTACAGTAGTCCACGTCAAGGACAGCGTCCCGGAGCAGCGCTGTTCGCGGAGGATGAAAGCTGTCCGGCGGTCACCACCATGCGATCTGGGAGCGCATGACCGTGTTTCGCGACGATAGCCGCGTGCGCGAAAGATCGCGGATCGGCAACTGCGAGTTCGTTCTGACCATTTGAACCTGAATTCTGATAATCTTCCTGCTCTCGACGGGTCTTTCGGCGAGGAAATCACATGAACTGGTTCTATTGGGACACAGCGTGGTCGCTGTTCTTCAGCCTCGTTTGGTTCATGACCATCACGCACAATCCTGACGCGCAGATCGCAGATGCGCATGTGCGCGATGAAGCATTCGGCGGCTGAATGAAGCTCTGCGTCACCGAACGGATCGGGCCGAAGCAAACAGACGCCCGAAGGCCTTCTGTCGTGCCAAGACGTCCCAACCGCGTCGGCGGACTAGCTCCGGTAGTAGCGCCACATTCTAAGGAACGTTCGATGGATTCCATCGGGCGGCTGGTCGAACGGTTCGAGGTTGACCCGCACCGCGCCGCTGGAATCCATCCGCCACGGCAAGCGCATCAACAAGCGATAGATCGGCTGCTTGCGCCAGTCGACCACGAGGGCGCTGCCGAGAGGGACATTGAGCACAATCTGTAGCTCGTGCACGGTCATCGCACGCTCGGCGATCTGAGCCAGATCGATACGCTCGATGGCTCGCCACCGGATCAGTCCGAAGGCCTGGATGAAGATGCCATACTGATTGGCGCCGATGGTGGGCCGCTCGGTCTCCAGCAAGGGAATGTTGTAGTAGGTGAAGCCGGCCGCGGCGACGGCAAGCGCCAGCCAATAGAATGCGCCGGTGATCCAGGCGGCCGTGAAAAATATCGCGGCCAGCGCGGCAGTAATATACACGGGAAAGTAGATGTCATCGCGCCCGTAGGCGACCGAGTAGCCGCCGGCATTTCGTTCGTCCAGGGCTGCGCTCATGTGAACCTCACGCCCGGGCCTGCCTGGTAGGCGCAAGCCATGACATTCGACTTCGAGTGCGGCTGCCCGGTTTTCGCGAGGTGCCAGAGCCACTTGGCGACCTCTTCTCGGGCGAGCGACCCCGACGGTCGGGGCCACCCGATCGCATAACCGAGCATGTCGTCCGGCAGCGGATTTCTCGATTGAATGTAATGGCGCGGACGTCCGAATCCAGCACTTGACGGACATGCCGGCTGCGTCGACGAACGTGCTTTGGATCACGAGAAGAACGCGACCTTCTCGGCCTGGCTCATGCGCCGGATCGGCGTCAGCGAATCGGTTTCGGCAGCATTGGACTTTCGCAGGATTCCGTTGGCGATAAGCGCCGAACCGAGGGAAGCTTCAGGAGAAGGTTGAAGTGCAGGTTCGGCTGAAGGTTGAAGTGCAGGTTCCGGTTCACGTTCGGAAGTAGCTGGAAGCGAGGGCCGAACGACCGGCGCGGGCGCCGGCTCTCGCACGATGATCTGGGGGTGGACCGGCGGCTTCTCCCCGAGGTGAATTTCATCAAGGCCGGTATCGAAGGGGTCATCGATATCGAAGGGACCCGGCGCCGCCATTTCAAGGGCAACCATGTCGAGCACCGCGTCGTCATGGGCCTCAAGGCTCTCGGCGGTCACCTCCAGGCGTTCTTCGGCCGCAACGGCAGCATCGGCCGGCATTGCCGGGGTGCTGTCAGCGGCTTCGGAGTTGTTTTCCCCCGCAGCCACCTGCACCATGTCCAAATCCGCGGCGGGCGTATCGTCCGATCGGGCGAGGGAGGATGACGGCGAGGGCGACTTGACAGCTGCTTCGGTGGCCTGAGGCGATGCCGAATCGCCTTCACCCAATTGCGCGATCTGTTGCTCGATCAGATCGAATGCAGCGCTCAATGCGCTGCTCGGATCGATCGATGTGATTTGCCCGCAGCTCGCTTCGATGGCGTTGACCTGCTGGTCGAGCAGGTCGCAGATCCGGCCGTCGGCTCCGATTTCCCGCCAGCGCCAGGCGATTTCCCGGATGACCCGGGCGCCCTTGCGGACCGGCACCAGCGTTTGCTCCAGCGCGAGACTGTCGATAGCCACGGACGCGGCGGCTCTTGCCTCACCGACCGCTTTCCTGATCGCGACCAGCGCTTCGGCAAGCCCGTTGTCGGGAGGCATTTGTCGCTGCGTGGCAAGATTTTCTTCGAGCCGCGCCACCGCATCGAGCACCATCCGGGTGTCCGCGTTACGGTTGCGCTTGGCGTATTCGCCGAGAAACCAGCGGCCCCGCGAGGTCTCCATGAACGCTTCGCGGATCGCGTCATAATCCTCCTCGCGCGGCTGAGTCGCGCGCGCGGCAATCGGCGATAGGGCAAATGCGTCGTCGGCCATCAGAAACTCATCGCGCAAATCACCGCGCGTTACGCTAACGATCACCATGATATCGACCGAATCGCAATTGAATTGATGCAGAGCGAATCACAAATCCCCATCGCATCGCAAACGCCGAGGCGATTCGCGATGAGGCTGGCGCTGTTTTACGGCGCCATATTCGGAATGATCGGCACCCATTTGCCGTTTTTCACGGTGTGGCTGAAGGCGGTCGGGATCGACGCTGCATGGATCGGCATTATTTCCGCCGTCCCTGCGGTGACGCGATTCACGGTTCTGCCGCTGGTGACGAACTACGCCGAGAAGCTTCATTCCTTGCGCGGCGCCATGATCGCGTCGGCCTTTATCACCGCGCTCGGTTTTTCAGCTGTAGGCAGCCAGCACCTGCCGCTCGCGGTATTTCTCGCCTATGCCGTGACCGCCTGCCTATGGACGCCGATGGTGCCGCTGACCGACGCCTATGCGCTGCGAGGCGTGGCGCGCTACGGCCTCAATTACGGGCCACTGCGGCTGTGGGGCTCGGCGGCCTTCGTGGTGGGGGCGCTGGTCTGCGGGGTCCTGGTCGATCTCATCGCGACCCGGCACCTGATCTGGGTCATTGCGTCAGTGGCAGGGCTCGGGGCCGCCGTCAGCCTCGGGCTCCAGCCTTTGGACCATCCGACGGCCGTCCCCGCGGCCCACCACGGCGCGAGCGGTCTGCTGCGCGAGCCCGGCTTCCGCGCCATCATCATGGCGGCGGCGCTGATACAGGGCAGCCATGCCGCCTACTACATCTTCGCCTCGATCGCCTGGCAGGTATCCGGCCTCGGCGGACTGACGATTGCCGGATTATGGTCGCTAGGGGTGCTGGCCGAGATCGTGGTGTTCGCGCTGTCGCCGCGGTTTGCCCTGTCGCCGGCGGCGTTGGTCATCATCGCCGCGCTGAGTGCGGTCGCGCGCTGGGCGATCACGGCACAGGATCCGCCAATCGCGATCCTCGCGATGGTGCAATTGACGCACGGGCTGACGTTCGGATTGACCCAGGTCGGCACCATGGGATTGCTGGTGCGTCACGTGCCCATTCATGTAATGGCGCGCGGGCAGGGTTATCTCGCGGCCTGCGCCGGCATCGTCGCGTCAAGCACATCGATTGCGTCCGGCGCGATCTATGCGCGATACGGGCAGGGCGTCTACTACGCGATGGCCGCGATGGCGCTGTCAGGCGCTATCATCATGTGGTTGGCGCGACACCGGCTGGCGGATCACCCCCACAGCGCTGCCTCTGGCGGATAGACCAGGCTGCCGTCATAGCGCAAGCCGCCGGCCCGATCGCGCGCCAGCAATAACGGACCGTCGAGATCGACGAAGCGGGCCTCTGGCGCCAGCAGCATCGCCGGCGCCATTGCCAGCGAGGTCGCGACCATGCAGCCGATCATGATGTCAAATCCGAGCGCGCGGGCCGCATCAGTCATGGCCAGCGCCTCCGTCAGCCCGCCGGTCTTGTCGAGCTTGATATTGACGGCGTCGTAGCGCTCGCGCAGTCCGTCGAGCGATACCCGGTCATGCACGCTTTCGTCGGCGCAGACCGCCAGTGGCCGCCGGATCCGCGCCAGCGCCTGATCCTGGCCGGCCGGCAGCGGCTGCTCGACCAGCGTCACCCCGGCCTCGGCGCATTCGGCGAGGTGCTGCTCAAAATTGTCCGAGGTCCAGGCCTCGTTGGCGTCGACGATAAGTTCCGCTTCGGGAGCAGCCTTCCGTACCGCCGCAATCCGCCTGCCGTCGCCGTCGCCGCCGAGCTTGATCTTCAGCAACGGCCGATGCGCGGCCTTGGCGGTCGCGGTCGCCATCGCCTCCGGCGACGCCAGCGAGATCGTATAGGCGGTGGTGCAGGCTTTGGGAGCGCGGCGTCCGAGCAGGTTCCAGGCGCGCCGGCCGGCCGTTTTGGCCTCGAGGTCCAGTATCGCGCAGTCCAGCGCATTGCGGGCGGCGCCGGCAGGCATGGCGGCCTGCAGGGCCTGGCGGTCCAAACCTTGCCGCAACGGGCCCTGCATCGACAGCAGGGCCGCCAAAGTGGCTTCCGGCGTCTCGCCATAGCGTGGATAGGGGACGCATTCGCCGCGCCCGGTATGGCCGCTGCGGCTTACCTCCGCCACCACCGTCACCGCCTCGGTCTTGGCGCCGCGGCTGATGGTGAAGCTGCCGGCGATCGGCCAATTTTCGATCCGGGCGAGCAGCTTTAGCGATTCGCTGGAAGTCATTTTAAAATCTGGCAATTCCTGAGCCGGAGGGTTGCCCGGCGCAACCAAGTATGGCTGGTTAGGGGCCTACTCCACAAGGAGAGTTGGCAACGTGAAGGGCGACCCGACATTGGAGCGGATTGCACAGGGCAACGGGCTCGCGCTGCGCGCCGCCGGAACCTGGACCGCCCGCTTTGCGCCGGTGCTGGAGCGGATGGTCGCCGACGCTGAAAAGCTGAGGGGAAGCCGGCCCAATATCTTCATCGATGTGTCGGAGGTCTCCAAGCTCGATACCTTCGGGGCCTGGCTGATCGAGCGGCTGCGCCGCAGCCTGACCCAGGGCGGCGTCGAGGCCACCATCGCAGGTCTCTCGGCCAACTATTCAAGCCTGGTCGACGAAGTCCGCCGGGTGAAAGCCGCCCCCGCGTTCGACACCACATCGGTGACGGTGACCGGGATGCTGGATCAGGTCGGCCGTAGCATGGTCGGCATCGGGGCGACCATCGTCAGCCTGATCGACATGCTCGGCGCCGTGCTCGCCGCCGGCGGCAGGGTGATGATGCACCCGTCGGGCTTCCGCCTGACCTCGACCGTGCATCATCTGGAGCAGGTATGCTGGCGCGCGGTCCCGATCGTCGTGCTCATCACCTTTCTGATCGGCTGCATCATCTCCCAGCAGGGGATTTTTCATTTCCGCAAGTTTGGCGCCGATATCTTCGTGGTCGATATGCTCGGCGTGCTGGTGCTGCGCGAAATCGGCGTGCTGCTGGTGGCCATCATGGTGGCGGGGCGATCGGGCAGCGCCTACACCGCCGAACTCGGCTCGATGAAAATGCGCGAGGAAATCGACGCGCTGCGCACCATGGGTTTCGATCCGATCGAGGTCCTGGTGCTGCCGAGGATGATGGCGCTGATCATCGCGCTGCCGATCCTGGCCTTTCTCGGGGCGATTGCCGCGCTGTATGGCGGCGGGCTGGTGGCGTGGCTTTATGGCGGCGTCGATCCCGAGGCGTTCCTGCTGCGCCTGCGCGACGCGATCTCGATCGATCATTTCACCGTCGGCATCATCAAGGCGCCTGTGATGGCGGCGGTGATCGGGATCGTCGCCTGCGTCGAGGGGCTTGCGGTCGAGGGCAGCGCCGAATCGCTCGGGCAGCACACCACGTCCTCGGTGGTGAAGGGGATCTTCTTCGTCATCGTGATGGACGGCGTATTCGCGATCTTCTTCGCCTCGATTGGAATGTGACGATGGCGCCCGAAATCTCCGACGCCATCATCCGGGTCCGCGACATCTCGGTACATTTCGGCGCCACCAAGGTTCTCGACGGATTAAATCTCGACGTGAAGCGCGGCGAAATTCTGGGCTTCGTTGGTCCATCCGGCGCCGGCAAGTCGGTGCTGACGCGCACCATCATCGGCCTGGTGCCCAAGGTCTCGGGACGGATCGAGGTATTCGGGATCGATCTCGATGCGGCCGACGCTCACGCGCGCCGCGGCGTCGAGCGTCGCTGGGGTATCCTGTTCCAACAGGGCGCGCTGTTTTCCTCGCTGACGGTGCGGCAGAATATCCAGTTCCCGGTGCGCGAATATCTCAACGTCTCGCAGCGACTGCTGGACGAGATCGCGGTGGCCAAGCTCGGCATGGTGGGGCTGCGGCCCGAGGTTGCCGATCGTTTTCCTGCCGAACTCTCCGGCGGCATGATCAAACGCGTG
>WNFW01010007.1_pt1 | contig 11744 bp, 7 predicted proteins | sample 5400131 | NCBI WGS metagenome assembly WNFW01 (sample SAMN13153362, study PRJNA577476) | soil metagenome | isolation source: 20 cm soil or saprolite under grassland replicate 1 | place: USA:California | collected 2016-06-15
GGAGTACAGCGAGTCTCCCTCGGTGGCGACTAGCACGCGCCCCCCAACAACCAGTGGCTCGGCGTACACGGCACCATCCACACGTGTGCTCCACGCGCGCGTGAGCCTCTGTGGGTCAGTGAAGTTTGCCAGGTAGCCTGTATGGGTATTGTCGCGGTGGTAAGTGGTCCAATCCGAACTGCTCACGGCTGGATCCCGGGAGGTCGTCGCGCTAGGTGGCAGGGTTAGAGGAGTAGAATCAACCCTGTCTGTATTCGAGGGAGCCAGAGGGTTGCTGCAACCAGCTAACACCAAAAGCAGCGCAAGGTTCCCGATCAATATCATATACCGGTTGCGTTTGGTCGTAAGACAGCTACCACCAACTCTCGAAGCCTGCGGGTTGCGTTCATGAAAGTAACCTTTCGCTTGAAAGAACTCCGTCATTGGACGAAAGCGCTCAAGATATCGTATTCTGAACGTCCGCTGCATACGGATTAGGACGAGGGACAAAGTCACACCAATCAGTATGAGGATAACCAACGTGGTCATAGAAGTCAAAGTATGAGACATCTTCATGTCCTCCTTCTTCGAGGCTCTCCAGCCTGTTTTCCTTACCGAAACAACCACCACCCGAACATCATCCAGAGGTCGTTATACTACTGTTTATCTATTGGTCCCTAGATAGATTACGCGATACTTCTTCATATTGGCAAGTGGAAGTAGCACACATGGGTGCTCGATAGGCTATCGGCAGTCCAAAGAAGACAGCATCATAATTTCCACCTATTCGAGTAGCAAGAAGAATGTTGCAGTGAGGTACTTCGGGGAGTCAATAAGTGCCACAGACTACGCATGAAAGCACACAGCGTGTTACAATAGCATGAAGTTCTTGAGAGTAACATATGGTAGAGCATAGAAGGAGTGTTTGGAGAGCAAGTATATGACCGATGCTAACCAGCAGATCAACAATATAATAGGCACCAAAGAGGGGGGATCTGTTCTTCATTTACCTGATAATCAAACTTCAGGGATAACCGCTACTTCTGAACGTCTCTCGTCTCCTTCCGTCTTTAACCTTGCTGACCGCCTGGTGATTTTCAGCTACCTGGTCAATTCCAATCGCATACGCTGGTATCGCGTGATTATGCGCTTCTTCTTCCAATGCCACCGCGAGTTGTACCGTTACCAACTCACTGCCCAGGAGGTGCGTGACGCGGTACGAGATACCATTGATGCCGAATACACGCTTGAGCAATGTCAGAACGACCTTGCGGCCCTCAAAGAATGGGGGAATATTACCACGATCTATGACTCAAGCCGAGCAACCTCCATCGCCAGCTTCCTCTCACCGGCTCTGCTCTATCAAGCAACACCCGAAGCCATCGCCATCGAGACCTTTCTCGATGAGCAGACCCGCGCAAGTATGGGCAAAGGGTCATTACGCCAGGGGGACCTGCCTCACCTATGGAAATCGCTACAACTGCTTGACGAAGGTTTACAGTTGTCTCCAACTGAACTCACACCTGCACGTAGTCGAGAAATGGCAGAGGAGTGGCAACGCGCATTCGAGATATGGAATGCTATGGCGCGTGAAGCCGCCCAATACCTGGCCAATATGATTCAAGCCGCGCAGCAAGGTCGCCCTGACTTCGATGCTTACCAGGCCTATAAGGCAGCGGTCGTGGCATACGTCCATGGTTTTGCCCAAGCGTTGACACAATACAGTCGTCGTATTCGCACACTACTTTCTGAGTGGGGCGAAACAGGGAAGAAAGCGCGCCTGATTGAAATCATAGCACAACATCTTGAACCACCTGCGCCGACTCTTGAGAACAAGTCAACCGAGGCAGAGCTACTCCAAGAAGCACTTAACCAGGTAGAAGCATTGATGAACTGGTTTGCCCTGGGGAAAAACGCCGATTCCTTCCGCCGTAACGCACTCGCCGAGGTGGATAAGGTTGTACGTCGCGCGTCAGTACTGGCGGCATCGGCTCGCCCAAATGCCAACTACGCGGCAAACCTGCATACATTAGCTCAGCAACTGTTAAAGGCAAAAAATGGTGAAACAGCGCAGCAGCTTTTCAGCCTGGCTTTCGCCAATCTACTATCGGTTCACCTGCCAGAAAGCCTGGCGGGCACACCAAGCGCAGCATATGATGCAAAAGAAGGCAATGTGTGGCAAGAACCACCAACCGTCTTATTGCGCTTGCGACCGATCAGCCGAGCTAATCGCGGCGAACATCCACTGGAAGACCCGGTGATTGATAACCGCACGATCATCCGTAAGCTGGTCATGCAATACGAAGAAAAACTCCGGCAGGAACGCCAGCTTTTCGCCCGGCTATTCACTACAGCGTATCTTGATCTTGGGACGATCAAGCAAATCTCCACTGAAGAGCGAGCTGTAATGATGATGGTGATTGATAGCTGCCTGGGCGATGCACGCAGCCAATACCGCGCACCGGATGGTTCAGTAATTGTCTTGCTCAACCCTGATGAGCAAACATACACTGCCCTCCGCGCATCGGATGGAGTCATACTTCTACCACGCTACTGTTTACAGCGCGAGGAAGTAGAGGGGAGATCAGCATGATGGAAGATCGTGAAATTCTGGCAACCTATGCTGAAACTGAAGTAGCAAAAACTCAGGAGCCAGGGACTGAGGTTCAAGAGCCAGCAGGTTCATCAACACCAGATCGCATCAATCGCCTGGTAACATCGCACCAGCGCACCTACACGGCCGAATTGATGAAGGCGCACGTGGCACTGATGGAAAGAGAAGTTATCCTTTCAAAAGAAGTTGATCTGTTTCGATTGGTGAATCGCCACTATTACACCTTGCAGAGCTGGCATGACCAGAATACAGGCTGGCGTATTCAACGCAGCGCGACCGTGTTTCGCCTGGTACGTCAACTCAGCGCAATCACACCCGGTTATGTTTATGACCGCCTGAGGGAGCCAAGAGACTTTGCCTGTCTCACGTGGATTCTCTGGTATGCCGAAAACCGCCAACTTAGCGGGCGTGGCAATGAGCAGCAATTCTTACTTTCGCAATTGGCCGAACAGATTCAAGAGCAATCCCTTTCAAGCATTGAGGGTGAAACAGCCTTCGATTTTCGCAGACCGGCAGATCGATATAGCATTCAACGGGCCCTGCAATACCTGGAAGACCTGGGAGGGCTGCAACTGGTAGATGGGCAAACGAGAGAATGGGTTGAGCAGACTGCAGATGCCGACGTACTCTATGAGTTCACCGATGTGATACGTTCTCTCGTTTCAGCATTCAACCCGCAATTGCTGACGATGGTTGCAGCTCATCTCAATGACGAGGGAAAAATGCTCCTGCCCACACGACTACAGGATATCGTAGGGGATCTTTTTCCCATAGCGGGTATCAGGCCCTTGTTGCGAGCATGGCGCGCATTGCTGCTTGGCCCTGTATTGCTGAGATACGATGATCCCGAGGCATTTGCTGAACTGTTGGCACATGCCGACGAGGTAGCCAACGAACTGCTTGAAACATACGGCTGGTTACTGGATGTTAAACGTGATTATGCATGTGTAGTGCGAGCCAGTGGTATGTCTATAGGGCCAGTCACAAGCCTTACTCCATTTGGCACCAGTGATCAAATGGCTTTACTCATGTGTACAGCGATTCGAGAGCAAGTTACCACCGGTGCATGGCCAAAGCCTGATACATATGGATGCGTGCATATAACAACGGAGGACATGAACGCGTTGTTTTATGCTCTGCGTGAACGTTATGGCGAGAACTGGGGCAATGAAGCTCGCAGCAAAAGTACGCGCAGTTTGTTGAACGATGTCTACAAAAAGATGCGCCAGGTTGGTCTCTTGCGGGGACCCGACGATGCAGGGAACTTGTTGATATTGCCTACTTCCGCCCGTTACAGCGCTACCTATGAGAAAGCAGGGCAGGAGCAAAAGCAAACGGGAGCGAATAAACCAAAATCTATGAGCATGGCATTGCCCGGGATGGACGAGTCAGAACAAGGGTAGCCGCAGAGGTCACCAGGGAAGAGGAAGAAACATATGCAATATACACTAGATAGTTTTACGGAATGGTCTACATCGCTAAATGGAGCATCAGAGGAGACACTGGAACATCAACTCGAGATGTTTGTCGAGGTATTACAGGCCCAGTTAGGAGGGCCACACGGCTATCGTCTACGCCGCATCATCTTAACAAACTTTTGGCTCTATGGACTGCAAGAATTCGAGATACCACATGGACGGCTCTTCCTGGCAGGGGAGAATGCTTCTGGAAAATCAACGGTCCTGACAGCAGCATTACCACTCGCTCTGGATGGTGATCTCCGTCCTAATCGCCTCGATACCTTCGGCGGCCGTGAACGGCATATGGAGTACTACGTGCTTGGTGGCAGCGAATCGGCCACGCCCTATAGTCATGAGAGGCGCACCTCCTACATCGCCCTGGAATTCGAGTGGTGCGACTCTGATAATCCTCCCATCGCACCGGAACTTCGCCAACATTGGGAGAATGGAGAGTATGAAAAGTCGCGCTACCTTACCATCGGCATTAGTCTTGCAGGCAATATCAATGCCAGCGACCGTATACGTCCATTGCGTTTTTTGATTACCGATGGCTCTCGCCTGGGATACGATCTCCACACCGTCTATGAAACAGGTAGCAAGCACGATAAGCGCGCCTTTGATCATGCCCGTTTTAAGCAACAATTAGAGGGGCATGGGATTATTTGCGACACCCAGGCCGAGTATGAACGCCAGGTATCGCGCTACTTGTTCGGTTTTGACGATGCCAAAAACTTCCAGAAACTAATTAACCTGTTGCTGATATTACGCCGTCCAAACTTGAGCAGCGAACTGAGTTTTTCAAAGGTACATGACTACCTCAAACAATCACTGCGTAAACTTTCTGGTGAGACGACGTCCCACGTGATAGGCACTATTGAGCGTATTGACGCAATACAGGCAGAAAAAGAACGCATCCAGGAGGCTTATAGCGCTACTGAGCGCCTGCACCAATCACAGCAGCATCTCGCTCTGAGTAAAGCCCAATTGGCGGCCTGCGAATATAGCGGCACACAACTGGTAGAGGATAGCGCGCAAAATCGTGTGACCAGACTACGCAAAGACCTGCACCTGGCAGAAAATGAGCGCGGTGCAGGCACAGACACACCTGCAGGAACAAAGCCTGGTTGCTGCACGCCATTCAGCACGAGCAAGTGTTGAGAGCCTGGAACGCCAACGGGTGCGGTTTGATAACATGAAAGCTCAGAGTGTTGCACACCTGCGAGAACTGTGCTCCCTGGCTGCAGAGGAAAGCTACTGGGAAGTTGCAGCTTTGCAATTAGGAGAGGCGCTCCACCAGATTGGCAGTATGTCTACTGAAACTGCATCCGCGCCAGAAGTACCTCTGATCCTAACGTCGCTACCAGGAGTTCAATCAGAAGAGCGTATTGCCTGGTTACGTCATCTTGAAGAACTCCATCGACAGCGAGAGAAACTGGAAACAAACGTACAGCATGCACGCAATCTTGAAACGACGCGCTTCCAGGAATTAGATCACGTACGCAACCACTTCCAGTCCGCCCAGGATCGCTTCCACGAAGCCCTACTCTTGCTCAATAAAATGTTGGAGCAGTTCACTTCGCCAGAATCCTTGCAATTGCTCCAGGAAACGATGGCGGTGCAAGGAGATGTAGCAGAAGATGAGGCTTTACCTGGCCGCGTGGTAGAGCAATGCGCCATTGCCCTGAACCACTACCGACAGGCGATTGACATACTTGAGAGCGAACTGATTCAGGCTACAAACCAGGGGCAGGCAAAATTGAATGAGTTACAGGTGGTGCAAGGGGGGAAGATACGTGAAATCGAAGAAGTCAAGACGCTTTACGAGCTGAAATTGGCCGAACCAGAGTTCACACCTTTACGCCCGGCGCGCCATACCCTTGCACGCACAAAACTCGCTGAGCAAGGTATCATCGCCCTCCCACTCTACATGCTGCTTGATTTTACACCTGATATCGATTGTGAGAGCGAGGAGGCGGGACGCATTGAATACATGTTAGAGGACGCTGGCCTCCTCGACGCACTGGTTGTGGCTCCCTCCCAAGTAGCCGCTGCTGATGCGTTATTGGCAACTGAAGAACTGAGCGATTGCCGCCTGGATATTGAGGGCATCAAAGCGCTTAGCAAAGGGGTACCACTCACCGCGGCATCAGAGGTGGAGAATCATACAAACGGACGTAATACAGCGAGATTCCATGGACTGCGCTTCGATGCTTCTGTGAATGACTCAGCAGATGGAAATGGACTTGATTGGGAACCAATCGTCACAGCAATTTTGACAACTCTGGCACAGAAGGGCTTGTCAGACGAAATAGCTATCGATAAAGCAAGGCTTACTTTCAATAACGACGGCACCTGGACGCATGGCTTACTCACCGGGCGAGTTGGAGGCGGAACAGCTCAGTGCATCGGTAAAACCACGCGATTACGGGTACGACAACGCGAGCTTGATGAAATCGCACGGAAGCAAGCGCAGCTCGACGATGAACTGCGTGAACTTACGCAGCGCACCAGGCACTATGAAGCGCAGTTAGCGGAGATACAGGAGAAGCAGGCACAGTTACGCAAGGCACTACCCAACAGTGGTCTAGAAAAGATTTTTGCTGAACTTGACCAGGCAAAAATGGTCCTGGATGACAGCAGAAATACGTATCAGAAAGCACGTCTCCAGACACAGGAAGCAAGACAGATTTACAATAGCCTAGTCGCAAGGTTAGAGCGCGAAAGCAATGGCCTTGCAATCTTTGCCAGTGATCAAAAGCATGTCCAGAGCGCATTATTGGGAGTTCTCAAACTCAAAAATCAGGCGCAAACGCTGCAAACGCAACTGACTGGCCTAATCCATAGCTGGGAAGAGTTCCAGCAAACGAGAGGAGCACAGACGCACGCAGCAATCAATGAGACGAATGTTGCCCAGTTATATGAGCGTATTCGCTATCAAGCGCTACAAGCACAGGCAGAGGAAGAAGAACTCCAACGTATCGCTGAATACACCAATACCGAGGAGCTAAGCGAGCGATTACACACACTACGTCTACAAAACGAATTACTCACTGCGAAGCTTAACGAGACGAAAGCCGATTTTATCCGTGCTGACGAGCGAGCCAACAATGCGGAAAATCAGCTAACAGAAGCAGAGGAACGTTTACAACAGGCACAGCAAGAGCGCAGCGAAAAGCAAACACGCTTTGTTGATCTGCTGGCAGCATACCCGGTGGCAGAATTGGCAGTATCGCAACAGATGGTTGCAGAAGGCAGCTATGTCAGTGCCGCCCAACGATTACTCGGCGTTCTACGCGAAGGGGACATTCCCGTACGTAAGGAGCAGTTGGAGGGGGCCTACCGGGATGCATACAATGCGCTCTCCCACACATTCAATCGCGAACAACCTATCCTACTTGAATATGGGCCAGACCTGGACAACCAGGGGCTGGTACTCTTCTTGAACGAAAGCAAATGTAGAACAGTCGAACTGCTTGAAATACTGAGTGAGCGCATAGAGATGCAGAAGATGCTGCTCAGCCAGGAAGAAACGAAGTTGTTTGAGGATTTCCTGCTCCATGAAATTGCCGAGGCGATTCGTACAGCCATCTTTGAGGCCGAGGAATGGGTACAGCAAATCAATAAAGTGCTGAGTGGTCTCCCCATGATTGGGGAACACTATGCTCTCCAATGGAAACCTCCAGCGGAGTATGACCTGACAAAATTAGGCAGTCACCTCGCACAACATTACAGATTGCTGCGTAAGCCGGCGCAAGCACTGACGGTAGAAGAGACAGAAATGTTGATGAGCGCGTTCCGCCAGGAAATCGACGCAGTACGTCTACGCCAACAGGAAAACGCCGATATAAATTTCATGGACGCGCTGGAACAGGTCTTCGATTACCGCGAATGGTTCCACTTTGATGTCCTGGTCACACCTATTGGTGGGCAACGCCAGCGCCTGACTGACCGCGTGGCCGGTACACGGAGCGGCGCAGAGCAGCTTTTCGCACTTTACGTACCGCTTTTTGCAGCCCTGGGCGCTCTCTATAGAAGCGCCGCTCCAGGAGCACCAAAGTTGCTTGCCTTAGATGAAGCTTTTGATAAGGTGAGTGTCGCTAATACGCAGCGTATTATGGAATTTCTTGTCTCACAGGATTTCCAGTGGATCATGACCGGGCCGCACATCAGCGGCACAGGCGCAAAGATACCAGCCTGTGCGAGATACCTGATGATCCATGAAAAAGGATCGCCGATTGCTACAGCTTCAGCTTCCTTCTGGAGCGATAGCCAGTCGCTTTAGTCGGTTACAATAAGGGATGTTAAAGTGAACGACCAGATGGCTAGCTATGACCAGAACGCACAAAAAGCCGTCACATTTTTCACCCAGGCTGGGCTGTCCCGCCTGGTAACAAGGCTGTATGACAAGTACATTGAGGTAGGCCAGGTAGGAGGGCAAGTAATTCTACAGGACTGCACGCTGAATGAGCGGCGAGACATCGCCAGCTTCCTGGGCAAGCCACTCTATGCTGATACAACTATCAGGGTAAGACTGGCAGATGTCGAAAAGACACTCAAGCACAGTTTTAATTGCACACTGTTTGATTTGCTTCGTGCCTACTATCCTGGCCGGGCGCTTGTCACTCGCGCGGAACAGCGAGCTCTGCGCTCTGCACGTCAAACACGATTTCGCTCGGAGTTGGCGTCTATCACCGCAGAACTTCCTGAAGAATCGCGAGGCCGATACTGGCTACAAGAAGGCTTACACGGACAAGCATGGCTCTTTACGCGTTACAAGAATATGTCAGAAGAGGAACAGGAACGACAACTCGGGCAGGTACGTTACATTGCTAAACTACTTAACCAGTTGCCACACCCTGATGCACCTGAACGGTTAGCACTGTTTGCCCAGCGCACAAGCGGCGAACCCCATACTCTCGATCCTGATAGAGCAACCGGTCGTCTCTTTCTGCTTGCTCTCAATGATCTTACGAGAAAGCAGCAGGACAATGCAACAGGTGATTTTGCTGATGATGAGCAGATAGAGGAGATGGAAGATATTTCACCTGCTATCAATATCTTGTCTACATCTACTTCCAGGCAGGATCGCAAGCAGGAGCTACGCCTGTATAGCCAGGCGGGTCTCCTTGTGGATACGATCTCCTCCAACGTAGCAGTGTTCAATCTTGCCAGCGCTACCTATCGCGATGGTACTCCTGATCCACTTCCACAAGCAGCAGGCGGGCGCGTACTGTTACTTCCTCTGCGTCAATTACTTGAGTGGCAGAGTGCTGTACCGCAACAACCAGACATCTTCATCGTAGAAAATCCCCAGGTTTTTGAAGAGGTTATTGCAGCGCTGCGGTCTGAAAGCGCACTACCTACACTGGTCTGTACGTCAGGCTGGCCTAGCGTAGCGGCAATGAACCTGCTCGATTTACTGCTGGCGGCATCTCCCAACCATCGCCTTCACTATAGCGGTGACTTTGATGTGAAAGGGATACAGATTGCTGCATATTTGACGACACGATATCCCGGTCGTTGCCATCCCTGGCACTTTGACACCGACGCCTACGAAGTAGGTCTACGATCTGATGGCATCCCTGCACGTACAAGTGAGTTGGATATGCTCAGTGCCTTTCCCAAGGACTTTACACCACTGGTAGCAATGATGCAGGGGAAGAAAGTATGGGCATACCAAGAAGGTATTACGCATTTATTGATAGATGATGTCCGGAAGAACGCTGCGCAGGGGACCAAAGGAAACCTCACCCACGATTAACTCAGCACCTATACTCAGGTGATTGAAGGTTTGGGCCAGTTCATGTTATTGACCTGACCAGCCGGAATGTTGAGTACTACGCGATCTGCATCCACGTTTTGAACAGCGGTGAACGGCACGTAGACGTCACGCTGCATTGATATATCAACGAGGAAATCATTCTCGCGAACATCTCGGACGCGTCCTACACTTTCCATGTCCGATCCGACTACCTGCATTCCCTCCTGCACTCGCGAGGTACCAGGCATCGATGGACTGGCTGTACCGGAGGGCTGGTTCGGCATCTGTGAGCCGGCCGTGTAGGGCTGGCTGGGCATTGGCTGGCTGGATACCGGTGCCCGGGTTGCCTGGATCTGTTGCTCACCAAACTGATGAGCGAGCATACTTAATTTCTTGGAGGCTTCCACCTCCTGTAGTAAGTTTTGTTGCAAGAGCTGAGTGCATGATTGCAGCCCCAGGTTGTTCGCTGTATCTATCAGATTATGATAGGCTGCAATTTCAATGCATTCGCTCTGGTAGCCAGCATTTAGATCGAATAATATCAAGGCCGGTTGAGGTGGTTGCTGTTGGAGAAAAGTGTCGTGATCTCCTTTGAGACCAGCGACAGTATGATTCTCCAGCACCATGGGCTGGCTGCCAAGGATTTGGAAGCACTGTTCCAAATTGCGAATATGCTGACGCGTTTCCTGCTCATGCAGCATGAAAGCTTCCCTGGCCTGAGCATACGGACATTCCTGAGCCAGCTGTGGTAGCATCTGGACCAGTTTCTGTTCAATGTCGTACATGGCGCAGAGATTGTATAAAAAGAGATCTTGCGGACCTTGTATTGCCATAGCTCATTCTCCTTGTAGCAAACTTTTTTGAAATGCTTCTACATTTTTCTGGCGCTGCACCTAGCACGAACTATGGCAAGGAAAAGTTGCATAATTAATTGCTAGTCTTCATCAGGGCACTTCTGTAGTTCATAGTTGACCGTGCTGAGCGTCTCCTGGAGACTCTTTATGATGTTGACCGTCTCGATAGGATTTACCACGCCCTCACGTTCCTCTTCCTGCTCGCCTTCTTTCAATAACCTTAGCTCCTCGATAAGACGATCGTGTAGTCTACGTAATCGTTTACATCTGTCAATGCTATTCTGCATGATATTCATCCCCTTTGAGAATGTTAGTCAATGGTCTTCAACAATGTAAAGGTACCTCGGCAAAGCATAAGAGCAGGGATTTCCTCACATCTGCTAATGCGTTTTGCGGGGCCGAATGAGCCTAAACATCAATTCGCTTGGATAAGCGTCTGGTTGAATGCATATAGATTGTGATCATTCGAACCAACGTAGACAACCCCATCCGCCACAATAGGTGAGGAGATCATGCTGCCTCCAGTTGTATAGCTCCAAAGTTTCTTGCCTGACTGTGCTTCCAGAGCGTATAGTGCGTGATCTTGTGAGCCAACATAGACCACCCCATTCACCACCACTGGCGACGAGTCGATAATCCCTCCTGAGGAATAGCTCCACCGTTCCTCGCCAGTATTTGCATTAAGAGCATACAGTCTATGATCATGCGAACCAACATACACTATCGCGAGGGCAACTGCAGGCGAAGAATCAATGATATCCCCAGCATTATAGCTCCACTTTTCCTCACCTGTAAGGGCATCCAGGGCATAGAGCGTGTGGTCTCGTGAGCCAACATAGATCACTCCATCAGCAACAACGGGGGAGGATCGAATGGCATCTCCAGTCTCGTAGCTCCACTGTTCTTCGCCTGTGAGGGCGTCAAGGGCATAGAGCGTGTGGTCGTCTGAGCCAAAGTAGACCACTCCATTGGCAACCGCTGGCGAAGAGTCAATGCGACCACGAGTTTCATAGTCCCAGAGTTTGTCACCTGTATTCAGATCAAAAGCATAGAACATGTGATCATGCGAGCCAACG
>WNFW01010334.1_pt1 | contig 11744 bp, 10 predicted proteins | sample 5400131 | NCBI WGS metagenome assembly WNFW01 (sample SAMN13153362, study PRJNA577476) | soil metagenome | isolation source: 20 cm soil or saprolite under grassland replicate 1 | place: USA:California | collected 2016-06-15
TTGCAAAGCAAGTGCTCTTCCAGCTGAGCTATAGCCCCGCGCGTTGCGCTCCTAGGGTACCCGCCGTGGGGGAGCGACCTGGGAGGCGCTCGCCTGAGGCGGCACGAAGGGCTCCGCTTCCGGTCGGCGCGCCGCCGGGACTCCAGCCGCGGGCATCTCAGCCCCCGGCGCTCCGGCCCCAGCCCTTTCCGTGGAGACCCCGGCCCCTGAGTCTCTCGCGTCGGCCGCCTCCGGCCCGGCGTCGGCCAGGAGGGCGGGGAACTCGCTGATATCGGTGATGAAGTGGGTTGCCCCGGCTGCCCGCAGGCGCTCGCGGGTGTGCCCGCCGGTGAGCACGCCGGCGACGATGCGCGCTCCGGCACGCCGCCCGCAGCGGATGCCACTGGCAGTGCTTCCGGCATAAGCGGCTTCCCGGACGTCCTCGACGCCCTGGCGCAACATGGCTGCCAGCATCTGGTCCGGCCACGGGCAGCCCCGGGGCACGTCCTCGGGGGACAGGGCGAGGTCGACCAGGCGCCACCAGCCGAGCGTGTCGAGCACGATGCCGAGCAGGCGGCGGGACAGGCCGGTGATCATGCAGACCCGGACGCCCGAGTCACGCAACTGCTCGATCGCCTCCCGGGCACCGGGAACCGGGGTCAGCCCGTGCCGGTCGATGGCCGCGCGGAACGAGCGCTCGAAGGACAGCGCGGCGGCCTCGGCACGGCCAGGGTTACCGGGGAACAGCCCACGGAACACATCGACGGGAGGCTCGCCGAGCGTCTGATGCACGGCCACCATGTGATGCGCGTAGTCGGCCGTGCCAGGCACGATGCCCTGGGTGGCGCATGCCTCGGCGAAGGCACGCTCGAGCATGCCGTCGTCTTGCGCCGCGGTTCCGAACAGGCCGAAGCATGCCAGCGAGATCGGCGGCCCGCCGCTCACCTGATCACCCCCGTCCACCGCTCAGGAGCTCGTGGCCGCGGCGTTACTCGTCGCTTGTAGTGGCTTCCGTCCACAAGTCGAGCTCGGCGCGATCGGCCTGGACCTTACGCCAGGCTGCGAAGACGCCAAGCCCCACCAGCGCGAGCAACAACAGCTTCTTCACAGTGCGGACCCCTTCACCTTGCCGCGTGGAGCCAAACCGCCACGGACGGCCGGCTGCTAAGACCCCTGCAGCCTAGCAAGGCCCAGGGTCAGTTCGGCCGGACCGGCCGAGTCTCGTCCCACACCGGGCTGTCACATTCCTGCACATTTCCGTCCGCACGGAACACAAGGAACCGGTCGAAGGAGTGGGCGAACCAGCGATCGTGGGTCACCGCGAGCACCGTGCCCTGGTAGGACTCCAGGCCCTCCTGCAGCGCCTCGGCGCTCGACAAGTCCAGGTTGTCGGTTGGCTCGTCGAGCAAAAGCAGTGTCGATCCCGCCAGCTCCAGCAGCAAAATCTGCAGGCGGGCCTGCTGTCCCCCGGACAAGGTACGAAACGGCTGCCGCGCGCAGAACTGGATTTCGTAACGAGCAAGCGCCGCCATCGCCTCGTTGCGGAAGAGCGCATGCTCGGTCATGAGGATCTCTTCCGGCCAGCGATCCGCGAGATCGGGGCGGGCATGGGTCTGAACGAACAGCCCGGGCACGACTCTGGCTCCCAGGCGCGCCGACCCCTGGTGCCGGATGCCCTCCCCGCCGAGCAGCCGCAAGAACGACGACTTCCCTGATCCGTTGGCACCGAGTACGGCCACCCGTTCGCCGTACCAGATCTCCGTGGAGAACGCGCGGGCGAGCCCGGTCAGCTCCAGGTCCTCGCACATGATGGCCCGTTTGCCGGTGCGGCCGCCGCGCAGCCTCATCCGGAGGTTCTGATCCCTGGGCGCCAGTTCCGGCGGCCCTGCTTCCTCGAAGCGCCTCAGCCGGGTTTGCGCGGCCTGCAGCCGGGAGGCCACCGCGTCGTTGTAGGCCGCCTTCTGCCGGTACATCCGGACGAGCTGCTTGATCTTCTCGTGCTCCTCGTCCCAGCGGCGGCGCAGCTCATCGAGGCGTTCGCTGCGATCCTGCCTGGCTTGCGCGTAGGTCGCGAACCCGCCGCCGTGGATCCAGACGCTGCCGTCCTCCACGGTGACGATGCGCTGCGCGGCATTGGCCAGCAGTTCCCGGTCGTGGCTCACCAGCAACACCGTCTTGCCGGTCGTGGCGAGTTGCTGCTCCAGCCAGCGCTTGCCGGGCACATCCAGGTAGTTGTCCGGCTCGTCGAGCAGCAGCACATCGGCGGGCCCGCGCAGCAGCGCCTCGAGCACCAGCCGTTTCTGCTCACCGCCCGACAGGGTGCCCACCTCACGCCAGCGGCACTGCTCGTACCCGATCCCAAGGGCGGCCAGGCAGCACGCGTCCCAGAGCACCTCGGTGTCGTAGCCACCAGCGTCGCCCCATTCGGCCAGGGCCGCCGCATAACGCATCTGGGTGGTCTCGTCGTCGCGCTCCATCATGGCCAGCTCGGCCGCGTCGAGCCGCTCCGCCGCTGCCCGCAACCGCAGGGGCGCCACCGATATCAGCAGGTCCCTGACCGTGGAGTCACCCGTCAGCCCGCCGGTATCCGCCTGCCCAGACTGACCGTCCCCGGCCCGGATCCCGCCGACGAACTGCCGCATGATCCCCAAGCCGCCGCTGAAACTGACCGTCCCCGACTGCGGCTGCACATCCCCCGCGATCAGCCGGATCAGCGTCGTCTTCCCCGACCCGTTCGGCCCCACCAGCGCCGCTATGGTCCCCTCGCCAACCCGGAACGACGCGTCCTCGATCAGCACCCTCCCATCCGGCAGCGCGTGACTAATGTGCGCCGCCTCCACATGCCCCACCCCCGGAGCCCCTTCCCGTTCGATGCCAGGCAGCCACGCCGACCGCCCTGCTTCACCTAACCCGGCCAGATGGGCTCTGGCAACGCATTAACGCGGCCGTGCTGCCCGGGGTGGGTAGAGGAAGGGCCGCGCCGTCCGGCTGAGCAGGGGCATGACCGCGTATTGCATGAGCGGGATAACGAGCACGACGGCGATCAGCGGCCGGCCCCATACCGGGACGGCGGACAGGCGCGGGGCGAGGAGGTAGGTGACCGCCTCCAGCAGCGGAACGATGCCCACCGCGGACAAGACGGCAACCTTCCAGCGCGCGGGCGGGACCAGCACCGCCGCACCCGGCTGGGCGAGCCAGCCCTCCAGCCCTGACAGGTACTGGGTCTTCAGCTCACCGGCGGCGTGCAGGTCGGCTTCGGCGATCAGTTGTGCCCGTACCTGGGAGGCCAGCCAGGCATCGGCGGCGGCGCGGCTGGCGAAGTGCGACACGATCGTGTAGATGCGGGGCCCGCCGGGCTGGGGCGCGAGCACGGTGAGGTCGAGGTGCCCAGGCCAGCGGCGCACCTCGACGCCCAGCCGGTGCAGCACGTCCTCGAATGCCTGCTCATGCCCGGCCTTGACCTCCCGGGACAGCACGAGGGTGACCGGGGCGGCCGCAGACGGCCGCCCCGCCGCCGGGTCCGGTCCCTGCTCGCTGCCGGCCTGGTGACCCGGCACAGAAGCGGTCACTCGAACCAGTAGTCGAGGTGCACCTGGGCGCCCTCGCCGAGGTTGGCACGGAATCCGCCCTCGCCGCGCAGCCCGGCCAGCTCGCCGGTGCCAGAGCCGGAGATCACGAACCAATCGCCGCTCACGACGTTGTCCCGCACGGTGCCGGCGTCCTGGAGCAGGAACGTTCCCGCCCGGCCGCCCACCGACCCGGTGACCCGCTCGATGCCTACAAAGCTGGCCGATCCATCTGCCCGGGCCGCCTGCAGGAACTCGACCACGCCGTCGCCGGAGATATCGCCGCTGAAGCTTTCCCCCCCGTGAATCCGCGCCAGCACCGGGCCCTCGGCCGGCTCCTCATAGGACGCCGGCTCGTACTTGTGCACCGTGATGACCGCGTTGGCGCGCGTCCTGGCGCCTGGCTCGCTCATTTCCTGGCCCTCCCGAAACCCGGTTGACTCCTGCGAATGTCCCATGCGTCACCCTGGCCCGGCAGCGCTGGCCAATCAACGGCGGATTCTGCATCAATCCACGTCATCGGCCAATCGATCGCGGCCGCGATTCCGCCTCGCACCCCGGCGACTGGACGGTCTCGGCGAGCGCCTGGATCCGGGCATTGTGGTGCGCGGTGCACCAGATCAGCCCGAGCGGCAGCGGGAGCACATCTGTCAAGGGCACCAGGCAGATATCGTCGCGGGCGAACATCGGTATCCCCGCGGCAGTCGGGTGGACGATCTTGCCACGGGCCACCAAGGCCACCAGTTCGTGAATGCTGCGAGCCGGCTGGCTGCGGCGGATGACCCGGCCCGAAGGCGTGCGCGGGGGGATGATCGCGTCATACAGCGCCGGCGGGAATGGCGGGATCATCGAGGCAACGTCCCTGTCGGCGATGTCCTCCAGCGACACGGACTGCCGGGCCGCCAGCGGATCGCTGGACGCCACGGCGAGTACCCGGTCGCGGTACTCCAGCACCGGGCCGACGGTGAGGTCGGGCTCGTCCACAGCCAGCCAGTTGACCAGCACGTCGAGTTCACCGCGGCGCAGGGCCGAGTAGGGGTCGAGGTTCGATATCCCGTCCAGGACGGCATAGCAGCCAGGGTTACGGGCCTCGAAGGCACCGGCCAGCCGGGTCAACACTGCCATGTTAGAGGTGGGCGAGAAGCCGATCCGCAGCACGCCCTCGGTATGCCGGGCGGCGGCACGGGCTTCGTCGAGGACCGCGGTGAGCTGCTGGTAAGCCGGCTGCAACTGGCCGCGGAGCTGCTCGCCGAGTGGAGTGAGCCGGACCCGGCGGCTGGTCCGCTCGAATAGCGTCCCGCCGACCCGATGTTCCAAGGTGGACACCAGCCGGCTTACCCGCGGCTGAGGCATATGCAGCCGTTCCGCGGTCCGGCCGAAGTGCAACTCCTCGGCGAGCGCGAGGAATACCTCGATTTCGGCGGTGTCCACCCCGCCATGCTCCCATTGCCTGAGATACGGGCTGGTGTCCTGCGCCAGCGCCGCGCCCTCCAGCGAACGAGCGACGGAACGCAGCAGCCGGTTCAGCCCCGGCGTCCCGGATGGGCCAGGGCGGCGGTCAGCTCGTCCAAGGCATTCAGGGAATGAGCACTGACCACAGCGTCGCAGTACGGCCACGCCGCCGCCATGCCCCCCGCCAAAGGCTGGTATTCCGGGCTCTGCGTCCGAGGGTTCACCCAGATGATCCGGTGCGCGACCCGGGACAGCCGCTCCATCTCACGCCGCAGCACCTCCGGATCCCCGGTATCCCAGCCATCGGAGATGATCACGACCACGGCTCCCCGCGCCATGCCCCGGCGGCCGTAGGAATTGTTGAACTCGGCGATCGATTCCCCGATCCGGGTCCCACCCAGCCAGTCCGGTGCCGCGTGACCGGCCTGCCGCAGCGCCACACCGGGCCTGACGTGCGCAAGGGTGCCGGTAATCCGGGTGAGCCTGGTGGCGAACGTGAACACCTCAGCCTCGGCGCCGCCCGCGGCGCAGTACAGCAACTGGAGCATGGCCCGCGCATACGGCTCCATGGAGCCGGAGATGTCGCACAACACCACCAGGCGGCGCGGCTCGCGCAGCGGGGCCCGCCGGGCCAGGCGCAACGGGTGGCCACCGGTGCGCCGTGCCTGGCGCAGCGTCCTGCGCAGGTCCGTCTGCCGCCCGCGCTGGGTCTGCCGCGGCCGCCGCGACCGGCGCAGCGGCACCGCGAGCGTCAGCTTGCGCATGAGCCCGGAGAGCATGAGCAACTCGGCGGGGGACAGCTCGGCAAAGTCGGTGCTGGCCAGCCGCTCCGTGGCGCTGGCGAATACCTCCCGGGCGGCCAGTGGCTCGTCACCGGTTTCGCCGTCCTCCCCGGTCTTCGCCGGTTCCTCGCTATTGCCGATCACGCGGAGGGCATGGACCTGCGCGGCCCGCGCCGCGTCCCGCAGGACGTCCGCCTCCGGTGAGCGGCCCGGCTCCGGGCCGGCCCGGTCCGGCTTGGGCGGCGGGCCGTAGCCGGCCGGCGGCATGCCAGGCAGGTCGCCGAACATCGCATCGAAGACGCGCCGCAGCGTCTCGATGTGCTCCTTGCTCGCCACCAGGGTGGCCAGTGCGCACAGGTACAGCCCGGACACGGTGACCGGCCGGGCCACGGCGACGGCCCCGGCGAAGCGCTCGCAGCGGCCCGGGTCGGCCGGAACTCCGGCGGCACGCAGTTCCGCCCCGAACCGCGCGGCGATCAGGGCCAGGTCGTCCCCGTCGGACACCAGGGCCGCACCACCCCGCCCCGGCACCCGCCCGGCGCCGCCAGAGCCTTGCCCCACCGGCGGGCTATTAGGGCTCATCGGCGGCGGCCAGGGCCGCGAACCCGGTCTCCCGGACGGCCTGCAGGTCTTCGGAGTACTTGAGCACCGCGCCGGCCGTCTGGCCCGCGGTGGCCCCGTCGAGGCTGGTCGCGCCGAGCACGTTCAGCGCACCGGCCCAGCTGATCGCCTCCGCGACCCCCGGCGGCTTGGCGAGATCGAGGTCCCGCAGCCGGGCCACCCCCCGGGCGACCTGGCCGGCCAGGATCTCCGAGGTGGCCGGCACCCGCCGGCGGATGATCGCCGCGACCCGGCCGGTGTCGGGTTCGAGGTCAGCACGACGACCGGGCGGAATCTGGCCCGCCTGGTCCCCAGCTCCGGGATGGTGACCGCCGCCTCGGCGAGCAGCTCGAACAGGAACGCCTCGAACTCGTCGTCGCCGCGGTCCACCTCGTCGATCAGCAGCACGGCCGGGCGCGGGCCCGGATGGTCGAGGGCGGCGAGCAGCGGCCGGGCCAGCAGGTATTCCTCGCTGAACAGGTCGGCGTCGCGCAGCGTCTCGCCGCGCGCCTCGGCCAGCCGGATCGCCAGCAACTGGCGCGGGTAGTTCCACTCGTACAGCGCCTCGGAGGAGGTCAGGCCCTCGTAGCACTGCAGCCGCAGCATCGGCGTGGCCAGCGCCTGCGCCAGCGCCTTGGCCGCCTCGGTCTTGCCGACCCCGGGCTCACCTTCGAGCAGGATGGGCTGCCCCATCCGGGAGGCCAGGAACAGCGCCGTGGCCAGCGCGTCGTCGGCGAGGTACCCGGTGGCGTCGAGGGCGGCGCGCAGCGCGGCCACGTCCGGGACCTGCTCCTCCAGACCGCCCGCCTGGCTGAGCCCGCCGTCCACACCGCCGGTTGCGTTCATCGTTCCTCGCTCATGTGCACTCGTTAGCTCCGACCCGGCCACCCCACCCATTAGTTCCGACCCGGCCATCCCACCCATCGAAGGCCAGGTCGGTCCGCACCGGGGTGCCCTGGATGGCGGACCAGACGTTGGCCGGTGTGAGCGGCATGTCCGCATGCCGCACTCCGTACGGCCGGAGCGCGTCCATGACCGCGTTGACCACCGCGGCGGGCGAGCCCACCGTGGCCGATTCTCCTACTCCCTTTGCCCCGATCGGATGGTGGGGACACGGGGTGACCGTTTCCGCGAGCTCCCACGACGGGCACTCCACCGACGTGGGCAGCAGGTAGTCCATGAACGAGCCACCGAGGCAGTTGCCGTCGGAGTCGAACGTGATCGCCTGCATCAGGGCCATGCCCAGGCCGTCGGCCAGCCCGCCATGGATCTGGCCCTCCACGATCATGGGGTTGATCCGCACCCCGCAGTCGTCCACCGCCACGAACCGCCGTACCTGCACCACGCCGGTGCCGGGGTCCACGTCCACCACGCAGATGTAGGCCCCATAGGGATAGGTCAGGTTCGGCGGGTTGTAGACCGTGTCCGCGTCCAGGTGCCCGAGCACCCCGTCGGGCAGTTCGAGCGACGAATGCGCCGCCATCGCGATCTCCGCCAGCGTCTTGCCCTGGGCGGGGTCGCCGCGCACCTGCCACCGGCCGTCTGCCCACTCCAGGTCATCGGCGGACGCCTCGAGCATGGCCGCGGCCACGAGCCTGGCCCGCTCGCGCACCTTGCGGGCCACCATGGCGGCGGCCGCGCCGGAGACCGGAGTCGACCGGGAGCCGTAGGTGCCCAGGCCGAACGGCGTCCGGTCGGTGTCCCCGTGCACGACCTCCACGTCATCCACGGAAAGGCCCAGCTCCTCGGCGACGATCTGGGCGAACGTGGTCTCGTGGCCCTGGCCCTGGGTCTGGCAGGACACCGCGAGCACGGCCTTGCCGGTCGGGTGCACCCGCAGGTCGGCGCCGTCGGCCATGCCGAGGCCGAGGATGTCCATGTGCTTGCGCGGCCCGGCCCCGACCGCCTCGGTGAAGAAGCTGAGGCCGATCCCCATCAGCTCGCCGCGCTCTCGCCGCTCCGCCTGCTCCTTCCGCAGGGCCGGGTAGCCGGCGGCATCCAGTGCCACGCGCAGCGTATTGGCGTAATTACCTGAGTCGTATTCCCAGCCGGTCGGGGTGGTGTGCGGGAACTGCTCGGGCCGCAGCAGGTTCTTCAGCCGCAGCTCCGCGGGGTCTATCCCCAGGTCGGCAGCAAGCAGGTCCACCATGCGCTCGACCAGGTACACCGCCTCGGTGATACGGAACGAGCACGCGTACGCGACACCACCAGGCGCCTTGTTCGTGTACACCCCGGTGACCTGGCCGTGCGCCGCCCGCAGGTCGTAGGAGCCGCTGAACATGCCGAAGAACCCGGCGGGGAACTTGGTCGGCTGGGCCGCCCCGTTGAACGCGCCGTGGTCGGCGAGCGCCTTCACCCGCAGGGCCGACCGGTCCTCCATCCACTTGACCGGCCGACCGGTGACCATCGAGCCGACGATCGCGCAGACATAACCCGGGTACACCGGGGCCTTGTTGCCGAACCCGCCGCCGATGTCCGGTGAAATGACCCTGATCTTGTGCTCGGGCAGGCCGAGGAACAGCGAGTACAGCGTCCGGTGCGCGTGCGGGGCCTGCGAGGTGGACCACATGGTCAGCTTCCCGCTGACCTCGTCCATGTCGGCGATCGCCCCGCACGTCTCCAGCGGGGCAGGGTGGACCCGCGGGTAGAGCATGTCCTGGGTCACCACGACGTCGGCGGCGGCGAACGCCGCGTCGGTCGCTGCCCGGTCACCGGCCGCCCAGTCAAAGATGTGGTTGTCGGCCTTGCCGGGGATGTCGTCTCGGATAACGGGAGCGTCGCGGTCGAGGGCACGCTCGGCGTCGATGACCGGCGGCAGCGGCTCGTACTCGACGTTGATCAGCTCCAGCGCGTCCCGCGCCGAATACCTGTCCTCCGCGACGACGAACGCGACCTCCTGGCCCTGGAACCTGACCTTGTCGGTGGCCAGCACGGCCTGCACGTCCCTGGACAGGGTCGGCATCCAGGCCAGGTTCCGCGCGGCCAGCGTCTCCCCGGTGATGACGGCCTTGACCTTGGGGTGCGCCTCCGCCGCGGCGGCGTCCACGGAAAGGATCCGTGCGTGCGCGAGCGGGCTGCGCAGGATCGCGCTGTGCAGCATTCCGGGAAGCTGCACATCATCGACGAAGGTGCCGCGACCGCGGATGAAGCGCGCGTCCTCCTTCCGCTGGGCGGGCCCATAAGCGCTGCGGTACGCACGGCCGGTCATCCGGTCACCTCGGTGGCCGTGGGCCCGTGGCCGGTCTCGCCGGGACCGCCGCCGCCGGGACCGCCGTCCCGCGCGGCGGCCTCGTGCCTGGCGGCCCACTGCACCGCCCGGACGATGTTCTCGTAGCCGGTGCACCGGCAGACCTGGCCGGACAGTGCCTCGCGGATCTCCCCCGGGGCCGGGTCGGGGTTGTGGTCGAGCAGCCAGCGAGCGGTGAGCATCATGCCCGGGGTACAGAACCCGCACTGCAGGCCGTGGCACCGGGCGAACCCCTCCTGCACCGGGTCGAGGCGGCCGGGCATGCCCATGCCCTCCACCGTGCGCACCCGGTGCCCGTCGGCCATGGCGGCCAGCACCGTGCACGACTTGACCGGGGTTTCGTCCAGCCAGACCACGCACGCACCGCAGTTCGAGGTGTCGCAGCCCCAGTGCGAGCCGGTGAGCCCGAGGTCGTCGCGCAGGAAATGGATGAGCAGCAGCCGGGGCTCGATCTCGCGGGTGAACGCGGCGTCGTTGACGGTCACGGTGATCTGCACGTCAGGCGTCCTCGTGCCGGACACGATCGGCCGCGCGGCGCAGCGCGCGCACGGTGAGCTCGGCGGCCAGATGCCGCTTGTAGGCGGCCGGGCCCCGCTGGTCGGACACCGGCCGGCAGTGCTCGGCCGCGATCTGGCCGGCCCGGGCGAAGTTCTCCTCGCTGGCCGCCGCCCCGCGCAGGTAGTCCTCGGCCTCGGCGGCCGCGAAATGCCTGGCGCCCACGGCGGTGAGGCCGATCCCGGCGTCGGTGATCGTGTCGCCGTCCAGCCAGAGCGCCGCGCCCGCGGCGCCGACCGGCCAGTCGCCGACCCGCCGCCCGACCTTCTCGTACGCGCTGCCACCACCGGGCCTGATCGGGATCCTGATCTCGATCAGCAGTTCACCGGGAGCCACCACGGTCTCATAGGGCGCGGTGTGGAACTCCCTGGCCGGCACGGTCCTGGTGCCGTCCTGACCGCGGATCACCATGATCGCCTTGAGCGCGGCGAACGCCGCGGACAGGTCCTCGGACGGGTCCGCCTGGCACAGCGAGCCGCCGATCGTGCCCCAGTTGCGCACCACGGGATCGGCGATGACCTTCTCCGCGTCGTGCAGGATCGCGAAGTGCTCCCCGGCCGGTGCCGAGCTGAGCAGCTCCGCGTGCCTGCTGAGCGCGCCGATATGCAGTTCGCCGTCGGCGACCCGGAGGTAGGAGAGCTCGCTGAGCCCGTTGATGTCGACGAGGGTTTCCGGTTGCACCAGGCGCGCTCTCTCGTATTCGACCTGCGCCGGAACCTGCACCCCGGAACTCCCTCAGCAGTTTGGTTCGCCTGACGAGTGTATGAGGCCGTCATAATTGAACTGCCATGACGCTCACTCAGCTCAACGCGTTTGTGCTGGTTGCCCGCCTCGGCTCGGTGACCGCTGCCGCGAACGCGCTCGGCGTCAGCGAGCCGGCGGTGTCGCAGGCCCTGTCGGCCTTGCGGCAGCACCTGGGGGACCAGCTGGTGACCCGCGGCCCGGCCGGGATGACCCTCACCGCGGGTGGTTCCCGGCTGTTGTCCGCGGCATCCCAGATCGTGGTGCTCGGTGCCGAGGCGCACGCCGCGGTGCGCGCGGCGCAGGGCGCGCCCGAGCAACTGCGGGTGGTGGCCACCTCGGCGATCGCCGAGTTCGTGCTCAGCCCGCTGATGGAGGCGTTCACCCGGCGGTACGCCGGTTCGGTCGAGGTGTCGTCCGGCGTGGCGGTGACCGCGGAGATGGGCGTACTTGTGGGCAACCGGCTGGCTGACGTGGCGATCGGCGCCCGCCCGGGCAGCGATCCGGCCCTGACAGTGGTGACCGAGCCGATGTTCCGGTACCGGCTGGTCGTGGTCACCGCCGGGCAGGCCGCGCTGCGGGGTAGCCCGCGGCAGTGGCGGTGGCTCGTGGACCCCTCCGGCACCGACCCGGGCAGCGCCACCGGGCAACTGCTGGCCCGGCTGGGAATCCCGGAGGACAGCATCGGCGTGCTGCCCAACCAGACCGCGGCCTGGGCCGCCGCCGCCGACGGGGCGGGAGTCGCGCCCGCGGTCGAGCACCTGGTCGCACAGCAAGTGCGCCGCGGCGAACTGTCGCTCGTGGAACTCCAAGGAGTGCCGA
>WNFW01012761.1_pt1 | contig 11743 bp, 8 predicted proteins | sample 5400131 | NCBI WGS metagenome assembly WNFW01 (sample SAMN13153362, study PRJNA577476) | soil metagenome | isolation source: 20 cm soil or saprolite under grassland replicate 1 | place: USA:California | collected 2016-06-15
GATCGCCCGGCCCTGTTCGGCGAGCTCTTCCGGTGTCATCCCGTTCGCGATCGTGAGCGTTTGGGAATGGTCCGTGATGGCCACGTAGGGCCTGCCGAGGGACCTCGCCGCCGCGATCATGTCGTCAAGCGGGAGACCGCCGTCGCTGAAGGTGGTGTGCACCTGGAGGTCGGCGCACGGGTTCGCCTCCCACTGAGGATCGGCATCGAGCGTCCGCCGGACTTCGGCATAGGTGAGGAACCCGCGTCGCGACTCCTCAGGCTCCGGCACCGGCGGAGGATCGTCGAGCCACGCGTGGATCTTCGTCGCCACCCACGGTCCGACGGCGGGAAGCTCGGTGAGGGAACGGCCGGCATCGACGAGCTGCTGCGTCTCTTCCGGCCAGAACCTCGCCGCTCTGGACGCTCGCTCCAGCGCCCGTCGGCGATGGCCGGGCTCGTCGCGCCCGGCGTTCCAGAGCAACTCGCCGATGTCGGCGTTCGTCAACATCCGTCCGGTCACCTCGTTCGCTATGCCGATCCCAACCATGGTTCAGAGGCCCGCGCCGAGGGTAGATCGTCCATATGACCCGCCGGCCTGAGACCACCATGCCCGAGCCGGCGCGGCGTCCATCGATCGCACGTCGAGCACGCGACGCGGCTCGTCGGCTGGACTCGCTCCAGGAGCGGCGACCCTGGCTGGCGTTCCCGATCGCGATCATCCGGAAGTTCGGGGACGACCGCGGCTCGTCGCTCGCCGCGTTGATCTCCTACTACACGTTCTTCTCGCTGTTCCCGCTGCTGGTGGTCCTGGTCACCGTGACCGGCCTCTTCATCAGGGATCATCCCGATCGGCAGGCCGCGCTGGTCCATTCGGCGCTCGCACAGTTCCCCGTGGTTGGGGCACGCATCGAGGGGAACGTGCACGCGCTGAACGGCAACCTGCTGACCTTGGCGCTGGGCATCGCCGGGTGCGTCTGGGCCGGAGCCGCCGTCTCGGATGCGCTCCGGATGGCCCTGGACGACATCCGGGGTGCTCTCCGCAGCGGCGCGCTGATCCTGGCGATCGTGATCGACATCGTCGTCGTCGCGACGGCGTTCCACGCATTGCCCAGCGATCGTCCCTCGTGGAGCGAGGTCGTTCCCGGCGCGATCCTCGCGGGCGTCTTGTGGGGCGCTCTGCAGACCGTGGGCTCGTGGATCGTCACTCGTCAGATCCAGGGCGCCAGTGACGTCTACGGGTTGTTCGCGCTCGTCATCGGGCTGCTGTCCTGGGTCTACCTCACCGCAGAAGCGAGCCTGATCGGGGCGGAGATGAATGTCGTGCTCCGTCGCCGGCTCTGGCCTAGGAGCCTCATTCCGCCGCCCCCCGCGCGAGCCGATCGCACGTCCGTCGACCAGCAAGCCCGGGAGGAGCACGCGCTCGCCGGGGATCGGATGGGTGCTGAGGCCCGCTGAGGTCAGCGGAACACCAGACTGACCAAGATGACGATGAGCAACACCGAACCGAGCAAGCCCACTCCCCACAGTGCCTCCGCCCAGAGGTCCGAGGTCTCATCGGGAGATCCCTCGCTGCGATCCATGATGGTCACCCCCTCTCGTGTTCGTCCGCACTCGTCGAAGCGTCGGATAGAAGATCCCGCGGAGGAGTGGCGTCGCTCCTCATACCGTGCGCGGTTCGCCCACGTCGCGGAGGGGTAGGAGGAGGGCAACGACCCAACCGATCCGGGAGGCCCTCGTTGAGCCTTGCAGCGAACACGAAACGCCCTGCGTCGGACTCCCGATCGGAGTCCGACCCGTGGGAAGGACGGTGGCCTCCCCTCATCTATTGGGTGAAGGTCGTTGCGATCGTGGTCGCGACGTTCTGGATGATGATGGCTATCAGGTCCGTCGCGGAGATCTTCCTGCTGCTCGCCGTTTCCCTGGTCCTGGCGGTCGGGACGGATCCGCTCATCGTGTGGCTGGCTGAGAAGTTGGGGATCTCGCGTGGCCGCGTCGTGTTGGTCCTTGCCGCGGTCTTCGCCGCGATCGTGACTGCGTTCATCGTCCTCGTTCTTCCGGCCGCGATCCGACAGCTCGGGAGCCTCTCGAGCGATCTGCCCGCCTATCTCTCCCGCGTGCAGTCACAGGGAGGGTGGGCGGGAAGCTTCTTGCAGCGGACGCAGGGGATCGCGAGAGCCCAGGCGTTCCTTCAAGGGCTGCCCGAGCGGATGGGGAGCTCCTTCAGCACGGTCCTCGGGATCGCGGGCAGGGTCGGAACGGCCGCCGTCGGTGTGGCAACCGTCATCGTCCTGACGGGGTACTTCATGGTGGCGCTGCCGCGGCTGCGCGAGCGGGCGACGGTGCTGCTGCGACCCGACGTCCGCGGGCGCGCCGAGCCGGTGATCGAGCTCGCGTTGGTGCGGATCGGGGGATACGTCGCCGGCAACGCCATCACATCGGGTATCTGCGCGCTTGCCGTAACGATCGGTCTGGTTGCGCTTCGGGTTCCGTTCGCGGTTCCCTTGGGGATCTGGGCGGGGTTCGCCGACCTCATCCCCATGGTCGGATCCTACGCCGGGGCGATCCCGGCGATCGTCATCGCGTTCTTCGTTTCACCGCTGACCGGGCTGTTCACCGCGGTGTTCTTCTTCGCGTACCAACAGTTCGAGAACTACGTGTTGGTGCCGCGCGTCATGAAGGACGCCGTCCACCTTTCGATCGCGGCCGTGATCGTCAGCACGTTGATCGGCGGGTCGCTCGCCGGGTTCGCGGGCGTGTTGCTGGCGTTGCCGGTGGCGGCGACCATCAAGGTGCTCGTCATCGAGATCTGGCTCAAGGATCGCGTGAACGAGGGAGACGATCTGGCACGCAGGAACCTGCTCGACATCCAGCGTCGCGACCGTGCGTGAGGGAGGCGCGGGCGCGGCGCGCGTGGAGGACTGGCCGATCGTGACCCCAGGACGACATCAACCTGGTGCCGGGGCTCTCCGCCTCCGTGATCCCGTTCCTCGACGGTGCGTGAGGATGAGAGACTCCCAACATGGCGAGATCGTCGATGTTCGAGTTCGCCGGTGGCGATCCCGCGTTCGTCGCGCTCGCGACCGCCCACCACCAGCGCTGCCTCGAGGATCCCGTCCTGAGTCACCCCTTCTCCCACCCGGGCAACCCCGATCACGTGGCTCGTCTGGCTGACTACTGGGCGGAGGTCTTCGGTGGTCCTCGTCGGTATTCGGAGTCGTTCGGGGGTCATTCCGCGATGTTGAGCATCCACTCCGGCGAGGGAGCCGACCAGGATCTCGGTGCCCGCTTCGTCGCTTGCTTCGTGCAGGCGGCCGATGATGCTGGCCTCCCCAAGGATCCCGACTTCCGGGCCGGCCTCCGCGCCTATATGGAGTGGGCGTTCGGCGGCGTCCTTTCCTACTCGCCACCGGACTCACACGTGAACTCTTGCTTGCCCATCCCTCGCTGGGGTTGGCACGGCCTCGAGTAGCGTTCCCTCGCAGGCCCCGACCGTCGCGCGGGCCGTTGGACCGTTGTTCGGTCGGTGAACCGCGTGAGACACTCCCTCGGCGCTGGGCGGGCGGTCGTATCGACGAGGGGCTACCCCAGTTTCACCCGAGGCAGGAGACCTGATGCAGGTTCGTTCCGGACACATCCTCATCGTCGACGACGATCCACTGAACCGCCGTCTCCTGTCGAAGAGCCTTGACGGCGATGGGCACCGAACGACGGACGTCGACAACGGCTTCGCCGCCCTGACGGCGCTCGAGGCCGATCCTCCAGACGTGGTGTTGCTCGACGTCGTGATGCCGGGTTTGGACGGTATCGAGGTCCTCGAACGGATGAAGGCGAACGCGGACCTCCGTCACATCCCGGTGATCATGATCTCGGGCGTCGACGACTCCGGCAGCATCGTGCGGTGCCTCGAGGCCGGAGCCGAGGATTACCTGCCCAAGCCGTTCGATCCGGTGATCCTTCGAGCGCGGATCGGCGCTGGACTCAACCGCAAGCGCCTAAGCGACCTGGAACAGGACCGCGTTCGCACCGTGTTCACACGGTTCTTGCCAGAGCCGATCGCGGCGGAGATGCTCGCGCGGAGCGAGGGCCAGCCGTCGATCCGACCGGTTCGGCTGTGGGCGACCGTGATGTTCGTCGACCTGCGCGGCTTCACGACGTTCTCGGAATCCTTGCCGGTCGAGCAGGTCGTCACGGTCCTGAACCACTACCAGGGGACGATGGGGGACGCCGTGCTCGACCATGGTGGAACCCTCGTGGACTATCTCGGTGACGGCCTGTACGCGGTCTTCGGCGCCCCCATCGAGAGCGTCGACCACGCCGACCGTGCGGTCGCAGCCGCGCGAGAGATGGTGAATGAACGGTTGTCGGACTTCAACGGCTGGCTGCGCGCCGAGGGCGTCCACGACGGGTTCGGGATGGGGATCGGGCTCAACTCCGGTCGGGTGATGTCCGGCACGCTGGGTTCGGAGCGTCGGATCGACTACGCCGTGATCGGCGATACGGTCAACACCGCGGCGCGGATCGAGCAGCTCACGAAGCAGACCGGGCATCCCATCATGATCGCCGACCAGACGCGGACGAACATGACGGGTCCCACGGACGCACTGACCTTCGTCGATGAGTTCGAGATCCGCGGCAAGCAGTCCAGGATCAAACTGTGGACCGCCGACGTGTCGAAGGATCCTTCGAGATGACCGAGGTTGACCCGACGGTCGACGTCGGCGCCCTCCGCGAACGGGTCGATGAACTCGAGGCCCTGGAGTCCGAGCACCGACAGGCGGAGCAGGTTCAGGCCGCCCTCTACCGGATCGCCGAGACGGCGAGCGCCGCCCAAGACATGCACGAGTTTTACGCCGAGATCCATCGCATCGTCGGCGAGTTGATGTACGCGAACAACTTCTACGTCGTTCTGTACGACGAGGAACGGCAGCTGATGAATTGGCCGTTCTACGTGGATGAGGTCGACCTCGATGTGCCCGCTCCGGACGTCTGGATGCCGATGGGGACGGGGGAGGCCCGAGGGATCACCGCGTACATGCTGAGGGCCGGCCGCGCCATGTTGCTGTACACGTCCGAGATGGAGGAGCGGGTCCAACGGGGCGACTTCGACATGCTCGGGGTGACCTCCGTCGACTGGCTCGGGGTTCCGCTGCACTCGGAAGGTCGAACCGTCGGCGCGATGGTGGTGCAGAGCTACCGCGAGGACGTGCACCACACCGAGCAGGACAAGGAGATCCTGACGTTCGTCGCCAACCACGTCGGGGCGGCGCTCAGCAGGGCTCGGGCGATCGAGGAGACGCGCCAGCGCAGCGCCGAGCTTGCGCTCGTCAACGACGTCCAGCGAGGGCTCGCCGAGAAGCTGGACATGCAGGCGATGTACGACCTGGTCGGAGACCGGATCCAGGAGATCTTCGACGCGCAGGTCGTGGACATCGGGATCCTGGATGCCTCATCCGACCAGATCCACTTCCCGTACACGATCGAGCGAGGGGTTCGCTTCCCCGACGAGCCCATCCAGGTCATCGGCCTGCGTCGTGTCGCGATCGAGTCGCGCGAGCCCGTCGTCGTCAATGAAGACATCGAGAGGATCTCAACCGAGGCGGGGCAGCCGTACATCCTCGCCGGCGAACCACCGAAATCGTCGGTCTTCGTCCCGCTCGTCGTCGGTGACCAGGCCAAAGGCGTGATCTCGCTCCAGAACCTCGACCGTGAACACGCCTTCAGCGACGCGGACGTGCGCTTGTTGACGACGCTCGCCGGCAGCCTGAGCGTCGCACTCGAGAACGCGCGCCTCTTTGAAGAGACGCGCCAACGGAACGCCGAGCTGGTCCTCATCAACGATGTGCAACGGGGGCTCGCGGAAAACCTGGATATGCAGGCGATGTACGACCTCGTTGGCGATCGCCTGCAAGAGATCTTCGATGCGCAGGTGCTCGATATCGGCGTGCTTGACCCCGAGGCGGGGGTCATCCGCTACCCGTACACCCTCGAGCGCGACGTGCGCCTTCCCGGCTCGAGAACGCCCGCCTGTTCGAAGAGACGCGGCAGCGGAACGCCGAGTTGGCGCTCATCAACGACGTTCAGCGAGGCCTCGCGGAGAACCTCGACGCCCAGGCGATGTATGACCTGGTCGGCGACCGGATCCAGCAGATCTTCGATGCCCAGGTGGTCGACATCGCGCTCCTCGACGCGTCGTCAGGTCTCGTGCAGTTCCCGTACGTGATCGAACGGGGCGTTCGCCTCGAGGAAAACCCGATCGAGCTGATCGGCCACCGTCGCATCGCGATCGAGAGGCGCGAGCCGGTGGTGATCAACCAGGATCTCGTGGCGAGGAGCGCCGAGGTCGGCCAGCCCCCCGTCCTCTCGGGGGAGGTCCCGAAGTCGGCGGTCTTCGTCCCGCTCTTGGTCGGCGATCGGGCGATCGGCCTGATCTCGCTCCAGAACCTGGACCGGGAGAACGCGTTCAGCGAGGCGGACGTTCGACTCCTCTTGACGCTCGCGGGCAGCCTTACCGTGGCGCTCGAGAACGCACGTCTCTTCGAAGAGACCCGTCAACGGAATGCCGAGCTCGCGCTCATCAACGACGTGCAGCGTGGCCTCGCCGAGAACCTCGAGATGCAGGGGATGTACGACCTCGTGGGCGAGCGCATCGGGCAGATCTTCGACGCCCAGACCGTCGACATCGGGGTGGTCGATCGTGACGCGGGCACGATCTGGTTCCCGTATTCGCTGGAGCGTGGCGTTCGATTGATCGACCACCCGGTCGAGATCATGGGCTTCCGTCGGATCGCGTTGGAGACTCGCGAGCCGGTCGTTGTCAACGAGGACATGGAACGGAGATGCGTCGAAGCGGGCAATCCGCTCGCGATCGCGGGAGAACCATCCCTCTCTTCTCTCTTCGTACCCCTCCTGATCGGCAGTCGGGGTACGGGCGTCATCTCGCTCCACAACCTCGATCGCGAACACGCGTTCAGCGACTCGGACGTGAGCCTGTTGACCACGATCGCCGGCAGCTTGAGCGTCGGGCTCGAGAACGCCCGCCTCTTCGAGGAGACGCGGCAGCGCGCAGCGGAGCTCTCCGTCGTCAACAGCGTTGGTCAGGCGTTCGCCGATCAGCTGGATCTGGACGCGCTGATCGAGCGGCTCGGCGACCAGCTCCGCGACGTCTTCGCTGCCGACATCGTCTACGTCGCCCTCCACGACGAGACCACCGATCTGATCGAGTTCGCGTACTACATCGAGAACGGCGAACGGGATCCGGCGCGGGCGATGCAGTTCGGGGAGGGGTTGACATCACGGATCCTACGGGAGCGCGAACCGCTGCTGCTCAACCGCGCCGAGGCGTTCGAAGAGGTCGGCGTGCAGGTGGTCGGCACACCCGTCCGGTCGTACCTGGGTGTTCCCATCCTGGTCGCGGGCCGCGCGATCGGCGTGATCAGCGTCCAGAGCACGCAACAGGCCGGCCGGTTCGGAGAGAGTGACACGCGGCTCGTGTCGACGATCGCCGCCAACGTCGGCGCCGCGATCCAGAACGCGCGGCTGTACCGCGAAACCCAGCGCAGGGCGAGCGAGATGGCCGCCCTCGCCGAGCTCGGGCGCGAGGTGGGCGGGATGCTCGATCTCGACGCCGTCCTGAACCGCATCACCGAACGAGCGCGCGAGCTCCTCGAGGCCGACACGAGTGCCGTCTTCCTCGAACGGCAGCCCGGGATCTTCGTGCCGATCGTCGCGCTCGGAGATCTCGCGGAGCTCATCATGGCCGACACGATCCAACTCGGCGAAGGCATCATCGGCGATCTGGCCAATCGGGCCGTCGCCGAGGCCGTGAACGACACCGGCGGCGACGAGCGCGCGGTGGCGATCCCCGGCGAGGAGGACAACCCCGAGGAACGGCTGATGGCGGCCCCGCTGCTCGCCCGCGGCCATGTGATCGGGATGATGGCCGTGTGGCGGTCAGGTCCGAGCGACCGGTTCACGGACGCGGACCTGAGCTTCCTCGTCGGCCTGTCCTATCAGGCGGCGATCGCGATCGAGAACGCACGGTTGTTCCGGGAGGCTCAGGATGCGCGCCAGGTCGCTGAAGAAGCGAACGAAGCGAAGAGCGCGTTCCTGGCTGCGACCAGCCACGAGATCCGGACGCCGATGAACGCGATCATCGGGATGAGCGGCCTGCTGCTCGAAACCACCCTCGATGCGGAGCAGCGCGACTACGCGGCAACGGTCGCGAACAGCGGCGAGGCCTTGCTCGCGATCATCAACGACATCCTCGACTTCTCGAAGATCGAGGCAGGACGCATGGAGCTCGAGCGAGCGCCGTTCGATCTCCGCGCCTGCATCGAGTCGGTCGTGGACCTGATCGGCCCGGTCGCCGCCAGGAAGGGGCTCGAGGTCGCCTACGACATCGAGCCCGGGACGCCCGAGACGGCCGTGGGGGACGTCAGTCGCCTCCGCCAGATCCTCCTCAACCTGCTCAACAACGCCGTCAAGTTCACCGAGACCGGTGAGATCGTCGTCACCGCCGGCGCCGGCCCGTCTGAGCAGGCCGGCACGATCGGCTACCACCTCACCGTGCGTGATACGGGCATCGGGATCCCCACCGATCGTGCGGACCGGCTCTTCGAGTCCTTCAGCCAAGCGGACGTCTCGACCAGCCGGCGCTACGGTGGCACCGGTCTCGGGTTGGCGATCAGCAGACGCCTCGCCGAGCTCATGGGGGGCACGATATGGGTGCAGAGCGCCGGCGTGCCCGGCCAGGGCAGCACGTTCCACGTCACGGTTGAGACAGGGGCGACCGAGATGACGCCGACGGCGCTCCGCCGGGACGGGTCGTTCGCTGATCGTCGCGCCCTGGTGGTCGATGACAACGAGACGAACCGCCGGCTGATGACCGCGATCCTCGGTGCATGGGGGATGCAGATCGTCGTTGCCCCTGGCGCCGACCAGGCGCTCGCGGCCCTTGAGGGCGGGCAGATCGATCTCGCCGTGCTCGACATGCTGATGCCGGGGATGGACGGACTCGACCTCGCCGCGGTGATCCACCAGCGTGTGCCAGGCCTGCCGATGGTCCTGGCGTCGTCGGTGAGTCAGCACGACGTCGCGGCAGATCCCCGATGGCCGGCGTCCGGTATCGGGGCGGTCGTGACGAAACCGATCAAAGCTTCGCCGCTGCATGCCGCGGTCGCGACGGTCCTCGGAACCACGGATGAGGAGTCCACCGAAGGGGCCGCGAGCGCGCTCGATGAAGGCCTCGCATCCCGCCATCCGCTCCGGATCCTCCTCGCCGAGGACAACGTCGTGAATCAGAAGCTCGCGATCCGCCTACTCGAGAAGCTCGGGTACCGGGCAGATGTCGTGGCGAACGGCCTGGAAGCGCTCGAGGCACTCGAGCGCCAGACGTACGACCTGTTGCTCTCGGACGTGCAGATGCCGGAGATGGACGGGCTCGAAGCGACGCGTCAGATCCTCAAGCGCTGGCCCGATGGCGAGCGCCCGTGGATCATCGCGATGACCGCCGAGGCGATGAGCGGTGACCGCGAGCGATGCCTCGAGGCGGGGATGAACGACTACGTCGCCAAGCCGATCCGGGTCGACGAGCTGGTCACCGCGATCAAGCGGACGCCTCGACGCGGGTCGGGGAACAGCAGCCCAGTGGCGGACGAGCAGTTCGACGGTTCGATCGATGAAGCGGTCCTAGCGCGGCTGGCCGATGGCACGGGAGGTGACGTAGGGTTCGTCTCGGAGCTGATCGAGCAGTTCGTCGCCGACACCCCGGGCCTCATCGCCGCCGCCCGCGCCGGTCTCGGCAGCGGCGACGTCGAGGGGGTTCGGCGAGCCGCCCACACGCTGAAGTCCAACGCCGCGACGTTCGGCGCCCACGAGCTCGCCGGCCGCAGCCGCGAGCTCGAGGACGCCGCGAAGCGAGGCGTGCTCGAGGATGCATCGGCCCGCATGGACGCGATCGCCCGCGAGCTCGACATCGTCCGCGAGGCGCTCCCCGCCGTATGGCGGAAGATGTCGAGCGGGTAGTTGCCATCAGGCGCCAGGGCCATGCGTCTCACCCGCGCCAGCGGGCGACGTCGCCGGCGATGAGCACATCCTCGCCCGCCAGATGAACGGCTCGACGTTCGATCCTGAGTGACTGCGAAACCTCCCGGATGCCGAGATCCCGAACGGCGTCCGTTCCGCTCCCGAGGACCCGCGGGGCGATCCCGACGATCAAGCGGTCGGCGAGGTTCCCAGACAGGAATGACGTGATCACCCTTCCACCACCCTCCACCAGCGCCGACCGGATCCCTCGTTCACGAAGGGCGCAGAGCGCCACGTCGAGATCGACACCCGATGGCCCGGTGGGAACGACGACGACCGAGATCCCCCGTTGCCGTAGGTCGCCGCGCCGCTCGCCCGACGACCGATCGGTCGTAACGATCATCGTGGCGGCGTCGTCGGCGAGCAAGGATGACCCGTCGGGGATCCTGAGCGTCGAATCGAGCACGACACGGATCGGCGAGGCGCCCGCCACCATCCGGACCGTGAGCTGAGGATCGTCACGAAGGACCGTCCCGACACCCACCATGACCGCGTCGCACGACGCGCGAAGCGCGTGCGAGACACGGCGCTCTTCCTCGCCGCTGATCCACCGAGCGTCTCCGCTCGATGTGGCGATCCTGCCGTCGAGCGTCTGGGCGTATTTGACGACGACGTACGGCTTCGTCTCCGTCGGACGCACGGCCCCCAGGAGGGCTCCGATGTCGGCCGGGGGACTCACGTCGTCCGCCAGAGGCGAGCCCATCGGCACACGGTGGCCCAGGAGGTCTTGCTTCGTCGTCAGGTACCGGACGTTGCGACTGTGCGCCGCGGTGGGGAGTCCCACCACGCGAAGCACGTTGATGCCAGCATCCACCAAGGCACGCGCCTTGTCCGGATTGTTGGACATCAGGCGGACCGACCGGACCCCGAGTGCCCGCAGGCAGGCGGCCGCATCGGTGAACGTCCGTTGATCCGCGGGGAACCCAAGGTGTTGGTTCGCCTGCAACGTGTCGAGACCGCCGTCCTGAAGGACGTACGCACGGAGCTTGTTGGCGAGACCGATCCCTCGTCCCTCGTGGCCGGTGGAATACACGAGCACGCCGCGGCCTTCGGCGGCGATCGCCCGTTGTGCCTGCCGAAGTTGCACGCCACAGTCGCATCGGAGTGACCCGAGTGCGTCCCCGGTCAGGCATTCCGAATGCAGACGGACCAGGATGTCCTCGCCGTCTCCGATAGGTCCCCGGCACAGACATAGGTGAACGGACCCCTCGTGATCGAATGCCCGGGTCTGCCACTCCCCGAAGGGAGTGGGCAACGTCAGCTCCGCGAGCTCCGTGGGGTCGACCATCGCCGAAGACATGTACTGCCGCCTTTCCCGTCGCGTCGTCCTTTCAACCGCCGGGCGGTTGACGCGAGAGACCTCGGGGTAGATGCCACCCCATGAAGGGGCGTGTCCTGCGGTTCATGGCTCCGCGCCACGTGGGATACGCCGTCGTCGACGTCTCTCCGCCGGCGGACGAAGAGCTCCTCGTCCGCACCCGTTGGTCGGGCATCAGCGGCGGGACCGAGTTGCTCGCGTACCGAGGTGAACTCGACCCCGATTCGGCCCGCGACGAGACGATCAGCTCGCTCGGCGGGCGCTTCGAGTACCCGTTCGCGTACGGCTACAGCTGCGTGGGAGAGGTCGTGACCTCTCACGTCGACGACGTCCCCGACGGAGCGGCGGTCTTCGCGTTCCA
>WNFW01002974.1_pt1 | contig 11738 bp, 10 predicted proteins | sample 5400131 | NCBI WGS metagenome assembly WNFW01 (sample SAMN13153362, study PRJNA577476) | soil metagenome | isolation source: 20 cm soil or saprolite under grassland replicate 1 | place: USA:California | collected 2016-06-15
TAATTTCGCGTTATTTTGCGTTTTTATGTGTTAGAATGATTGATGCCCAAAAAGGCTGTTTTACCTAGGCAAAACAGCGTTTGAGAGGCAAAAGCCGGCGTGGCGGAATTGGCAGACGCGCTGGACTCAAAATCCAGTGATCGCAAGATCGTGTGGGTTCGAGCCCCTCCGCCGGCAGATTCTTGGACGTTGGGGTTCGACGCTCCCGGCTCGGGCACAGATCAATCCCGCCGGCACAAAACGGGATATTACATTCCAGATGACCATCTTTTCCACGGCTTCGTACGAAATAAGTGAGCGTTACGGCGAACTCAGTCGCGACCGCGTGAGTTGATGGTACAGGAGGATATAGCCGCCGAGAACTTTCATGATATTAAGCGGGCGATCGCGACTTTCCACCGTCCCCGCAATCAGATTGCGCTATTCGGCGGGACCCAGAACTGTCTTTGTAGCAGCGAAGTCGATCCCGGATTGCAGCGAGCTGATTTCGTATCGCATAAAGAAAACGGCTCCGACACACGGCTCAGCCGATTGTTTTGTGCTTGTGTGAAACCTCAAGAACCACAATGTTCGTTCGTGAACGGGAAGAACGGCCACAAGGGTGCAGGCGGACCGCATGAGTTTGTAACCACCCGCTGGAGCTTGATTCTTTCGGCCGCCAACGTGACCAATGAAGAGCAAAAAGCTCGCGACGCGCTGGCCGAGCTTTGCCGGACATATTGGCGGTCCATTTTCTCGTTTGTGCGGGCACGCGGCTATTCGATTGAGGATGCACAGGACCTCACTCAGGATTTTTTTGTGGCCATTCTGAAGAACAATTGGTTGCAGCACGCCGATCGTAACCGCGGGCGGTTCCGTTCGCTCTTGTTGAGGTCGCTCCAAAATTTTCTGATCAACGCCGCGGAGAAAACTCATGCCCACAAACGCGGCGGCGGCGTGGAATTTATTTCCTGGGACGATTGGATGGCCGAAGCGCCGTCGCAATTATCCGTCCCGGTTCAAGCACTGGAATCCTTGCCGCCGGAGCGAATCTTCGACCTGACTTGGGCCACAACCGTGGTAGAACACGCGCTTCAACGGCTGCGGGAAGAATGCGAGAGCAAAGGCAAGCTCTGGCTTTTCCAAGCACTTAGCGCCCATCTCACAGACGAGCGCGATGAAGTGTCATATGCTAACCTGTCTACGGAAGTGGGAATGGCAGAAACGACCGTGAAAAAACAGCTGCACAACATGCGTCAGCGTTACCGCAGTCTCCTTCGCGATGAAGTCTCGCAAACCGTTGAGGATCCTGCCGACGTGGATGATGAGATCCGTTATCTGTGTGCGTCACTCGCAACAGGAACGGAGTAGTTGCGATGACAGATTCAGATCTACGGTCCCATCCGCATCCAAGCGCTACCAGAGAGCACACAAAATGCGAGAAGTGTGGTGCAACCATGCGACTCGACACAGGAGTTTGCGTGAGTTGTCTCCTGCGCAAGGGATTGGATGGCGGTGACGAAGTATCTCAGGCGGTTTATCAAACCGTCCTCGCCGAAGTGGACGCGCCGCACAAGTCCTGGTTCCTGGGCAACTACGAAATTTTCGAGCAAATCGGTTGTGGCGGCATGGGAGTGATCTATCGCGCCAGGCAACGACATTCCCGGCGCATCGTCGCGGTTAAGCGCGTTCTTAGTTATCGCGCTGATTCACACGGAGCATTGCAGCGTTTCCGACGAGAAGCACAGGCGGTGGCCAGTCTGGATCACCCGAACATCCTTCCGATTTATGAAGTGAGCGAAAGCGAGGACGGCCTGCCGTTTTTCAGCATGAAACTCGCGGAGAAGGGAAGTTTGCATGAGAACGCGGCTTCTCTTCGCCATGAACCGCGGAAGTGCGTGCAACTGATGGCGAAGGTCGCGCACGCTGTCGACTACGCCCACAGCCGTGGAGTTCTCCATCGCGACCTAAAACCGGGCAACATTTTGCTCAACGATCGAGGCGAGCCGCTGGTCAGCGATTTCGGTTTGGCCAAGCTGTTGGACGGAAACAACGATCTTACAAGATCGCTAACTACGTTCGGAACCGCAGGTTTTATTGCCCCCGAACAGGCCGGTGACGCAGGCGCCGATCTTACCCCAGCTGCCGATGTTTACAGTCTCGGCGCAGTTCTGTTCAACCTGCTTGCCGGACGTCCACCATTTCTGGGTTCCAATCCGATTTCCGTGATTCGCAAAGCGTCTGAAACGCAGGCGCCCAAACTACGCTCGCTGGCACCATCGCTCGATCGGGATTTGGAGACGATTTGCGCACGCTGTCTCGAACGTGATCCAAAAGCGCGCTACCAATCCGCCGGAGACCTTGCAGCCGATCTGGAACGCTGCCTCGACGGCCGTCCAATTGTCGCCCGCCCCGTTTCACCCCCAGTACGGGTCTGGCGCTGGTCACAGCGTAACCCCAAACTGGTTGGAGCGGCGACTGCCGGTCTCCTTTTAGGCGCGGCAGCGGTTTGGCTAGCCGGGTCTATCGTTGACGCGCTCAAAGTCAGGCTCGCCGTTCGGCCTCCCGCCCACGAACAACCCGGCAATGGCGTATACGACGGTTATCTACAGGGATTTTTCACGGATGTAACTCAGCCGATCGAAGTAAGCAGTATCGGCATTAGCGTGCCCGTACAGAATCCATCCACTCCATTCACAGTTCCGGATTACGGATCTCCGGGAAGTCTTGACCCGACCCGCCCAGACACTCGCCTGACCGCTGCGCCTCCAGCGACGGGATCCACTACCACTGTGCGTAATCGCGCATTGGAGGCCGGTCAGCCCACGAACAAGATTACAACTGACGTGACCGCTGCGCCTCCAACGACGGGATCCGCTACCAGTGTTCGTTCTCGCGCCTTGGAAGCCGGTCAGCCAACGAACAAAATTACAGCTGACGGGCCAGCGCCCATTCAGGGGTTTGTCAAAGATGCAAAGGGCGAACCGATTAAAGGCGCGGGCGTTCGGATCGAATCGCGAGACGGCAAACACGTGTTCAGCACGGTTAAGACCGATCCAAAGGGCCGCTATGTTTCAGAGGCGCTGCAACCGGGCGTTTACCGGGTCACGTTGCTTGTGAATGGCACGGTCAAGGCGTCGATCACGAACACGCAGACCAGGGCGAATCAACCGACTCAGATGAACTTCGACCTTAAGTCACCGGTCCAAACAGGTTACGCTGCAAAGAGCAAAAAGCACATGGTATGGATGCCAGCTCGTACCGGGAGCCATGTCGGCGGTAGTTGGGTCGAAGTCGACGACGAGGGAAATGAGCATTCCGGTTCCAACATTCGGACATACTCCGTTCGTCGTTGATTATTTTGAAAACGGCTACGATGAAGCGACGACCAACGTCAAGGGTCGTACTTGGGACGTCGCTTTGAGAAACGCTTCTAATCTGTAGCCACGGCCCGGTGGGCCGTGTGCTCGGGCTTCACACAGTCGCGGCCACAGCAACAGTCCACTCGCGGAAACTTCGCTTTTTCCTGATTCAGCAAATTATTTTGGAACTTCGCCTCTCTTTTCCTGTAGGAATTAGTGAACCAGTATACTTATTCATCTATGTTTATTAAATCATTGCAGATCGGGTTAATGGGATTCCTCCTTTGTGCTGCGACCGTTTGGGCTGGGCCAGCAAGCATTCAGGGGATGGTCAAAGACGCAAAAGGAAAGCCGATTAAAGGCGCGGATGTTCGGATTGAGTCGAAAGATGGCAAACAAGTCTTCAATACGGTAAAGACCGATGCACAGGGTCGCTATATTTCACAGGGTCTGCAACCAGGCGTTTATCGGGTTTCGCTGGTGGTCAATGGCGCAGTGAAGGCCGACATTGGCAACACAAAAGCCAAGTCGGATCAGGCAACACAACTGAACTTTGATCTGAGACCCGTGACGTCGGGCCAGGCAAGCACCGAGCAAAAGAAGGGAAAGCATATGGTCTGGATGCCCCCGGCCACAGGGAGTCATACGGGTGGCCGATGGGTCGAAGTTCCCGATGGCGCAGTCGAGCCAGGCGCTCTGAACGTCAAGAGAGCCAGCGCTGAAGAATTGGAGCGCGCGGGCCGGAACATGGGCAACCCAAATGGCGGGAATTGAGCCAGGGTAAACTGCTCCTGGCGCAGGTCGCATTGCACGATTTTCAAGAACGGCGCCTATTCCTTAGAATCGAAACCGGCGTTTCAACCCGGCACCTCCGAAGTTGCCGCGGAGAATAATCCTTTCACCGACAGACGCGAAAGCGCAACGATCGTAAACACCCCGAGAATTGTTCCGAAAGGGATAAAGAGACATTCGATGCACGCTATGACGAGAGCGAAGGAATAACATTTGCGGCGCGACAGGCATCGGCCAGCAATCAAAATACAAATCGCCATCGCAATCCCGAGTAAAAACAAAAACGAACCCAGTACGATAAAAATCCAGCCAAGAAATTCAGGCGGCAACTCTTCGCCAGGCTTCGGCGTACCGTGCCGCGCGGCAAATATGAAAATGCTGCCGATGATCGTGTAAAGCATCGGGAAAAACGAAAACAAGGCCGCCAACCCGGACACGATGTAATGAAAAATTGCAAGTAACCGCAGATGCTCTGTGTCCTGGTTCACTTCCTAACCAGATATCATATAACCTTCTTCGCCATGTTGATTGATGTCGAGCCCCTGTCGCTCAATCTCCGGCGCGATGCGCAGACCAATTGCTCCTCTGACGACAGCGCCGATGATCGCACTTCCTATCACCGCCAGCATGATCGTGATCACAATTGCTTTTAACTGTTCGGTCCACAATGTGTGACCAACGATTCGAGCAAGACCATTTTGCGTCGCAGGATTAGGCGCTCCGGCGAGAGTTAACGAAAGATTTGGATTAACGCTCGCAGTGGCAAACAAACCCGTGAGGAATGCGCCCAGCGTCCCGCCCACTGCGTGGATGCCGAAAGTATCAAGCGCATCATCATAGCCGAGCCACGACTTCAATTTCGTGCAGGCGAAGAACGGCACGATTCCCGCCGCAATTCCGATAATCACGGCACCACTCGGACCGACGTATCCACAGGCCGGCGTGATTACGACGAGCCCGGCTACTGCACCGGAGCAGAACCCGAGCACACTTGGTTTGCCGCGTAGCGCGTACTCAAGCATGGCCCACGTAAACGAAGCCACTGCCGTTGCAAGCGTCGTGCTCATGAACGCGTTTGCAGCAATTCCATCAGGCGCAAGAGCGCTTCCGGCGTTGAACCCATACCAACCTACCCACAGCAAACCCGTTCCGACCATGCAAAGCACCATGCTGTGCGGCGCCATGATTTCTTTTCTGAATCCCAGCCTGTGCCCAAGAAGAACGCACAAGACCAGCGCCGACCAGCCCGAGGTCATGTGAACGACGGTTCCGCCGGCAAAATCGATAGCAGTGATCTTCGCCTCCGCATTCCAGACCCCATTCATCCAGCCATCGATTCCCCATACCATGTGGGCAACTGGAAAATACACGGCAAACATCCACACGCCGACGAAAACAAGCACGGCTGCAAATTTCATCCGCTCCGCAACTGCGCCGATGATCAGCGCAGGCGTAATGATGGCAAACATCAGTTGATACATCGCAAAGACATTCTGCGAAACCCAGTACGAGTAATCATTGTTCGGTCCCGCGCCGACGCCGTGCAGAAAAGCAAATTTGAATCCGCCGATGAACGGCGACCCACGAGAAAAAACGAGAGAATAGCCCACGACCCACCAAAGGATCGTCACCAAGCCTGCGATGCCGAGACATTGGGCCAGAACCGACAAGACGTTCTTCGCGCGGACGAGCCCGCCATAAAAGAGCGCCAGCCCAGGCAGGGTCATGAAAAGCACGAGCGCGGCGCACGTCATCATCCAGGCATTATGGCCGGGGCCGGGACCTGCCACGTTGGAGGTCACCGGGGTGCCGGTATCGGCGCCGCGCGCTGAATTATTTATATAAGCTTCGAGATCTGCGACGCGCTGTTCGAGCGACGGTGAAGCGGAGGGCGACGATGTTTGGGCATTCAGTGAAGAAACCAGCGCAACGATCCCTATAAGCAAAAAGACCCGCATCATTACGCGCTCCCGTTATAACGCGCGGATTTGTCACGGCAAGGAAAATGCCTAAATGCAAACTTTCCGCTGAGTACAGCGGACACTGTGGCCGCCTAGAAGGAAAACTCCGCCGAGCGGCTGGCCACACCAGGTTAAGATGCCCGGCGGAGTTCCTCCTCTGCCTCAGATCACCTTGAATTCAGAGCGAGAAAGTGGGCGACACGGACTTGACGGAAACTTGCTCTGATAATGCCCCAGGATTCTCTCCTTCATCATCATCGTCGGCGTCGCCGTCATCATTGTCATTATCATCATCCGCATCGACTTCATCTGTCCTATCGCCTTGAGGCGCGACTGCGGGCAAATCACTCTGCTGCAACGTCTCGTAGCGCTCACGAACATCGGTCGGCACCTTATCGAGGTCTTCTTTCGTTTCGACCGGGCCGCTGAAAAGCAATTTGCCCTGCGGGTCCTTGGCCGTAAGCAATTTTTTTCCATTCGCATTTTCTAATTTCATCTCGCCTTTGCCATCGCAGAAGACGATTTGCGCTTTGCCGAGATCGATCTTCGTGGCCTTGATCGCGCCGTTATCCTTGCTCAAAATGCGAATCTCCCGTGCGGCACGACGGGCATCTTCCCGCGCGCGTTTCGCCGCCTCGTGAGCTTTTATCACTGCTCCTCGGATCATGCCGCGTTGCGCGCCCAGTTGTTCCTGCAACTGCTCTTTCATTTCATGCATTTGCTCGCCGACATCGCCTATCTCATCGAAATCCCAGTCGTGGTCTCCTCCCGGCGTCAACGAGTGACGTTGCGGCATTTCTTTCTTGGAAAGCTTAACCGTGATCTTTTGCTCCTGACCCTTGCGCAGGATCGTGAGCGTCACGTCAGCGCCATCAGAGAAAGTCTGTAGCAGCTTTCGCAGTTGGCTTGGCTCCATCAGAATCTGGTCGTTCAGCATCTTCAGGATGTCGTTCTGTTGAATGCCTGCCGACGCAGCCGGGCTGTCCGGCAATACGTACTCAACGACCAAGCCAAGCCCTTTGGCCAGGCCAAGCTGTTCACTTACCACATCTGGCACGTGCGACGTCTCTACACCGAGAAATGTCATCGGGACCTTTGGCGACTTCTGGTGGCGGCCTGGCACTCCTGGCGGACCATGCGGGCCAGGTGGCGGTGGTGGCACGGGTGGTGTCTGTGCAAATCCCGCGATGGGTAAGGCGATGGCTGCGATTGTGGCGATGGTTTTTATATTCATACTCTTGTTTTTGTTAAATCATTGCCCTGAGACTGGGATGAGGACGACTTCCTCGCTGGGGTAAGAAACACGGAGTGACGCGCCCGTCGTCGGATTACGCCACTGCCACGTCTCATGAGTGTGGTAACGAAACCGCCGCAGCGGCTGGCCCGAACCGCGGGGAAACTGCAATCCTTCGTTGCGCGTGTTGTAAACCAGTCGCGTCGCTCCCTCAGGAACAAATTTGTCGGACGACGTGGATGCTTGGCCTCGGTTCGACAGCGGCGCTGTTTCGGCTTGAGGTAAAATTTGAGCGATTTCTTTGCCGCCACCCTGTTGACGTTCCATGCTGATTGCCGCGAACAAGACCAGAGCTGCTGCAGCGGCGAGGCCCAGGCCCCATTTGTAGGGCATTTCTGTGAAACGCCACCAATCCGATCGGGCGTCTGACGTAGACGCCCTGCAGGGCTCCGCCAAAGCTTCCTCGATGCGGTCAAACAAGATCGGCGAAGGCTGGGCGGGTCGCAGCTTCCTCAATTCATTCTCGATCTCAGAAAAATCGTTCATTTGGGCTGAAGCGCGTTCCTCAAAGCCGCCAGCGCGTAGCGGTAACGTGATGCCGCGGTGTTTTGCGAAATGCCAAGTGCCCCGGCAATCTCGACAAAGGTCAATTCGTTCCAAATTTTCATGACCAGCACCTCGCGTTGTTCGCATGGCAGGCAATTGATCGCCTCGGCGAGCGCCCGCTGAGTGTCGTCTTCAAATTCAAACTCTGGTTCGGTGAATTCATCAGTTTCGCCAACGGCGCTGGCCTCACGTCGTGCGCGGCGGCTGTCGCGGCGGATAAAATCGAGAGCGATGGAACGCACCGCGGCGTAAAGCAGCGCACGGTTTTCAATCTTGTGGTTGCGGCGCCAGAACTTGATGAAAGCTTCCTGGACAATGTCTTCCGCGTCGGCCGCTGAATGCACCCATTGCCGGGCAAAGAGCAGCAACCCCGGAGCAACTTCAGAAAAGCAACTCTTCCAATTCTCATGGCTGGCCAGATTTTGCATGACCTCTTCACGGTCTTTATCCTCAAGACGCCGCCAGGGAATAATTTTGTCTAGGCCATCGAAATTTTTCTTGTTCATCGGGTGCCTGGCCGTTGCAGACGCTCGAGCAGGAGATGTCGATCTTGGAAAAGCCGTCGGTTCACTCATTGCTGCGGAAAAGGCTTAGGCTAACTTGCCGGCGAAAAGGGATTTTGCGAATCCGATGGTGCTTGGAAAATCGCTCTCGATTCCCAGAAGAACGCGCCGGAGAAAAAGCCGTAACGCACTTCTGTCACTTTTTCGGCAGCGGCCGAAAAACTAAGTCGCCCAGCCAATCAGGATGCGCGACTCCCTGATGATACGCCCGCAACGATTCCACAGAAGAATTGACGCGCAGATTGCTGTAAGACCCGTCGGTGTTTTGCCAGCGCTCATGCCAGTAGAGCGCGGCTTTGATCCGTGGATAGCGTGTTCGGAAAAGCTCCAAGCCTTGTTTGATCCATTCCGGTTTGTGCATCGCGCTGGGCTTCGCCGTCGCAAGCGGGAACTCACCGGTCGCCCACTCGGCAATCATCACTGGCTTATGCGGATCGAGCCTGCAGATTTCCTGATAGGGCCAATCCACAAGTGACGGAATGTCTGGATTAGGTTCATCTTTGAATTGCTGTCCGTATACGCTGAGACCAAGCCAATCGACGTAATCCGATCCTGGATAGTACGCAGCCGCGCAATTCCAGGGTTCATACGGATAGGGATAATTGTTGGTGTGAAACATCCATTTGATGTTAGAGGCGCCGCGCGCGCGAACACGGTCGACGACGTAACGAAAAGCGTGGCGAAACGTCTCCGGGCCTTTCCAATTGTTGTGTTCAGGCTCCCATTGGGCGCCACCATAGTAAGCTCCCGACCACGGAAACCACGTCCCATTCATCTCGACGCCGAACACGACGATCATTGGATGACCAAAGTCGCGAGCGGCGTCCGCCCATTTATCGATGTAGAAGTCCCACTTCCCCGCGAGGATCTCAGTCAAGCTGAACTTGTCCGGTCCGTGATCTTCCTCATACGGTTTGTCCCAGGGCGACCAAAACACAAGCGGCAGCGAACCGTGACGCCAAATGACATTGAGATTGTCCACAGGAAAATTTTGCTCTCCCCAATAGCTGGACGAAGGGATGATGGCCTGATGTTTGCCGACCATCTGCTCGAAATCTTCGATCATCTCCAGGGTCACGTCGTCCTCGGCGTCGCCAAAATCCATGAATGCCCCGGTGTAAGCGCCGTGCTCGGGGATGGCTACCTCAACCGGACCATTCCGATCGATGCGTGCAGGAGTCGCGGGCTTCTTGCATGCCGTGACGAGCAGCGCTACGCCGAGCGTACTGCACAAAAAGAATGAATTCGATAGACCCATGGAGGCGAGAAACTCAGACACTCGATTAACATCCTTGTTGACTGAAAAATCCAAATAATCGAGAACGAGACCAAAGCCAGGCGCAACCAGATAAAGATGAAGGTTCTGTTTTTTCCAATGGTTTGTCTCGCATCATTTGCGGTCGCGGATGATTTCAAAACGAACGCTGGAAAGGAATATAAGAACGTCACAGTCAGCCGAATCGAACCGGACGGGATTGTGGTAAAAACGAAATCCGGAATCACAAAGGTTTACTTCACTGAACTACCCAGGGAAGTACAGGACCGCTTTCATTATGACCCGCAAAAGGCCACTGCATTCTCTGCTGAGCAGTCTGCTAATTATGCGGCACATCAAAAGCAGGAACAGGAGGCCCAACATCAACAAGAGGAGGCCGCGGCAAAGAACAAGGCAATTTTAGCCCAGCAAGAAGCCGCTAAGAATCGCATTCAGTCGTTGCAGAACCGCTACGCGGCGCTTCAGAGAGAAGAAGACACTTTGCTGCAACAGATTGGTGAGGCAAAGCAACCCGGGCCGGCGCACCGGGTCGGCAAGAAGTTAGAGCATCAGCCGAATCCGCAAAAATCGCAGCTACCGCTTCTCCAGAGTCATCTTAGCGACGTCCGTCACGAAAAAAAACAGGTCAGCAAGGAATTGGAGAAAGCGCAGCGGTAGTAAGAAAAAGCGACGCGAGGACGCGTGCGCACTCCAAAGCTTCGCGAAATAGATTGCTGTCTTCACGGGTTTCGCAGGAAGTGCTTTCGGAGTGCGATGCGTCCTCGCATCGCTTTCATTATCACTCGATGTGCATTCATGTTGGCGTCGTGAATACGGCTTGGTTCGCAATCTATTTTCAAAAAAACTGGCTGCGCAGCTCAGCGGTCATGTTAGCCGCTGTTGGATTCGGATTGGCAACGGCAGCAGGCAGCAATGAGAAGCCGCTTGCAGTTTCTGCGATTGTTCAGGCAGATCATCCCGTAAACCATTGCGTACCAACCCAAGCGTTGGGCGCGGGTATTGACGGTCACGAGAAAGACGAATGCGCCCGGATGTTTACGGACAAGAACATCGAGCAAATGCTCTCAGCTGGACTTGGGCCGCTCACGTATCGGTTGCGCACCGAGCTTGCTGGTGCGGCCTGGCATTGGAACCCGCGCGGGGCGTGGAGCGATCCGGCGCACCAGTGCGGATATTGGACCTCCGACGATTCACTCGGCGATCCGATCAACCTCTCCTATGGCTATCGTTTGCCACGGCGCGGAAACACGGTTGATCAGGCCAACGATGACGGTTATTCGCGCATCGCCGATGGCAACAAAGAATCGTTTTGGAAAAGTAATCCGTACCTCGATTCGCATTTCACCGGCGAATCCGAAGACGCGCATCCGCAATGGATCGTGATCGATCTGGGCGCTTCAAAACCGGTGAACTTTATCCGTATTCATTGGGGCGCGCCCTACGCCAGGCAATATCGGGTCGAATACTGGCCCGGTGATGATCCGATGCACTTGCACGCCGACGATGATGACGACTGGCAGCCATTTGGACACGGCAATGTCAATGATTCTCACGGCGGCGATCAACTGATTGAACTCGAGACCTCTCCACGTCCGGTCCGATTTGTGCGGCTCATCATGAGCCGGAGTTCACAAACAAGCGCAGAAACTTCGAATGACATTCGCGACCGGCTTGGATTTGCGATTCGTGAGATTGAACTTGGGAAAATCGATAAACACGGTCGTTTTCACGATTACGTCCGTCACGCGCCCGATCGGCACAGGCAGACAATCATTTATGTGTCATCCACTGATCCGTGGCATCGCGCAGAAGATATCGACTTCAGCATCGAGCAGCCGGGCCTCGATTTCATTTTGCGTAGTGCGCTCACGAACAGCTTGCCCGTGCTTGTGCCGGTGGGGGTGTTGTACGACACACCTGAGAACGCCGCCGCTGAGATCAATTATTTGCTGCGGCGCAATTACA
>WNFW01002975.1_pt1 | contig 11738 bp, 10 predicted proteins | sample 5400131 | NCBI WGS metagenome assembly WNFW01 (sample SAMN13153362, study PRJNA577476) | soil metagenome | isolation source: 20 cm soil or saprolite under grassland replicate 1 | place: USA:California | collected 2016-06-15
TCCTGGTGCCACTGCCAGACGTCGCCGTCGAAAGCCATCTTGCCGTTGATCTTGAACTGGTGCATATACAACTCTTCGCCGAAGAGCTGCATGATCGGCTCGACCATGCGCGGATGGCGTGCGAGCTTCGCGAAGGGGTAGCTGTACATGTGCGCGGCGAAGTTCGTGCGCACCGCGTCACTGTCCCTCTCGCGAACGTTCTCCGGCCGGCGCTGGGCGTAGAGCCGCGGCACCTCGTCTATGAGGGCTTTGATCTCGTCCCGCGTGAACAGGCCGGGAAAAAAGAGGTGGCCATCGCTCTCGAACCGCCGTATCTGTTCCTGACCGAGTTTCATGCTGCGTTCCTATTGGGCGGGTGTTCTTCGACGCCAATGCCGACTATTCCACATTATAGGGCCCCGAAATCCACACGCAGCAGGGTAAACCCTACATTCCGCAGGGGAAGACCCTGGCATCCATATTGCTTAACTCCTGTCAGGCTCTTCGGAGTCAGGGGATTTCGGACCTGGATGCGCACGGAATTGGACACAATTAAGGAGTGACCATGTTAAGCCTGGCTCAACGGTACCTCGTCATGGGGATGACCGCCCTTCTGCTCGGTTACGCGACCGCCGCGTCAGCGGCGTCTATGCCCGATGCGGACAAGCAGCTCTCGGATACCCTTGAGCAAGCCATACCGTCCGTCTTGTCGTCCGCGGACTATTGGTCCGCGAGCAAGCTGTATTTTCAACTTGCCGCGGCACGCAGCCGAATGAACGAAACCGCGGCAGCCTGTACCGCGCTGGTTCAGTCTCTGGCCTATTATCGCAGGGCGCTCGCAAAAGCCACAGGCGCCCCGATGGGCGAGGCGGTAAAAGTCAGCGGCAACGACGAGGGGCTTGTGGAAGTGCGCTCCAAATTCGGGTGCACGAACGTACGCGCCGAATTGTCTGCCGGGCCCGAAACCTCGCGTCGCTGAAGTCTGATTATCGCTTGATGTCGTATTGCCGGACCGGGATTGGCGCGCGCGTCAGGTACTAAGCCGAGCCATCGACCCGAGGAGCTTGGTAGCGCGTGGCTCCGCCGAGTTCCACTTCCTCGCTCGACGCGGCGCCTGTCATCCTCCGACCCACAATACGCTCCACCCCCTAGTGCATCGGGCGCTTGCACCTGAGCGTCCCAGCCGGCGAGTTGCCCCTTCGCGTCGGGGATAGCTGGATTTTCCCTGTCGTGCCCGCGCAACGCGCGGCTCCGAAATCCGGTCTGGACGCTGGGCCAACCCGCGAGGCCAACGGAAATACCTGACACCAATTGTAACGATTGCCCGACAGGACTTACTCCGGACACTTGGATAGTCTCCTTCCCGGGTTCACGCGGTTCGGTGGACTTCCTTATTAACGGTGCGGGACACGTATCCACTTCGACAGCGAGGATCCATGCCGACTCCTTTATCCCGGAGCCTGATATTTGTGCGCTTGGCAATTTTCACCTTGGTTCTTGCGGAGAGTACGAACGCTTTTTGTCAAAACGCAGCGAGAGCGCCTAGTCCGCAAGCCCGGCTCTTGCTAGCGATCGATGAAGGCGGCGCGGCCAGCGCTGACTCCTCCGAGACTTTTCGTCGCCACGAAGAGTTCAGTCAAATAGTCAGCAAAGCGCTCGGTTCTCCCGTGACCATCGTCGCCGTGCGCGATCGCAATTTGTTACTGGACGCCTTGAAAAAGCAGTCCTACGCGCTGCTGTTCGCACGTCCGAACGACGTCCCAGCCGAGGCCATTCGCGACTACGGCTACCAGCCGGTGGCAACAGAAAAGGAACCTGCACGGGCGCTTTTCATCGTAAAGAAAGATTCGCCGCTCAAATCGATCGCCGACGTCAAGGGCAACAGCATCTTGACGCCCGACCGATATTCCAGCATCTGGCGAGTAGCCAATGCCATGCTGCGCGACAACAAGATTTCCATGGCCAATGAAAAAGTTCGCACCATGCACGATGACGCCGCGATTGGCTGGTCTTTGGAGAGCGGTTTTTTCGACGTGGGTGTGGTCAATTCCATCTCCGGCGTGGGTCGCACCTGGGAGAAGAACGGCGGGCGAATCATCGCAAGAAGCCCGGACTTGCCCAATATGCCGCTGATCGCTTCGCGCGAGCTCTCCGCGGCTCAGGTCGCAAAGCTCCGTGCGGCGCTCCTCGCGCTCAACTCAAACAAAAACGGACAAGCAGTTCTGAAAAGGATCGGACTTACCGGCTTCAAGGAAACGTCCCCACAGGAGTTCCTCGATTTCCTCAGGTGGCTCGGGGATCTCGAAGTCAAGCGCTAGTGTGCCTGTCGACGCATGCGGCAGGAAATGACTGCGTAACGCCTTTCCGCGGTTTCAACGCGGAGATTCCCGCTCTTCCAGGGAGTCGGCCGCCAAAGTCCTCCCGCGGTGACCTTTTGGCCGTCATGCCTTTCATCTTCATCACGAACACCAAATTCATGGCGTTGCCGCGTTTGTAGGGAATACCTGACATGAATTGTCGGGCCATACCCTATAGGACTCGATCCTTTGCGTGGTTAAATTCTGAGACGGGGTTTAGCGCGGACATTTGCGCGCGCATACTCTACGCAGTGGCTGTATAACGGCATGAAATCGGAACACGTTTCGCCGAGGAAGCGTACGGCGGGAGGAAAGATGGAAAAGGCGATCTTCAGCACGATCTTCGAATGTTTCCGTTTGGCGATTTTCTCCCTGGTGCTAGCTGTCAATACAAACGCCTTCGCCCAAAAGCAGGCGGCGAAAAATGCAGAGCCGCAGTCCCGGCTCACGTTCGCGATCAGCGAGGGCGGTTCCGGCAATCTTTCCGCTACGGATATTCTCTTTCGCTATGAGGATTTCAACAAAGTCGTAGAAAAGGCGCTTGGCGTGCCCGTCACTCTGGTTGCCCTGCGTGACATCAAGACGCTGCGCAGCTCGGTGGCAACGGGCGCCCACGCACTGGTGATGTCGCGGCCGGCAGATGTCTTGGCCGAGGCAGTACGGGATTACGGATATCAGGTCGTCGTAGCTTCGAAAGAACCGGCACGTGCGCTTTTCATCGTGAACAAGGATTCTCCTCTCAAGAGTATCGCCGATATCAAGGGAAAGAGCATTGTCGTGCCCGATCGCTACGCATATATGTGGCGGATCGCAAACGCAATGATGCGCGACAACAAGATTTCCATGGCCAATGAGCGGATACGCAGCATAAATGATCAGGCCGCCATCGGTTGGTCGATGGAGAAGGGCTTCTTCGATGTGGGCGTCGTCGCCTCTTTTTCGGGCGTCGGCCGTACCTGGGAGAAGAACGGAGGCCGCGTGATTGCGCGCAGCCCGGAAGTGCCCAACATGCCCCTGATTGCGTCGCCAAAGGTTTCGGCGGCCAGGGTCCAAAAGCTTCGCGCGGTGCTCGTGTCTCTCGAATCGACCGAAAGCGGTAAGGCCATCCTGAAACATATGGGAGTTGTCGGTTTCAAAGAAACGCCGCCGCAGACCTTCATCGATTTGATCAAATGGCTTGGCGACCTGGAACCGTCCAAGGGTTGACGTAGGAGGAGCCGATGGCGGTGGACTAGCGGGTCTGACGACCGGGAGGGAGGATCGACCGCCGCCTTAAGTAAATCCCTCTAACTGTTTAGCTCCAAACTCGCTGCGGCACACCTGTGGCCTACAAGGAAGACACCATGCAAAGCGAAGCCCAAAATCGCCCTCGGCCCATTCTTATGATGCCGCTCAGGCGCTGTGGAAGTCATGCCCTACGGTTACGGCTGAATTTTAGCCCGGACTTCTACTCCCCCTATCCGCTCCACCTTGTAGATTTCATGCCGTTGCTGGACCTATACGGGGATCTTGCCAGGGACGAGAACTATTTCCAGCTGGTCGTTGATCTCGCGGGCCTGCAAGCGGCAAGCGTAGTGAAGTGGGCCGATGTTGTAATCGATCCGGTCTCGCTATTTGAAAGCATCAAGGACCGACCGCGCAGCATTCATGTCATTGCCTGGGAGATGCTGTTCCAGGCGGGGATCAAGCACCACTCCAAGGTCGTGATGGATAAATCGCTAGACAACGTGTATTACGCGGAAGAGTTGATATCTCTATTTGATGATATACGGTTTCTCAATGTGGTCCGCGACCCGCGTGCGCAGGTCAACAGTATGACCCGCGCCATTATCCACGATTTTGATACCCTTCTAAACGCGCTGACTTGGGTCAAGGCCTACGATGCCGCCAAAGCTCTGGCCGAAAAGTATCCGCAGAAAGTCCTGACGGTCCGCTTCGAGGATTTTCTTGCCGATCAAGAAACGGTGCTTCGCAAGATATGCAGCTTCTTCGGGATAGATTTTGTTCCCGCCATGTTGGACATTTCTGGATCTCAGGAAGCCCGGAAAATCTCCGGGCTCTCGGCCCTCTGGGAATCAAATGCTGCGGCGCCGATCGCGGCCAATGCCGATAAATTTAGAAAGGCTCTGAGCCTCGAAGAAATTGAATTGGTGGAAACATTGGCCGGCAATTACATGGACCACTACGGTTATGAAAGAATGACCAAGGGAGCGGCGAAAATCACCCCGCAAAAAATAACCGCTGCTAAAGACCGCAGCGAGAAAAATAAAAAACTCGCGTGGGAGGCATTGGAAACTAAGGATTATCGCGACTATCGGCTGCGCCTGTTCCGGATCGACTACATCCAAATGGTCAAGAAACGGCTGCTTCAGCGTAAGGGGAATTTAGGGGTGAGTTTCGGTACGTGATCCATTGTTGAAACCAAGCCGGCACAGAAAGGAGCCGGAGTAAAACTCCTGGCCCTTAATGCCCCGCTCGCCGTTGCTCCTTTTCTAGCCTTGGACGCCGGTCTGGCAGTGAAGTTGTTTCTGACTTTCGCCGGAATGAGCGCGCTGCTGTTTGGGGGAGGCTTCGTTGTTATTCCTTTGATCGAGCAAATCGTCGTGCAGGAACAGGCCTGGCTCACGCGCCAGGAGTTTGTCGACGCCATCGCTTTGGGCCAGATTACTCCAGGCCCGATCCTGATCAGCGCCGCATTCATCGGGTACAAAGTCATGGGATTGCCCGGGGCGGCGATAGCTACCGTCGCGATTTTCCTCCCTCCCGCGTTACTGATGCTGGTCAGCGCTCATTTCCTGACGCGAGTGCGAGAATCAACGGCCGTGCAAGCTGCTTTGCGCGGCATACGCCCGGCTGTCATCGGCATGATTGCCGCCGCCGCCTGGAGTATCGGAACCACCGCTGTTCCGAACTGGCTATCCGCGGTCATCTTTCCGACGGCGCTGACCGCCTTATTGCGTTTTCGCGTCGATGTCGCCTGGGTTATCCCATCGGCAGGCCTCACGGGTCTGCTGCTCTATTGATAAAACGGGTTTCTGCCGGGCCGCGACCCGGGTTACCGCCGGGCAACCGGCAAGATTTTGTCAGGGGAACAAATCGGGTAAACCCGCTCGGGTAAACCTTTCAGGCGTTCCCCTAGCAACCCCCGGGCATTTCGAGGGCGGATCTAGGAAATTGCCCTTCTCCTCACGCTCCAGCGCAGCCTAGCATTTAGCTGCATTCAAGATCGCTGGGGAAGCATCTCGTTGAGGTTGCCCATGTTCTATGAATCCCAAGAGCTCTTAAGAACACGCCCGCAATCAAGCGGGCTTGCAGGCGAATCCCCGCTCCGTCAATTGCAGCTCGTGCAACCCGAACGAGCGCAATCATCACAAATTCTTCGATTCATTACGTGTGGCAGCGTCGATGACGGCAAGAGCACGCTTATCGGCCGCATGCTGAAAGACTCGGGCCTGGTGCCTGAGGACACGTGGGAGAACGTACTGGCCGAGAGCGAGCGTCGCAGTTTCACACGCGATAAGCCTGACTATTCGCTGTTGCTCGACGGACTGCTCATCGAGCGCGAGCAAGGTATTACGGTGGACATTGCCTGGCGCTATTTCACCACGTCAAAGCGCAAGTTCATCGTTGCCGACTGTCCGGGCCATGAGCATTACACCCGTAACATGGTCACAGGCGCCTCGCATTGCGACGCTGCACTTGTTCTGGTGGATGCACGAAAAGGCCTTTTGCCGCAGACGCGACGCCACTTGGCGGTGGTAGCCATGATGCGGGTGCGCTCGGTGCTCGTCGTGGTCAACAAGATGGACCTGGTGCATTGGGACAGCGCCTGCTTCAACAAAATTCGGCTCGCTGTAACCGAGTGTGCTTCACAAATGGGCCTGGCCGAAGTCACCGTGGTCCCGGTCAGTGCCGTTGACGGTGGAAACGTGGTGGACGGGACACCCGACGCCCCGTGGTACAAGGGGTACACCGTTTTGCAAGCGCTGGAGACCCTGCCCGGGCGTCGCCACCAAGGCGTGCCCTTTCGGCTGCTAGCGCAGTGGATCAACCGTCCGGACCAGGACTTCCGCGGTATTTCCGGGCAGGTCATCGGCGCGCCCCTGAACGTGGGCGATACCATCCAGGTGCTGCCGTCCAATGCCCGGGCTCGAGTCCAGCGGATCTGCACCTTCGATGGCGACTTGCAGCACGCGCATCCGGGCCAAGCGGTAACCGTGGTCCTCGATAGCGAGCTCGACGTAGCCCGAGGCGACTGGCTGGTGAAGACTGACGATGCCGCTCCGGCGGTGACCAATCTCTTGGAAGCCAACGTAGTTTGGATGTCCGACACGCCCTTGATCTCCGGGCACCGATACGACCTACAGATCGGCTGCACCACGGTGCCCGGGTCCGTGCGGCTGATTAAGCATCTGGACGTGAGTTCCCTCAAAACGCACGAAGCCGCGCGCCTGCACTGCAACGACGTGGGACGCTGCGAAATCGTCCTCGAGCGGCCGGTCCCGATAGATTCGTACGCCGACTCCATCGATACCGGTGGTCTGATTTTTGTCGATCGCAATACGTTCCGTACCGAAGGCGCCGGCATGGCAACACCCGCTGCTCGGCGGGAAGTCGTTTGGCACGAAACGGCCGTGGACCGCAATGCGCGCGCCGCGATCAAGGGTCACCCGCCTCAAGTGGTTTGGCTGACCGGCTTGAGCGGGGTGGGAAAGTCGACGATTGCCAATGCCCTGGAGGCGCGCCTGAACGCAATGGGCGTACATACGATGCTGATGGATGGCGATAACGTTCGGCATGGCCTCAACCGCGACCTGGGATTCTCGCAAGCCGACCGGATAGAGAATATTCGTCGCATCGGCGAAACGGCGAACCTGATGCTGAACGCGGGGCTTGTGGTGATCACCGCGTTTATCTCGCCATTCCGCGACGACCGCCAGCTCGCTCGCGGACTGGTGCGCGAGGGGGAATTCCTGGAGGTGTTCGTCGATGCCCCTCTGGCCGTCTGCGAAGCGCGCGACCCCAAGGGCCTCTACAGGCGTGCGCGGGCCGGTCAGATTCCCGATTTTACCGGCGTTTCACATCCCTACGAGCCGCCGCTGGAGCCGGAGCTTCGAATCGATACGTCGCTGGCGTCCGTGGCCGAGAGCGTACAGACAATCTTGAGCGCATTGAAGGCGAAGGGATTCCGTGTCTAACCGAGGCTACCCGTATTTGGATGAACTCGAAGCGGAAGCCATCTACATCCTGCGAGATGCGGTGGCGCAGGCAACGCGGCCGCTGATGCTTTTTTCGATTGGCAAAGATTCCTGCGCCATGCTGCATCTGGCTCGCAAGGCGTTCCATCCAGGGCCGCTTCCCTTCCCGGTGATGCACGTCGACACGAAATGGAAATTCAGGGAAATGATCGAGTTTCGCGATTCCGAAGCGAAGCGCCTGGGATTCCACCTCATCGTCCACACCAATCCGGAAGGCCTCAAGAAGGGCATCAACCCGATCAAGGACGGCAGCAGAGTCCACACGGAGATCATGAAGACCCTAGCCTTGCGCCAGGCGCTGGATGCTGGAGGCTACGATTGCGTTTTCGGGGGTGCACGCCGCGACGAGGAATCCAGCCGAGCGAAGGAGCGTATTTTTTCGTTTCGCAACGCGCACCATCAGTGGGACCCCCGTTACCAACGTCCGGAGCTGTGGAAGCTCTACAACGGCCGAGTGTCCAAAGGCGAAAGCATGCGGGTGTTCCCGTTGAGCAACTGGACGGAACTCGACGTATGGAGGTATGTGCGCCGTGAGCAGATTCCATTGGTGGGCCTGTACTTCGCCAAGCTGCGCCCGACTGTGATCAGGGAGGGAATGCTGATCATGGTGGACGACGATCGCTTGCCCTTGGCGCCGGGCGAAAAGCCCCAGGAACGAATGATCCGCTTTCGCACCTTGGGCTGTTACCCGCTAAGCGGCGCCGTCCCATCGCAAGCATCAACGCTGGAGGAAGTCATCGCCGAGATAGAGGGATCACAGGCGTCGGAGCGTCAAGGGAGACTGATTGACAAGGACCAGGCCGGCGCCATGGAAAAGAAGAAGCGAGAAGGATATTTTTGACTATGGACCTGTCCTACACACTGCTCGGAATCGTCGTCGGCATCTTGGTGGGAATCACCGGCGTGGGCGGCGGCTCCCTTGTCACGCCAGCGCTGACCCTGTTCGGCATCCACCCCGCAGTTGCCGTCGGCACCGACCTTGCGTTTGCGGGCCTTACGAAGACCTTCGGCACAATTGTCCATCGTTCCCAGAATACGGTCGAGTGGCGAATCGCACGCTTGCTTGCCCTCGGGAGCTGCCCCGCGGCGGTGATCACGATCGGAGTGCTTGCCGCGACCGGCTCGCGTGTCCATGGTGGGCTGATCAATATGGTATTGGCAGTGGCCGTGGTTCTGACGGCGATCGTGTTGCTGGTGGGTCGCGAGAGGGTCGCAAGAGTCGCCATGCGCTACGAGGAGCATATTGCCGATCATCGCGCGCCGCTGACGATCGCGGCCGGAGTCCTCTTGGGCGTTCTTGTGACGCTTTCCTCGATCGGCGCAGGAGCGCTCGGCGCGACGTTCCTAGTGCTCCTGCATCCGCGACTTTCCGCCACGCGCATCGCCGGAACGGACATCGCGCACGCCGTTCCCCTCACTACGATCGCGGGCTTGGGCCATTTTGCGCTCGGTAACGTCGATGTGTTGCTACTGGCCAATCTTCTGATGGGGTCCGTGCCAGGCATCGTGCTGGGAAGTTATATGTCGGGACGATTTCCTGACCACATCGTCCGCAGGCTGCTGGCCACGGTGCTGCTCGTGGTAGGCGTTCGCATCGCCGTATTCGTCTGAGCGAGCCGATTATGACTCGCTACTACGCGTTCAACGGCGATGCCGACGGCTTGTGCGCCCTGCAGCAGCTTCGTCTCGCTGAAACGCAGCGAGGAACTCTCGTCACCGGGGTCAAACGTGACATCACATTGCTGCGTCGCATCCAGGGGCAGTCGGGCGACACCGTTACGGTGCTCGACGTTTCGCTAGATCAGAACCGCGAGGATCTCCTCCGATTGCTCGAATCAAGAGTATCGGTGCGCTATTTCGACCATCACTACGCCGGTGCGCTGCCTCGGCATCCGCTCCTAGAAACTCATATCGACGAGGCGGCCGACGTGTGCACCAGCATCCTGGTGGACCGCCAATTAGGTGGTCGATACCGGGCGTGGGCGGTCGTAGCGGCATTCGGGGACAACCTGGCCGAACCGGCGCGAGCGATGGCGCTTGAAGCCGGCCTGAACGCACGGGCCACGACAATGCTGGAGAAACTCGGGATCTGCCTCAACTACAACGCCTACGGAGAATCGATCGACGATCTGCACTGTAATCCCGCCGAGTTGGCCGAGCTGATGATGCCTTTCCGCGACCCGGCGAGCTTTATCGAGCAAACCGAGACCTGTGCAACGCTTCACGCCGGCTACGAAGAGGACATGGCAAAGGCACGCCGTGCGGCGACCCGCCACGGTTGCGGGTCGGGAATTGTCGTGTTGCCGAACGAGCCCTGGGCCAGACGCGCAGTGGGTGTCTTGATCAACGAACTCGCGCAAAGCCGCCCCGACACCGCGCTTGCAGTCCTGTCCCCAAAGGTTTCGGGCGGATTTACCGTGAGTGTGCGTGTGCCAGCTGGCAGTGCGGTAAGTGCCGCAGAGTTTTGCGGTGGATTCGAAACCGGTGGCGGTCGAAAGTCCGCCGGCGGAATTAATTACCTGCCCGAGGCCGATCTAGATCGTTTTGCAGCGCGCTTCGAAGCGCGTTTGGCGACGCGATAACCTCCGGCGCCGAACAATCCGTGATGCGGGCCGTGGCCCGCCACTATCGCTTCGACGCCTCATCCTGCCGCGTGGCGGGAACGACCTGGAAGAAAACCTCGTCCTGCTTGATCAAGCCGTGCTCGTAGCGGGCGCGCTCCTCGATCGCCTCGAAGCCCTGCTTTAGGTCACGCACCTCGGCATCGAGCGCGCCGTTGCGCTGGCGCAGCCTGGCGTTTGCTTCTTTCTGCTCCTGCACCTGCTGGTCGAGACTCCATACCCGTAGCCATCCGCCCTTCCCGAGCCACAAGGGATACTGCAGAAGGAGGATGAACGCTGCGAGAGTAAAGGCAAGTATCTTCATCTCAGCTGATAGAAAGCTTCCCGCCCCGGGTAGCGCACCGCGTCCCCAAGATCTTCCTCGATACGCAGCAGCTGGTTGTACTTTGCGACCCGATCCGAGCGCGACAGCGACCCGGCCTTGATCTGCAGCGCGTTCATGCCGACGGCGATGTCGGATATCGTCGTGTCCTCGGTTTCCCCCGACCGGTGCGAAATCACGGCCGTGTAACCCGAGCGCTTCGCGAGTTCGATCGCGGCGAAAGTCTCGGTGAGCGTCCCGATCTGGTTCACCTTGATGAGGATGGAGTTGGCGACGCCGAGCTGGATTCCCTCGCGCAGGATCTTGGTGTTGGTGACAAAGACGTCATCACCCACCAGCTGCACCTTCTTGCCGAGCCTTTCGGTCAGTGCGCGCCAGCCGTCCCAGTCCGACTCGGCCATCCCGTCCTCGATGCTGACGATCGGGTACTTGTCCGCCCATCTTGCGAGAAATTCTCCGAACTCCGCGGAGCCGAGCCTTTGCTTTTTCGAGTCGAAAACGTATTTGCCGTCCCGGTAGAATTCGGTGCTGGCGCAATCGAGCGCGAGCGCCACGTTCGTGCCAGCGTGGTAACCCGCGCGCTCGATCGCTTCGAGCACCAGCTGCAACCCCGCTTCGTTGCTCGGCAAGTTCGGTGCGAACCCGCCTTCGTCTCCGACCGTCGTCGAGAGGCGCTTGCTCTCGAGGAGGCTCTTCAGCGCGTGGAAAACCTCCGCGCCGCAGCGCAGGGCTTCGCGAAAGCTGGCCGCGCCGACCGGCACGATCATGAATTCCTGGATATCGAGGTTGTTGCTCGCGTGAGCCCCGCCGTTGATGACGTTCATCATCGGTACCGGCATCTGCATTCCGCCCGAGCCGCCGAAATACCGGTAGAGCGGGAGCCCCGATTCCTCCGCCGCCGCTTTCGCGACCGCCATGGACACCGCGAGAATGGCGTTGGCGCCGAGACGCGACTTGTTGTCGGTCCCGTCCAGCTCGATCAGGGTCTTGTCGATGAAGCTCTGCTCCTGCGCGTCCAGACCCATGATCGCCTCGGAAATCTCGGTGTTGATGTGCTCGACCGCCTTCAGCACGCCCTTGCCCCCGTAGCGCCCCTTGTCCTGGTCGCGGAGTTCCAGCGCCTCGCGGCTCCCCGTGGAGGCTCCCGAAGGCACGGCGGCGCGACCCATGACCCCGGACTCGATCAGCACATCGGCCTCCA
>WNFW01002978.1_pt1 | contig 11735 bp, 11 predicted proteins | sample 5400131 | NCBI WGS metagenome assembly WNFW01 (sample SAMN13153362, study PRJNA577476) | soil metagenome | isolation source: 20 cm soil or saprolite under grassland replicate 1 | place: USA:California | collected 2016-06-15
TTATCCAAACAGTTTGCCGCGCGCACAGTGGAAAAGATTTATCTTGCGCTGGTCGCCGGAAAATTGCGCAAAGCGACTGGCATAATCGAAGAAAAAATCGGACGACATCCGGTTCATCGGCAACGCATGAGTGTGACTTGCTCGCGTGGACGCACTGCCAAAACCGAATATCGCGTCATTCGTTCGAGCGATCAGGCGAGCCTGATTGAATGCCGGTTGCACAGCGGACGCACTCATCAGATTCGCGTGCATCTTCATCATCTTGGTCATCCTGTTCTAGGCGATAAAATCTATGCGCCGAAGGTGGCGAAAAATTATTCTCGACAAATGTTGCACGCTTGGAAGCTCGGCTTCCGTCATCCGCGCAGTGCGAAATGGAAAATTTTTGAAGCGCCCTTGCCGGACGATTTCGATCAAGCTATCGGGACGGTCGGGTTGTGAATCTCGCTAACATTCGCTTCGTATTCGTCGCGTTGCATAGTTCGGCTCTCTCCTTTGCAAACGGGAGAGAATTAATGAGGGTCGATTGATCTATTAAACTACTTGTAGCAGAAGCTCGCGTCCCTGGCGCGGACGGAACATTGGCCTCCAGCCAATCGCCTATGGGAAGGATAGCCGTGCTCTTCGGCATTTCCACAATGGTGAGCTTGGGCCACGTTTGCAGGGACAATTGTCGAAATGATGCGCGTTGTAAGCTGCATTTGTTGGAACAGCTCGCGCGGAAAAAGAAAAGGAAGACAGCTTGAGTCTCCCTCTTCAAACCGGTCGTTGCTCTCGTTTAGTAGCCGCCGCCCATTTGGTGCGTCGTTGTTGTCGTGCTGGTGCCTACCGGTGCCGGTGGCTGGGCAGTCACGGTGGTTTGACGCGTCGTGGTCGTGGTCGCCTCGGGTTCGCTCGCGCAAGAGGCCAGCATCATCGCGAGCACCGAGAGCGCAGAAGTAACAATGATCAATTTTTTCATAGTTTGAATAGGTTCTCAAAAAACAATTCGTCAGAAGTGACTCCGGAAGACGTATTAAAGAAAAAAAATCTGCCTATGTCGCAACCCTGGCCCGCCGTCGCTTCAGCTCACCGCGCTTGCGTTTTGTTTCCAGAATTTTCTTTTTAAGCGCGGCTGGGCGCGGCGATTTGCGGCGACGCTCCTTTTGCCGCTGTGCGATCTCCGCCGCACGGCGTTCATCTCGAGCTTTCTCAATGGCATCGAGCAAGCGTTCCCGTGCCAGCTTGCGGTTCACTGCTTGCGAACGCGAATCCTGCACCGTGACGCTGACGCTAGTTGGCCGATGACGCAGTGTCACTGCGGTTGCAACCTTGTTTACGTTTTGACCGCCCGGCCCGCCTGAGCGCGCGAACGTCTCCTCAAGATCGGCATCGCGAATGCCAAGCTTCGTCATGCGTTCTAGGAAACAATCCTTTACCATTTGTTATCAGAATTAGCGCAGACTTGCTGGAATTCACAATCCCTAATTCCCGCTCGGCAACTCCGACAGATCGCGAGAGATTCCCGATTTGCTTTTGAGCATAATGCCATCCGGTTCGACTCGGCTTACCGTGACGTTTTGTATTCTTTTCCGTCAATGGTTTTGAAGTCGTCGGCCAGTGCGATCGACGCGGACAGCGGCGCTAAGATTGGCAGTGTGCTTTCCCATTACTTCACGCGGGCTGGATTGTGCCTCTTCTGCTCCGCACACGACAACGACAAGTGGGATATGGCCAGGCGCAATGAAGCGGGCGACAACGTATGCCGCGCTCTCGTATTATACTAAGGTATAATAGACAGGACAGCCCACGCATTCCTATTCTCACCGGGTTCTAATGCCGGATCACACTCAGGATTTCTCCAATCTGTCGGGAGATTTCCGCAATCCTGAGCCAGCAAATCTCCCAGAAAAACATTAGTAAGGCCACTCCTAACCATGATGCGGCCGCGATGACATCGATGAATCCTGCGCACGTTTACGAAGTCCGTCCCCGTAAAGATGATTGTGGCGTTAATCTAATCTCCGATGTGCTTCCGCTTCGGTGCGCGGTGTTGTCCGGTGGGCCGGATGCAATAAATAATGCAATCGACTACGCGAAGCTTTACAGCCGGTCACATGATGCTGTGATTCGCGTTTACGATGAAGCTGGCGACGTGATTGAAACGCACGAGCAAACGGGCGATTTTCGCGAGTTCTGACAGCCGACTGCGAGGGCCAAGAATTAAACGGGGACTAACCTGGTCCGGTGTCTTATAAATTAGCACGGAAACCACATTAACCGCCTCTCCGCACCGGTGCAGCCCGCAGTCGCGGCCATCCTTTGAAACAGCGGTTGCGGGCCGGAGTTGCGGAAACGTTAAAATCCCATGCCGCACATGCGGACGAAAGAGTTGCGCCCGCCCGTATCACTGAAAGAAAAGCGGCGGCAGTTGCGTCCCGCCGCCGCTCCATATTCAGAACACAACCAACGAGCGCCTTGGCTGTCCAATGCAGATTGCTGGTGTGCGGAGGAATTTGGTTTGAGCGATGACAACACACAATCGGGCTGGCGGATGATTGTCTAATCAGACAAAATCCTACCGTACACGTTTCTGATTGTGGTACGGCAAATGATCCAGACATGATCTTGCGAGTATCGAAGGCCTTCTTCGTGAGACAATTCGAACATGTTTCGTGCGTCGAAGCTCGCCCTATGGCAAAACCATCGGCTTGTGGAAGTAATGCGAAATCTTGATGTGTCGGTACTTACCAGCGTGAAGTAACCTAGCGAACTTGCGCTGCCGCTCACACGAAATCGTAACGTATTCCGGCGAATTGTCAGATATTCCGGCGATTTCGAAACTTTGGAAAATTTCTGCAAAACATTAGCCGGTAAATTCCGGATAGATAATCAAGGGAATAACACGCTAAAGCGCCGCGACTCGGAATCGTGGAGATGCGCGGGCAATTAGTGATTTTATCCGATGGCGAGTTTAATGATACATAACGGAACTCATGCACTAACGCATGAGTTGGTTGGCGACATTGTAATGATTGGCCGTGCTCCGTTAAACGATATAGTCATTGACAATCCGGTGGTATCAGCGCGACACGCCATGGTCGTGAAAGTCGGCGACTCCTATTGGCTGAAGGATTTGAATTCAACAAATGGGACACACATCAATGGTCTCCTTTTCACTTACGGTGAGTTGAAGGATGGCGACACAATCCGATTTGGTTCCGTCACAGCGATTTTTGCAGAACGTTGCCGCAAACGGTCATCAACCTACGCGATTAGAATGTTCTGGACGAGTTCCACAACAAGACGAAAATCCGGCGCGGCAGCCGGAGGGGATACAGTGAAAATGGAATTTGATGACTCAAACAAAGAAAAACTCGGGAGAGTTGACCAAGTCAGTGTGCAGCATCAAATGACACACGACCTGGCTATTCAAGAGGCGATGGAAGCGTGCTTCGCGCGCAAGACGGTCGGTGAACATTTGCTGGCCTACTTAGACAAAGAAATAGATACATGCGACCGAACGACGTACCGGTCCGCACTCAAGTTTTGGAGGAACAAGATCAGAAACATGAAGACCTCCCGTTCGGTCGACTTTGGTAGGCTGAGCGGAATGCCGTCAGCAATGCAATCGACTACGCCAACTTCTACAGCCGCTGACATGATGCTGTGATTCGCGTTTACGATGAAACTGCTAATGGCAGTACTGGAGTCATAGAGCTTGGGATTGATGTGCACCAGGATTTTTACGTGGTGGTCGTGCAGGAAGGCGGCGCCGGGCACCACCGACTATTCCAGCATCCGGCGGAAATTACCGACTTGCCTAAGAATTGTACAAATTAGATGATCGGCGGCTGTGAAACTAGACGCGCCTCCTGTTGGCGGCCGCCGCCCTGACCGCTTCATGACGACGCGGTGGAGCGTCGTCTTGTCCTGCGCGGATTCTGGAGGCGATGAAGAGAAGGCGCAGGCTGCCCTTGCCGAACTTTGCAAGATTTATTGGCGACCGGTTTTCGCTTTCATCTGCCGCCGGGGCCACTCGATTCCTGACGCCCAGGACCTGACACAAGATTTTTTCGCCATGGTGCTGGTAGGTCGTCTCCTCCAGCGGGCCGACCGGAATCGTGGAAGATTCCGTTCGCTTGTGTTCAAGACGCTACAGAATTTCCTGCACGATGCCGTCGACAAGCGTCACGCGCAGAAACGTGGCGGTGACGTTCAATTCGTTTCCTGGGATGATTTGACGGCGGAGGCGCCGTCGCACTGGTCGATCCCAGAGCACGAATCGGAGAACTGGTCGCCGGAGAGAATTTTCGATGTGCGCTGGGCGGCCACGGTGGTTGAGCGCGCGTTGCGGCGATTGGGCGATGAATGCGAAAAGCGTGGCCGGCGGCGTGTTTTTGACGTGTTGAGTAGTTGTCTCGCGGCGGATCGAGAAGATGTTTCCTACGCCAAATTCTCAAAGATGCTCGGTCTGCCGGAAGCGTCGGTGAAACGCCTCGTCCACCGCTTGCGCGAGCGCTATCGCGCGCTGCTCCGCGAAGAAGTTGCCCAACCATCGAGAAACCAGACGAGATCGACGACGAGCTTCGTTATCTCTGTGCGGCGTTAAGTGCCGTGGAAGGAAAATGTTGAATCGCTGACACGGTCAGATGACATGTAAAGAGTGCGGGCAAGCGGTTAATCTTCCTATGGGTGGGAAGGATCCCCTCCGCAGTGATACTGGCGGGGCCTCCATTAAAGTCTTCGATCTGCTTCCGTAAATTGTATAGTGCGCTCGACGTGGCCAGTTGCGTCGAGAATCCGAATCTCGCCTGAGCGAAAGCTTTTGCGGTTCTGCGCATAATTGATCGCCTGCTCTTGATCTAAGAAACTGGCTCGACGCCGGGCGCTTCAAAGCACTTCCAGCCGTTTCGGAATGGTCTGATTTCGATAATTGTCACGACAACTAACGCTTTGCGTTTTCCTCGAAAACAGATTAGCTGTTCGGGCGAACATGATCCAGTGTCGAAACGGTCAATCGCAATCAGAACGAGAGCAATCTAAACCGAAAGGCCGTTTCACTGGCCAACATTTGAAGACGCTGCGCCCGGACATATACCGGCGCGCTGTGGAGCTATCAGCAGAACCTCGCGAGCAAGTTCCCTATGACCATATTTGCCGTTTGCTACGAGTGAGCGAACACACGCTCAAAGCAATCGAGAAAACAGAATCGCTTTCAATAGCGGAGGGAAAAGAAAGGCTCCTGGCTAAGGCTTGGCGGCTCGCCAACAAGCCATTGATCGCGTCGAAGATCAAATTGACCGCGCGAACGTCACGCAGGCCACAGTCGCGTTTGGGGTGAGTATGGAGAAGATAATGCTCCTGCTTGGCGAACTTGGCGGTCGAGTGCCGCTGCAAGTGAACACACAAATGAATGCAGAGCAGTTACACGCTAGGTTCAACGAGATGCACGAGCGTCTATTTGAGAGTGTGCGTAGCAGCGCAGAAAGCAAAGAGGCCCTGCCAAACGGCGAAACGTTTTCGGATCGTCGCTGACGCAGTGGCTTTGCGGAGCGGGAAAGAATTGCCAAAAGCGAGGAAATGTCGCCGATCACTTGACGAACAGTTGACGAATAGACGGTGATTCTGTGGGTTTCGATGTGCGACCATTCGCAACCGATTAGATCGCCGAATCTGAGCGATTTTCCCTAGTAAAATCGCATTGTAGAGGCTGCCGATGGCCGGACTCGAACCGGCACGGGCCTTTTAAGCCCAACGGATTTTAAGTCCGTTGCGTCTGCCATTTCGCCACATCGGCGCTCTGTTTTCCGGAGTCTAAGCTTGCTAGGCTAACGATGAAAATAAATTTCGCGATGAGACCAAGCTTTCAACGGGCTCGAAAGTCCGCGGCCAACTGGAAGAGTTCAGTGCGATTTCTCTTCGCAGAGTTTCTGAAAGCGCGGATCAGTCCGGAGCGGATCGAACATCGGATCGAGCCGGAGCAGCGCAGGAGTGAGCGGCATGTCCTTTAGCCAAAGGCCCTCGTACGGTGTCGACAATAGCTTGTATTAGGCGGCAATAGCGACCACGAATGGAAAGCCGTCTACAACTGCGAATAGACTGTTCAAGGGCCTCATGAGCTTCACGCCGTCAGGAGCGTAAAAAGACTCACACCCAGCGCGTACTACACTTTACACCCGCCGCTTGGATTCTACCTCGCCAGGTTCGAAGGCCATGAAGCATCTGCCCGCACAGACCCAATCCCCAGGCTCGAGATCGCGCAGGACTCCGTATTCCATCAGGATGTCTTCGATCTCTTCGTCGGTGGCGACTTTGAAGCGAGCTCGCAGACGCGCCATGTCGAGTCGGATCACGTATGTCGTATCGTCTTCGAGTGGGTCCACCTTTGGGTCAGGGCACTTTGGCCAGGATCTTTTCCATCTCGGACGTCGTGAAAGCACGCATTGTCTGCGTGCGGATGTTGCCCAGCATGTCCGCGGCCAGCAAGACGCCAGCGGCCGTCTCGTCGTCAGGAGCCTCGAAGACGCAAACTTGGTCATATTGACCGAGCGTCCAATACATCTGCTTGATGCTCACCCCCATCGACTGCACCTTGGCGGCCCAGTCGGTCACCCGCTGGGTCGTCTCCTTGGCGGCTTGGATTCCCTTGTCGGTGAACTGCACCAAACTGATGTAGGCAGGCATGATGTTACTCCTTCAGGTAATCCCCGAGTCAGTTTCCGTCGAACGAGAAGGCCGAGTCTACGGCTACCGACACCGAGCGTCAAATGCGGTTGGAATAATCTAATCATCTGAAATGTGAAGGGGCCGATCTATCTCGCGAAAAAATGAATCGTTTTGCGACGAATACAGCGGTGAAAATGATTGAGAGAATTTCCTTACGAGCGGCGGCGGGGCGTGGTGACATCGCGAATAGAGCACCCTGCACTATGAAATTGTAAAAGGCGAAGGCGAACGGCAGCCTGATCTTATCAGTCGTTATCAGGAAATAAACAGCGGCGATCATGGCTGCGGCGCAGCTTAATTCTGCGAACCAGACCAAAATCAGGATTTTAGTCTCAAATGGCTTTTGGGCCGTCCAGAGTTGGAGAGCTATTCCACAGATCGCGCAAATTACTAAAATCGTATTGCTAGTCTCATTCGTCATTGGTGGCGATGCAGCATTTGTCGCGTTGACTTGTCACGCCATAAACCGCGCGTAAAATCGCCGAGAGCGTCCCGGCGACGTAGGATCATCCGTCAATCAAAACGATTCTAGGGCGATCCTGTGAAGCGGGGAAGGCCTTTTCAAATCTGGCAACGAAACGGCAACAGGGAAGTACTTCCCTAGCATAGCAGCGCATTTTAAGTCCGTTGCGTCTGCCATTTCTCCACATCGGCGCTGCGAGCAACAAAAGGAGATTCGCGATCAGCGAAGGTTTGAAGCGCGTGTAAAGAAGTCTTGCACTTTAGTTGCCAAATCTTGTAAAAGCTTCCAAACCAACGCGGCGGTGTAAGCCGTTGCGCAATGCACCAAATAACCATCCTTGAATTGTGCGCCTCGTAGTCGGACGCGCTTTCCTAACCAAACTCGTTTGAACAATGAAAAAGTTTGCAAGAAAAAATAACCGTCTTGGCTTCGGCTGGATGCCGGATCTTCCCGATAACCGTGACCATCTTTACTCCGCGCCGATGGCAAAGCTCGGTCCGCTTCCGAGCAGAGTTAGTCTGCGGAGACACTGCCCGAAGGTTTACAATCAGGGACAAATCGGCTCTTGCACCGCCAATGCGATCGCCGCGGCGATCGAGTTCGATCGCAAGAAACAAAAACTTACCGACTTTATTCCATCACGCCTCTTCATTTATTATAACGAACGAAGTATTGAGCACAGTGTGCCGCTCGATAACGGCGCGGAGATTCGGGATGGGATAAAGAGCGTCGGCAAGCAGGGTGCTTGCCCGGAAACCGAGTGGCCTTACGACGATACTCCCGCTGATTCGAACACAAATCTCTGGCCTTCCGGCGCCAGGCCCAGACAGAAGCCGCCAAAGTCTTGCTACACGCATGCCAAAAAATTCCGAGCGGTGAACTATCAGCGGGTTGACCGTATGCTCTCGCAGATGAAAGGGTGCCTCGCAGACGGTTATCCATTCGTGTTTGGCTTTACTGTCTACGACAGTTTCGAAAGCGCGGAAGTAGCCAGGACAGGCCTGTTGCAAATGCCTGCGCCTAGAGAGGGAGTCATTGGCGGTCATGCCGTCCTTACAGTTGGTTACGACGATAAGAACCAGCGCTTCCTGGTGCGCAATTCATGGGGCACAGGCTGGGGCAAAAGAGGCTATTTCACCATGCCCTACTCTTATCTGCTAACGGAAAATCTTTCAGACGATTTTTGGACTATTCGCCTGGTGCACTAACCTCACTTCCTTAGCCTCGCAACAAAATGCCAAAGTATTGGATGATTAGTGATCGCAGTGACGGCGCTGTTGGACCCGATGTCAATTTCGACGGTGTCACATACTGGGTCAGCGATAAACAACCGCTAACTGATATCAAGAATTGGCGGAAAGTTACCGCTGCCAATTTCCAGAAGCTGCTGGCTGCGGCGGCGGACAAATTTCCCGCGCATAACCCGGCAGAGAACGAGAAACAAAGCCACGTCACGATTCTCGTGCACGGATTTAACAATAAATTTGCGTCCGCTACCAGATTTTATGAGGATCTTTGTGGCAGACTTTTTGATGGTCCAGACAGCCTGGGTCTTTGTATTCTTTACGATTGGCCATCACGCGGCAGTATCCTGGGATACGAGCCGGATCGTTCGCATGCGCGCCTTTGCGCCCATGATCTAACGGATGTTTTGAGCACGCTCTTCGATTGGCTGGTCGAGAAACAGCAGGAAACCATAGCTAATCCAGCAAAAGCTTGCAAAGCAAAGGTATCCCTGATCGCCCACAGCATGGGAAATTATGTTGTGCAAAAGGCGATGGCTGCGGCGTGGACCAGGAAAAACCAGCCACTGCTCGTTAGTCTCATCAATCAGCTGGTAATGATCGCTGCCGACGTCGATAGCGATTTATTCGATGAGGGCGCGCCAGATAACAACGATGGCAACGCTGTGGCTAACCTCACCTACCGGATCACGGCACTTTACAGTGGACGCGACTCTGTCCTGGGCGCGTCTGCCGGGTTGAAGCATTTCGGCATGCGGCGTCTTGGTCGCACTGGTCTCTCGACTCGTCCGCCCTTGGCAGAACCGTCGTCACCAACAGATAATGTGTGGGACGTGGATTGTTCCAGCTTTTTCACACAGCGAGTCGGCGGGGCGGGAATTCATGGAGCTTATTTCGTCCATGACGCCACAATCAATCTTATGCGCCACGTCCTTCGCGGGCTCGACCGCGGTGTGCTTGAATCGCTTGGATATACTCAAGGCGTCGCCTGGCCGTAAGCACGACGAGCGCAGCCATGAATATAACCGTCGAGTTAATCAAACGCGCAGTGAGGCGTCGCGTCGAATAGAGCATCGAAACGTCGTATGGCACGGACCCGGAAACGCCCAAGACTAAAAACCGCGGCCAAACGCGCGAAGCGCATAAAAGTAACCCCCAAAAAGGCGGCGCAAGCCGCTGAGGAGATTCTCTTCCGCGTAGAAGGAAAGATGTCCACCTTTGGCGGGCCGCATGACCTGGGGATGAGTGCGGACGAAGACCTTGCCCTTTTTACCAAGCTCGATCTCAAGGACCCGAAGTATGCATATTTGTTTCTACCCGCGCCGCCACCAGGCACAAGCGGGGTTGGGCGCCGGCTTAACCCCGATCAATATTATTTCGCGTGCCGTTGGAACTATGCCGACACGCCAAAGGAGTTCTTGCGACGTGCTCTTGCGCGCGTGGAGAACCCTCAGAATGGGCGCGCAGTAGATGCGCGACCGGTGGACTGGGGACCACATCCTTCTACCGGTCGCGTCGCGGATTTATCACCAGGACTAGCAGCTGCGCTTGGGCTAGACACTGACGATGTTGTTAAAATCACGATTTCAGCGCGACGAGCTATACCGGTAAAGCCTACCCTGAGTGTGAAGCACGCCGGTCATGGCAGTAGCAATCCGCACGCAAAGCCGGTGATTAAGGCATTTGTTGAAAGTCCGAACCACTCCTCACGCAACGGCGCCAAGATCGACAAGGTGGTATTGCATTGCACCGAAGCGCCGCTCAAGAGTACGCTCGATCATTTCCAAACCGCCGGCGGTGAAAATCCGGTCTCCGCCCATTATGTCATCGATCGAAATGGCGACATCTACCAAACAGTGCGCGACAGCGATGCGGCCTGGCATTGCAAGGGCACGAACCGCAGCACTGTCGGAATCGAGTACGTCGGCGCTGAAATCGATTCGGTCACCGCGCAGCAGGCTGCCGCTTCCGCCGCGCTCATTCGCTGGTTGCTCGAGCAGTACGACATTCCGCGCACAAATGTCTTTGGTCATGATTTCACGCCTGGCTACAGCAGATCCGGCGGAACAAGTTGTCCCGACAAACTCTTTGGTCTGGCGCACTCGCAGGCAACTGTCGCTGCGTGGGTGCAAGCGAACGTCTGAGGCGCGTTATAACAGAAGAGCCGCGTTAGCAAAGCGCATCGCGTAGTGACGGCTGAAAGCGTTGCCGAACACCTATACCTCCTTGCATTAATTATGTCGTCTTCAGCACGAAGGCCGTCGCTAAGCGACGTGGCATTTTATATAGATAGCCCGCACAAAGCGCGGGCCTATTCTCGGCCAACCGCTAGCGCGTTGAGATGACCAGGACAACTGCGATAAATCGCCAAGCTATATTCGTGTGCCGCTAACGCGGCTCTTCGGCCCATTCAGCCAGCGCCGCTACCCAACTAACCCTCCTGAATTACTGGCTCCGGCACTTCTCCTTTCCGGAAAATCAGCCACACACCTGCTAGGACGAAACAAGCGCCTAGAAGAGACCACAGCGAAAATGTTTCACCGCCAATCGCCCAACCTAGCGCCACCGCGCCTGGCGGCGTGATAAGCGAGATTGCTTGTAGCCTGGCCACAGTCATTCGCGGCAATAGCCAGTAGAGAAGTAAAAACGTAAGCGCCGAGCCGATGACGGCCAGATAAAACAAACAAAAGATCGACAGCGCACTCCAATGAAACCGCGCCGGATTTCCTTCGACTAAAAATCCGATCAGAAGCAATGGCGCTGCGCCGAAAATCATTTGCCAGGCCGCGATCATCGCCGGCGCTAGTTGTATCGCGCGTGCTTTGAGCAGCACGTTTGAAAATGCCGCTCCCGCAGCTCCAAATACAATGCCGAGCCCGCCCCAGAACGCCATGAATCCGTGGAAGCCGAGAAGGCGCTCACAGATCATTGCCACGCCACCGAGCGCGAGCAGCGCGCCTATAAATTTGGGCAGCCGCAACGGTTCGTCGGGAAGCATCAGATGCGCAAACAGCATGCCGAACATCGGGATGGTAGCTTGTAATACCGCTGCCAGACCCGATGAAACATGTAATTCGCCCCAAAACAGCAGCCCGTAATTTACCCCGAACATGAGAACGCCGGTAAAAGCTAGCATCGCGTAATCGGAGCCGCGCTGCGGCAATAGGCGCACTCGCCCCGTTGACACGGCCAGGAGAACAACGATCGCGATCAGAAAACGGATACCCGCATAGGAAATCGGCGGCAAGTCGCGTAATCCAATCTTGATAACAAGCCAGGTCGAACTCCAAACGACACAAAGCGTCAGCCAGGCTATCGGT
>WNFW01003777.1_pt1 | contig 11735 bp, 12 predicted proteins | sample 5400131 | NCBI WGS metagenome assembly WNFW01 (sample SAMN13153362, study PRJNA577476) | soil metagenome | isolation source: 20 cm soil or saprolite under grassland replicate 1 | place: USA:California | collected 2016-06-15
AGGATCGCGCTCGACGCGGTGCAGATCCTCGGCGGCAACGGCTACATCAACGAATACCCGACGGGGCGCCTGTTGCGCGACGCCAAGCTCTACGAGATCGGCGCCGGCACCAGCGAGATCCGCCGCATGCTGATCGGCCGCGAAATCTTCATCGAGACCGCCTGACATGCGCCGCCGCGAGTTGATCGCGCTGCTGGGTGGAGCCGCGACTCTCCGGCATTTCGGCGCCAAAGCCCAGCAGGCCGTAAAGCCCGCCCGCATTGGCTATCTCAGCGCCAATCCCAAGGATTCGGCGGTCATCCGAGCATTCATCGAGGAGTTGGATCGGCTCGGTTATGCGGAAAACCGCAATCTCGAACTGATGACATACAATTATGGGCTCAATCCGGATGGGCTTGCAGAGAAGGTGACTGAATTCGTTGCCGCTAAACCCGATCTGATCGTCGCTGACGGTCCCGAGACGCCCTTGAAAGCCGTACGTGCCGCGAGCGACGCCGTGCCGGTGATCATCGTTGCGGTGAACTACGACCCGATCGTGCGCGGCTACGCCGCGAGCATCGCGCGCCCGGGCGGCAGTGTAACCGGTGTCTTTTTTCGCTCGGCGGAGGTGGCTGGCAAGCAACTTGAGCTGCTGAAGGAGATGGTACCGAGCTCGGCCGCGGTCTCAGTCCTGTGGGCCGCGGAGGTGCAGGACGAGTTCGACGCGGTGCAGACCGCCGCCAAAACGCTCGGCTTGAAGCTCGATGCGCTCAAGCTGGGCGATCCGCCCTACGATCTCGAAGCGGTCTTTCAAAAGCTGGCTGAAAGCGAGCCCCGGATGGTGTTGGTGCTCTCGCCGCCGTATTTCGTTCCGCACCGCAGTGAGATCGCGGCTTTGGCGCTGCGATATCGTCTGCCCGCGATGTTTCGTTTTCGAGTCTGGGCCGAGCTCGGGGGTCTGATGTCCTTTGGAGTCGACAGCAACGCGATGCGCCGCCGTGCCGCGCGCTATGTCGCGAAAATGCTCAACGGGGCCAAGCCTGCGGAGCTGCCGATCGAACGGGCCGACAAGTTCGAGCTGGTGATCAATCTGAAGACAGCTCGGGCGCTCGGTTTGAATGCGCCGCAGTCGCTGCTTGCGCGAGCCGACGAGGTCATCGAATGACAGGGAAGGCATGACATGCGGCGGCTGATCTCCTCGGGTTCACCCTTCGAAGCCGCCGGCGGCTACAGCCGCGCCGTCGTCGACGGCGAGTGGGTGTTCGTCGCCGGCACGACGGGTTTCGATTACGCCGCGATGACGATCGCCGACGACCCGGCCGAGCAGACGCGCCAGGCGTTGCGCAACATCGAGCGCGCGCTCGCCGAGGCCGGTGCGAGCCTCGCGCATATCATGCCGGTGCTCGGCGAGGCGTTTGCGACGATCCGGCCGGCGGCCACCGCGATCATCTGCGGTCTTGTCGACCCGCGCATGAAGATCGAGATCGAGGTCACCGCCCGCCGCGCTTCGGACAACGCATGAGCCGAACCCGATGAGACGGCGCGATCTGGTCGTTCTCGCCGGGGCGGCGCTCGTCTCGCCGCGGGCGGGCCGCGCGCAGCAAACCGAACGCGTGCGCCGCATCGGCTATCTGACGCCCGCGACCGGGTCTCCGGAAAACATTTTTGGCGTGCTCCAGACGCGTGCCCTGGTCGAGGGCTTGCGCGAGCTAGGCTGGTTTGATGGCCGCAACATCGCGATCGAGCATCGCTTTTCGGGAGACGGCCGCGAGCGTATTCGCGCCAATGCCAAGGAGCTGGTCGCGCTAAACCCGGACGTCATCATGAGCGTCGGCGGGCCGGTGCTCGCGGCCCTGCTCGCAGAGACGCGGACGATCCCGATCGTGTTCACCAACGTCAACGATCCGGTCGGCAGCGGTTTTGTCGCCAGCCTTGCGCGGCCCGGCGGCAATGCCACCGGCGTTGCGGTCAGCGAAGCCCCGATCGCCGGCAAATGGCTCGAATTGCTGAAGGAGGTCGCTCCCCATATCACGCGGGTTCTGGTGCTGCCGGAAGCCGACACGGCGGCACAGAAACTGCTCGCCGATACCGTCGGCGCGGCGGCCCCCTCGATAGGGTTGAACGTTGTCACCGGGTCGGTCCGCGAGGCAGCCGATTACGACCGCGAGATCGAGGCGTTCGCGGCAGCGCCGGGCGGCGGTCTGGTCGGGATGTCGAATACCATCATCGCCAACAATATGGAGCGGGTTCACGCCCTCGCGATTCGATACGGCCTGCCGGCGGTCTACAGTTATCCGATTTATGCCCGCACCGGCGGTCTCGTCTCGTACGGGCCGGATAATTTCGCCCTGTTTCGCGATGTCGCCCGCTACATCGATCAGATCCTGCGCGGCGCCAAGCCCGGCGATCTGCCGGTCATGCAGCCGACCCGCTTTGTCCTCGCCGTCAATCTGAAGACCGCGAAAGCGCTCGGCGTCACCGTGCCGCAATCGATCCTCGCCCGCGCCGACGAGGTTATCGAATGAACCGGCGCGACCTGCTCATGCTGGTTGGGGGCTTAACCGCCGCGGCGCCGTTATCCGGCGCGGCGCAGCCGCTAGGGCTTCCAACCATCGGCGTGCTGCTCCACGGCAGCGAGCGCGTGATTCCACAGGTGCTCACCGAGGCGCTACGTGAACTCGGGTACATCGATGGACAAAATGTTCAATTGGAATTTCGCTCGGCCGAGGGCAATAGCCAGCGCCTACCCGGCTTGGCGGCAGAGCTTGTCAGCCGAAAGGTCGATCTCCTCGTGGCGACAAGCACCGAGCCCGTTATGGCGGCAAAGCAAGCCACCGCTGAGATTCCGATCGTCATGGTCTATGTGGGCGATCCGGTTGGCATGGGCATGGTCGCGAGTCTCGCGCACCCCGGCGGCAATGTTACCGGGCTAAGCTCGCTCGCTCTCGACTCGACCGGAAAGCAGGTCGAATTCCTGATCGAGGCGGTGCCCGCTGCAAAGCGGTTCGCCGCGCTGTCCGAAGCCGGTTCTTACGCTAATCCTTTTCTCGGACAGCTCGCTTCGACCGCTGAAGCCCGGGGGATCGCGATCGAACAGTTTATCATCGCCACAACCGCCGAGTTTGAGGCTGCTTTCCCACAGATCGCCGCCAAGCAGATCGATGGTTTGATCATACAAGGGGCGCTGTCGAGCGAGCATGCCGCCAAGCTCGCTCTTGAGTATCGTCTGCCGGCCGTCTCGCAACATCCGTTCTTTGCCAGGCAAGGCGGGTTGATGGGTTATTTCTCCAGCTCGGCAGATAATGCGCGTCGGGCGGCGGTATTCATCGACAAGATCCTGAAAGGCGCGAAACCGGCCGATCTGCCGGTCGAGCGGCCGACCAGGTTCGAGCTGGTCATCAATCTCAAAACGGCGAGGGCGCTTGGCCTGACTGTCCCGCTATCAATCCTAGTACGCGCCGACGAGGTCATCGAATGAGGCGCCGCTGAATGCTTGGCTTGATCAGAGACATCGGAATAACTACAATTATGTAGTTACGGCGGGTTCCTTTGCACTGGATATGGGATGAGGAGAAGAGCCGGACCAATCGGCGGGATCACGAGGTTTCATTTGAGACAGCGCAGCTCGTGTTCGACGATCCGCTCGCAATAACGTTGCCGGATCCGTTTCCGGGCGAAGAGCGATGGCGCACCGTTGGATCGCCGAGCAATTCCATCGACGTCATCTTGTTCGTTGTTCACACTTGGCCTGAGGTGGACGAAACCGGGGAGGAGATCGGGCGAATCATCAGCGCTCGAAAAGCGACGAGAAACGAGCGGAGGGCATATGAGGAAGGGGCGTTCTAAGCCGCTCACGCCGGACCAAAAACTCGAATTGAAGGCGATCGCGGCGCTTCCTGATCAGGAGATCGATACACGCGAGATGCCGGAGATCGTCGACTGGTCCGGCGCGCGCCGCGGGCTTTTTTATCGACCGGTCAAGCGGCAGATCACGCTGCGGATCGACGCCGATGTCATTGAGTGGTTCAGGTCACGTGCTCGCCGCGGGGAGGGTTATCAAACCAACATCAATCGAGCCTTGCGGGATTATATCAAGCAGAATCGGTGAATGAATGAGGCTCGCCCGATGAGGCTCAGCGCATGAGACTCACCGAAGAACAGCGTCTCTTGCGCGACACCGCGCGCGATGTCGCGCAGAGCCTGCTCATGCCGCACGCGGCCGAATGGGACCGCGACGCGCGATTTCCGAGGGAAGCGCTCGCCGAGCTCGGCAGGCTCGGCTTTCTCGGCATGCTGGTGCCGGAGCAATATGGCGGCGCCGGCGCCGATCATGTCGGTTATGCGCTGGCGCTCGAGGAGATCGCCGCCGGAGACGGCGCGACATCGACGATCCTGTCGGTGCAGAACTCGGTCGGCTGCATGCCGATCCTGCAATACGGTTCGGAGGAGCAGAAGCAGCGCTTTCTCGTGCCGCTCGCCAAGGGTGAAAAGCTCGCCGCGTTCTGCCTGACCGAGCCGCAGGCCGGCTCGGATGCCGCCGCGTTGAAAACACGCGCGCAGCGTCGCGGCAATCGCTGGGTGCTGAACGGCACCAAGCAGTTCATTACCTCCGGCTCGAATGCCGACGTTGCGATCGTCTTTGCGGTGACAGACCCGGCCGCCGGCCGCCGCGGCATCAGCGCCTTTATCGTGCCGACCGACACCCCGGGCTACCGCCTCGCGAGTCTCGAAAAGAAGCTCGGCCAGCGCGCTTCGGATACCGCGCAGCTCGTGTTCGATGACATGGAATTGACCCCCGACCTCATGCTCGGCGCCGAAGGCGAAGGCTACAAGATCGCGCTCGCCAATCTCGAAGGCGGCCGCATCGGCATCGCCGCGCAGGCGATCGGCATGGCGCGCGCCGCATACGAGGCGGCGCTCGCCTACGCCAAGGAGCGCGAGGCTTTCGGCCAGAAGATCATCGCGCATCAGGCCGTCGCGTTCCGCCTCGCCGATATGGCGACGCAGATCGCCGCGGCGCGCGGCCTCGTGCTCGATGCGGCGGCGAAACGCGATGCCGGCGAGCCGTGCCTCACGGAGGCGGCGATGGCCAAATTGTTTGCCTCGGAGATGGCCGAGCGCGTCGCCTCGGACGCGATCCAGATCCATGGCGGCTACGGCTATCTCGCCGATTTCCCGGTCGAACGCATCTACCGCGACGTGCGGGTCTGCCAGATTTACGAGGGCACCAGCGATATCCAGCGCCTGATCATCGCCCGCCAGATCGCCCAGGGTTGATCGCCCCAGGCTAAAGGGCCGCACCTCGCGTTACGGCGGACATGGATCGCCCAGGCCGGGCCTTCCGTTCTTCTCTTCAGAACGGAGGAGCCATGCCAGAGCTGCGTATCAGCACGGAAAAGGTCTGCGCCCTGATCGAGGCGGCGCGTGAGGTCGCGGGCAAAGTTCCGTCGACCGCCGGCGACAAGACGACGACCGGCGACGACAGCGAGCTCGTCACGATCGAGGACCCGGAGGGCATCGGCGAGAACGAAGACGCGCGCCGCGGCGAGATGGTCGACTTCATCGCCGGCCTCAATGTCGAGGAGCAGACGGATCTGTTGGCATTGATCCTCGTCGGCCGCGGCGACTACGACACCGAGGAGTGGGACGACGCCGTCGCCGAGGCCGAGAGCCGCATCGCGGCGCGCGATCCCGATTACATGATCGGCGACGCGGCGTTGCCGGAATATCTCGGCGACGGTCTCGAAGCCCTCGGCCGCACCTGCGATTAGCCCTGCCCGTCCTCTAATTCAGATCGTCATTCCGGGGCGCCGCACAGCGGCGAGCCCGGAATCCATATTCCAGAGGCCTGTGTTCATGGACTCCGGGCCTCGCCCTTCGGGCGATCCCGGAATGACCGACGTGACAGCCGCAGCGCTAGGGCCGGGTGACCGGGCCGCGCGTGTCTGGCACGGTCGCGGCTTTCTCCTTCCAGTCCTTCGACCACGGCGTCACCGGCCGCGGCACCTCGATGCCGTCGACAAGGATCGCATCGACCTGCTCGTTGAAGAATGACAAGAGGCCCCTGATTTTCGGGCATTCCGGGATCGGCTCGGGATAGAACCACACGATATCGGGATATTCCCGGCCGCCGATCTTGGCCGACCAGTAGCGCGCGCGGCCCTTGTAGGGGCAGGCGCTCGTCTTCTCGCTCGGCACGAGCAGCTCCATCCGCACATCCTCTTGCGGGATGTAGTAGCGGGTCGGCAGCCGCGTCTCGAACACGAAATGCGCGCGCCTTGTGTCGGCGACAATCTCGCCGCCGAGAACAACCTGCACATGCCGAGATGAGGCGACGGCATCGACCCGCTTATAGGGATCGCGCGGATGGACAAAGATTTCTTCGTCCTCCTCGTACCAGTGATCGACGCGATCCCAATAGAGCGCGACAAAATCCTGGATCGCTGTCACCTCGTCATAGGGCTCGGGATAACCCCACACCGCGTTCTCCGACACCCTGTCGCCGACCCGGATCGTCCAGTAGGACGCGGTGCCCTTGTAGGGACAGAAACTGTGGTGCTCGGTTGGCGTCAGCAGATCCAGGCGCACATCCGAGCGCGGGAAGTAATAGACCGGTAGGTGCCGCGTCTCGAACAAGAGATGCGCCTTCGTGCTGTCCGCGATCCATTCGCCGTTCAATTGCACCCGCACCCGCCGCGGTGACGGTTCAAAGGTGATCTTGTAGTCGGGGTTGGTCTTGAACCCGGACTCGCGCCCCTCGATGATCGTCGCCATGCCATGCCTCCCGCAGCCTTGGGTCTGCGCCAGTTTAGGCTCCACGTCGCGAGGCTTCCATCCCGGGCTTGACGCTGCGCCCCGGTCTACAGGACTGTTCCCGCAGCACGAAGAAAAACGGGGGAGGAGCAATCGATGCGGAAGATCGCGATCACGCTGTGGCTGGCGGCCGCCGCGGCCGTCCTCTGGCAGACGCCGGCCAAAGCGGAAAAACAGGTCTTGCGCATGGCTTATTGGGGTGGGCCGAGCCACCAGATGGTTCAGACATTGGCCGCCTGGGTCAAGACGATCGAGGAAGCATCGGGCGGCAATCTGACCGTTGAGGTCGACAAGGCCGCGCTCGCCAAGATGGAAGGCCAGTACGATCTTATCCGGAACGGCGTGCGCGACCTGGTTTGGGCGGTCCCGGGCTATACCGTCGGACGTTTTGACGTATTTCAGGGCACCGAGCTGCCGCTCCTCTGCCCGAAGCCCGCCGTGTGCAGCCCGGCGGTGTGGAAGTGGTACGAGAAGAACGGTCTCGCCGCGAAGGAATTCACCGACACGAAGCTGCTCGTCACCTTTATGGGCGGGCCCTACGGGATCCACACCACCAAACCGGTCAAGACGCTCGATGAGCTCAAGACGCTGAAGATCCGCGCCGCCGGTCCCAGCCTGCCGATGGCGAAAGCCCTTGGCCTCAACGCCGTGCCGCTGCCGGCGACGGAAACCTACGAAGCAGCACAGCGCGGCACGGTGGACGGCTCGGTGTTTCCGTGGGAAGCGATGACGAGCTTCCGGCTGAATGAGCTGCTGAAGGCTCATCTCGAGGTGCCGGGCGGGCTCGGCGCGCCCTCCTTCGTCATCGTCGCGAACACCAAGGCCTTCGATAATCTGACACCGGAAAACAAGGCGGCATTGCTGAAGGCGAGCGGCGAAGCCGGCTCGGCATTGTTCGGCAAGGCCTGGCAATACTGGGATGAGCACGGCCGCAACGACGCCAAGGAAAAGGGTCACGCCATCGAGACGCCCACACCCGCCGAGTTCGAGAAATGGAAGGCGCTGCTGCAGGTCGTGACGGACGACTGGATCAAGAAGGTCGACCAGAAGGGTTATGACGGGCGCAAATTGCTCGACGACCTGCAGGCCATGATCAAGCAAGCCTCGAGCTGACGCGGCGATGAATTCATTCCTCGACGCCCTTGCCCGAGCGAACGGGCGGGCCTCGCTTTGGCTCGCCCGCCTCGCCGCGGTCGCCCTTGCGATCATTGCGCTCGTCACCTTTGGCGATGTGATCGGGCGCTATTTCTTTCACGCGCCCTTCGCCTTCACGGTCGAACTGACGCAAATGCTGATGGCGATCGTCGTCTTCTTCGGCGTCGGGCTTGTGACGCATGAGGACGCGCATATCAGCGCCGATGTCGTGACGTTGCGCCTGCCGCCGCGATGGCGCGCGGCCGTGGCGGCCGTGACAAATCTCCTGGCGCTTTGCTTTCTCGCGATCTTGACATGGCGTCTCTGGGGACATGCCGAATTTCTCTACGGCAAGGGCGACACGACGATGGTGTGGACCGTGCCGTTGTGGCCCGTCGCTTTTGCCGTCGCGCTCGGCAGCGTCTTCTACCTCACCGGTGTCTTTCTGCATCTGCTCGACTCGATGCGGCGGGTCGAGGAACCTGAGCAGGCGCCGGTCGTTTCGACGCCGCCGCAGCCTTACCGCGAATAGCTGCAACGCCGATGGACCCCTCGCTGCTCGCCGTCTCGATTGTGGTGCTGCTGTTCATTCTGCTGTTCGCCGGCATGCCCATCGGCTTTGCGATGGGGTTGTCCGCGTTCATCGGGACTCTGCTCCTGATCGACCTGCAAGCCGCGCTCGCGCTGCTCGGGCAGACGGCTTACGAAACCGCCGTCACCTACAATTTGTCGGTCGTCCCGATGTTTGTTCTGATGGGATACATTGCCGGCGCCGCGCGGCTCAGCGAGTCGCTGTACCGCGCCTGCAATGCCTGGCTCGGACACAGGCGTGGCGGCTTGGCGCTCGCGACAATCGGCGGCTGCGGCGCCTTTGCGGCGATCTGCGGCTCGAGCCTCGCGACAGCGGCGACGATGGCGCAGATCGCGCTCCCCGAGATGCGCCGCTACGGCTACGACGACCGGCTTGCGACCGGCTCGGTCGCCGCCGGCGGCACAATCGGCATCCTGATCCCGCCCAGCATCATCATGGTCATTTACGGGCTCCTGACCGAGACCAGCATCTCCAAGCTGTTTCTCGCCGGCTTTCTGCCCGGCATCCTGACGGTCGCCGGCTTTATGCTCGCGATCGCCGTGATGACGCAGATCAATCCGCGGCTGGGCCCGCCGGCCGAACGTGCTCCGGCGCGGGAGCGGCTGCTCGCATTGCGCAGCGTCTGGGGCCCCGTGGCGCTGTTTCTGCTGGTGATCGGCGGGCTTTACATCGGCGTCTTCTCGCCGACCGAAGCCGCCTCGATCGGCGCCGTTGGCGCCTTCGCGCTCGGCATTCTCAACCGTGCTCTGACCGCGCGCGCCGTCGGCCAATCGCTGCTCGACACGGTAAAGACGACCGCGCAGATCTTCACGATCCTGATCGGCGCGATCTTGTTCAATAATTTCCTGATCCTCGCTTCGATGCCGACGCTGGTCAGCGGCTGGATCACCGCCCTGCCGCTTGGCAAGACGGCTATCCTGCTCGTCATCATCGGCATGTATTTTATCCTCGGGTGTCTCCTCGACTCGCTGGCGATGATCCTGCTGACCATCCCGATTGTCTTTCCGATCATCAGCGCCCTCGGCTACGACCCGGTATGGTTCGGCATCATCATCGTCATGGTCGTCGAGCTTGGGCTGATCACGCCGCCGATCGGCATGAATGTGTTTATCATCAAGGGGATCGCCCGCGACGTGCCGCTCTACACGATCTTCCGCGGCGTGACGCCCTTCATCGTCGCTCAGATCGTCCTGATCCTGATCCTGATCGCGTTTCCACAGATCGCGCTGTGGCTCCCCTCGACGATGGGTTAGCCGCCGCGTCTGCGGAATGGCCCCACTGCGGCAGGCGTTTTAATCCAGATCAGGCGTGAGGACAGGTTATGCGTATCGGTATGCGAGTTTTGATCGCGGCGGCAGTGTTGGGAGCGAGCGCGGCCGCGGCTCTGGCCGAGGGGCCCTATGACAATTCCCCGTCCTATTGGACGAGAGTTGAGCGCTGGCAGGATTGCGCGTGGAAAGCGCAGGGATCGCCTTACCCGCCGGCCTTCTCCTACGGCCCGACCCATAGCTGCGCCTACGGTTCGCCCGGCGCGCAATACTACACCCCGCCATACGCGCCCTCTGCGTACGCCTATCCTTATCGGCCGTACCCGTATTATTACCGCTGACCCTCGCCGCCGCCGGACCGTTCCGCACGCGAGGTCCCCGACGGAGCCGCGCTAGCGCGGCTCCTCAATGCGCCAGCGGGTCGGGGCGCAGCTGGAACTGGACGACGAGCGGACTCGACAATGTGTCGGGCGTCGCTCCCGGCGCGCCAGGAGCGGGGGCATCAATGCCCTCAATATGCTGCGGCGTGCGGTTGCCCGACGTCACCCACAGCGCGCGGCCCTTCCAGCCGGCCTTCGGGTCGTCGATGCGGCCTTCGAGGCCCTTGGCGAAAAAGCCCATCGGATACGGCACGCGCAATTCGACAAATTCGCCGCGCACCAAGGCGTGCAATGAATCCGACTGGTTGCCGGTCTCGAACGGCACATTCGCCCCGAGCCCGAGGATGTTGTGCTGGTCGACCCAGACGTAATACGGGTTCTCTTGCGCGCCCGGGTCGCCCTGGAAGCCGGGCCCGGGCAGCGCATAGAAATCGAACCCCTCGGGGCATTTGTCGCCCTTCTCGGCGCCTGGCCCGTTCAGCGGCCCCTTGCATTTCTTGCGGTCGAAGCTGGCGAGATGGCCGCTGTCGAGCGGCATCCAGACGATGCCGTTGCGGTCGACATCCATGCCGCGGATCCCGTAACCGGGCAACGGCACCTTATAGATCTCGGCCAGTGCGGTATCCGACGGGTTCTTGCCCGGATCGAGACGAATGATGTACCCCGGATGCGCCAGGTTCGAACCCCAGATCGCCTTGTCCGCCGGCGAATAGGCGATCGCGTACATGCCATAGGCGAGCCGCGTGTCCTTGCTGTAATCGGGCGGCTGATCGGGCTCGTTATAGCCCTCGTCACGTTTCCCGTTCGCGTTGGTGTCGACGATCAGCGGCGTCCAGCCCTGCGCTTTCGCCGCGTCGCCGGTCTGCCAGAACTGCTTGGTATTGATCCAGCCGGCGACCGCTAGCTTCGGCACCGGCGCGCCGCCGAGCCCGGTATTGTTGCTGAGCCACAGCGTGTTATCGGCGTCCTCGGCGAAATTCAGGTGATGCGTGCCGAAGCAGGTGTCGATCGTCGTGAATTTCTGCGTTTTGGGATCGTACACCGTCACCTGGCGCGAGTTCTGGAAGAAGCCCTCCTGCGGCACGTCGAGCGGGTACATCTGCGCCGAATGCAGCGGCGAGCCTTTCTTGCAATAGTCCGGGATGTCCTTCGGCGAGCGGTTCTGCGCCGCCCAATAGACGCGCCCGTCCTGATCCATCGCCGAGGTGTGCGCGTTGACCTTGCTGTCCCAGGTCTGCTCCGGACCGAAATAAGGCGACGGATTGACAACCGGGTTGGCGAGCGCCGAGCTCGGCGTCCCGTCGCGGACCGGCGGCTGTATCGTCGTCTTTGTGTTATGCACCGGGTCGAGGACCGGTTGCGCGTTGCTCGACAGCTCGGTGTCGCCATAGATCGGGCCGTTGGCGTTGACCGTGGGCTTGCGCCGGTCGGTCGTCGTCAGATCGTGGAGATAGTGCTTGGGGTCGAGCCAGTCGCGCACGGTGACGACAAGGTTGCGCTCGACACCGACCGGCCGCGGCGGGCTGCGAGCAGGCAATTCGCCCGCCTTGATGCGGTCAGTCCAATCGG
>WNFW01002980.1_pt1 | contig 11731 bp, 15 predicted proteins | sample 5400131 | NCBI WGS metagenome assembly WNFW01 (sample SAMN13153362, study PRJNA577476) | soil metagenome | isolation source: 20 cm soil or saprolite under grassland replicate 1 | place: USA:California | collected 2016-06-15
CGGTCACCGAGTCGACCAGCTGCTGCTTCAGCCGGCTGCCAGTGCTCTTGTTGATCTGCCGAAAAGATACGCGCTCGCTCGACGACGACGCCGGGAACATCGCGATCGGACAAGAGACGAGCGAGAGCTTGAGGTAGCCTTTCCAGAACGGCCGAGACGGTGCCATACGTAACTCCGGTGAGCGATTCCCGCCGGGATAAGTAGCTGCCCTGACTCGCTTTTTGGAGTCGGCAAGAGCGTGATTGCGAGGTATTTCAGACCAGGTTCGTGGTCCGTTCCAATATCGGCACAACCAGTGATTCCTCGCGGGGCGGCGGACTCCTGCATAATTGTTTCTTCTCCGGCACTCGAAAGTTGGGTTACCATGCTGGGCCAAGGCGCGGGCCGTTTACCGGCCAGGTGCGCCGCAGCCGCGCCCTCCACGAGGTGATCGAATGAGACGGCGGGAATTCATCACGCTGCTTGGCGGTGCCGCGGCGTGGCCGCTCGCCGCAGGCGCGCAGCAATCGGGTAGAGTCTACAAAATCGGCACTCTCACAGCGGGTGGTGAAGCGGACCTTCGCGAGTTGCGGTCAGTATTCTCGGAGGCCCTTCGGGAGCTGGGTTGGATCGAAGGCAAAAACATCGTTATGGAGCGCCGATACGCGGAAGATCGGCTCGAACGACTTCCAGAGCTTGCGGCAGAACTGGTGCGGCTTGACGTCGACGTAATCGTTGCGGTGGGCACGCTTGCACCGCTTGCGGCCAAGCGGGCTACGGCCGGTATTCCTATTGTCATGAGCAGTGCGGGCGACCCATTGGGAAGCGGGCTTGTAGCCAACTTGGCGCAACCAGGCGGGAACGTCACAGGGCTCAGCCTAATGGTGCCGGACATTGGCGGGAAGCGGTTGGAGCTAGTGAAGGAGTTGGTCCCGCGAGTCTCCCTCGTGGCAGTCCTCTGGAATGCGGCCAATCCGTATCACGCGCTGGTCTTCAAGGCGACGGAAAGCGCAGCCAAGACTTTAGGCATTCAAATTGAATCCGCTGAGGTGCGGGGCCCTGATGATTTCGATAGTGCGCTAAAGCAGTGATCCAGGCACGCTCAGATGCCTTAATAATTGTTGAAGACCCTCTCACCGGTGGCCATCGGAAGCAGATCGTGGACTTTGCAGCACGTTACCGGCTCCCAGCGATATATGGTGTGAGGGAGTTCGTGAGTGTTGGTGGCCTCATGTCCTATGGCGCAAGTCTTGCTGACTTGAACCGGCGTGCTGCTGGTTACGTGGACAAAATCTTCAAGGGCGCCAAGCCGGCAGACTTGCCTGTCCAGCAGCCAACCAAGTTTGAGCTGGTGATCAATCTCAAGACAGCGCAGGCGCTCGGGCTGACTATTCCGCCCTCGCTGCTCGCCCGCGCCGACGAGGTGATCGAGTGAACCGGCGGGAGTTTATCGCGCTTCTGAGTGGCGCGGCGACTGGGTGGCCGCTCGTCGGACTTACGCAACAACCAACGACGCCGGTCATCGGCTTCCTGACCACGACCAAGCCATACCCGCCCCTCATAAATGAATTGCGTAGCGGTCTGGTTGAAACTGGTTATTACGAAGGGCAGAACGTATCCATCGAGTACACATGGGCTGAAGGACACTATGATCGACTGCCTGCCTTAGCGGCTGAGCTGGTTCGGCGTCGAGTAGACGTGATCGTTGCCGCTGGAGGAACCAATGCGGGGATGGCGGCCAAGGCAGCTACAGGCACGATCCCAATCGTGGTCTTGATCGGCGGCGATCCTGTCGAGCTGGGCTTCGCTGCGAGCTTCAGCCATCCTGGCGGCAACGTCACCGGTGTCGCCCAGCTCGTAGTCGCTGCCGAGCAAAAGCGTTTGGAGCTGCTTCACGAACTGGTGCCGACTGCCAAAACAATCGCCTATCTCATGAACCCAGCCGGTGCGAACGCACAGAGGCAGGTCCAGGACGCAGTCTCGCAAGAGCATGCGCTCGGAGTGAAGCTTTCCGTCCTGAGGGCCAGCAGCGAGCGGGATTTTGCGGCCGCATTCGCGAGCATTGTCCAAGACCGGATCGGGGCGCTTGTCATCGGCGCAGACCCATTCTTTTTCGTGCACCGCGATGAACTCGTGGCACTTTCAATGCGGCATGCTGTGCCGACCATGTATTTCTTCCGGGAGTTCGCTACGGCGGGCGGCCTGATCAGCTACGGCACCAGGCTTATCGACGGGTACCATCAACTCGGCGTTTACACCGGCAAAGTTCTCAGGGGCGCGAAGCCCGCCGATATGCCCATCACCCAACAATCCGAAAAAATTGAGCTACTCATCAATCTCAAAACCGCAAAGGCGCTCGGTCTCGACGTTCCGCTATCGCTTCTCACTCGCGCCGACGAGCTGATCGAATGATGTTCAGGCGCTAGCGATGTGCGGCCGTTTCACTCAAAAATACAACTGGGAAGAGCTTCACCGGCTCTACCGGCTCACTCAGCCGGCGCGCAACGTTCAGCCGCAGTACAATATCGGCCCGACGGACCCGATTGACGTAATCATTCCGGGCTGGTGGGCTGCTCGTGACCTGCACCATGACGGTATTTGCCCAGGAGGCTGCGATGTTCAATCCCATACAGGTCGTCATCGAAGCGTTCGTTGAGGAGCTCCAAACACGATATGGCGAGACCTACGGGATGCTCGAACCTAATTATCCTGGCGTTATTGGGTTCATCGCACGGCTGGCAATGGAGAACATTGCCAACAGTGATGCTCCGTACCACGACATGAATCATACTGTCATGGTGACACTGGTTGGACAGGAGATCCTACGCGGCAAACATATCGTCGAAGGGGGTGTCACGCCCCACGATTGGCTGCATTTCATAATCTCGCTGTTGTGTCATGATATCGGTTATGTGCGGGGAGTATGCCGTGGTGACGGTAACGGCCGGTACGTCTGCGATGCCAAGGGCGATGTCGTGGCCCTACCGGATGGATCGACGGACGCGTCGCTGAGCCCCTATCACGTGACCCGATCGAAACTTTTCGTGCGCGAGCGCTTCGGCAAGGTAAGCTTGACCCAAATCGATACGATGCAGATTGAGGCGAATATAGAACACACTCGCTTTCCCGTTCCGGAGGATGAACAGCACAGCAGCACCGCCGACTATCCCGGCCTCATACGCGCCGCCGATCTGATCGGTCAACTGGCGGATGTCAATTATTTGCGAAAAACACCGGCGCTGTTTGCCGAGTTTCGCGAGACCGGCATCAACGAGAAGCTCGGCTTTCGCAATCCAGAGGACCTGCGCATAGCCTATCCCAACTTTTTCTGGAAGGCTGTTAGACCTTATATCGGAAGCGCCTTGGAGTATCTGCGGGTTACCCAGGAAGGTAAGCTCTGGGTCGCTAACCTTTATGCCCACGTGTTCTCAGAGGAACATCGCAGCGTCATGGGAACTTATTGAGCCACCCACACCACGACCGAGTGCCCGTGGTGAAGCCAGCGTCGAGGCCCTGAGACCGGCTCCCGACGAACGCGTCGCGCATGTGGCCGGTATCGAGACGGGTGAATAAGCCGAGGAATGGCGACGACACGAGTTTGATCGAGCCGGTTGCGGTTCATGCGGGCGCTGAAGCCGCGACGCTGTTTGAGCTGAATTGACCCCCCGGCAAACCCCGCCGGGTACGCAGGATAAAAGAGACCCTACCGTCGGGCGTTCATGAATCTGTACAACTGTTCATGAATGGAGGTCGAACTGACCCCCATCGCGCCCTAATCAGCGGTCTGACTGTGCCGCCAGATATCTTGGCGGCTTACCGACCGTGCCTCCCCGATGGTTGATGCTCTCGGCTGGCACTTTTTTGAGGCAACGGCGTTTAGTGGTGTGTAATCATGTAACGACCAGGAGGTAAACAATGTTGCGCAAAACGCTCGTTGCCCTTGCAGCGGCAGCCGCCCTAGGCGCCAGCTCGGCCGCTATCGCCGCCAGCCATCATGGAAGCGCAGGCGTCAGCCATGGAAGCGTGGGAATCAGCCATGGAAGCGTGGGGGTTACCGGCGGTCGAGGGCCGGTGGGGTTCAGCAATCCTAGCTTCAGCCGCACAATCACGACCAACCGCACGATCTCAACGCTGCATCCGCAGAGGAACTTCGCGTTCCATAACCGCAGGTTCCACAACCGGAACGCCTTCTTCTTCGGCGGCGTGGGGTTAGGGGTGGGGTTCGCTGGCCCGTACTATGACTCCTGCTGGCGTCTGGTCCCGACCTACTGGGGCGGCTGGCGACGGGTCTGGGTATGTGACTACGACTACCCCTATTGGGGGTATTAGGCCCCAGGAGCAATCGGTCCAATTAGCGCCCACCCAACCGCGGGTGGGCGCATCAATTTGCAGGTTTCGGGGGGATGGTACCATTCAAAGAAAACCCCAACCTGGGAGTTGCGCAGCCCAGGCCGGGGTATTCTCGGGCCAACCGAGATGTCGTGCAAAGACAAGGAGGGCCGGATGCGAAGTGAACTCGTTCCCGGCCATCGAGTTCCGATCAACCTAGCCCTCAAGCCAATTTTCTTTGCCAATGGGGATTCCCAGGAGCGGCGCAGGTTCGGGCGGCACGGCTCGCGGGAAGTAGGGCCAGGGTAAGTTGGCGGAAGTACAGCCCTCCACCCGGCGCACCCTGGCATCACTGCCGGGAGGAGACGGGAAGCGAGGGTGCGTTTGCGTTGGCGCGCCGCGGGATGCGGGGCCAAGCCGGCGCGCTGGTGGTGGCCGAGCCAACCACGAATCGGCCGCTGTGCGGACACAAGGGCGCGCTGTGGCTGAAGGCAATGACGCGCGGCATCACCGCTCATGGGTCCATGCCCGACCAGGGCGTTAACGCCATCTATGCCGCTGCGCGCGCCGTGAGCCGGCTTGAGGCTTTCGATTTCAATGTCGCGCGGCATCCGGTCATGGGCGCACCGACCCTGAATGTTGGTACGCTGCACGGCGGGCTCAACGTCAACTCGGTGCCGGATCGTGCCGAGATCGGCATCGATATCCGCACGATCCCGGGCATGCGCCACGGCTTATTGCGCGATCAGATCGCGAGCTATCTTGGTCCCGAGGTGGAGCTGGCGCCTGTCGTCGACGTCGAGAGCGTGTGGACGGACCCTCCTTGGATGCGCGAGGTGTTCGGCATCTGCGCCGACGTACAAGACACCGCCGCGATCGTCGAGGCGGCGCCCTACTTCACCGATGCCTCGGCGCTAACGCCGGCGCTCGGCGGTGTCCCCACGGTCATGTCGGTCCCGGCCACGCGCACATGGCACACTCTCGCGCCCGAGAAGGTGAACGCGACGATCACCCCCGATCAGCTGTTCGAGGCGCATTCATCGGTGCTTGATCTTGTGTTCTACGATGCCGATCAGTTTCCGTCCGAATACAAAGGTCATGCATTCGTGGCCCTGAAAGGCTCCTGGAATCGCTCCGAACCCACCGGCTACAAGGTGGTGCGCGTTCCGTTCCGGGACGGACGGCCTGAAGGTGATGTCCCGGACAAGCGCTACACTCGCTTCAACGTCCGCTTTGTCTCGGTGCTGCACTTCCGGCACACGTAGCTGATGTCATCCAGTTCCCTAGTGACTGGCGCGACGCCAATGGGCTGCATCGGCTCTCCGCAGCCGGGACATCGGACAACCGGCAATATTTCTGACGCCTCGCTACGCATTCTGCGATCCCCCGATCTAGGCAGCGCCAGCTAATAACTCTTTTGTGACGTTTTCCAGCCGCCGTCGCCCACCCAATCCCGACCTCCTCCGCAGGCGGGTATGGACATCCCATCATCGACTGAGATCGGGCGCTCGGGATCAAGAATCGTGGCGTGCGGCCCCATGTGAAAGGCCGCCCGAGTACCCGAATCCGAAGGCGGGGATCATTGCACAGATGACTGGGAGTTCGGGAACGCCTGTCCGTCTAGCGTTCTTCCATTGAACCCTGGCGGCACGTTATCCGTTCCCCAAACCTGTGCCCCGCCGACTAGGGGCATCGGGGACCCCAGTTTTTCCGGGGTCCACCTCCTTTCGAACGATGGAGCCCCGGAAACCAAGACGTTGCCCACGCTGGAACGCCTGGGTCGAGGAGAATGACCATGACCGCCCGCAAGAAGATGTTCCGAACGATGTGCCTGGCTTCTACCGCCGCCCTTGCCATCCTGGTCTCCCCTGCCATCGCCGAAAGAGCGATCGAGCCTCCGGCCAAACCCATAGTCTATACCAAGGTCGGCAGTTGGAAGATTACGCATCATCCAGAGAACAAAAGCTGCAATGCTGCTGATGTCAATTTGGGTTCGACTACGGTTATCATAGAGGCCGGGCACAAAACTACTGGGGCTTGGTGGATGATTCTCATGACAAACCCCAAGTGGACATGGACATGGGGGCAGGACATGGAACTTTTCCTTGACACCCCATCTGGGAAATCATGGGGCGTCCAGTTTCAGGCACGGGATTCGACTACGCTCCTATCGGAGAAAGTATCCGAAAGTCTGATGGCATCACTAACCGGATCGGCCGATTTCCAAATCCGGCTCGGTGACGATAAACTGGTTTATTGGTACCATTACGCTGAAGATAGCCCAACAACCCAACTCGCCGAAGTCATCCAAAAGTTGAGAGAGTGCCGACGGGAAAAAATCGAAAGTACGCCTGAGATGAAGTCTTGGGCCTATGACGATGAGACCGCCCGAAATCTACATGAAGCTCATACAGTCGTCTTGCCTCAACTCACGCCGGTTCCAATCAAGACCGGGGTGCTACACCAGATGAAAGGACGGGCCGTTGCCCCCCTGCGAATCGAGACACCGCCTGGCCAGGACTATTTGCTCAAGCTGGTGAACGTCCAGAACAAGGACGAGATGGTGATCTACGTCAGTCGGGAGTCGAGCTACGTCACCAAGGTTCCGTTCGGCACCTACCGAATCCACGGCGCGGTCGGCCAGACTTGGTATGGCGAGAAGCATCGCTTCGGTCCCGACACGACGACCCACTTCCGGCTCGTGAAGAAGGACGGCAAGAGCGATCAGTTCACATTCAATCAGGCCGAGGGCAAGGCACACGGCTACACCATCCAGCTGGTCAAGCTCGAAACGCCGCCGATCAAGGCGGATGAATTCTGAGCAAAGGAAGAACTTCACCATGACCGCCCGCAAGATGTTCCGCCCGATTACTACTTGCTTCGATCGCCGCCCCTGACGCTGAATGGGGGTGACTCATGTCCTGGTCTGCCGAGCGTGGGGCAGACGGTGCCGCATGGGCATCGAGATCGACCTGACATAAAAGAATGTCAGCAGAAGTACTGTATGGATAAACCATTCCTGAACAATCTGTTCGCACGGGAAGCCAAGATGCGGAATGGCATGTCGGAGCGTCGGTTGGAATACGTTCTGGTGACGGGCGCCAACTGGTCCGGCCCGATCAAGGACTTTCCATTTCGGGTTCGTTCCTGTGGCGGCTAAGGATGCTATCCACCGTTTCGGTAAATGCATGGTCCTTGCCGTGCACGAGCCATCCCTTCGCAAGACCGAGATAGTATCGTTCGGTGTCGGGGCTATCTGCCAGTGCTGCCAGCATTTTGCATTCGGCAGCACGATTCGCGCACATCAAGACGGCGGAACTCGGTCGGCCGAACATAGCGCACCCCCGTCTTTTGGAATCGAGGCAACAGCCGCCCCCAGGTGTCATTGTGCAGGTCAGCCCTACACCGTCTGTGCAATATTGAACACCTATCAAGAACGGTAAGTACAACAACGGACTAGGGCTGGGGATATCCCTCAGTGCCGTGATGCCGCACTCCGATCGCCGCGTCCATTTAATCGTGACCAGATGCGAGCGCGGGGTCGATTGTATCCTCTTACCGTTGTGGTGATCAAAGGTTTCCCCCTGGAGTGTGAGCTTAGTCACAGTTGGTAGCGGAAAAAGGTACTACCCTCCCTCGTGCACACCCGAATTGGGGAGGAGTAAAATGTCTTTGTATCAGACAGGCCCCTCGCGCCCTAGAGTGCTGACGATAACGTCACTTGCCCCCGTGCCGGTGCTTGATACCGGCTTCGTGCTTGTGAAGACCGAATCTCTGTTTGCGGTTAGAAGCCACCGGGTGATGGACGCGATGTTTGTTTTCGCGCTGGTCATTCTGCCCTTGGTTGCGATGATCGCCCTACTGTTTCTGCTCGGCAGCGTTGACCCAACCACGGCGGTACCGGACCCGCTGGATGGCACAGGCATGCTAATCCTGCCACCCTGATGATCCGGCCGTCACGGGGCGGGGGCCACCGCAAGCACGATCACCCAGATTTTCCCTGGGTGAGTATCCATCTCAACTCCCCATCAAGCTTCCAATAGGTTTCGAGATCGCCCTTCATGAATGCGTGCACCATGTCGCCTTTCAGCGCAACGATTTTTTCGCGGTCGCGGCGCGGATGGACTTTGATCCGCTCCCAGACACCGTAGCGGCGGCGCGTGGACCGTCGAGGCATGGATTCATTATAGCCCCAAAACAAAGCCCCGCCGGTGAGGCTGATCGTCCGGGCAAGCGGAAGGGTTAGGTCGGGGCTTTTGGGCATTGAGAATGCAAGCGTAGGAGGAATGGGTGGAGGACCTAGCCGAACGGGATGCACGATCAAGGATTGCTGGCACGAGCGGCTGGCGTGCCGGTGCGCGCTCTCATCGCTCGTTCACGTCGTCAGGATCAACCAGCGCAGTCGGCGACTGGCCGGGCTCGACCTCCTCCCATAGCACGCGGCACTTGGAGCCGACGTATTCGAGGAAAACCGCGTCGCGCCATTGACTACCGCGTAACGCCAGCAGCATCCCGTGAAGCCAAAGGCGGCCGAGCCGGTGTTACAAGCCGACCCGGCCGCCCTAGTATTTATGGCGCGTCGGTGCTGAGTGCCTGGGGACGGGTATCCCTGGGGCGCGATCGGGACGTGCCTTTGGTTGCGCCCCATCCTGGCACCAGCGTGCGCCTCGTGCCCGCAGTTGGCAACAACAGCATCAGGGCAGCAAGGTTGTCCGAGTCTCGGAAACTCGGCACCGCCCGATCTCGACCGCTGTCCGGTGCTCAACGATCTTTTTCGCCCACGATGGAACGAAAGGACCCCTTTGGTGTTTCCGTCACACTTAAAGTTTCCGTCACATTTAAAATCAAAGAAGAGCGCCGGAGGCGAGTATGCCGCTTTCCCGGTGCTAACCTGGCACGCATCCGGAACCGCTTAACGCAGGAGGTAGTAATGCTGACCCGAGAGGCTATGACCGCGCACGCGGAGTGGATCGCCCCCGACTTGTCGTTGACCGAAACTGCTGTGCGCATGCGCGACAACAACATCGGATGCTTGCCCGTTGGCGAGAACGATCGCCTAATCGGCATGATCACCGATCGGGATATCGTTTGCCGGGGGGTCGCCCAGGGGCTGGACCCGAAGACCACTACAGCCCGCGACGTAATGACGCAAGGCATCACCTGGTGCTTCGACGACGAGAGTATCTCTGACGTCGTCGAGCGCATGGCGCAGAAGCAGATCCACCATATCCCGGTACTCAACCGGGACAAACGGATGGTCGGCATCGTGTCGCTATCGGACTTGGCGCTGAGAGGACCCCAGGAACTGTTCTCGAAGGTCTCGACGCTCACGTCGCGTGATGCTCTGCGCCATGCGTCGCAGCCGACCCACTAGCCTTTGATCGGTGGGGCTTCACGTCGCCTTCGGAAAGCGAATGCGACGATCGGACCACGAGCGACGACGCGGATGACGTGGCAGGAAACCCCTTCCGCGGACTTGACATCTTCGACTGAGGACTGCGGCAAGCGGATTTCGGCGCAGCGTCGCGTTGTAGTCGCCGCTGATGAGCGTCCCCGCGATGCGGGCGCGCTTTCACAGAGGGCCCGGTCGCCTGAGTCGTGGTTATTTTTTTGCCCGGGCTACGAAAACTTCCAATCCCGATTGGGACCAGAGGCGGCCCTGGCTTATCATTGAGGCGGTTGAGGGCAACGCCTCAGACCGAGCGAACAGCCGCGTGGGCGCCGTCAACAGTCGCTTGAGAGATGCCGTCTGCGAGGGTTGGGGCATTTCGTGCCCGTTCCGCCGGAGAGAAGTCGGTAGACATTAGCGCGAGCGATCTTCAGGCGCGGGCAATCTCGGAAGCCCAAGTACGTCCTGCTATAAGGAATTGGTGACCGACCCGCCTCAATCACCAATGCCAGGATTCGGCGATAACAAGTCGGCCTTGTCAGGCTTGCCCTCCCAGTCCTTTGCATCCGGCGGCGGCTCACGCTTTACGGTGATGTTCGGCCAGACCACAGCATATTTGGCATTGATGGTCAGCCATTTTTCGAGTCCGGGCTCGGTGTCTGCCTTGATCGCGTCGACCGGGCATTCCGGCTCGCAAACACCGCAATCGATGCATCCGTCCGGGTGGATGACGAGCATGTTCTCGCCCTCTTAGAAGAAGTCTACAGGGCACACCTCGACACAGTCCATGTACTTGCAGCGAATGTAGCTATCGTTGACGACGTAGGTCAATTAAGCGTCCTTCCGGCGGTCGCCGTCGTCAACTCATTCACGGTGTTCGCCACTGCGGTGTTCACTCGTTGGCTGAAAATGGACGCAGAGAAGGCCCGCGTCCTCTGGCTGGATCGGAACGCGAAGCAGTCGGCATTCGGGGGCTGAGGGGCTCGAGCTCGTTAGGTTGCAGCAGTCCTGGCAAACACCGAAGCGCCGATGCGTCCCAATCGCCGCCACGATGGCCAGCACCTGGTGCAGGGCGTGGTGCATCGCGGTTCGCTCTTTCGCGTCGAGCGAGTCCACGGCGCGCACCAGAACTGCAAACGGATCGCGCGCAAGCGCTGCCTTACCCTTGTCCGTAAGTCGCAGACTGACGCTTCGCCCATCCGCCTTGGATCGCTGTCGGACCAAGTACCCACCTGCTTCGAGCGCCTTGATGGCTTGCGATGCGGTGCCACGAGTGGTCGCTTGAAACTCCGCGAATGCCGATGGGTTTCGGGAAAACGGGTTGGCGCGGGCAAAGTAGCGGAGCGCCATCCATTGGGCGGGACTGAGGTCCCCGTCATACCCCTCGGCCTGCACGAGCCGTCCCGCTTGCAGTAGGAGCTCTGCCATTTCGCGTGCCGACATCGTCGCCCTCTCCAGTGAAGTAATAGTGTTTCGAAATCAAATTGACAATGGGGTCCGATCCCGATAGTTTCGTTTCGATACTAGTTTTAGGCGACAGTGAAGTCGAAGTCCCGTTGCGTACCACGCGGTGGAGATCATGGTTTGGCTGGCGACCGCGGATCGGGGTGTGGGGGCCGAATCCGGCCTCACCCGTTATCTTGAGGAAATCCGACGTTTCCCGATACTGAAACCGCGGGAGGAATACATGCTGGCCAAGTGCTGGCGCGGGCACGGCGACCGCGAGGCGGCGCACAAGCTCGTCACCAGCCATTTGCGCCTCGTCGCCAAGATCGCCATGGGCTATCGCGGCTACGGCCTGCCCATCTCCGAGGTCATCTCGGAAGGCAATGTTGGCCTGATGCGAGCGGTCGACCGCTTCGAGCCCGAGAAGGGCTTCCGGCTCGCCACCTATGGCGTGTGGTGGATCAAGGCCTCGATCCAGGAATACATCCTGCGCTCATGGTCGCTGGTGAAGATGGGCACCACGGTCAACCAGAAGAAGCTGTTCTTCAACCTGCGCAAGGCCAAGAGCAAGCTTTCTATCCTCGAGGA
>WNFW01006697.1_pt1 | contig 11728 bp, 9 predicted proteins | sample 5400131 | NCBI WGS metagenome assembly WNFW01 (sample SAMN13153362, study PRJNA577476) | soil metagenome | isolation source: 20 cm soil or saprolite under grassland replicate 1 | place: USA:California | collected 2016-06-15
TGAACGATATGGGGATGTCTCTCACGAACATCCAGAGCATACTGCGGCACGCGAGCATCTCAACAACGACGGCACACTATGTGTTTCCGAATCCTGATAAGACCAAGGCGGGACTGAGGAAACTGGCAGAAGCAGTGCGCAAGACTTACAAGATCAAGGTATGATGGTGCCACGGGCCTCTAGCTCAATCCGGTTAGAGCATCGGACTCATAATCCGCAGGTTGAAGGTTCAAATCCTTCGAGGCCCACCGCTACGCAGCCTTTCTAGCCTTCGCTTTCCTGACCGCATCAATCTCTTCCTTAGTGCGACGACGGTGGCGGGAGTGAATAATCTTCGGTGATGATGTCACCCAGTTGAAGACCTCCGACCAAACGAACAGGCGATGATTGCCGACGTTGTGAAATGGAATAGAGTTGGAACTTCGACGGCGGCACTTGGACTCAACCCACTCGGTAGTCTGGTGAAGTTCCTCGGCAACGTGTTCGATGGTCAGGAAGGATTGGTCGGCTTGATTGATCGGCGTCAGGTTGCTCATGCCGCCGCCTTTTTGCCGACCCTGTTGTGGACTGGTTTTTTAGACTGGCGATGAAGCGGGAGTCTACTTCGACAAGTTGGGTGCTCTTCGAAACACCGAGATAGGCGGCGGCCTCCGAGTGGCCTAGCCAAGAATTGCCTTAGTGAAGTCCCGCCCGCAGGATCGCGACGCGAAGAAACCAACACTGAGCTGTGATCTCGGGCCTGCCGCGGCGTAGTAGGCAAAGGAGCGATAGACAGACTCGATGGCCAGCTGGGCCCGCTGCTTGCTATGCCAAGCAGGCATTCAGGCGATGGCACTATCGGTTCTGGGTTTTCCCCGATATCATCCCCGGATCGGGCTAACAGATACTAAGTGTAGAGTTTAACGCGTGGTCGCCAGGAGTGTCGCACGCAGCTCAAATCGTGCAACGGAAGAAATTGTCCCAATCTTGCACCTTCAAGGAACTTCTTTGCAGCAAAAGGGATGAGCCTACGGAGGTAATCTCTGATGGACGAGCATGCCAGAAGAAAACGGGAAGGCGCGCCTATCAAATTGACCTTCGACGGCCCTTATGACAAGAAGGAATGAGGAGTCCAAATTGAACTCAAGCGCCGGCCGAGACCGCCGAAAGTTCGAAGTGCGTTGTCACGCAGGAGATGCAGGGCACTTGGAAGTTGCCAGCGATTCCGTGTCCGTGCGGGTTGGGCAACGGATTCGCAGAGAAGGCAAAGAAGAGTTATGGGGTTCCTTGCTCGTCGAATGCAAGGAGCAGGACGACGGATCTTTGGCGGTTGAAGTTGTCGTTTGCCATCCCGACTGGGACGAGCCTGTGAGGATTGCCTCCATCCAGTCCAATCCCTCTGACGAGAAGGCAGCGGAGCCAACCCTTCGCTGTGACTTCGAACAAAAGCAGTTGTGAATGTGCCGGAATTTTATCCGCCTGCTGTCCTCACGGATCAACAATGAAGCGGTATTACGGATCGTCTCAGAAAAGGTCAAAAGCAGAAAACAAGGCACGACCCGACTCGAGAGCATCTTTAGGCCAGAATGCTGCAGCTCGGACTTCTCATTGCGCGAGCGCCAACAGTAGAAAGCGGAATTCCTGATCAAGAGCAGGCTGAAGATAGCTTTGTGGTGGTCGATCCGCTCTGCTCGGTCTAGCAAGCAAGCGCCGTAGACAGGTCTTGCACGGGTCCCCGTCAATTCTGTTTGCTATAGCAAGCACACGGCCATCGAACTGAACTTTTCGCAGGCGACGGAGCGCGAAATCAAACGAGATTTGAGCCTCTCGCAGCTTCGACCCCCGGTGAAGCTCAGTTCGATACAGCAACCACGCCTCGTTTAACGTTCTTCCAGCGCCGCGGCGAGCAAGCCTGACGCATCCGAGGTCATTCTGATCACAGCACTCCATTGCAGGTTGTTCCCTTCACCAGGGAGACTGCTTGCTACACCAAGCAAAACGCGCCGCCACAGTGTGCCTACATGCCAAATATTGTTAGATCGATGTGTAGATGCATGACGTGTGAATGCGGAGACTGGCGGTGCTTTTGGCGATTGCCCTTAAGTACTATCGACAGTAGCTAAAAGGGCTCTTACACTCCGCCCTGGCAAAGGCTCAGACCGCTTTGGGCGGGGGACGGTGACGTGCGGGAGGCCGATCGCGGTCGACACTCTTTCTCTCTTTGCGGTCCAGTACCCGGCGAAAGGACCCTTTCGACGCGCTATCTCGTGTCTCCGGGACAAGAGCGTCCATTGAACAGTTTCGTTCCATTGAAACGAAATTGCCCGGAGACTCACTATTGTTGTGTGGTGTGGCCTGCTTGAATCTGGCAATGGCGATGACCTAGCAAAAAACCCATGGACCCTGGAGCACGCCTGAAGGAGGTTCGTAGCAAACTAGGGATCACCACGCGCGAATTTGCAGCCTTCAGCAAGGCCATTGCCGATGCTGAGGGAAATGAAGAATTTCTGATCTCCAGTGGATGGTTGACCCAAATCGAAAACGAAGAAGACGCATTGCCCAGCATCTACAAACTGTTCACGCTCGCGAGTGTCTACGGTTTGAGTTACGGAAACGTTCTCGCGCTGTACGGGGTTGACGCGAAAAAGGTAAAGAAGTATCACGCCGAGCTGCCGATTGCGAAGACCCATCTGGCCCAATACGATTCTGCAGAAGCACCTGAGTCCCTTGAGGTCCCCGTCCGTTTTGATGCAGGCCTGAATCTCAGCCAGACAAATTTACTTACGCACATGATCGAGTCTTGGGGAAGAGTCCCGCTCGAATTTATTCAGCACTTTGACTTGCGCCATCGACTGTACGGTTTCGTTGGCCTCAAGGACTACACGCTCTACCCGCTGATTAAGCCTGGATCTTTCGTCGAGATTGACTCCAATGTTAAGAAGCCAATACAAGGAGTGGCCCGATCCGAATTCGACCGCCCTATCTATTTTGTTGACCTTCGGAACGGATACGCCTGTTCATGGTGCGACCTGGTTGAAGACAAGTTGGTTCTCCTCGCCCATCCGCTCTCCCCGGTCAAGACACGTATCTTTGCATTCCCGAAAGAAGCGGAGATTATCGGCCAAGTGACAGGAGTGGCGATGCGGATTGTGCTTTCTCTAACTCAACCGGGCGAGGAGATTTCAAACCCGCCATCGCAATCCTAACGTTCGACCTGAATGACGCAACACCTAGTTGATCCACATGTACCACAAAAAACTCCAACGAAGAAAATGCGAAACGATAGAAGACGTCTTGGTGACAAGTCTGCGAGTGCCGCGCTGGCCACGGATTCTCGAAAAGGAATGCGCCAGACGGCAGTGATGGTATTCAGGAATACTGAAGGCCCTCAGCGAGAATAGCTAAAACCTTAAAAAATATCCTTCAAGCAACAGGCAAGGAGGATCTCTTGTCCAAGTAAAATGGATAATCTCTCGCTAATTTGCTTGCTATAGCAAGCACCCCCATCGTGAAGCCCTGAGTGCTCTTTCCGTCTGGACCATTTATTGGCTCTGTACGCGCAGCCAAAATCTTGGAAGACCGAAATTTAAGAATAGGACATCCTCCCACCAGTAAATTCCCATTGACAGCTGTAACTGGTTCCTGATAAATAACTTATACATGAACTCGTCTAGTCCTCCGGATGAGCTCGGTAGCTCTCGATCTCAAATAGAGATGAAATTCATCGAGCATTCATCGCAAGGAAGCCGCAGAGCTCAGGCGCTTGCTATAGCAAGCAAGAAAGCCACAGCGTTTGGGCGCTTCCGATTTAACGGTCCAGATTCAGGACATCCTCGACATATAATCTGCCCCTCGCGAACTGGATCGAACCGTCAGGCGGCACCTTCCTGTTCCCTGGTCCAGGGTTACGAGGATAGCCTTGAAAGGCCAGCAACGAGGGCTCAAACCGTATGACGTCTCGGTCGCTCCCGCTATTGACCGGCAATGTGTCTCTTGGCTCCGGCATCGATTCGGTACCCGAAAAATTAACTCTCGTTCCATCTGACAACGAATTGATGGTGCTTATCCAAGAGGGGAATCAGGAGGCTTTTGGGCAAGTCTTCGATCGCTATTACCCCGCCGTAAGAGGCATTGCGCGGAAAATGCTCAGAAATCCCGAAGATGTCGCGGACGTCATTCAGGAATCCTTTCTCGACGTTTTTCAGAATGCGTGCAGCTTCACGCCCTCGAAGGGCACACTCAAGGGATGGATCTCCTGTGTGGCATATCATCGGAGCTTGAAGAGGCTCCGACGCGTAACGAGGCTGGATTGGCAACATACTGATCCGAAGGTCCTTGAATTTATCGAAGATTTTGCAGTCAGGCCCGATCGCTTCATACGCGCTCTCGATTTTCGAAGGTGCTTAGACCGCGCATTAAAGATACTTCATGAGAAGCAGCGGCGAACGATGGTGCTCTATTTCTTTGAAGGGCAAGAGCTTAGGGCGATCGCATCGGAACTCGGAGAATCTCTGGGCAATACGCGACACGGCCTCTATCGAGGCCTGGCGAAACTTCGGAAAGAACTGGTGCAAAGGGGCCTGCTTGAGGGCTATATAGAGTTTAGGGATGCTCGGAAGGAAGATGAGGTGTCCGGTTGAAGGTGCTGGAATCAGCTCACTCATATTTTGACCGTCTATGTGCCATGGCGGCGGTAAATGAGATTTCTCCAGATGAAAACGACGTGCTCGCCAAGCACGCGCGGTCTTGCCCCGTTTGCAAGCAGTCGATCCAACAGTACAATCTGATCGCCGCACAAGCCTTCGCGGAGACCTCACTTGACGGATCGTCTAAAGATTCAGCCCCTGTCTCTGGGGTCGGCGGCACGGAGCAGCAGAGAGCTAAAGAAGCACTGCTGGCGAAGATCGGCGCTACTCTCCCCTGGACGGTGACAGATGAGGACGGGACTGCGCCCACGCCGGGAAAGAACCTCAGGACTACGCGATTCTTGAGCTACCGCTTGAGTGGTTGGGCGGTTGCGGCGGCACTTTTGGCCGCGGTGTGCCTACAGACGACTCAATACTGGGTTTCTCGAAAACAGTTGCAAGACGCGACGATGAGGACTGTAAGTTTGCAAAGAGACACCAAAGAGCTTCGACGGGGCCTGGCACAATTGCCAGCGGGGACGCAAGAACCAACCGGGAAGGCGCAACTCAATATAAGTGGCGACATCGCACAGAAACTGCGAGCGGAAAACTCTGCATTGCGCCAAAGTTTGGGAGCGGTCGAAGCGGCTCGTCACAGGGACGCCGGTGAACTCGCCCAACTGGAAGAACGCGTCAGGCTGTTGCAGAGCTCACTTGACGTTTTGCAGGCCTCGAACGTGACTCTGAAAGCAGAGGAGGAAGGACTATCCGCAAGGATCTCAGGTTTGACAGCCGATCTTCGGAATTCGCAGGACGAGACGGCAAAGGTGAGTGCGCGAAACGAGGAGCTATCGCAGGAGACCCTCACAAAGGTACGATATGCAGAACGCCAGCAAAAACTGCTCGCCACGGACCGCGATATTCGTGACATTCTCGGCGCGCGTAGCCTGCACATTATTGACGTATATGATGTCAGCAGCGAGGGAGAATTCGAGCGCCCATTCGGAAGGATCTTTTACACCGAAGGGAAATCGCTCATTTTCTATGCCTTTGACCTGGATCAGCAAAGGGGCTTAAAGCAAGGCGCTGTCTTCCGAGCATGGGGACAAAAGGGGGAAGGGAAAGAAACTCCGCGCAGCCTCGGAGTATTCTACATGGACGATCCGGCGCAGAACCGCTGGGTCCTCAAGGTAGATGATAGCAAGGCTCTCTCTCGGGTCGACTACGTCTTTGTGACAGACAGTTCGCGCAAAGAAGGCGCGAGGCCCAAAGGCAAGCCCCTGCTGTCGGCATTTCTCACCACCGTCGCGAACCACCCCTAGTTGAGCGGGCACGGCTCCACCCGCCTTCGACGTTTTCCCCACGCTGCAAATCCTCGCCCCACCGCATACCGCTTTCCCGGATCGAAGAAACAATTGCCTCAGTACCATTGAGAGAATGACGCCATAGAGAGGAATGCTGTCCTTGGTACAAGTTCCATGTTCGCGGGATATATAAAGAAAGATGTGTGGAACGGTCACCTTCTCGCCGGCGGGAAAATCTTGGGAGATAGGGAGGCTTATGAGAAGCCGATACTCCGTAGTTTGCTTTGTTTTCACGATGGTGACCATGGTCGGGCTAGCGGCTTCGGTTTCTGCGCAGGGTGATCTTGCGGCAGTGACGGGGCGTGTGTTCGACCCCAATAACGCGGTAATCGTGGAAGCAACGGTCATCGCCAGGAATGTCGACAAGGGCATTGAAACAACTGTCCAAACAAACGAGGAGGGAATCTACCACTTCGCGGACCTCGGCCCCGGCTCCTATGAGTTTTCTGTCTCCAAGCGCGGGTTCAAAGTCATTTTGAAACCAGGGGTCACGCTTCATGTCGCCGACACCGTTTCGATGAACTTCACCATGCAGGTCGGCGATCAAAGGGAGACAATAACGGTTGAAGCTGGCGCGTCGATGATTGACACAGAGTCGGCGACGGTGAGCACCGTGGTGGACAGGGAATTCGCGGAAAACCTGCCGATGAACGGCAGGAGTTTTCAAACATTGATTCAGCTGACGCCGGGAGTTGTGGTCGTCCCGAGCAATGTGGCTGATGCGGGACAGTTTTCAGTCAACGGCCAGCGTGCCGCTTCCAATATCTGGATGGTGGACGGTGTGAGCGCCAATATCGGAGTGACCTCGGGCAATGCTCCGGGGAATGGATTCGGCGGTACGCTCGGTGCCTTTAGCGCTCAGGGCGGGACAAACAGTTTGGTTTCCGTCGATGCTCTGCAGGAGTTTCGTATCCAAACGTCCACCTATGCGCCGGAATTTGGGCGCACTCCCGGAGGGCAAATTTCCATTGTAACCCGCTCGGGCACCAATCAATTTCACGGCACCGCCTTCGATTACCTGCGCAACGACGTTCTTGACGCCAACGATTGGTTCTTTAACTACCTTAACCAATCCAAGCCTGAGGAGCGGCAAAATGACTTCGGAGGAACCTTCAGTGGGCCCGTTATTAAGACCAAAACATTTTTTTTCTTCTCTTATGAGGGTCTGCGCCTTCGGCTGCCGCAGGTCGCGCAAACCACTGTTCCGGATCTCAACGCACGCCAATCGGCAATACCGGCGCTTCAGCCTTTCCTAAACGCTTACCCGTTCGACCCAAAGCAACCGGACTTGGGAAACGGCAGAGCGCAATACAACGCCAGTTTCTCAGACCGTTCCACGCTCGACGCTTACAGTCTTCGCATCGACCACAAGTTATTCAATAGCGTCGCGTTGTTCGGGCGATATAACTACTCTCCATCCGAATCCGTGCAACGCGGCGTCTCCGCCCGGGCGTTAAGCTCGCTCTTGGCGTCTCGCATTACAACGCAAACCGCGACATTGGGCACGACGTGGACCATTTCTCCTTTCGCCGTGGACGACCTTCGGTTCAACTACAGCCGGGTAAAGGGAGCAAGCTCTGAGTCCATGGACAACTTCGGCGGCGCTGTTCCTCTTGCATCGCTGCCGTTACCGAGCCCCTACACCGGTCAAAATGCGCAATTTTCGTTCAATATCTTAGGGCTATTACACCGGCAGTTGCTTCCCGGCAGAAGCGCGCAAAACCTTCAGCGCCAGATCAATATTGTTGACACTTTGTCGCTCGCGAAAGGGTCCCACGCCCTGAAATTCGGAGTGGACTTTCGGCGGCTGTCCCCTGTGTTGGCTCCTCCTATCTACCAACAAGTTGCTTACTTTGGGAGTGTACCGGCTGCTGAAATGGGCAATCTCTTTCCGTTCTTCCCTGGCGCTGTCATTGCTAACCTGGGGGTAACGGCTTTATTTCGTAACTTTGGCGCCTTCGCGCAAGATACGTGGCGGCTCAACCCCCGGGTGACCTTGACATACGGTCTTCGGTTGGATGTCGACGCCGCGCCGTCATCTCTCGCCGGTCCTAGCCCCGTGGCGGTAACGGGCTATAACTTGAATGATTTTTCTAGCTTGGCGATAGCCCCCGCCGGAACGGCGCCTTTCAAAACGACGTATGGCAATGTGGCGCCACGGATTGGGCTCGCCTACCAGTTGAACCGCAGCCAAAACCACGAACTGGTTTTTCGCGGAGGATTTGGCGTTTTTTATGATCTTGTGAGTTCCGAAGCAGGCAACGCGTTCGCACCGGGGATTCCTCCGTTCGGTGCGTTGAAACGTTTGGGTCCTGGCACCTTTCCCCTTGACCCTACTACCACCGGTACGCCCCCTAAGATACCAAGCATAGGAGATGTTTCGCAGTTGTACGCGTTTAATCCCAATTTGAAGGTGCCTTACACGCTCGAGTGGAACGCCGCGCTGGAGCAGGCGCTCGGCAGGCACCAGACGATATCAGCTTCGTACATTGGCGCGTCGGGGAAGCGGCTTTTGCAAACGGCCTTTATAAGTTCTCCTCCCAGTAACCCGAATGTCTCTGGAAATTTCTTGGATAACACGGCCTCCTCTAGTTACCACGCCCTTCAGGTGCAATTCCAGCGGCGGCTGTCGCATGGCCTTCAGGTGCTCGCATCGTACGGTTTGGCGCATTCGATTGACAATGGTTCCGCTGGCTCATCCCAGCTTCAGTCCAATGCGGGCGTGCCGGGGAGCAGCCCGAATGCGAGCCGGGGACCCTCCGATTTTGATATTCGTCACACGTTCTCGGCCGGCGTGACCTATGACATTCCAGTCCCAAAAACGAATACTTTCATTAACGCGATTCTGCGGGGATGGTCGGTTCAAAATACGATTCTGGCTCGTTCTGCCCCGCCTGTCGATGTCAGTGCCGGCGATTTTTTCGGTCAGTTCAGTCCGTTTCTCTTTGCAGACGTTCGCCCGGACGTAATCCTGGGCCAGTCTTTCTACCTTTACGGCGCCAACTGCGCGTCGGTGATGCAGACGCTAGGAAATCTCCTTCCGGGTCAGGGATGTCCCGGAGGTAAGGCGCTCAATCCAAACGCATTCATGGATCCTCCGTCGGATCCCAACACGGGATTCCCTATCCGGCAAGGGAACGTGGCAAGGAATTTCCTAAGAGGATTTGGGGCGACGCAATGGGATTTCGCTGTCCATCGTGACTTTCCGATTCGCGAATCGGTCAAATTGCAGTTCCGCGCGGAAATGTTTAATGTCCTGAATCATCCCAATTTTGGACCACCGAGTGGGTGTTTCGGTCTCTTCTGCGGCATCCCATTCGGCCTGTCATCGCAGACATTGGGACAGTATCTTGATGGCGGAGGCCCAAGTTCGAATGTCGGCGGCGGCGCTTTCAGCTCCCTCTATCAAATTGGCGGGCCACGCTCCATCCAGCTTGCCCTTAAGTTGTCCTTCTAGGACCAATGGGAGTCCATGGTCGAGGGGATGGCGAAGGGCTTGCCTTGCAGTTTATCCGGATTATACATAGGTTACCTAGGATGCTTGAGACTGTCTCAGGTGAGTTGAAATCAACGCTGGTCCAGACCTCTTCGCGGCAGCGCTCGTTCACGTTTAATTAAGGGGAACACTATGATTCAAAGAAGCAGCTGCCTGGGGCTTCGGACCTGTCTTCTGTCGTTAACGGTCCTTCTTCTCGCTCCCTCGGTGGTTCGCGGACAGAACCCTCGCTCCGTGGCAAAGCGGCCCATAACGGTGGCGGACGACATCGGAATGGCAAGGGTGGCGCATAATGATTCTGAACCGAATTCGAACGAAAAGCCGGTCTACTTCTCCCCGGACGGGAAGCGATTCGTTCTGGTGCTCATAAAAGGGAACCTCGCACAGGATACCAACGATTATTCCGTGCTTTTGTACAACACCGCCGATGCACTCCATGCTCCCAAGCCCGATCTTCTGCTGAAAATGTCTTCTTCGTCGAGCCGCGACGCCATCAGCCAAATTCGCTGGCTGGCCGACAACGACACGCTGGCTTTCCTGGGGGAGAATCCTGGCGAACTCCCCCAGGTTTATTCGTTCCAAACCAGCACCAAGACGCTGAAGAAGTTGACGAACCAGCCGACGGCGATCTCCACCTACGATATTACCGAGGACGGCCGCACCGTCGCGTTCATGGCCGACCCGCCGGCGGCAAAGATCGCGGACGCGGAGCAAGGTCCCTCTCGAGAGATCGTGATAGAAGGGCAAGATCTGGACCGCATTCTTGCAAGCGACTACTCTCTGCCGGCTGGGCAGTCTGTTTTTTGGCAGATAGTTGGATCGTCCTCGCCGCGCCCTGTTCCGGTTGACGATGGATATTTTCCTGGATGGGGGCCAATTTTTCTGTCACCCGACGGCCGTGATCTCTTGTTCTCCGCAAACTTGGGAAAGAGCCGGATCCGGCCGGAATGGACCGCGTATCAAGACGAGCTTCTGCAACAGGTTCTGGCCACAAGTATCTCCAAAAATACAGCCTCTTGGCTTCGGCAATATGTGTTGTTCGACAGCGATGACTTGTCCTCAGCTCCCTTGCTCAATGCGCCGCTCCTTGGCGGCGGTACCCCTTCTTGGAGCAGGGACGCGAAATCGGTTTTCCTCTCTTCTTATCTCCCGCTGGATGTTACGGATCCCGTGGAGCGGAAAGCCAGAGAACAGACTGAATTCGCTGTCGAGGTGAAACTTCCCGGCAGGGAATATCGAAAAGTAGCCAAGAAAGACTTTCCGGTCAAACGAATCCAAGAACCTCCCATTGAAGTGGCGTTGGACCAGGATGTCAACACCCCTGCGAAGCTCTACGTGACCGATCCCAAGAGCCACCAGAAACCGCTGCTTCTGGATCTGAATCCCCAATTCAATGAATTGCAGTTTGGGCGGGTGGAAACCATCGAGTGGGACGTGAGCGGAGCAAGAATGATCGGAGGCGTCTACCTGCCTCCGGACTATCAGCCCGGGAAACGATATCCGCTGGTCATACAAACGCATGGCTTCATGCCGGCGGAATTCTCCATGGACGGCCGTTCGGAGTGGAGCAGCGGGTACGCCGCCCGGCCGCTCGCCGCGCGGGGCATCCTGGTATTACAAGCTCAGAACTGGAAGGATCGCGAAAAGGATCACGATCGTATTAGCAATGACAGGAGTCTGGGCGCAACAGGGCAGGAATCACATAAAAACTTCAACGCGCTTCTCTATGAAAGTGCAATCGACTTCCTGGACAAAAAGGGCATGATCGACCGAAACCGCGTTGGGATTGTTGGTTTCAGCCGGGGGGTATGCTTTGTCGCCTATACCCTCACCCATTCGAAATATCGATTTGCGGCCGCGAGTCTTGTCGATGGCATAGGCTGTGGATACTTGGACGAGATGACGTTTCCAAACGGAGCTTGGGACACCGAGGCATTGAACGGCGGATCAGCGCCGTTCGGCGAAGGGTTGAAATTGTGGATGAAGAATTCCCCGGGGTTCAACCTGGACAGGGTCGAAACACCCGTTCGGCTTGTCGCGCTCGGAAAATCTTCTGTCCTGGGGGCTCTTTGGGAATGGTATGCCGGCCTGTCCTTACAGAAAAAACCAGTGGACCTAATTGTGATTCCCGATGCGACCCACATTTACGGCAGGGCTTCTGAATGCCAGTTGAAACAACAAGGGTTGGTGGATTGGTTTACCTTCTGGTTGAAGGGCGAAGAGGACCCCAGCCCCACCAAGAGTGAGCAATACGCCCGCTGGCG
>WNFW01002983.1_pt1 | contig 11726 bp, 9 predicted proteins | sample 5400131 | NCBI WGS metagenome assembly WNFW01 (sample SAMN13153362, study PRJNA577476) | soil metagenome | isolation source: 20 cm soil or saprolite under grassland replicate 1 | place: USA:California | collected 2016-06-15
CAGGGACTCAACGACTGGGAGCGCGCGGGCTACGGCGGCCCCTGCCCGCCCGTCGGCAGACACCGGTATTTCCACAAGCTCTACGCGGTCGATGCGCTGTTGGCCGGCCTCGAGCGCCCCACCAAGGCCCAGCTCCTCGATGCCCTGAAGGGACACGTGCTCGCGGAAGCGCAGCTCGTCGGGACGTACCAGAAGGGCCGGTAGCTCGGCGGCGGGTTGAATCACGCGCCGCCGGTCGCGCCCGGGCTCGGGCTTCAGGTCACCGCCACGCGACGCTCATGCGTTCCCGGATCGACCGCGTGGGGAGCGACACGACCGCGGTGGTCTGATCGGCCTCCCAGGTCCACTGGCTGAGCGGCCTGCCATCGAGGGAGATCGACGACGGCCTGTCGGTCGTATGGATGCGCAGCTCGTAGGAGCGCTCCTCGAGCTGACCCTGAAACGCGCCCTGGGTCGGCCCGATGAGAAGCTGCTCGAGGCCATCACCGCCTCGGGCGTGTCTGATCGGCGTGTGGGCGGATGCGCCCTGGGCGTAGGCGAGCGAGACGCCGTCGTCCTCGTAGAGATCGAAGCTGCCCTCGCCCGCGCCATAGACATTGACGATGAGGGGATCCAGCGGCTTCGCGTTCGAGTACTCGCTCGGGGCCTGCTCCGGAATGACCGCTCCTTCGCGAACGAAGACCGGCGTCTCGTCCACCCGGTAGTGAGCGGTGAACGTGACGCCGCCCTGGCGGCGCTTGCCGGAGAAGAAATCGATCCAGCTGCCAGGCGGAAGATAGACGGTCTGATTGCCGCTCGGGTCGAGCACGGGAGCGACCAGCATTTCCCGGCCGAAGAAGTATTCGCGTGAGTGCCGGTAGGCTTCCTCGAGATCCGGGTACTCGAGGTACAGCGGCCGCAGGATCGGGAGCGACTCCTGGTGCGCCCGCCAGGCGTAGCTGTAGAGATAAGGGATCAGCTGGGTGCGCAGCGTGAAGTACTTCCTCATGAGGGCAATCCCTTCGCTGCCGTAGACCCACGGCATGCGGAGGTTCCCCTCGCGCGGGTTGGCGTGCGCGCTGTGCAGGCGCAGCAGAGGGCTGAAGACGCCGAACTCGATCCAGCGCGCATAGAGGTCGAAGTCGAGCTTTGCGCCGTGGAAGCCCCCGATGTCGTGAGTGATGTAGGGGACGAGCACGTTGCCGCCGCGCGCGGTGAATGCGACTTCGTAGCCGAGCACCGGCCACTCGGAATAGGCGTCGCCGGTGAAGAACGCCGGATAACGCTCGCTTCCCCAGTCGCCGTAGCGGCTCAAGATGAAGCCGCGCCGGCCGCTCTCCCGCTGCGAGTAGTCGTAGAAGACCTTGTTCGCCCATAGCTGCTTGTTGAGCCCGGGCATGTCGACGGCACCGTTGCCGCCGTCGACCCACCACACGTCCACGCCCTGGCGCATCAGCGGTCCGTGCAGCTCGCGCATGAAGACATCGGCCTGCCGCGGGTTGGAGAGATCGAAATAGATGCGCTTCGGCGGCTCGACATTCCGGAGTGCGACCGGGCCGCGGAGGATGCCGTCGCCGGCGCGCTCGCCCGGCTCGACGCGCACGACGATCTCGTTTCGCTGGCCCGCTTTGACGTAGGGAGTTACGTCGGTATAGGTCAACCGCCGCGGCCAATGCGCCTCGGTGTGAGTCGCTTCCCTTCCGTTGACGAAGATCCTGTAGGTCTTGCCGACCTCGCCGAGATAGAGGTAGAGCGCGTCGGGGAGCTTGGAGGGCAGCTGCACCGATGCCCGATACCACCCGACCCCCCGGTAGCTCCCGTAGCCCCGTTCCCGCCAGGGCCCGATGCGGATCGGCTTCCAGCCGCCCGCGTCATGATCGGTGCGAAAGCTCCACAGCGGCGACAAATCCATGTCGAACGTGGGCTTGGGCGGCAGCGGCCGGCCGAGCGCTTTCAACACCTCGGGCGCGTGGCTGTCGTCGAAAGAGAGGATGCTCTGCTGCGTGTTGACGTAGCCCGGGTGATCGTTGAGGCTCAGCTTGATGCCCTGGCCGTGCAGTCGGTCCATGAGCTCCTGTGGATGCGGGACCAGCGGACTCCAGTCGTAGCCGCCCTCCCAGCCGTAGTTGTGCCAGGCGAAATCCAGAATCAGCGCGTCGAAGGGAATCTGGCTCTGGCGGAGCCGCGAAACCTCGTCCTCGAGGTACTGCTGGTTATACCGCTGGAAGTCGGGCCGCCGGGACTCCGCGCTGTCGGGAAAGTACTCGAAATTGAAATCGGTGATCCAGGGGCCGAGGACCCAGCGCGGGATCATCGGGATCGGGCCGCAGAGCTGCGCGTATTCGCCGAGCACCTCGCGGTAGTCGCGGTTGTAGATGAACAGATACCAGTCCTGGCCAGTCGGCTGCGCCCGCGGCTCGATCCACGCCTTCTCCGCGCTCCACACCGGCGTCGGACTGTCGTCGATGAACGCGTAGCCGCTGCGACTCAGGAGCCCCGGCTTCGCCTCCGGGAGCTTCAGGTCGATCCCGGGAATCGCGTCGTCGACCGGGCTCTCGAGATCGGACTGCCCCGCCGGCAGGTTGGCCTCGCTCACGTTGTCGAGCGAATACGTGAGCCCCCCCAGGTTCAGTGGATCCCGATCGCCCGGATGCCAGGCGTGCGCGGCGCCGGCCGGATCGCTCCATCTCACCTCGAGGTTGGCCGCGGTAAAGGGTCCGGACCCGAGCCGATAGCGGAGCGTCACGACACCGCTCGCGGCGGCGAGCCAGCCGGCCTTCTCAGTCGCCTCGACCCGGACCGCCGGCCAGTCTCGCTTCTGCACGACTGCGGTGGGCGCATCCACGAACTTTGCCGAAGGCGAGTATTCCATCCGCACGAGCGATGGAGTGAGAAACTCGAAGCGGGCATTTCCGACGACGATCACGGGCGAGTTCTGCGGCTTCGCACAGGAGCCGAGCCATCCGCCGAGGAGCCCGATCCCAAGCCACCTGAGCGGGTGCAGAGGAGTATGGCGGGTAGCGAACACCGTTCACCTTAGCTGAGTGACTCCTTGAGCCCGAGGGCAGATTAGTGCCGTCCCGTGGCGATGGGAAGGAGGTCAGCGGCTTCTGGAGTCGAGGTCGGCCGGGGCGCTGAGGATCAGGAAGACGCTGGCGATCACGAGGAGGGAAGCGAGAATCATTCTCGTGGTGATCGCCTCGCCGGCCACGAAGTAACCCAGGGCGACGCCGACCACGGGATTGACGTAGGCGTGGCTCGCGACGCGGGTAACCGGCATGCGCGCCAGCAGCCATACGTAGGCGGTGAAGCCGAGGAGCGAGCCGCCGACGATGAGATACGACAGCGACAGCCCCGCGCGCAGCGAAATATGGGGGAAGGGATCGAGCTCCCCGGTGAGCTGCGATAGAGCGAGCAGCACCGCCCCGCCGAGCATCATCTGCGCCCCGGCCGCGAGCGCGAGCGACCTCGGACGCGGCAGCGAGCGGGTCAGCACGGCGCCCAGCGACCAGGCGATGCCGCCCGCCACGATGACGAGACAGGGAACGGCGGCGAACTGCTGCGGACCCCCTTTCATCAGGAGCCAGCTCACTCCGCAGAACCCGAGCGCCACCGCTCCCAGCAGAGTCCAGCGGAACGGTTGCTGCCGGAATATGAACACCTCGAGGGCGATGGTCGTGATGGGGAGCGTGGCTTCGATCACCGAGGCGATGCCGGAAGGCACGTATTGCTCTGCCCAGAAGAGCGCTCCGTAGGTCGCGACGAACATGCAGAGGGCGGTGACGGCGATGCTGCGCCACTCGGTCGTCGAGGGACCCGCCTGCCCGCGCAGGCGCATGAAGCCATAGAGCAGCCCCCCGGCGACGAGGAAGCGCACTCCCGCGGTGAAGAACGGAGGGATCTCGAGCACCGCGATCCGGATCGCGAGGAACGTCGCGCCCCAGAGGAAATAAATGGCCATGAAGGCCAGCGGTATCCGCGCGTCGAAGCGGCGCCCGCGCGAGCGCGGCAGCGCCCCGATAACCTCTGAATGAGCCATAGGGGGTTAGCATAGACAGCTACCCCATAACCTGTAAACTTGTATTTGGGGGTTATAGGCATCCGTGACGCAAGCCAAGGGAAAACCACCACTTTTCGATCTGTGCGGCGGGCACCCGGCGCTCGACTTCGTCGATTCGCTCGATGACCGCTTCACGGAGGACGGGCCGGTGGAGCTGCTGGCCGACTACGGCGATCTGCTGCAGCTCGCGCAGCAGTCGGGGCTGCTCGATGTCCGCGAGGCGCGGCGGCTCGCGGGCTCCGTGCCCCGGCAAGCAGCGGCGCAGGCGCTGCGGTCGGCGCGGCAGCTGCGCGAAGCGCTGGCCTCAGTGCTCTACTGCGCCGTGGACGGACGGCCTGCCGCGGATGGGGATATCCGGACGCTCGAGCAGCACTTCCACGATGCGAGCGGGCATCGGCAGCTTCGCTGGGAGCAGGCGGCGCAGAGCCGGAACAAGCGCGCAGGACTTGAGTGGCACTGGGGTCGCTTCAGCGCCCACGCAGAGCTTCCGGTCTGGATGCTCGCGCTCGCCGCTCAGCAGCTCATGACCTCGGACGCCATGGCGCTCGTTCGCGCCTGTGGGGCTGCGAGCTGTCGCTGGCTCTTCCTCGACACGAGCAAGAACCACACGCGCCGCTGGTGCAGTATGCAGGTGTGCGGGAATCGCATGAAGGCAAAGCGATTCCAGGCACGGCACGCCTAGATGGCGCGGTGAACCGCACGAACGAGAAAGACCACGCCGAGCACGAGGAACAGGCCGCTCGCCACGTAGTGAATGGCCTTGAGCGGCAGTCGATCGGAGAAGGCCTTGCCGAGAAAGACCACGGGTGCATTCGCCAGCACCATCCCGGCGGTCGTGCCCGCGACCACGGCGATCAGGTTGGAATAGGCTGCGGCCAGAGCGACGGTGGCGATCTGGGTCTTGTCGCCGATCTCGGCGATGAAGAAGGCCACGACGGTCGCGAGGAAGGCGCTTGCGCGACTCACGCGGGCCGCATCCTCCCGGAGCGCATCGGGCGTGAGAGCCCAGAGCGCCATGCCGATCATGCTGACACCGACCACGGCATCCAGCATGGCCGGCGTGAGAAACCGACCAAGCCGAACGCCGATGATGCCCGCGAGCAGGTGACTGGCGAGCGTGGCGCACAGCACCCCGGCGAGGATCGGCCAGGGTCTGCGGTAATGCGCCGCGAGCATGAGGGACAAGAGCTGCGTGCGGTCGCCCATTTCCGCGATCGCCACGGTCGAAAACGACACCAGCAGGGACTCCATTCTCGCGCCGGAGAATGCTCTGCACGCGGCGGCTCCGCAAGGCCGCATCCGGCGCACAAAGTTGCCCTGGCGGCGGCGGCGCGACACGATAGCGCGGCGGCACTTGCCTTAGGGAGGCGCAGACTGTGTCGACCACGTACGATGTGATCGTTATCGGCTCGGGCCACAACGGACTGGTCTGCGGCGCCTATCTCGCCAAGTCGGGCCTCAAGACGCTGGTGCTGGAGCGGCGCGAGATCGTGGGCGGCGCCGCCGTCACCGAGGAATTCACTCCCGGATTCCGCGCGTCCCGCTTCTCCTACGTGATGAGCCTGTTGCATCCGCGCGTGATCCGGGATCTCGAGCTCGACTCCTTCGGGCTCGAGGTACTGCCGGCGAACGATCTCTTCTGCCCTCTCGGCGGCGATGACTACATCGTCTTCAGCGACGACATGCGCAAGACCCAGGCGGAGTTTGCGCGCTTCTCGCGTCATGACGCCGAGATCTACCCGCAGTTCGCGCGCTATCTCGAAGAGTCTGCCGCCGTGGTACGGCAGCTCCTGTTCGAGACGCCGGTAGACCCGGTCCGACGCAGCTGGAGAGACTTCAAAAAGAGCGCTTCGCTCCTGTGGCGCCATCGCCGCATCGGCGATCGCGCCTATCGTCTGGTCGATCTCCTCACCCAGAGCGCGGTCGACTACCTCTCCGCCTGGTTCGAGAACGACACGATCAAGTCCGTGCTCGCTTACTACGCCTCGATCGGCACCTTCGCGGGCCCGAGGTCACCCGGCACGGCCTACGTCATCATGCATCACCTGATGGGCGAGCATCAGGGAGCGGGCGGCTGGGGCTTCGTGCGCGGCGGCATGGGCGCCATCACCGCCGCGATTGCGCGCTCGGGAGCGCGCTTCGGCATGGAGATCGTGACGCAGGCACCCGTGGCGGAGGTGTTGGTGAGCGCGGGGCGCGCGACGGGCGTACGCACGGCCGACGGGCGCGAATTCCGCGCCAGGGCCGTCGCGTCGAACGCTGCGGCGACGACGCTCTTCCGTCGGCTCGTCGCACCCGAACACCTGCCGGCGGAGCTGCTGCGCGAGATCGACACGTTCCGGACCTTCTCGACCGCCTTCAAGATGAACGTCGCCGCGCACCAGCCGCCGCGCTACCGCGCCTTCGACGCCGCGCGGCAGGGATTCCGCTATCCGACCTACGTGCACATCGCCCCCGGGATCGACTATCTGGAGCGCGCCTACGACGACGCCAAGTACGGCTGGTACTCGCGCAAGCCGTTCGTGACGCCGGTCGTGCCGACGATCGTGGACGATTCGCTGGCGCCCGCGGGCAAGCACGTGATCAACATCTTTGGCGGCCATGCCCCCTACAAGCTGAAAGATGGCGCCTCCTGGGCCGACGAGAAGCGCAACCTCACCAAGGCCGTGCTCGATGTGATCGACGAGATGGCCCCGGGCTTTTCAGGGCAGGTCATCGAGGCCGAGACCCTGGTGGCCCCCGACCTCGAGGCGATCGTGGGCTTGCCCCAGGGACACATATTCCATGGCGAGTTGTCGGCCGACCAGCTCTTCTGGCAGCGCCCCGCGCCGCACTGGGCCGACTATCGCACCCCGATCACCGGACTCTACCAGTGCGGCTCCTCGACCCATCCGGGGGGCGGCGTCTCCGGAATTCCGGGCCACAACGCCGCGCGCGAGATCGCTAAGGACTGGAAGCGACTCCGGGCACCGCGAGCGCTATGATCTCGTGCGGCGGAGCATTTCCCAAACCGAAAGGCGAAAAGAGGCGAAGGCGTGAGCACCGAGAATTACTCCAGGTCCGACATCGGGGGCGAGGACGCCTACAACCCGATGAAGGAGCCGCGCTACAGCGAGATCGCAACCTTCATGCGCGCGCCGCTGGCCGCGACGCTCGAGAACGTGGACATCGGACTCATCGGCGTGCCGACCGATCTCGGAGTCACGAACAGACCCGGCGCACGGCACGGTCCGCGCGAGATACGCAACTCCTCCAGCCTCATGCGGGGCTTCAACCTCGGCCTGGGAGTGAATCCCTACGAGCTCTGCCGGATCGCCGACCTCGGCGACGTGCGCCTGTCACATCGCTACGACCTCGAGAAGCAGGTCGAGGAGATCGAAGCCTTCTATAGAAAGGTGAAGGCGGCCGGCATCCTGCCGGTGAGTGCCGGGGGTGATCACTCGATCACCTATCCCATATTCAGGGCCATTGCCTCGCCCTCGGCGCCGGTCGGGATGGTGCATATCGACGCCCACACCGATACCTGGGGAGAGTTCTTCGGCTCGAAATTCACTCACGGAGCCCCGTTTCGCCTCGCGGTCGAGGCGCGGGTGCTCGACCCCAGGCGCACGATCCAGATCGGCATCCGCGGGGGCCAGAACTTCATGGATGGCATCGAATTCTCCCGCTCGCACGGCATGCGCGTGGTCTTCATCGAGGAGTTCTCCGAGCTCGGCGTCGAGCGCGTCATCGAGGAGTCCCGCCGCGTGGTGGGCGACGGCCCCACCTACATCTCCTTCGACGTGGACGGCCTCGATCCGGTGTACGCGCCGGGCACCGGGACGCCGGAGGTCGGGGGCATCACGACGCTCGAGGCCCAGCGGCTGCTCCGCGGCCTGCGGGGCCTGAACCTCGTCGGGGGCGATGTGGTCGAGGTCGCCCCGCCTTACGATCAGACGGGCAACACCGCGTTGGTCGGCGCCACGATGATGTTCGAGATCCTGTGTCTGATTGCTGACCGGCACTTTGGCGCCGGCCGGGCGGCGCGTTCCGCGCAGGGGCCGGTCAAGCGCTAGCGCGCCCGCGGTAACCCCCCCCACGCGGCGTCAGCGCAAGGTGAGGATCGTCACCTACAACGTCAACGGCATCGGCGCACGTCTGCCGAGTCTTCTGCGCTGGCTCGCGGAGGCCTCGCCCAAGGTCGTTTGCCTGCAGGAGCTGAAGGCGCCGCAGGAGAGCTTTCCCGACGGCGCGATCCGGGACGCCGGGTACGGAGCGGTCTGGCGCGGTCAGAAGAGCTGGAACGGGGTCGCGATCCTGGCCCGCAATTCGCAGCCGACCGAGATCCGCCGCGCGCTTCCCGGCGATCCGGACGATGCCCACAGCCGCTACATCGAGGCGCAGGTCGACGGCATCCACGTCGCCTGCCTCTATCTGCCCAACGGCAATCCCGCACCGGGCCCTAAGTTCGACTACAAGCTGCGCTGGCTCGAGCGGCTGATCGCTCACGCCGCACAACTCGTTTCCGCCGAGGCGCCGGTGGTCCTCGCGGGCGATTACAACGTCATCCCGACCGAGCGCGACGTCTACAAGCCCGAGCGCTGGGTCGACGACGCCCTGTTCCGGGTCGAGGTGCGTGAGGCCTTTGCACGCCTCACCCGGCAGGGGTGGACCGATGCCCTGCGGGCGATGCATCCCGACGAGACGATCTACACCTACTGGGATTACTTTCGCGATGCCTACCCGCGCAACGCCGGGCTGCGCATCGATCACCTGCTGCTCAACCCGCCGGCGGCGGCTCGGCTGGTGAGCTCCGGCGTCGACCGGGACGTGCGCGGCTGGCAGAAGGCGAGCGACCACGCACCCACCTGGGTGGAATTGCGCGACACCGGGACGGGATAGCGTTGGCCGCCTCCTCCTTCGATGTCATCGTGATCGGTGCCGGCGCCGCGGGGCTGGCCGCTGCGGCCGAGCTGGTCGCGGCGGGCCGTTCGGTTCTGCTGCTCGAGGCGCGCGACCGCGTCGGGGGGCGCGTGTGGACCCGAAGGGAGCCGGATCTCCCGGCGCCCATCGAGCTCGGCGCGGAATTCATCCACGGGCACGCCCCGATCACCCGGGCGCTGCTCGCGCGCTCCGGCAGCAGCAGCATCGACTGCCCGGACCTCCACTTGAGCCTGCAGCAGGGCGAGCTCAGGCCGCGGGATGGATTCTTTGTGCGCATCCTCCAGGCGATGCGGCGCTCCGAGCTGCTTGCCCGTGAGGACATGTCCTTCGATGACTTCCTCGACCGCCTGCCGCTGTCCGCCGAGGAGCGGCAGTCCGCGCGGCGGATGGCGGAAGGGTTCGATGCGGCGGACACCGCGCGCGCGAGCGCCCGGGCGCTGCGGACCGAATGGACCGGTGACATTCTCGGCGACACGCCACAGTCGCGTCCGCGCGATGGCTACGAGCGGCTGCTGGCCGCGCTCGCGGCCGGACTGCCGCGCGAGAGGCTGCAGCTGCAGTCGCCGGTGCAGAGTGTGCGCTGGTCGAAGGGATCGGTGCAGGTCGCCGGCGAGTGCCTCGGCGCGCCTTTCGAGGCACATGGCGCGCGCGCGATCGTCACTCTGCCGCTCGGGGTGCTGCAGCAGACCTCCCCCACCCTGGGCGCCGTGCGCTTCACGCCCGAACTCGAGGCGAAGCACGTGGCGCTGCAACGGCTTGCCTCCGGACCCGTGGTCAAGGTGCTGCTGCGCTTTGCCTCGTGCTTCTGGGAGGACGTGCACGCCGGGCGCTACCGCGAGGTGTCGTTCCTTCACCTGCCCGATGCCGAAGTGCCGACATTCTGGACTCAGGCTCCCGCGCACGTACCGCTGCTCGTCGCCTGGGCGGGCGGTGCGCGCGCGCGGGGTCTCGCATCGAACGCTACGCCGGCCGACATCGTGCGCGCCGCGACCGCGAGTCTGCAGCCGCTGTTCGGCAAGGGGCTCGTGGTCGCACGCCAGCTCGAGGGCTATCACTACCACGACTGGCAGCAGGACCCTTACGCGTGCGGCGCTTACAGCTATGTCACCGTCGGCGGCGATGATGCCCGCGAGACGCTGGCACGGCCGCTCGACGCCACGCTGCACTTTGCCGGCGAGGCAACCGACACCGCAGGCGAGGCGGGCACCGTCGAGGGGGCTCTGCGAAGCGGCATCCGCGCCGCGCGCGAAGTGTTGGCCGCCGCGCCAGCGGGCACGATCCCATGATGTGTTGCTACCCCGGGCGCGCGGCGGTCGGCGCAAACATCTGCGCCATGAGCCAGCGCAGGACGAAGCGCGGGGTCAGGGCGCCGGAGACCGCCAGAAGCTGGTTCACGAAGCCCACAACCCGAACCACGCGACCGTCGTCGTAGGCCGCGAGCGCAGCGCGCACGACTGTCTCCGGCTTTGCGAAGGGCAGGAGCCGCCCGGCCAGACCGGGGACACCCGAATCTGCGTACAGTCCCGTGCTGGTGAAACCCGGGCACACCGTCACGACGCGCACCCCGCTGTCACGCAGCTCATAGGCGAGCCCTTCTCCAAATGCCAGAACGAAGGCTTTGGTGGCGGCATACGTCGTCCAGTAAGGAATCGCCTGGAACGCGACAATGGATGCGATGTTGAGGACGCCGCCGCGGTTGCGCGCCACCATGCCGGGGAGGATCGCGCGTGTCAGCCTGTAAAGGGCCTCCACGTTGACCCGGATCGACTCGATCTCCCTGTCAGCGCACTGGTCGAGGAAGGGACCCGAGGTGGACAGCCCGGCGTTGTTGACGAGCAGCTCGACATCGCCCAATGCGCGTGCGCGCGCGACCACCGTCTCGACACCTTCGGGGGTCGCGAGGTCCGCAGCGAGCGTCTCGATCACCTCGCCGCTCGCCCTCACTCGTGCGGCCAGCCGCGACAACCGCTCCGCGCGCCCCACGGCCAGCACGGGCTGGCCGCGCTCCGCCAGAGCTCTGGTGAACGCCGCACCCATACCACCGGATGCGCCAGTGACAATCGCCCAACCCTTGGTCATGGTGCGCCCCTCACCGTGTTGCGAGAATTGTAACGAGGATGAGCCCTTGGGACGGAATCGCGACATCGAGGATGCCGTTCCTGAGCGCGTGCGACTCGGGCGCGGGCAGCGCGGCGGCGGCACGCAGCTCGGCGACCTGACCCTGGGTCGGATAGCGCGGCGATCCCATCTTCTCGTACGCCTTGTGCACATTGCCGTGCTCATCGTCGAGTGACTGAACGCTCGCCGTGCGCGCATCGAAGTTCTTCACGGTCAGCGTAAGCTTGCGGATCGGCGCGGTCGCACCGACGTCGGCGTAATTCCAGAGCGCGACGACCAGCGCACCGTCGGCGCGGCGGGTCAGGAGCGCCCCCTCCGCGGCGCTCGCGAGGCGCTGCTCGCCGAGCTGATGCAGCAATGCGAACGCGTTGAAGGCGGGCTTGGGGATACCTCCCGCAGCGAGCAGCCCGAAGCCCCCGTAGAACGGCGTCTTCACCACGCCCTGCTCCTCGAAAACGTCGGAGAAGGTCCAGTAGGACATGTCCTGCACGAGTCCATCACATTGGCGGATCGTCTCCGCGAGCCACGGCCCCATGTAGGGCGCATCGGTTATCTCCGGGTGGTTCGCGAAGCTCGCGTTGAACTCGGTCCAGAGGAGCGGCAGGGACGGGCGCGCAGAAGCCTGGATCTCCGCGTGCACCTTCTG
>WNFW01012607.1_pt1 | contig 11724 bp, 13 predicted proteins | sample 5400131 | NCBI WGS metagenome assembly WNFW01 (sample SAMN13153362, study PRJNA577476) | soil metagenome | isolation source: 20 cm soil or saprolite under grassland replicate 1 | place: USA:California | collected 2016-06-15
TGCCCTTCAGTGTACTGCTCGGGACACCGGTCGCAGTGTTCGGCGCGTTCGCGACGCTTTGGCTGCGCGGGATGCAAAACAATATTTACGCGCAAATTGGTCTGATCATGCTAATCGGCCTGGCAGCGAAGAACGCGATTCTTATCGTCGAATTTGCCAAGGACGAATACGAGAAGGGCAAACCCCTACTCGATGCTGCACTCGAAGGTGCTCGCCTGCGTCTTCGCCCGATCTTGATGACTTCCTTCGCTTTCATCTTCGGCCTTCTGCCGCTTTGGTTTGCCACTGGATCCGGCGCCGTTGCCAGGCGCGTGCTCGGCTCTACTGTAATTGGCGGAATGATCGCCGCCTCAGCGATCGCCATTTTCCTTATCCCGGTAACATTTTATGTGACCGAGCGGCTCTTCGCTGGACGTAAGGAAAAAACAACTGCGCCCCAAGTTGGCCAAACCAAGCCTCAGCCAGAGGCTGCAAGTTGACCTCAGCGTCCGTGACTGGCTGGTCATTAGCAAACTGTGACCTGGCTTCGAGCTTTTATCTCGAATGAGGGATTAAGGACAGCCTCGCCCGTAGTAGTAGAAAATCTCGCCAACGCGAAATAGCGGCGCTTTGTCACGCGCGGCTATCTTGCCGTATGAAAACAAGCGAGTCTCTGACCGCGTCCGATGATCCTGTCGTGCCGGCTTCAAGCCGCCGATTATTTCCGCTTCGAACTCTCATGGTTTGTTTCACAATCTGGCTCATTGCCACCGAGCTTCTCATCTTTGATCAGATCAAATTTAACGTCAGAATGGAGCTACTTGAGCAAGCGGCACGATCGATCCGCGGACAACAGCTGGTTCCAACCGAACGGCCAACCAATCTCCCGGGTACCGCAAAAATGGAGAAACTGTGACGGTAAATTATCCCTTTTGGGTTAGCGAAAAATCTCCCGCACGCGCAATGGCGAACCGTTTCACCTGAATTGAACGTCTGGAAAGCAAAGCTGAAACGAATTTTTAATGGGCAAAACCGCGATGAAAATTGAGACGATTGAAGCAGGCAACATCGGCGGCGGAGGCGATCTATGAGCAGGACTATTGAGGCTATTAAGCATCATATGGGACCGACTACGCCAACTCCTTCGGTAAGCTCCGACAAAAGACCCGCCATAGAGAGCGGTACGTTTGCGATCGGCGGTGATCTTCCCGTTCACCGCTTGGGCTATGGCGCGATGCAACTGACAGGTCCCGGCGTTTGGGGCGAACCAGCTGATCGAGGGCAAGCAATCGCAGTCCTACGCCGCGCGGTGGAGCTCGGCATCAACCTTATCGACACAGCCGATTCCTATGGACCCCATGTTAGTGAAGAGCTGATTCGCGAGGCATTGCATCCCTATCCAAAAGGACTTGTTATCGCCACAAAGGCTGGCCTTACCCGACCTGGCCCGAGTAGATGGGTCCCGCTGGGCAGGCCGGAGTATCTGCGTCAGGAATGTGAGATGAGCCTGCGACGGTTGGGTATCGAGTGTATCGACTTGTTCCAGTTGCATCGCATCGATCCAAAGGTTCCAGCCGACGATCAATTTGAAGCGCTGCGAGATCTTCGGAAGGAAGGCAAGATCCGGTATGTTGGCCTTTCGGAAGTCAATGTTGCCGAAATCGAAGCGGCGCGCCGCATCGTGCCAATCGCCACCGTGCAAAATCAATACAACCTCGCATACCGCAATTCCGAAGACGTCCTCGATTATTGCGCTGGCAATAACATCGGATTTATCCCCTGGTTCCCACTCGCGACCGGCGACCTGGCAAAACCCCATGGCCCATTGGCAAAAATCGCGAAAGAACTCGGCGCAACGCCTTCCCAAGTGGCTCTCGCCTGGTTGCTAAAAAAATCTCCTGTAACGCTGCCAATCCCGGGAACTTCAAAAGTGAAACACCTCGAAGAGAACACTGCCGCCGCCCTTCTCAATCTTGATGATTCGATTATGGAAGAGCTAGCCAGCGCGTAACAACAACTCACCTTTTAACGATCTGTCATGTTGAGCGAAGCGAAACGTCTCGGGTTTATTGCCGTGCAGATCGATCCAGAAATCACCAGAGATTCTTCGCTTCGCTCAGAATGACAGATCTACAGATGACTTGGAAGCAGATGACGAACGAGGAAGAGGACATGAATGACAGGATGACCAACGACAGGCAGGTATCCCTTTCCGAACTCCAACAGGAAATTCACGACGCGCTTCGCGTTCAGCATCCCGATTGGGTTGAGCCGGATGGAGATTGTCCTACCTGCGAGTCTTACGAATCTCGCCTTGCGGAGCTCCTTGGTCTCTCTTCACCGAAGGACGCGCGCTAGGCTGCAATAAAATTATCAATAGAAGGAAGGCAAACCGTTATGAAAACGAATACGAAAAAACTTGATGAGAAAGTTGCGATTGTAACCGGGGCCTCAAAGGGCATCGGGGCTGCGATCGCCAAACATCTCGCTGCCGAAGGTGCGGCAGTGGTCGTTAACTATTCCTCCAGCAAGGAGGGAGCGGATCGTGTAGTGGACGAAATTGCAAAACAGGGCGGAAAAGCCATAGCAGTGCGGGCGAACATAGCAAGGAAGGTGGAAATTGAACGTCTCTTTGCCGAAACGAAGAAGGCCTTCGGCAAGCTCGATATCCTCGTTAACAACGCCGGCGTTTACGAGTTTGTTCCACTGGAGAATGTCACCGAGGAACATTTCCACAAACACTTTGACGTGAACGTTCTTGGTCCACTTCTGGCAACCCAGGAAGCAACCAAGTATTTCGGTTCCGAAGGCGGAAGCATTATCAATATCAGCTCGAGTGCCAGCGTGTCAGCGCCTGCAGTCGCATCAGTTTATAGCGCGACAAAGGCAGCTCTCGATACAATCACTAAATCGCTGGCCAAAGAGCTTGGGCCGCGCAAAATCCGCGTCAACGCCATCAATCCCGGTATGGTTGAGACCGAAGGCGTACGGGCAGGCGGTTTCCTTGGAACCGATTTCCAAAAAATGTTCGAGGCACAAAGTGCGCTCGGAAGAATCGGGCAACCAGACGACATCGCTCCTGCCGTCGTTTTTCTGGCTTCGCCGGATGCAAAGTGGATCACTGGCGAAACACTCGTTGTCTCAGGCGGCTATCGCTAACGAGTGGAGCGGCGCTCTATGACCGCCGACGATCGAACTACCTCCATTGCCTGTGCCGGCTGGCACAGCCGCCACTACAACGAAACGGCGCTCATAGAGCGCCGCTACAGCAACTGGCAGGCACATGCAACCGCCGGCTAGTAGATAGTCACTCGAAAGAGGGAGTGGCGATCAACTCTTCAGTGGCATCGCAAAATCCCACACACGCGCGTTAGCTCGAAAGGAATCATCATCGACACTCCAAGCCATGAAAGCGAGTCGCTCCTTTGATCAATTAGTTCCGCAACAAGCATCCGGCCACTCAACCGTTGCAATCTCAAGCGCACATTGGCGTCTGCGACGGCGAGATTCGCTTCCGTTGCGCGAGGCTATTCCACTTTGGTTCGCCATCTCCAGCCCTTTGATTGGGTTAGTAATAGGATTCTTTGGCGCCTGGTTTGTTACCTGGCTGACTAGCTAGGAGCCGAAGAAGACAACAAATGTCACGATAACTGTATGAATAAGGTAATCGAAGTAGATTTCCTTCCCAGGGAAACAGATGTCGCTTTTTCCTGGTTGGATTCAATTAGCTCTTTCGCGCGAAGGATTCTAATTGTTGATAACGACAAGAACACGACGCATCTGGTCAAAATTCTTCTCGAAAAAACAGGCCGTTATTTGGTGTTCGAAGAGAACAATCCCACCAGGGCTCATCAGACTGCTCGGAATTTTCGGCCGGATCTGATCTTCCTTGACGTAGTCATGCCCGACCAAGACGGAGCCGAAATCGCAGCACAAATTCGAGCCGACTCTGACCTGCAAAACACTCCGATCATTTTTCTCACTGCGCTCGTCACGCGAGTTGAAGCAAACGCTGGTCTCCACATCGATGGGCATCCATTTCTTGCCAAACCGATTAACATTCAAGAGTTAATCAAGGCCATTGAAGGGGCTGTGCCCGAGCCAGCAAGAGGCGTCGGCTAAAATGACGAACGGCTTTGCTGCGTTGAATCGTTGACGCGTTAAAGCGTTAAATCGGTTTCCACATTGCTTATTTTCGGAGCTACGAACCTTCCGATTACTGCATCTCTCCAAAGAGAGACCGGAAAATCCCGCTGAATCGCAATGGCAGCAGACCGGGCCGACGATGATTTTACGTCATGAAGACAATCACATTGTTGGGAATAGCAGGCGTCGCTTTTCTTAGTCTTGCACAACCGGGGTGGGCAGTTCCTCGCGGAGGAGGAAGCAGTTCTAGTGGCGGTGGCCATATCAGCAGTGGCGGCCGTGTCGGGAGCTTTGCTGGTGGCGGTTCCCGCGCTGCGCCAGTTTTCCATGGTGGCGGCGTTGGAGAAGCACCGACTTTCCGGGGGGCATACTTTACCAGTAGAAGTGTCGGCAGACCAAATGTCGCACCTCGATCTTACTATGGCCGCTCCGGAATGCCTGCTGTGAGGTCGCGCGGGCTCAGTGCCTTGGGCAACCGGTCAATAACTTCGACCGGTGGCAGAATCTCGACGATTAGGCAAAATCGCACCGGGTCATCGACGGGGCAAAACACGCGAGTCTTAAATTCGCAAGTCAATCGAGGCAGTCAGCAACTAAACCGTGCAGGCTCAGTTGCATGGCGGAATCGAGTTTCGGATCCGCGCACTTCGACCGCAGCAAAACGTCAGACGGTGGCAAACCGTCAGTCGTTCGTCAAGAACCACGCATCTGAGCGTCATGATTCGAACTGGCACCGCGACTGGGATCGGCACCACTCACATTTCCACCATAATAAGGTCTTTGTATTTATAGGTGGTTTCTGGTGGGGACTGGATCCTTGGGATTACTACCCTTACGCTTACGACTACGGTTATCCGTACGACAACTACGGTTACCCGTCCGACTACAACTATAGTTACCCCTATGATTCTTACAGCGGTTCCTATCCGTACGATTACTACCAGGGTAACAACGACAATGATTCGGCCTACGCTGTTCCTGATCAAGACGCGAATAACCCGACCGTGAGCGCGGTTCAGTCGGAGCTCGCGAAGCTTGGTTACTATAACGGCGAGATCGATGGAGCTGTTGGCGACCAGACAGAGGCCGCGCTTGCCCGTTATCAGGACGACAACAATCTCAGCGTGACAGGGACGCTCGACGCGGCCACGCTTCGATCGCTGGGAATCAGATGATCGGATTTTACATACCCCCTTCTCATAAAGGGACGCGAAACAAATGGAGGTGGGCATCACTCTCAGTGCTCACTTCCAATTCAGCAGCTCCGAGGCTGATATCTGCGAGTCTCGACATCATTCTCAACCGCATAAACTGAATCGGGAAAGACGTTTCGCGCAGAAGCCCGAGGCTCCTCAAAGATATGAATCTGCAATTAGAAGGAAAAAAAGCGTTGGTTACAGGCTCGACGGCTGGTATCGGCTTTGCGATTGCGCGCGTCCTGGCGGGCGAGGGAGCATCCGTTGTTCTGACTGGTCGCACTCAGAATCGAGTCGATGCAGCGCTCAAAAGAATTCAACAGCAAATCCGCGAAGCGAACGTCAGCGGCATAGCTACCGATCTCGCAACGGCGCACGGCACCGCGAAGTGTATCGACCGTATGCCGTCAGTAGACATACTTGTCAATAATCTCGGCGTGTACGAGCCGAAGCCGTTCGAGAAATCACCGATGACGACTGGTATTCTATCATCGAGACAAATTTTATGAGCGGGGTGCGACTATGCCGACATTACCTGCCACAGATGCAGGCAGCAGATTGGGGTCGCATCATTTTCATCTCCAGTGAGTCCGCTGTGAACATCCCAGTCGAAATGATTCATTGCAAGAACCAAAGGGATCGCAGCTGCCCAAGTCGAAAAGGATTTCTTTAAATCAGTGAGGCCAAGCTCGCTTCTGCAACGCTTTGCCACAATCGAGGAAGTAGCCGCACTGGTTGCGTTTGTGGCAAGCCCTCTTTCATCTGCTACCAATGGCGCCGCGCTACGCGTCGAAGGCGGCGTACTCCGCTCAATCGTCTAAGCCACTTTGTCTACATGCCATGTTGTAGCCAGGGCAAAGCCTGCCCGCCGCGGGGGTCGCCGTACAGTCTATGAGCAACACCGCCGGAACGCCTCGACACAGCGAGGCGGCTACAACACTTGCCTAGCGAATTGAACTAGGAGCTATGAAATCCACCGTCGGTAAGGCCACCTTCGAGTCTTCTTGCGTTCCTTTTGATGAAAGGCGCGACTCATGATCAAACAACACGATTTCGTTCAGCCAAAACAATTAACCTTTAAAGACGACGGCATTTTCCCGAACAGTCCCCTTGCCTTGCTGTTTTATTGGCATGCAATCGCGACGAACGCCAAAGATTCGGCGTCCGTTTTTGAAAAATGTTTTGCCGAGAATGACTGGACCAACTCGTGGCGAGACGGTGTCTATTCGTTTCCTCATTACCACAGCACATCGCATGAAGTGCTGGGTGTTTATTCCGGCGCGGCAACTCTGCGACTCGGTGGCGAGCACGGGGAGAACCTCGAGGTGCAGGCTGGCGACGTGATAGTCATCCCGGCCGGAGTCGCGCACCAGAACCTTGTCGCCAGCGACGATTTTGGTGTTGTAGGAGCTTATCCCGAAGGGCGCGACTGGGATTTGCTTCGAGGATTGCCAGGCGAACGACCGAAGGCCGATCGTAACATCGCGGCGTTGCCAATGCCGGATAATGATCCGGTTTACGGAGCCGAAGGTCCATTACGACAGCTTTGGAATGACAGCCGCAAATCGAATTCTTAAAACACTCGCGCGTGAACTAGCGCGACATAAATTTTCGACATGAGCTCAGCGCAACAGACACCTCTCACTGCAAAATTTTGGGCTATGCACGAGTCTGGATGCTTCGTGCTTCCAAACCCATGGGACATCGGAACGGCGATCTATTTGGAAGATCTCGGGTTCGAAGCGCTGGCCACCACTTCCGCAGGATTCGCTTTTTCGCGCGGAAAACGCGACGGCGCCGTGCCACGCGATGAAATGCTCGCGCACATTCGCGAAATCGTGGATGCAACGTCGTTGCCGGTTAACGCAGACTTCCTCGGCGGCTATGCCGACGATCCGGAAGGTGTCGCAGCAAACGTGCGACTTTGTGTTGCAACCGGGGTCGCCGGTTTATCGGTCGAGGACAACACGGGCCGGACGGACACTCCGCTCTACGAGAAAAAATTGGCGAGCGATCGTATCCGAGCGGCGCGCTCAGCGATTGACGCTTCGGGAAGTGGCGTCCTCCTAACCGGACGTTGCGAAGCCTGGCTGGTGCACGATCCCGATCCTTTCCGTACAGTACTTGACCGGCTCGCTGCTTACGCTGAAGCGGGCGCCGATTGTCTTTATGCACCGGGTGTCAGTAACACCGATGAAATATCGCAGATCGTGAAAACAGTCGCGCCGAAACCAGTCAATGTCCTGGTCTCTGGGTTCAACCATCAACTTTCGCTTTCCCAGTTGGCCGATCTTGGTGTGCGCCGCATCTCTGTCGGTTCCGGTCTCGCGCTGGCTGCATGGGGCACATTCCTACGCGCCGCGCAGGATATCAAAACCAACGGCACCTTCAAACTTCTGGCCAATGGCGCCAAGACCGGTGACTTGAACGAATTGTTTCAGGAAAAATCGTGATTGCTGTCGCACGCTGCGCAGTCGAAGAACATCCCCAAAGTAGACATCGCGACACGTTCTCGTCGTTGAACTTCACGTACGGTCTCGGGAATCGAACGTTTCAGGGCGTGCTCGGAGTGGCTTTGAGCCTTCTTCTTCGAAGCTCCATCGCGCAAAGTGCGGCAATCGTAAGCAGGTCACTGATGATGTGGGTGGCTTTGACGCTTCCAAACGTGGCGGGCGTAAGAGTCGGCTCGATCAGATCGCGCACTTGCTTCGAGACGGTGGCGTTGCCACCACCGGAATCGAATTGTTTGATCGCTTCAATCGTGGCGAAGCGTTGCGCGGTCGTGTCTTTCATCGCATCGAGATTCTTATAGGCGAATAGGGCGAATAGAATGCAAACTAGGGCGGTCGTAATTGCAGCCGGATGTTTGCGCAGCGAGGAGAACGCGAGGACGCCGCCGACGATGATGACATAGAGATTCCAGTATTGTTGCATCGCGTTCGAGCGCTCAAAGTAAAGCTGAATCAGTTCGTTATAGTTCATATGATTCTGCCAATGATGAAGGCTCGCCATGATTCAAGGCGAGTAGAAAAGAGTCAGTGCTACTGGGGGGATGACGAAGTCGAAGGGCGAATTCGGACACAGCAGAGATCACTTCGGGTCGAATAACAACGGATGGTCGAACCCGGCGAATGATCGCGAATGCTTCTTTCGCAGTGTTTGCTGTCCCACTCATTATTAAATAAGCGGCGACCGCGGCCGCACTTCGCGAGTAACCGATCTTACAGTGAACATAGACGGCGCCATTTCGGGAGTGATTGCCGATGAATTCGGCCATCTCCGCGAGCTGCGCCTGGGTGGGAGCTGTTAAATCGAGGACGGGGATGTTTCGATAATTGATTTTGCGGAACGGTTTAGCTTCAGCAAACTCAGCGCATAAATCGAGCACGGCGGTCACTCCAGAGCGCAAAGCTTTGTTCGCGAGGCGGGAACTTAGTTTACCGCCGATCCAGATTCGAGGCGTGACTTCATCCCAAGATCGACATCGGCTGCGGTAATACAGCAGAGAGAAATATTGACCGAGCAAACAAGGCGCCAGCACAAACCGGGTGCTCCACGGCAACTTGCCTTTCGTCTTGTGAAAAACGACCGGACCGGCTCCGAAGTATCCGGTCGCTACGATGCCGAGCGCAATCGTCGGCCAAAGAAGCAACATGCTCCATGGCCAGAACATCGCGCCCATGAATAAAACGACCGCCGCTCCTGTTGCGTAGTAAGAACCGATGCGGCGATTCACCACAACTGGCAGCACGAGCGACGGCCCACGAAAGAGGTAGAAGCAATATCCGGCCAGGACAAAACCACCGACGATATCGATGACGTGGTGTTGGTAAGTAAGCAACGGCGAGAGGCCGATAAGAAACAACCAAAGCATCGCCGCAAACAACAAGACGCCGCGAAGATTTCTCGCGTAGAGATCGACTAGGAGCAGCAGCAGCGCTGCGTGCAACGACGGAAGAAGATTAAAGGGCGAATCCATTCCGCGAAACCAATCAAAGATTGCGCCGAGCCATCCGCTGGCATGAGGGCGCGGGAAAGCAAAGCGCAGCGGAAAAAGCAAAAAACAAACGCCTGCAATGAGAATTGCGGTTACGACTCGCCTCGAAAAGATTCGTAACTCCTCGTCTGTTCGACAAAGGAACGGGGCCGCGATGAAGAAAAGGTCGATCGACATGTATGGGAGAATCATGAAAGGAACGAATGGGATGGCGCGCTCCCATTGAAAATAAAACGAGCCGACTTGGCCGCGTTGCCCAGTGATCCAATTACAACTGCTGTAAACGACCAGAAACAGGACCGACAGTCCTGCAGAAACTGTGAACGCTTTAAGACGAGAGACGTGCACGCGATTGATTAAGGCTCCGCGCGTCGTGCGATTGAGACCGTGAACATGCCCCACTGATCTACTTCCATCGCTATTTTCCGGAAACCGGCTACGCACACCAATTCATCCATTTCGGCCGTCGTCCGGCGGCGCATGATCCAGGGTTCTCCTTCCCGATTACGTAACACGCGAGCAATGAATTCGACCTGCGGATGCCAGGGTTGATTCGTGTAAATCAAACAACCGCCTGGTTCGATCGCTCCGGCAAGCCCGCGGAGTGAATTCAAGATTGGTTCGTTCCTGGGAAACAATTCGTAAAGCCCCGATACGATTTCGATGGTTGCGCGCGGCGCGATTGCAGCAATCGAATCGCGGTCGAATGCGTCGCCTCGCTCAACGATCACATTTTCCAATCCGAATTCCTGCGCCAAGGCTCGCGCCGCATCAACATTCTCCTGTTCATAATCGCGCAAGGTGGCAATTATCGAAATGTCTGGAAGCTCGTGCATCGCTTCGATGACATATCGCCCGGCCCCGGCAGCTATGTCCAAAATGCGAACGGGCCGCCCTTCCTGATGAAGCTTTTCGATTACGTTTCTCAACGCCTTCTTTAGGTTCGCCTTGCGCTGCCGAATGCCACGCCAACCGATGCTATTGAGATACGATTTGTCGATCAAACGACCGACGCCTAACGAGCCGCGCGGTTTATTTTCGTAAACGTAATCGAGCGAAAGCCCCGAATCGAAGCCGTTCCGCCAGCCGAGATCTACGCCACGGCTCAGCTGACCAGCCGCTCTTAAACCAGCGCGTGCCACGGCAAACTTCATTCCGCCGCGAGACTTCAGCCGTTCGTATTCATCCCACGTGTAGCCAACCTGGTCCGCGTTCAAAAGCGAAAGCTGCGTAATGGGCTCGGCGAAGCGTTCATAAACAAACTTACGCACACTGTGCACAACCAGATGTCGATCCTGGTCATGAAAGATGGCGTGATAAGCGGCAGGATAAATCTCCATTTCCTTTAACGGCGACGAAAGCCGGTTAAAAAATTCACGTTGCGCTTTCAGGCTAACGACCCAATCACGGCCGGCTCCGATCATCAACGTCGGGGTTTGTATTGCGCCCGCGTCCGCAACCAATCGGTCCGCGGTATCGTTGAGATCAAGTAGAACATTGACCGCAATTTGACGGAAGATCAGCGGGTCGGCGTCGTACTGCGCAGCCTGCTCCTGATCTCGAGTCAGGAGCTTCGATTTGATGTAACTCTTTACCTGGCCCGGACCGAACAGTTTTTGTTTCATTCGCAGAAACAGAATGGCGAAGGGAACGTAAAGCTTCACGTGAAACGCAGCGGTAGCCAAAATCATTGCGCGAATCGGCGGTGCGTAATCGTGCACCCAGGCCGCGACACTGACCGCGGCAAGGCTGTGAGCGAGAACGATCATGTTCTCGAAAGGGATTTTGTTGCGCGCGGAAATATGGCGCGCGAAAGCGTCAACATCTCTGATTACGTCAGCAAAATTATTCGCGGTGCCGCGCTCGCCCGGCGATCGCCCATGCCCGCGCGCGTCCCACGCGAAAATGGCAACGTCTTGAAGGCCGAGCAAATCGACTGTCTGCTGCCACCGCCCCGAGTGCTCGTGGCCGCGATGAAAAAGTAAAATCGCCTTATCGGTCCTTTCGCGAGGAGTCCACGCTCGATAGAACAGCTCGGCGCCGTCCCAACTCGTCATAACATGCTCAGTCGCTTCCATTGCTTTCTCCCAATTCCTTCACCACACGATGCAATTCCGCTGCGATTGTGCATATGTCGATCTTGTTTGCGTTGCGCGACGAATAATTGCGAGGCGCGCCAACAATGAGTCTAACTTTTTTTGGACGCGGCAGACGTCGGCCCTTCGGCCACGCCCGAAAAGTGCCTTGCAAATAACAGGGAAGAACCGTGACGTCACGCCCAGCGACGAGGGCGCCGATTCCCAATTTGAACTCCCGGGTCTCGCCCGTTTCCGATCGCGTGCCTTCTGGAAAAATGATCAGGATATTTTCGGGATCGTTGAGGAGCTCCGAGCAGATGGAGAGGCT